>ODAI014741259.1_pt1 | contig 35903 bp, 28 predicted proteins | sample 1539321 | NCBI WGS metagenome assembly ODAI01 (sample SAMN02144231, study PRJEB22623) | gut metagenome | biome: sheep rumen | host: Ovis aries | place: New Zealand
AAGCGAGGAGATCTTCTCTTCGCATTTTTTTAATTCATTTGCCTGCTTTCTGCGACGGCTTTCTTCTTCCTTTGCAGCTTTCCAATCAGCCGCACCGGATGAAATCCCCTTATCGTCACCTGCAGAAGATGATACTGCAGAAATTGCACTCTCTGCCTTCTCAGCTTTCTTTTCCAGATAATAATCATAATCTCCGAGATACCCCGTAAATGTATGATCGGATAATTCAAGTATCCTGGAAGCAGTGCGGTTGATGAAGTATCTGTCGTGAGATACATATAGCACCGTGCCTTCGTAGCTTCTTATTGCATCCTCAAGGATCTCCTTGGAGTAAATATCGAGGTGGTTCGTAGGCTCATCGAGGATAAGGAAGTTGCAGTCGCTCAGCATCAGTTTGGCGAGTGATACCCGTCCCCTTTCTCCGCCGGAGAGATCCTTTATCCTCTTAAATACATCATCGCCGGTAAAAAGAAATGCAGCCAGAGTATTCCTTATCTGCGTGGTGGTAAGAGAAGGATATGCATCCGATATTTCTTCGATCAGATTTTTCTCGGGAGAGAGTACATGATGCTCCTGATCATAATATCCGACTTCCACATTAGTCCCCAGATCGAAGCTTCCTGAGTCAGGTGTTTCCAATCCATTCAGGATCTTAAGCAGTGTGGTCTTGCCTGTCCCATTGTCACCTATGATCGCGACATGCTCGCCTCTCTTGATCCCCAGACTGACATCTGAGAAGAGCAGGAGATCATCATAGGACTTGCTCATTTCCTTAACCGTGAGCACATCATCACCGCTCATGATGCGGGGAGTGAGTTTCAGCGTCATGGATGCGTCAATGTCCTGAGGCTTATCAAGCCTTTCAATCTTATCCAGCATCTTCTCACGGCTCTCAGCACGCTTTATGGATTTTTCGCGGTTAAATGATTTGAGCTTTTCTATTACAGCTTCCTGATGCTCGATCTCGCGCTGCTGATTTAGATATGCGCTTAACTGAGCTTTGCGAAGCTCTGCTTTTTTGTGTGCGAAGTCGGAATAGTTCCCCGTAAATACCAGGGACTTCCCGTTCTCAATCTCCACGATACCGTTTACTATACGGTCCAGGAAATATCTGTCATGAGATACGATAAGCACAGCACCTTGGAAGGAGGATAGATATCCCTCGAGCCATGATATGCTCTTCATATCGAGATGGTTCGTAGGCTCATCGAGGATGATGAGGTCGGGCTTCTGAAGAAGGAGCCTGCCAAGAGATACTCTCGTTTTCTGACCTCCGGAAAGTGTGGAGAGAGAGCGGGAGATGTCTTCTTCGTCAAATCCAAGACCTTTGAGTATGCCTACAGCTTCGCTTTTGTATGTATATCCGCCTTCACGGTCAAACTTTTCGGAGAGCTGATCATATGCATTCATAAGCGATGTAAGTTCATCACCGGATTTATGAGACATCTGTGACTCGAAGTTTCGGAGTTCTGCCTCCATCTCAGCGAGATCGCTTCTTACGCTTATCAGGTAATCAAGGATGCTCTCGTCACCGCTTATCTCGGTCGTCTGCTCGAGATAACCTATACGAAGTCCTTTCTCAAATGTAACGGAACCTGAGTCAGGGGACAGCGCACCCGTTATGATCCGAAGGAGTGTGGTCTTGCCGCTTCCGTTTATGCCTATGAGACCTATACGATCATTTTTCTCGATGTGGAAAGAGACGTCGGACAATACGACGCCTGTTACAAACTCTTTAGATATATTCTGACATGAGAGTATCATTTATCGGATCCAGCCTTTGAAATTTGCGAGATATTCACACATAAAGTACATTCCGCGCAGCCAGATGATCATAGATGTAACGAGTATCATCCTGCGGGAAAACAAATCTTTTTCGAATTCATCATCGGATGCGTACTTACCGAAAAGGGATAAAGCAGCGCATATGATCATGATCATGGTGCCGAATGTGGCTCTGTCCGGGTAGTGTGGACTTAAGAACATAGCGCCGAAGCTAAGGAGCGCACATGCAAGGAAAAGAAGTACATCCTTGCCGTATTTCCCGGTCGTCTTCCTGCAGCATACAGCGAATATGATGAATACAAGTATCGAAGGGATCAGATACTCGAAAAATGCTCTGCACTCGTAATAGGACCTGAGGAAGATCTTCCAAAGCATTCCTAAAGAGGCATCCGGAGCTTCCGCACTTCTTGCGAAATTGCCCGGAGCTGCGATGCATACGATACTTCCGATAAGACAGAATGCATTTCCGATGATCATCCACACAAGGTCCGAAACAGCAGGCTTAGAACCCTCAAACTGTCCGGATCTTTTGAAATATCCTATGATGACGCATAGGGATAGTATCCACATTGCGGGCCCCATGTTCTCGTTACTGCATCCGCAGATAAATCCGAGCGGGATCAGGAGTATGCTTAGGACGGGAGCGGGGATGCTTATCTTTTTACCTCTGAGGATATACAGATATGGCAGTATGAAAAGCAGTATAAAAATAGTGATATAAAGATAATTGGCTGCTCCGGCTTCCCAGAACATGCTCATTTTCCAGTTGGCATTGAGCCCGGTTATGGAGGCAAGAGCGATAAAGAGCGCCAAAGGCCCGGATTTCCTGGGTACATCAGCAACGGCAACGATCAGATAGGACAGAATGAGCATTGCGAGCGTATTCAGGATATCAGCGACAAGCTCTCCGGAGAGGAGTATCATCTGAAGTAGACCGTGAGTCATGATCCTTCCGCCCCAGTTGTTGTAGTGCCACTGCATGGCTTTGACGATATCGGACAGGTTTCTTATCGGTTCGTCTGAGCAGAGAAGCGTGGAATACCACTCGTCGTCCATCATAAAGGGGATGCGCCTGTGTGTACAATATGCGGTGATAAGCGTAAGAGCGGTGAGGATCACTGCGATCACACCGATGTTTTTACCCGATATTTTGCCTTTTTTTTCCGATCTTTCTACGGGATCCATAACCCATTCCATTTCTTAAGCAATAATACAGTAATATAGCATAAAGTGGCGAAAAATAGAAGAGAACGGACTTTGTATAAAATTTGACAATCTCGTCGAGTAAACCTATAATTATATGGATTATATTTTGGAGGCAAATACTATGGAAAAAGATATTTCACAGGCAGTTATATCGAGACTTCCGAGATATTTGAGATACCTTGGAGATCTTAAGGACCAGGGCATTGAGAGGATCAGTTCACAGGAACTCTCAGAGCTTATGAAAGTAACTGCATCTCAGATCCGCCAGGATCTCAACAATTTTGGCGGTTTCGGACAGCAGGGATACGGCTACAATGTAGATAATCTCTACAGCGAGATTGGCAAGATACTGGGCCTTGATCACAGCTATAATCTGATCATTATCGGTGCCGGAAACCTCGGGAAAGCGCTCGGAAACTATATGAATTTCGAGAAAAGAGGCTTTATCTTAAAAGGTATGTTTGATGCAAATGAAGCTCTGCACGGACAGAAGGTAAGAAATGCCGAGATCATGCCTATGGACAGACTTGCTTCTTTCATCAGAGAGAACAATATAGATATCGCTGTTCTTACAATCCCCAAGACAGGCGCTCTTGAGTATGTTGATGTATTGGTGGAGAACGGTATAAAGGCAATATGGAATTTTGCTCATGTAGACCTTAATGTTCCCCAGGGAATAGAGGTTGAGAATGTACATCTTTCCGACAGCCTCATGAAGCTCAGCTACAATATCGCCAGAAGTGCTGAGACAAAAGCGGAATAATCATTTCCGACGGAGATACTGATTTGACCGGGATTGAGAAAGCCGACCTTTTCAGGGAGGCCCTAAAAGGCAAAAACGTACCGATCCTGACGCTGGATCCCAAGTGGTACCGGCTTCTTGACCGCGTGGGCAACGAGGATGTCAAAGAACTCGAGAAAAAGCTCAACGATCTGCTGAAGCGCCAGGGCAAGGTTCATACTGAGACCGGTGAGATCAAGAAGATAAAAAAAAGGCTCATGGAAGAGATGGTGCCGCTTGCCGATGAAGCCAGAGGCGGCGGAGAAGAAGCTGAAAAAAAACTCGAAGAGAACAAGAGACTCATCGCGGAATGCAATGAAAAGCTTGAAAGCTACAGCGATGAGGAGCTGGATCTGCCTGTGCGGATAGACGAGGTCAACAAGGAGCTTCTGCTCGTTACCATGGAGCATTGTTACGAGACGATGCAGGAGAATACCGACGAGATAGAAGCACTCGGGAAGTGGGTTGCAGACGTCAGAGTGGAGCTTAAGAAAAACCTCATCCGCAAACAGGAAAAGGAAGTTAAGAATCACGAGATCTACAGTTATATGCACGATATTTTCGGAGCCGGAGTGGTGGATCTTTTTGACTTAAAGTACGATCCCGAGAGCAGATTCGGCGGCAAAAATGCCGGTAAAAAGGAAGAAAACTAGACTGATGGATGACTATAAAAGAGGTTTTATTCAGACCGATCTGGATGCAATAGTTTCCAATTTCAATATTTTAAAGAGCAGAGTATCGGACAGCTCACGTATGCTGGCTGTCATAAAGGCTGACGGTTACGGACACGGGGCTGTGGAGATCGCCAAAACCCTCGAAGGAGATGATCGCCTTTGGGGCTTTGCCGTCGCGTCTGCGGATGAAGCGATCGAACTCGGAGATGCAGGCATCAGTAAGCCCATACTCATACTCGGATATGTCTTTGATGAATGCTATGAGGAGCTTATCGGAAGAGATGTCAGGATAAGTATTTTTGACGAGGATTCGCTTGGTAAACTGTCCGCCACTGCAGAAAAGATGGGACGCAGCGCTTATATTCATATTCCTGTAGATACCGGAATGGGAAGGATCGGTATATTCCCGGATGAGACCGGATCGGAGTTTGTCAGAAAAGCAGCTTCTTATGATGGCATCATTCTCGAAGGAATGTTTACACATTTCGCCAAAGCAGATGAAAAGGATCCTTCGAGTGCAGATCATCAGCTTGAAGTGTTTAAGAGATTTACCGATGACATCAAAGCAAATATTGCACCGATACCTATTGTTCATGCGTCAAACAGCGCAGGCATAATCGCTGTTCCCGAGGCTAATCTCGATATGGTAAGAGCCGGGATATCTCTGTATGGACTTGCTCCTTCCGATGATGTCACCGGATTTGAACTGGGACTGTCTCCCGTTATGAGCGTCGAGAGCCATATAACCTATGTGAAGAGAGTCAAAAAGGGTACTACGATAAGCTATGGAGGTACATTCACGGCAGACCGTGATATGACGGTTGCGACAATACCTCTCGGGTATGCCGATGGTTTTCCCAGGTCTCTTTCCAACAAGGGAGAAGTGCTCATAAACGGCAAAAGATGCAGGATCTTGGGACGTATCTGCATGGATCAGTTCATGGCGGATGTCACGGATGCAGGGGATGTAAAGGCCGGAGACAGAGTTGTTCTCCTGGGAAGGTACGGCACAGAACAGATAACCGCAGAGGAACTCGGGGACCTCTCGGGAAGGTTTAATTATGAGCTTGTCTGCCTGCTTAACGCCAGGCTTCCGCATATATATAAAAAGAGCGCAAAAGCCCCGTAAAACTTGTTAATAGGCCCTTAAAATGATAAAATAAAGGGAATGTTATATAAAAATAAGTACAAAGTAACAAAGACGGAGGGATTATGTCAGGACATTCAAAATTTGCCAATATCAAGCACAAGAAAGAGAAGAACGATGCCGCCAAAGGTAAGATCTTTACCATCATAGGCCGTGAGATCGCAGTAGCAGTTAAGGAGGGCGGACCTGATCCTGCCAACAACTTCAAGCTTGCTACCGTAATCGCAAAGGCTAAGGCTAACAATATGCCTAACGATACCATCGATCGTGGTATCAAGAAGGCTGCCGGAGAAGGCGGATCGGTCAACTACGAATACATCAGCTACGAAGGATACGGCCCCGGCGGAACCGCTATCATCGTTGATACACTTACCGACAATAAAAACCGTACCGCTGCGAATGTAAGAAGTGCATTCACCAAGGGCGGCGGAAGCATCGGAACTCCCGGATGCGTATCATTCATGTTCGACAAGAAGGGACAGATCATCATCGATCGTGAAGAGTGTGATATGGCTGCCGACGATCTAATGATGACTGCACTTGATGCGGGTGCGGAAGACTTCAATGAGGAGGAGGACAGCTTCGAGATCCTCACCGATCCCGATGAGTTTGAGAATGTAAGAAAGGCTCTTGAGGATGCGAAGATTCCCATGCTCAGCGCTGAAGTTACCATGATACCCCAGAACTATGTTGAAGTAACCGACGAGGATAATGTTAAGTGCCTGCAGAGGATACTTGATCTTCTCGAGGACGATGATGATGTACAGGCTGTATATCACAACTGGGACGAATAAGGAAAACTGATATGAATAAACTCGGGATCGTAGTACCGTGCTATAACGAGGAGGAAGTGCTTGGGATGACATCCGAAGCACTTCGCGCAGTTCTTGATGATCTTATCTCCAAAGGTAAGATAGCATCCGACAGCTTCATAATGTTCGTCAATGACGGAAGCAAGGACAGGACCTGGGAACTCATCGAGGAGCAGCACAGGCTTTATAAAGATAAATGCATCGGCATAAAGCTTGCGCGCAATGTCGGTCATCAGTATGCATTGACCGCGGGACTCCTTACCGCCAAGGATATGTGTGATGTAACGATCTCGATTGATGCTGACCTTCAGGATGATGTTGCGACCATCGAGGATATGATCGACAAATATCATGAAGGATGCCAGATCGTATACGGCGTCCGCAAGGAGAGAAAGACCGACAGCTTTTTTAAGAGGACCACTGCGCAGGGCTTCTACAAGCTCATGGCAGCGATGGGAGTAAAGACTGTTTACAATCACGCCGACTACAGACTCATGAGCAAGCGTGCTCTGGAAGAGTTTGCCAAGTACAGTGAATACAATCTCTTCCTCCGCGGAATGGTCCCTCTTATCGGATTTAAGACAGATTGCGTATATTACGACCGCAAAGAACGCGCTGCGGGCGAATCCAAATATCCGCTTAAGAAAATGCTCGCTCTTGCTTTTGACGGCATTTCTTCGTTCAGTACCAAGCCCATTACCATGATCCTGTCGATAGGATTCTTTATCATCTTCCTGAGTATAATTGCGGCTGTTTACGCATTAGTCTCATACGGTATGGGAAGAGTGGTTCCCGGATGGACATCACTCATACTTTCACTCTGGTTCCTCGGAGGATTACAGCTCCTGGCGATCGGACTTGTGGGGCAGTACATCGGAAAGATCTATTCAGAGGTTAAGCGCAGACCCAGATATGCGATCGAGAAGATACTTGAGCAGGGAGATGACGTGAAGTGAAGGAAAGCGGTAACAAAGTCATAGCATTTATATATTGTGTACCGATCCTTGCTTTTTCGTATCTGGCTGCGGGAGGGATTGCGCGTGCTTTTGGCAAACCCCAGATCTATGGCATGATAGGATGTCTTGTCCTTCTTGCTCTTTTTGTTTTTACGACATTTCTCATCTCCAGAGGTGCCAACAGGACCAAAGCATTCTATGCCAAAGTATTCGGAAAAGGATTTTCGGTTCCTGTCGTCACCGGTCTGATGATCATTGCCGGCACAGCATTCAGAGCATTTCTTTACAAGAGTGACGGATTTGTACAGGGCAAGCTCGCCGAAGCGGCACTTGTCTCGGGCGATCCCCGTGATATGGGTGGACTTGGTATGTGCAAGCGCATATATGTGGCGCTTTTACACCCCCTGTTCTTTACATTCGGAAATCGCGGAGATGTTCAGTTCTCATATCAGGCGATCCTGCTCGTCATAACGGTCATCCTCTGTGCATACGGTGCATACAGACTTTCGGGACCGGCAGCATCCATCACGGTTACTGCATTTTGGATGTTCTCGGAACTCGGAGCGCAGTGCTGCCTCGAGGAGAACGATTGTCTCATCATGATGATATTCGGCGGCGCTTTTCTTTGCGCTGTGCCCATCATGGGAGTGCGGGGTCAGAAGCCTGTACCGTTTGCCATAAGGACCGTGATCAGTATCGCAATTTTCGCCGCACTTGCTTATTTTGCCTATATGGGCGAGATATGGGAGATAGATTACGAAGATCTGTTTAATATCTTAAAACCCAGAGCGGGAATACTGGTCATAACATTCCTGCTCCTTATGAGTGTACCGACGGCTTTTGTCAGAAGAGTAAAGCCCGGCGGACTGCTTAACGTATTTATGCCGATGCCGGCACTTGCTCTTGTCGCTTATGCGGTCTATTACAGACAGGAGTATTCGATTTGGGGACTCATGTCCATACTTGCTTTCTTTGCGGGAAGATCCATCGACGAGCTTCTCGGAAGAGACCTGGATGAGATCTCCTATGAGAAGGTAAAGAATAAGAGACACGGCGAGATCAATACCGCACTTCTTTCCGATGCCTATGAGGCTCTGGAAAAAGAGAAGGCTGAAAAAGAGAAGGCCGAAAGGGAAAAGGAAGAAGCGCGGAAGGTCAGTGTTGTGATAGACGGAGAGCAGAAAGAAGTAGAGCTTCTAAAAAACCCTCTGCCCCTTCCGAAGAAGAAAGCCGTCAGAAAAGAAATGGATTACGATTACGAAGTGGCCGATGATGACGACTACGATATCAAGTTTTAAGAAGGATCTGTATGCCCTCAGGAAATAACGGAAAAAGAAATAGATCCGGAGGAAACGGTCGAAGAAACCCTCAGCCCGGAAGACGTGAAGACCATTCCGAAAGATTTTATGATGAAAGCGGAAACGACCTCACCAAAGAGGCTCTTTTCTGGCTTTCTCTTTTGGTGACAGTAATCCTTTTTCTCTGCAATTTTCATATCATCGGGAAGTTCGGTGATACTTTGAGCAAGATCATGTTCGGCCTGTTCGGACTTCTTGCTTACGTCATGCCCGTTCTGATCTTTCTCGGAGGATTTTTTATCTCTGCAAATAAGCATAACGGTTCCGTTATCAGGAAAACGATAGCGGGAATAGCGGCTATCATACTGCTCGGAGTCGTATTTGATCTTTTTGCCAAATACGCCGAAGGCCTCGAAAAGTATGATATCAAGGCATTGTACACTCTTTCCGCAGATTCCGGAAAAGGCGGCGGAGTGCTCGAAGGATCGATCTCTTACGGCCTGCAGTCGATCATAGGAAAAGCAGGATGCATCATAGTGGTGATCATCGGAATGATCATCTGCATTGTAATGCTCACAGAGAAGTCTGTTATCGAGATCATTAAGAATGTCGGTATTAATATCGGTGAAGCCGGCAAGGGATTCAAAGAAGGATATGATGAAGCCAGAAGAGAGAGGGCTCAGATAGCTGCTGAGAACAGGATGTATCTCGAAGATAAAGAGGGATCCGATGCATCTTCGGTACCGGCACTTCCGGGTGAAGCAGAGGGTGCGACTGCAACCGAAGGAGTAATGCTTCCGGCCCCTGCAGAAGAGAAGAAAAGAGAACCCGTATATACCAAGACAGTCCGTGAAAAGATGCGCGAGAAGAAAGAAGAACGCGCTGCAGAGAAGGAACTCCGCAAAGAGGAGAGAAATGCCAAAAAGCAGCTTCTCAGAGAAGAAAAGGAGACCGAGAGGATCCTGTCCGGCGGAATGCGTGAACTGTCTGCCGATTATTCAGATGATGAGTCGGAGTACTTTGACGAGAATGAGTACTATGAGAGCGATACATACGGAGAGAATGCATATATACCTCAGGAGACTCCGAGAGTTCCTGTTCCTACTGCTCCCGTTTTTGAAAAGATCCCTGTAAGGAATTCTCACAGGGTGGAAATGCTGGATGCCGAGCCGGTATCTGAAGAAGATGAGAGAACGGATTATTTTGAAGAATATGACGAAGCGGCTCCCCATCCTTACGAGGAGAGCATCTTTACCCCGGAACCTGCTCCGATAGAAACGGCAGCACCTGTCAGAACCGAAGCAGAGAGACCGATCGGCGTAAGGAAAGCGCAGATAAGGGATCCGAGAGTTCAAGCGGAAAGCGAAAAGCCCGCCGCAAGGAAACCTGTTCCCGCAGAGCAGCTTTATTACAACAGAAAATACAAGTTCCCTCCCATAGATCTCCTAAAGAAAGGCGCGGGAGGATCCAAGAGAGGATCGTCCGAGCAGAAGGAAGTCAGTGAGAGACTGGAGTCTACTCTTGAATCATTCGGAGTAAAGGTCAAAGTCACAGATGTAAGCATAGGACCCACTGTAACCAGATATGAGATACAGCCTGAAGTGGGGGTCAAAGTATCAAGGATCGTTGGACTTGCGGATGATATAAAGATGAATCTCGCGGCTACGGATATCAGGATTGAAGCACCTATACCGGGCAAGAGCGCCGTAGGCATCGAAGTTCCGAACAGGGAGATCACTCCCGTATCGCTCCGTGAACTCATCAGTTCACCCGAGTTTAAGGATGCCAAGTCGAAACTGTCTTTTGCCGTTGGTAAAGATATAGCAGGAAAAGTAGTTGTAACGGATATTGCAAAGATGCCCCATGTTCTCATAGCGGGAGCTACGGGATCGGGTAAGTCGGTATGTATCAATACCCTCATCATGAGCATCATTTATAAAGCAACTCCTGATGAAGTGCAGCTTGTACTCATCGATCCCAAAGTTGTTGAGCTTTCCGTATACAACGGAATCCCTCATCTTGCAACACCTGTAGTAACTGATCCCAAGAAGGCTGCTGCAGCTCTTATGCTCGGCGTCAAGGAGATGGAAGAAAGATACCGCAAGTTTGCGGATACCGGTGTTCGAGACCTTGCCGGATATAACGAAAAGGTCGAAGCGGGACTGGCGGGAGACGATGCACACAAGCTTCCTCAGATGGTCATCGTAATAGATGAGCTTGCAGACCTTATGATGGTTTCGCCGGGAGATGTGGAGATGGCTATCTGCCGTATCGCACAGCTGGCAAGAGCTGCAGGCATACATCTCGTAGTTGCGACTCAGCGCCCCAGTGTGGATGTCATCACAGGACTTATCAAAGCGAATATGCCGAGCCGTGTAGCATTCGCAGTTTCGAGCGGCGTGGATTCCAGGACCATCCTCGACAGTGTGGGAGCGGAGAAACTTCTCGGGAAAGGAGATATGCTTTTCTATCCCCAGGGGTATCCCAAGCCGGCCAGACTTCAGGGTGCATTCGTATCAGATTCGGAAGTTGCTGATGTTGTAGAGTACCTTAAGAATCAAAAACTCGGTAATCCTTACGGAGATGCTTTCGGTGAGAAACTTGGAAGCATGGAGAATATGATGCCGGGAGGCGGAGCTTCTGCAGGCGGTGATTCCGACGGGGCGGATGAATATTTTGCGGATGCGGGCAGATGCATTATCAAGTCCGGAAAAGCATCGATAGGATATCTCCAGAGACAGTTTAAGATCGGCTTTAACAGAGCCGCCAGAATAATGGACAGCTTAGCCGAGTATGGTGTTGTCGGTCCCGAATCGGGTACCAAGGCCAGAGAGATACTCATGACGGAAGAGGAATTTGAATCATTTTTGATCGATATGAAAGGTATGTAGGAGGAATTTTTATGCTTTCTGATATTGAGATCGCACAAAAAGCGGACATAAGACCCATAGCCGAGATAGCTCATGATCTTGGCCTTAAGGAGGGTGATTTTGAAAACTACGGAAAGTACAAAGCAAAACTTTCCGAAGAGTATTTGAGGAGCCTTGAAGGCAAAAAGGACGGAAAACTCATCCTTGTTACTGCCATCAATCCCACTCCTGCCGGAGAGGGAAAGACGACTACTACGGTAGGACTCGGACAGGCTTTCGCAAAGCTTAACAAGAATGCGATCATCGCGTTAAGAGAGCCCTCGCTTGGCCCCTGTTTCGGTATCAAAGGAGGCGCTGCCGGAGGAGGTATGAGCCAGGTGCTTCCGATGGAAGAGCTTAACCTGCATTTTACAGGCGATTTTCACGCTGTAACTTCCGCGAACAATCTTCTTGCTGCCCTTATCGACAATCATATTTATCAGGGCAATAAACTTGGTATCGATACGAGAAATGTCGTGTGGAAGAGATGCATGGACATGAACGACCGTGCTCTCAGAAATATCATCGTAGGACTCGGAAACAAGACAGACGGATTTGCGAGACAGGATCATTTCATAATAACCGTAGCCAGCGAGATCATGGCAATCCTGTGTCTCTCAAAGGATATCGATGATCTGAAGGAAAGACTCTCGCGCATTGTTGTCGCGTATGACCTTACCGGCAAAGAGATCACTGCTAAGGATATCGGAGCCGTAGGCTCCATGACCGCACTTCTTCTTGATGCGATGAGACCTAATCTTGTACAGACTCTGGAGCATACTCCCGTACTCGTGCATGGTGGACCTTTCGCCAATATCGCACACGGATGCAATTCCGTAAGAGCGACAAGAGCAGCTCTCAAGATGGCTGATTACTGTATCACCGAGGCCGGATTCGGTGCGGATCTCGGAGCGGAGAAGTTCTTCAACATCAAATGCAGGACCTCGGGACTCTGGCCGGATGCAGTATGTCTCGTTGCTACCGTAAGAGCTCTCAAGTACAACGGAGGCGTGCCCAAGACCGAACTTGGAAGCGAGAATGTGGATGCTCTCAAGGCAGGTATAGTCAATCTTGAGAAGCATATTGAGAATATCAGATCTTTCGGTGTTCCCATGGTCGTTACGCTCAATAAGTTCTCTTCAGATACTGACGCAGAGATCACTTTCGTCAAAGAGTTCTGCGAGTCCAAGGGATGTGGATTTGAAATATGTGAAGGCTGGGAGAAGGGCGGCGAAGGCGCTGTTAAACTCGCTGAGAAGCTTATAGCCGCAACGGAAGGAGCGGGTGAGAAGAAACTTACCTATCCCGATGATGCAAGTCTTACCGCTAAGATCGAAGCGGTTGCAAAGAATATCTACGGTGCCGACGGAGTATCATTCTCATCATCGGCCGCAAAGAAGATAAAGAACCTTGAAGATGCAGGATACGGCAAACTGCCTGTATGTATGGCAAAGACCCAGTATTCGCTTTCCGATGATCCTAAGGCACTCGGAAGACCTTCCGGATTTACTCTTAATGTTCGCGATGCATATGTGAGTGCCGGAGCGGGATTTGTAGTTGCTCTTACGGGAGATATCATGACGATGCCCGGACTTTCGGCATCTCCCGCAGCGTACAGCATTGATGTAGATGATAACGGAAAGATAACCGGTCTTTTCTAAAGGAGGGTGATATGTCCGAACTTATAGACGGAAAAGTAATCTCCACACAGATAAAGAGTGAAGTCAAAGAGAAGGTGGCTGCTCTTAATGCCAAAGGAGTGACCGTCTCACTGGCTGTCATTCAGGTTGGTGCAGATCCTGCGTCCAGCGTGTATGTAAGGAATAAAAAGAAAGCATGTGAGGAAGTCGGTATCAGATCGGTTGCTTATGAACTTCCCGAGACCACGACCGAGAAGGAACTCCTCGACCTTATCGATGAACTTAACGGCAGAAAGGATATAAACGGTATACTTGTTCAGCTTCCTCTTCCCAAGGGAATGGATGAAGATAAAGTGACCGATGCAATCTCTCCGCTTAAGGATGTGGACGGATTCCATCCTGTCAATGTAGGCAAACTCTCCATCGGAAAGAGAGGATTTGTTTCCTGCACTCCAGCAGGAGTCATCGAACTCCTTAAGAGGAGCGGAGTTGAGATCTCAGGCAAGGAATGCGTTGTTATCGGCAGGAGCAATATCGTAGGCAAACCCATGTCAATGCTCCTTCTTCGCGAGAACGGAACCGTAACGGTCTGTCACAGCAGGACCGCAGATCTCAAAGAAGTGACAAAACGAGCTGATATACTCGTTGTCGCTGTCGGAAAACCCGGGATGATAGACGCTTCGTATATCAAGGACGGAGCAGTTGTAATAGACGTAGGAATACACAGAAAAGAAGACGGTAAGCTCTGCGGAGATGTTGACTTTGAATCTGCATCCGAAGTGGCATCAAAGATCACGCCTGTACCGGGCGGAGTAGGTCCCATGACCATCGCGATGCTTATGAAGAACTGTGCAGAGTCCGTTGAATTACAGGGACTCATCTGATACCTGATTTTTGTGGTGAAGATAAATGAAATGTTCCGTTTGCGGAAATGAGATAAAAGCAGGATCGCTGTACTGCGATAACTGCGGTGAAGATGTTCATATCGTACCTGATTTTGATGCTGAGGCGGAGCAGGCTTATGCCGAGAGTATCCGGCATATGACCGATGAATTGTGGGAGAGCGGACGCTCGAAGCAGGCAGGTGATACCACCCTTCCGGAAGACGATACAAAGGATGAAGAGAAACGCCCGGAGAGTATTAAGGATAAGGGCGTACTGAAAGCACATCTGAAGAATCACAGACTGGTATTCGGAGGATATGCGCTCATCACGGTCCTCGTCATCTTCTCGATAGTTTTCTACAATATCGCGATGAGTGACGGCATCCAGGAGAGCAGGGCAAGGACAGCCATCAATTCCGGCGAATATGATTTGGCCGCTTCGATATATGAGAGGCTGCTTGATAAGAATCCCGGAAATGCGCAGTATATGCTCGGACTGGCATCGGCATTTAAAGGATCCGGAAATGATGATGCATACGAGAGAACTCTGTGGGAAGTGATCAATCTCGAAGGAATAGCCAGGGCCGATAAATACACTGCGTATGACAGATTATTCGTATTGTACGCTTCGAAGGGTGACTATCAGGGTATAGCGGACTTTTTGGCGAGCAGCGAGGATGTTGTCCTCAAGACTCAGTTTTCGAGCTTCCTGGGACCTGAAGTTAAGTTTAGCATAGAAGGCGGGTACTACGAGACACCTCAGCTGCTTCGCCTGACATCCGACACCGAAGGGGTGGAGATCTATTACTCCACCGACGGTGAACAGCCCACCACGGAGAGTGAGTGCTACGGAGTGCCGATACTTATCGATGAAGGCGAGACCACGGTTATGGCCTTTGCTGTTGATAAGAGAGGCGTTATCGGAGAGAGAGTCAGCGCGGAATACCATGTAACCGCGCAGGAATAGAAAATAAGAGCAGGAAAGGAAAGAATTATGTACAAAATCCTAAAGAAGAAGGAACTTGCAAAGAACATCATCCTGATGGACGTAGAGGCTCCCAGAGTCGCAAAGAGATGTCTGCCCGGACAGTTTCTCATCGTGAGAACAGATGAGGATGCGGAGAGGATACCTCTTACCATCTGTGATTATGATGCAGCAAAGGGAACCGTTACGCTTGTATTTCAGGTGATCGGTGCTGCAACCAAGATCATGGGTGATCTTAATGAAGGCGATTCATTCCATGATGTTGTCGGACCTCTCGGAACTCCTTCCGATCTTGCTACCGATCCTATAGATGAAGTAAAGAAAAAGAGTATCGTATTTATTGCCGGTGGTGTCGGAACCGCTCCCGTATATCCTCAGGTTAAGTACCTCCATGAGAGAGGAGTGAATGTCGATGTCATCATCGGTGCCAAGAATAAAGAACTCGTTATCCTCGAGGAAGAGTTCAAAGCTGTATCCGGAAATCTCTACATCACGACCGATGACGGATCATACGGCAGAAACGGAATGGTTACCAAGTGTCTCGAGGATCTCGTTACGGAGGGTAAAAAGTACGACCACTGTGTTGCTATAGGACCTATGATAATGATGAAATTCGTATGCAAGCTCACCGAAAAGCTTGGCATACCCACAATAGTAAGTCTTAATCCGATAATGGTAGACGGAACGGGGATGTGCGGTGCATGCCGTGTATCCGTAGGCGGAGAGACCAAATTCGCTTGTGTAGACGGACCTGAATTTGACGGACACAAAGTAAACTTTGATGAAGCTATGAGACGCCAGACCCTCTATAAATCACGCGAGGGAAGAGCAATGCTCGCACTTGAAGGAACTCTTGAAGGCGGCGGGAAGTGCGGACAGTAATAGCACTTATCACAGCATCGATGAATCTTGATTAATGAAAGGATGAGATAAATGGACGTTTTAAAGAAGGTACCGGTAAGAGAACAGAATGCAAAGGAGAGGGCATGCAATTTCGAAGAAGTATGCCTCGGATATAATATCGATGAAGCCAGGGAAGAGGCAAGCAGATGCATCAATTGCAAGAATGCTCAGTGCATTAAGGGATGCCCCGTATCCATCAATATCCCAGGATTTATCGAGAAGGTAAAGGACGGAGATATCGAGGGAGCTTACAAGGTTATCAGCGAATCATCTTCACTTCCCGCTGTGTGCGGAAGAGTATGTCCTCAGGAGAGCCAGTGCGAAGGAAAGTGTATCCGCGGTATAAAGGGAGATCCTATTTCCATCGGAAAACTTGAAAGATTCGTAGCTGACTGGGCAGCCGAGAACGGTGTAAAGCCCGCTGCACCCGCTGAGAAGAACGGAAAGAAAGTTGCCGTCATAGGATCCGGCCCTGCAGGCCTTTCCTGCGCAGGCGACCTTGCGAAGCTCGGATATGATGTAACTATATTTGAAGCGCTTCATGAGGCAGGCGGAGTTCTCGTATACGGTATCCCCGAGTTCCGTCTTCCCAAGGAGACTGTTGTTAAGAGAGAGATAGAGAATGTAAAGAGCCTCGGAGTTAAGATCGAGACCAATGTAGTCGTAGGCAAGTCTGTTACGATCGACAGTCTTATCGAGGACGAGGGATTTGATGCAGTATTTATCGGATCCGGAGCAGGACTTCCCAAGTTCATGGGCATCCCCGGTGAGAATGCAAACGGAGTATTCTCCGCTAACGAGTATCTGACCAGAAGCAATCTCATGAAAGCTTTTAAGTCCGATTCAACCACTCCCATTATGGAGAGCAAGAAGGTTGCTGTTGTAGGAGGCGGAAACGTGGCTATGGATGCTGCGAGAACCGCACTCAGACTCGGAGCAGAGGTTCATATCGTATACAGAAGAAGTGAGGAAGAGCTTCCTGCCAGAGTTGAGGAAGTTCATCACGCAAAGGAGGAGGGCATCATATTCGACCTTCTTACCAATCCTATCGAGATCATCGAAGATGAGAACGGTTGGGTAAAGGGAATCAAGTGTGTAAAGATGGAACTCGGAGAGCCCGATGAGTCCGGAAGACGTCGTCCTGTAGAAGTAAAGGGAAGTGAATTCATCACCGAAGTAGATACCGTCATCATGGCTCTCGGAACATCCCCCAATCCTCTCATCTCTTCAACGACCGAAGGCCTTGAAGTTAATAAGTGGAAATGTATTGTTGCCGAGGAAGAGAACGGTGCGACCAGCAGAGAAGGTGTTTATGCCGGAGGAGATGCCGTTACCGGCGCTGCAACCGTTATCCTTGCAATGGGTGCAGGAAGAGCTGGAGCAAAGGGCATTGACGAGTACTTAAGAGGAAAGAATTGACTGTAGAGATCATCTGTGTAGGAAAGATCAAAGAGAAGTTTTTCAGAGACGCTCTCTCGGAATACGAAAAGAGACTCTCGGCGTATTGCAGGTTTATCATAACCGAACTGCCTGATGAGAAAGCTCCGGAGAATCTCTCGGATGCACTTAAGGCGGAGGTCCTTCGCAAAGAGGGAGAGAGGATCCTTTCCAAGATAAAACAGGGTGCATATGTTATAACACTGGAGATAGAAGGAGAGGGATGCAGCTCGGAAGAATTGGCCGCGATGATTAAGAAACTTACGGTTGGCGGCAAGAGCGATATCGTTTTTGTCATCGGCGGATCTCTGGGACTTTCGGATGCAGTCAAAGCCAGATCGGATCATGCTCTCAGTTTTTCGAGAATGACATTTCCTCATCAGCTGATGAGAGTGATCCTTTCGGAGCAGGTTTACAGATCGTTTAAGATCAATGCGGGGGAACCGTATCATAAATGACAAAAAAAGAGCTCGTATCGGAAGTGATAAAGCGACTGAAAAAGGAATATCCCGATACGGGATGTTCTCTCGAATATTCGGATGCATGGAAACTTCTGGTCAGTGTCAGACTGGCGGCTCAGTGTACCGATGAGAGAGTAAATATCGTTGTTCGTGATCTGTATGATAAGTTTCCTGATATTGATGCTCTCGCAGATGCCGATGTAAATGATATCGAAAAGATCGTAAGACCTTGCGGGCTCGGCAAGAGCAAAGCAAAAGATATAAAAGCCTGCATGAGTATGCTTAGGGATGAATACGGATACAGAGTCCCTGATACCATGGATGATCTTTTAAGGCTTCCGGGAGTGGGGAGGAAGAGCGCCAATCTCATCCTCGGAGATGTGTATGGAAAACCGGCTATCGTGACGGATACGCATTGCATCAGACTCTGCAATCGAATCGGTCTCGTGAAGGATGAGTATGATCCTGCAAAGGTCGAGAAGGCATTGTGGAAAATAGTTCCTCCCGAAGAGGGAAACAATCTGTGCCACAGATTTGTCGATCATGGACGTAAAGTATGTTCAGCAAGGAAAGATCCCGATTGTGAGAATTGCTGTCTGTCCGATATATGTAAATACAAACCGTAGAGAAAGGGAGGTATGACCTATGAGGATGGTTGAGATCATAGCGAAAAAAAGAGACGGCGGAGAATTATCCGAGGCTGAGATCAGATTTTTCGTTGAAGGTTATACGAAGGGAGAGATCCCTGATTATCAGGCATCAGCTCTTATGATGGCTATATTCCTCCGCGGTATGAATGAGAAAGAGACTGTAGCTCTTACCATGGCTATGGCTGATTCGGGAGATCATCTCGATCTTTCATCCATAGACGGAGTGAAGGTTGATAAGCACAGCACCGGAGGAGTGGGCGACAAAACCAGCCTGATTCTTACTCCAATGGTTGCGGCATGCGGCGTCAAAGTCGCAAAGATGAGCGGAAGAGGCCTGGGACATACCGGAGGCACTATCGATAAGCTTGAAGTTTTCCCCGGATTTAAGGTTGATATTCCTACGGACCTTTTCTTCAGGAATGTAAAAGAAAACGGCATCTCGATAATGGGACAGACAAAGGATCTGGCTCCTGCAGACAAGAAACTCTATGCGCTCAGAGATGTTACCGCTACCGTAGATAACCTGAGCCTCATCGCAAGCTCCATCATGAGTAAGAAACTGGCGTCAGGTGCGGATGCTATCGTACTTGATGTAAAGACAGGAAGCGGAGCTTTCATGAAGACCGAGGAAGATTCCGAAGCTTTGGCAAATGAAATGGTAAGCATCGGAAAAGGCGCGGGCAGAAAGATGGCCGCAGTTGTATCCAATATGGATCAGCCTCTTGGACTTGCGGTAGGAAACGCCCTTGAAGTTAAGGAAGCAATAGAGACTCTTAAGGGAGAAGGCCCCGAAGATATCACCGAGCTTTGCTACAAACTCGGAAGTAAGATGCTTGTGCTCGGCGAGAAGGCTTCGGATGAAAAGGAAGCCCGTGAAATGCTTGAAGATGCGATAAGGAGCGGAAGAGCTCTGGAGAAACTCGCACAGTTTATTGCATCACAGGGCGGTGATACCGCTGCTATATATGACACATCCAAGCTTATCACTGCAAGAATCATCAGAGAGATAGAGGCTCCGGTCTCCGGATATATCAGCAGCATAGCATGTTCCGAGATAGGAATGTGCAGCCTGATACTTGGTGGAGGCAGAGTGACCAAGGAGAGTGATATTGATCTGTCCGTAGGTCTTGTGCTCAAAAAGAAAGTCGGAGACTATGTCAATAAAGGTGAAACTCTCGCAGTGATCTATGCAAACGATGAAGCAAAGTGCAGAGAAGCGACACTCAGATTCCTCAGCAGTTATTCGATCGGGGATGAAGAGGTGGCACATCAGACACTTATCAAAAAGGAGATCGGATAATAGTCTATGGCGGAAACTTCCATTAAGATCGAACTTCCCATGTCTGCAATGAAGATCGTATTTGGCGCGGGAGACAGCTATATCAGAAAGGTTGAAAGAGACTTTGATGTGGCGGTCGTTGACAGGAACGGGTATCTGACTGTCACCGGGGAAGAGGAAAATGCCAGAAAGGCATGTGCTGTTATAGAAGAATTATCGAGACATTCCGAAAGGGGTAATGACATAGAAGAACAGACTCTTGATTATGCGATAGAGATGGGTAAGGAATCGGACGCAGATGTACTTAGCGAGATCGATTCTGATTGCATATGCCACACCGTACAGGGCAAGCCTGTAAAGCCCAAGACTGTCGGCCAGAAAAAGTATGTGGAAGCCATCAAAAAGAATATGATCACTTTCGGATCGGGACCTGCCGGTACGGGAAAGACATATCTGGCCATGGCCATGGCGATAACCGCATTTAAGAATGAGGAAGTCGGAAGACTCATACTTACCAGACCGGCCATCGAAGCGGGCGAAAAACTCGGATTCCTGCCCGGTGATCTGCAGAGCAAGGTCGATCCGTACCTCAGACCTCTGTATGATGCTTTGTATCAGATCATGGGAGCGGAGAGTTTTCTTAAGAATACCGAGAAGGGGCTTATTGAAGTGGCTCCTCTTGCATATATGAGAGGACGCACTTTGGATAACGCTTTCATCATACTTGACGAGGCTCAGAATACGACTCCTGCGCAGATGAAGATGTTCCTTACCAGGATCGGATTCGGGTCTAAAGCCGTAATTACCGGTGATCTTACTCAGAAAGATCTGGCTCCCGGAATCAGATCCGGACTGGATGAAGCAAGTGAGGTCTTAAAGAAGATAGAGGGAATCTCTTTCTGCGAACTTACAAGCAAAGATGTAGTCAGACACCCTCTCGTCCAGAAGATAGTTCAGTCTTACGAAGAATACGAAAAGAGCAGACGTAAGGATAGGAAGCCTGCAAAAGGAAACAAGAAATAACCGATGAGCGGTAAGGACGAAACCGGAAAGATAAAAAAGAAAAAATCAGAAGCCGTATGGACACTTCCTCCGGTGATGTATTCGCTTATTCTCACCGGGAGCGTATTCGGACTCTGCATGGCGAGAAGCCTTGGCTGGATAGAAGTATATAAAGTGCTTATATTCACATTTTTCGGTTCTCTTACAACGGGATATGCAGTAAAGAAGTATTTCCCCTATTCGGAGACCGATCCCGATTTTACCGGACTGTCGCTTAACAGATTCTGGGTAGTTAATTTTGCAAGTGCCGTGCTCGTGCTGGTATTTACTTATCTGCCCAATACTTCATGGCCGATAGTCGCTGTATTTGTGCTCACCGGACTCTTCGGAACTCCGGGTATCGGTATCATATCGGGTTCGACACTTCTCATGACATCTGTGCTCCTTACTCAGGGCGGAGCACCGCTTTTCTTTCTGTATTTCCTGAGCGGAGTATTTGCGATCATATGCTTCCTGCCTCTTGAGAAGGATGTAAAGATCACATTTCCGATGATACTTAGCATGATAGGACTTTTTATCTGCGAGGTCAGCGGCATCATGATCGCAGAGAGAGGATTGTTCGGATTAGAACAGCTCCTTCTCCCGATAGTAAATATCATACTTACTTCGATACTTATATTCTTCGGAGTAAGGTTTTATGCCACAAAGGTTGTATTTAAGTACAGAGATCTTTATCAGAGACTCGGAGATACTGAACATCCTGCACTGCAGTCGCTTAAAGAGACCAATAAAAAGAAATATATGCAGAGTATCCATACCGCATATTTCTGTGACCGTATCGGACTTAAGCTCGGACTGGATAATGATATCCTTAAATGCGCAGCTTACTTGCATACTCTTGTTCCTTCCAAAGCTGAAGAGAGAGAGAGTTTTTACGATGAGATGGAGTTTACCGGCGCAATAAAGATGGTGCTTGATGAATTCGCAGACTATATGAACGGAGCACAGTCCGGTACCATCATCAGAAAAGAGAGTGCAGCTCTTCTGTGCGCACATACTATCGTAAAAGCTGTACTCATGATGTATGAAAAACATCCTGATTCCAAACCGGATGTGGACAAGCTCACAGAGGCTGCTTTTGCCAGATTTACTTCGAACGGTACTTTCGATAAATGCGAGATAAGCATTGGAGAACTTGGCACACTTAAAAAGATCTTTACAGAGGATAAGCTCTATTATGACTTTTTACGTTGAGAATGAGACACAGGCAAAATTTGATTTTGATTTAGAAGAGATAACAGAGACGGTCGGGAAAGGAGTCCTTGCATCAGAGGAGATCGCGTATGATGATATTTGTGTCAATCTGCTCGTTACTGATGATGCCGGGATAAAGGAGATCAATAAGCAGTTTAGGGATATTGATAATCCGACAGATGTTCTGTCTTTTCCGAATCTTGAATTTGAAGAGCCCGCTGTGATAGATATACCGGAGGAAGAGAGGGCGGATTATTACGACCCCGATACCGATGAACTGATCCTTGGCGATATATATATCAATGCGGACAGAGTTAAACAGCAGGCCGAAGAATACGGGCACTCTCAGAAACGCGAATTTGCATTCCTCGTTGCACACAGTATGCTTCACCTCCTTGGATACGACCATATGGAGGACGACGAGAGACTCGTGATGGAAGAGAAACAAAAAAAGGTACTTGATGATCTGGGAATTAAAAGGGATTAACGATGAAGATATCATCATCTAAACAGATAGAATATTTTTCCATAGTCATAGCGGCTATCTCGATCTTCCTTTTCAGGACGACCATAGGAGATCTCGGCTTGGGCTATATGGCTGCATGCCTTGTTCCTTTTTATATATTCAGGGTACTATCCGGGTATGAATCCGGAAATGTGATCGGAAGGAAGATGTATCTGGCTGCAAACAAAGGTCAGATAGGCAATTTTGTTACGATGAAGGTTGTGTTCAGAAACCTTCAGATCGTTATCGGATTTGTATCTTCCGTTCTCTATGTACTTCTCACCGAAAAGATGCTTTCGGATGTTTTTCATATGCCGCATGCATACTATATTCCGATCTTCCTTGCACCTGCACTTCTGATCAGAAATCTGAATGAATATCTCTCCGCGTATGCAAAGGGAAGAGGCGTAGCGAAGGCAACCTGGATTACTGATATGATCAGGCCCATTTGCATACTGCTTTTCGGATTTCTTTTTCAGCATTTCCTTGGAGAGTACGGCACCAAGGTGAGCAGACTCCTTTTGGAGGAGGATTATTCCAATCTCTATGGATGCCTTGGAATATCCATTGCCTATGTACTTGCCGAGGTAATAGTATTTCTTTATCTTGAATTCGTTAAATGGGGTATTAAGCGTTCGCCTCTTCCGGAATCACAGTATGGAAGAGTACGGGAGAATACCTGGACCGTTCTTTTTGCGTCCGTGGAGGGAAGACTGCCCGAGATGCTGAACTCGCTTGCGATGCTTATGCTCTTCCTGATATTGATGATCCGTGTATCGGGAGCCGGCACAAGTAATGTTTATGGCATGGCGGGAGAGTATGGCGCGTTTATATGCGGTTATCTTACTCCTGTGGTATTTGCTGTGGGACTGACCATCGTTGTTACCTGTGAGATCTGTCTTAAGTGCTGCAAGGCTTTTAAGAGAGAAGTGATAAGGGAAGTAAGAGAGTATTTCAGATACGGAATACATGTATCGGTGATCATGGGATCGCTCTTTTCGGTATTTCTCATCTCTTTATCAGGCAATCTGTCGGTTCTTCTTGCCAATGAAAATATAAATATCGGAGACGTGCTTTTTAAGGGGGCAATAGTATGTCTGCTGGCCGGCCCTGCATGGTTCTTCTACAGACTGCTCGTATTCAGAGGTCTTGGTCTCTATGCTTTTGTCTGCAACATGGTAGCGTGTGCGGCAGGCATCGGCATCGGAGGCATACCGGGATCCAAGGATATCTATCTGGGGATTGTTGTATCCATCATCATATGGCTGATTATAAATTGCATCGGACTCGGCGCTTTGACATTTATCCGTCTTAATCTGAATTACGATCCGATAGCCGGCGCGATAGTTCCTTTCCTGTCTTGTGCAGTTATCGGTGTGTTCAATATGATCATTTCCAAAATGGCTACGCCGCATCTGGGTGGGGCATTTACGTCATTTATATGTTTTGTCGCTATGCTGACAGCATATCCGACGATCTTGCTGTTCCTCAGGAATATTGATGAAAGGGAGATAAAGGTACTCCCCTTGAGCAGATTCCTGACGGCGCTTGGTCAGTTTTTGCGTGTACTGTAGGAGTTAAGAATGGGTAAGGGCAAAGTTGCAATAATAGGTGGAGGAGCCTCGGGGATGATAGCTGCTATCTCTGCGGCTATGAGCGGTGCATCCGTCACTGTTTTTGAGAGAGGGGACAAGGTTGGACGCAAACTCCTCATGACCGGAAACGGCAAATGCAATCTCACCAACAAGAATATAAGTGCCGAGAATTATTATTGCGATGTTCCCGGGAGATTATCATCTATCCTCGAAAGATTCGGATATGAGGAGACTGTTTCTTTCTTTTATGATATCGGACTTCTGACATATGAGAAGAACGGCTATTACTATCCCATGTCAAATCAGGCATCATCTGTTCAGGATGCGCTCAGATTCAGGATGAAGGAACTCGGAGTTGAAGTCCGCACCAACTGTCTGGTTCAAAAGATCTCTTCACTTCAGAAGGGCGGATTCGCGATCAGCTACAAGGAGACGACGGAGGATCACCGCAGGAATATAAAAGAGAACTTTGACGCATGCATACTTTCATGCGGCGGCAGGAGTGTACCCAAGACAGGATCTGACGGATCGGGATATGATATCGCAAATGCTCTCGGACACAGTATCAGAACAGTGCGTCCGGCTCTCTGCGCTCTTACATGCGAGGAGAATATCAAAGCCATATCAGGAGTCAGAGCGACTGCGGAGGTTACGCTTTATGTTGATGATAAGAAAGCATGCTCGGAGACGGGAGAACTCCAGCTTACTGATTCCGGGATCTCGGGTATACCTGTTTTCCAGATAAGCCATGTTGCTTCCAAAGCAACAGGAGAAGGAAGGGATGTGCATGCCAGGATTGATTTTCTACCCGGTCTTTCCGCTGCGGATGAGAAGAAGCTCAGACATTCCAGACATCTTCTTACTTTTGACAGGACTGCCGATGAGTATTTCGTCGGTATGATCAATAAGAAACTTATACAGTATTTCATGTCTCTCTGCCATATAAGCGCAAGGAGCAAGATGAGTGATGTCCTTAAGTTCAGTTATAATGCTGAGGACAAAATTTGGAAGATGTGCAGGAATTTTGATCTTAAGATAACCGGAACCGTGGGATATGAGAATTCTCAGACTTCGATGGGAGGAGTTCCTCTCTCGGAAGTAAATGACAGATTTGAATCCGATATCACGGATGGTCTCTTCCTTACGGGGGAGATGCTGGATGTCGACGGCAAATGCGGAGGATTTAATCTCCAGTGGGCATGGTGTACCGGATATATCGCAGGTGAGGCTGCGGCCGAATATGCTGCGGATGCGGATGAGACATAATGATCATCATAGAGGAATGGAAAAGGGCTTATCCTTCGGATGATCCCGATAAGAAAGAAATAGCGGATCTTCTGGGGATCGCTGCGTCTGATGTCATTTCATTTGAGATCATAAAGCGTTCGATAGATGCCAGAAAAAAGCCGGATCTATTCTTTGTATATAATATTGCTGCCTGTATCGGGCATGAATCGGATTTTTTAAAGAGAATAAAGAAAAACAAGAAGCTTTTCGGCAAGGTTAAGCCGTATACGCCTGTAAGTTATGTTTTGCCCGAAAGCGGAAACGAACTGCTTAAGAACAGGCCTGTTATAGTCGGCTTCGGACCTGCGGGGATGTTCTGCTCGTACCTGCTCGCAAAGCAGGGGTATCGTCCAATAGTGCTCGAAAGGGGCAGAAAGGTCGAAGACAGGACAGAGGATATAAAGAAATACTGGAAGACCGGAATCCTTGATAGGGAATCAAATGTCAGTTTCGGAGAGGGCGGAGCCGGAACATTTTCCGACGGTAAGCTTGCTACTACCGTAAAAGACCCTTCGGGCAGATGCAAAGAGGTAATGAAAATATTTACCCTTTTCGGTGCCGATCCGGAGATAATCTATGACGCCGCGCCACACCTTGGGACGGACAAGCTCTGCGGTATAGTTAAGAATATGCGCGAAGAGATCAAGACTCTTGGCGGAAGTGTACTTTTTGAGAGCAGATTCGATTCGGTCATTGAAGAGAATGGACATCTGACGGGCATCAGGTATTTGGATAAAGAAGGAAACGAGAAAACGATTCCCTGTGAGATACTGGTACTGGCGCCCGGGCACTCTGCCAGAGATACTTTCTATCGTATCAGGGGGCAGGGATTTGTCCTGGAGCCCAAGTCCTTTGCTGTGGGATTCAGAGCTGAGCACAGACAGGAAGATATCAACCTTGGCAGATACGGAAAGACGGGAAGAAAGGGAGAAGAGATCCCCGGAGCCGCTTCGTATAAGCTGACAGCTCAAACGGCTAACGGCAGGAGCGTTTTTTCATTCTGTATGTGTCCGGGTGGATATGTCGTTGATGCGTCGTCCGAGGAAGGAATGATAGCCGTCAACGGAATGAGCTATAGCGGAAGAGACAGCGAAAACGCCAATTCCGCCATAATAGTATCGGTGACTCCCGATGATTTCCCCGGAAAAGGATCCGATCCGCTCTCCGGGATAGAGTTCCAGAGAGATCTCGAGAGAAAAGCTTATAATGCCGGCAAAGGTAAAGTGCCGATCCAAAGGCTTACTGATTTTTACAGTAGCGTGATGGGAGAGGAGTACCCTGTGAGCCCATCGGAAGAGCGGGCAGAGATCAGACCGGTGCATAAGGGAAGGTTCGAATGGTCCGATCTGTCCGGCATACTTCCCGATGAATGCAACAGGTCCATGATAGAGGCTTTCTCGGTGTTTGGAAGGAAGATCAAGGGTTTTGATGACGGAGATGTGATACTTTCAGGCGTGGAAAGCAGGACATCCTCCCCTGTAAGGATAGTCAGGGGCGCAGATCTTGAATCAAATATCAAGGGAGTCTATCCCTGTGGCGAGGGTGCAGGCTATGCGGGCGGAATAACATCGGCTGCCATGGACGGACTTAGGGTCGCCGAAGCCGTGATAGAACGATATGCTCCGTTTGACAAAACGGATGAAAATGCGTAAATTAGATAACATATGAAAAACAAGAGAGAAGATCTAAAATTCAAGAAAAGAATAGTTGTAAAGATCGGTTCATCCTCACTCCAGCATGCCCAGACCGGCGGAATGGATTATGCAAGGATGGAAAAACTCGTGCGCGAGCTCTGCAATCTTAAAAATCGCGGTATGGACGTGATCCTGGTATCATCGGGAGCTATCGCTGCGGGAAGAAATGCGGTCAATATGAAGGCACACAGAACCGGATGCGGAGCTATGACGATGGCTGAAAAGCAGGCATGCTCGGCGATCGGTCAGGCCAGACTGATGATGACTTATCAGAAGCTTTTTGGCGAATATAATCAGCTGACTGCGCAGATACTTATGACTAAAAATACGGTACTTGACGATACTAACCGTATAAATGCCATAAATACTTTTACCGAACTTATGGATATGGGTGCCATTCCGGTTGTAAACGAGAATGATACGGTTGCTACCCATGAGATAGAGATTGGTGATAATGATACTCTTTCTGCGATAGTATCTGCGATGGTAGGTGCTGATCTGTTGATACTTCTTTCGGATATCAAGGGGCTCTATACCGATGATCCAAGGAAGAACCCGGATGCAAAACTCCTGGATACTGTTGAGGATCTGACTGATGAGATCCTTGAGATGGGCAAGGGAAGTACCGGAAGCAGCGTCGGAACCGGCGGAATGAATACAAAACTCACAGCGGCACAGATTGCAACCAGATCAGGAGCCGATATGATAATCTGCAGCAGCGAAGACCTCGGGATCTTGAACAGACTTATCGACGGAAGCAATGAAGGAACCATCTTTTTGTCTGATCCCGAAGACGACTTCGATCTTCCCGGTTTCATAAGGAATATCCATCATGACTGAAAAGAGCGCTGCGGATACTTCAGACCTTAAGAAAGGTCTGAGACGCGAAATGCTCGGCATAAGGGATAGTCTTTCTCCAGATATACGCGAAAGGGGAAAGATCCTGATAACGGAAAGGATCCTCGGACATCAGTGGTTCTACAGATGTAAGAGGCTGATAGCTTTTTATCCGTACGGTTCGGAGATAGATATAACAGATATCCTGTCAGAAGCGCTTAAACAGGGCAAAGAACTGTATCTGCCTGTCACATATCCGGAGGGTAAGGAGATACAGTTTTACAGAGTATATGATCTGAAGGAGCTTAAAGAAGGATTTCGCGGGATACGGGAGCCTTCACCTGACAGTGATATGTATGTATATTCCGACGCTGACAGTCAGGCGGAACCGGAGAGAGATTTTATGATCATGCCGGGAGTGGCATTTGATCTCATGAAGGGAAGACTCGGGTACGGCGGAGGATATTATGACAGATATCTTTCGAACAAGGAGATGTTAAGACTTCATTCCGTAGCGGTCGGATTCAGGGAACAGATGATTGAAGAAGTGCCATGCAGTGATAAAGACATGAAACCTTATCAGATAATATGTGTATGATCGGCAGATACATAAGAGAGGTAAAGATATGGCAATAGAGAATAAAGAACTGATACGTATCGGTGAAAATGCTGTTAAAGCGAAGTATGCTGCAGCTGCTCTTTGTACCGAACTTAAAAACAAGATATTAAGAGAGTGCGCCGGGGAACTGGTCGCTTGCAAAGGAGAACTTCTGTCGGCTAATGCCCTTGATATAAAGAAAGCCGAAGAAGCGGGTATGAATCCCGGACTTATAGACAGACTCAGACTATCGCCCGAGAGGATAGAAGGAATAGCCGAAGGTATCAGACAGGTTGCGGATCTTCCGGACTATATCGGCGAAGTGATCGAGGAAACCACGAGACCGAACGGACTGAATATCAAAAAAGTCAGAGTTCCTCTCGGAGTAGTCGGGATAATATTTGAATCCAGACCGAATGTAACGGCTGACGCATTTTCGCTTACATTTAAATCGGGAAATGCTGTGATACTCAAGGGCGGAAGTGATGCGCTCCGATCCAATATGGCTATCGTAGGCGCACTCAGAAGTGTCTGCGAGGAAAACGGTGTGGATCCGAATGTCGTTCAGCTGATTGAGCATACTGACCGCGCAGTGACCAAAGAATTCATGAAGATGAAAGAATATGTCGATGTGCTGATACCAAGAGGAAGTGCAAGATTGATAAAGAGCGTCACGGAAGAAGCACTCATTCCTGTTATAGAGACAGGATCCGGCAATTGCCATGTGTATGTCGACAAAGAGGCTGATCTCGATATGGCAACTGATATCATATTTAATGCCAAGACGCAGCGTATCAGCGTATGTAACGCTTGCGAATCGCTGATCGTTCACAGTGCGATAAAGGATGAATTCCTTCCCGTTCTTAAGAAGAGACTTGATGAGAAAAATGTTGAGCTTCGTGCGGATGAGAGATCTTTTGAAGCGCTCGGTGGAGAAGCTGTTAAAGCGACTGAAGAGGATTTCGGTACAGAGTATCTGGATTATATCCTCTCTATCAAGACGGTTGACAGTGTGGAAGAAGCAATAGAACATATCAATAAGTATAATACCGGCCATTCTGAAGCAATCATTACAAAGGATGAAAGCACTGCGGAGAAATTCCTTAACGGAGTGGATGCGGCATGTGTATATGTAAATGCTTCCACAAGATTTACCGACGGATTTGAATTCGGTTTCGGCGCGGAGATAGGTATCAGCACACAGATGCTGCACGCCAGAGGCCCTATGGGATTAAGGGAACTTACATCATATAAATATAAAGTATACGGCGACGGACAGGTCAGACAGTAGGAAAGAGGTGACAAAATGGAGAAGATAAGAACAAGATATGCACCGAGCCCCACAGGAAGGATGCATGTAGGAAATTTAAGATCGGCGCTTTATGAATTCCTTATCGCCAAGCATGCAGGCGGCGATTTCATGCTCCGTATAGAGGATACGGATCAGGAAAGATTCGTTGAGGGAGCTACCGAGATCATATACCGTACGCTTGAAAAGACCGGCATGACCTACGATGAAGGACCCGATAAAGACGGAGGATACGGTCCCTATGTTCAGAGTGAGCGTATGAAGACCGGTATCTATATGAAGTACGCCAAGGAACTCATTGAGAAGGGTGAGGCATATTATTGCTTCTGCGATAAGGAGAGACTGGCTTCCCTTAAGACTTCCGTGAGCGAGGGAGATGATGCTGATGAGGGTAAGACCATCACGGTATATGACAAGCATTGTCTTGGACTCTCCAAGGAAGAGGTTGAGAAGAATCTCGCCGAGGGTAAGCCCTTTGTCATCAGACAGAATATCCCTAATGAGGGTACGACCACTTTCCATGATGAACTCTACGGAGATATCACGGTGGAGAATTCGGAACTCGATGACATGATACTTATCAAATCCGACGGATATCCGACTTATAACTTTGCGAATGTTATCGATGATCACACGATGAATATCACCCATGTCGTAAGAGGAAATGAGTATCTTTCTTCATCGCCCAAGTATGTGAGACTCTATGATGCTTTCGGATGGAAAGTGCCTGTATATATCCATCTTCCTCTGATCACGGATGAGAATCATCATAAGCTTTCAAAGAGAAGCGGACATGCTTCGTTTGAAGATCTCCTGGAGCAGGGATTTGTATCCGAGGCTATAGTCAACTATGTGGCACTTCTTGGATGGAGCCCTGAGGACAATAACGAGATATTCAGTCTTAAGGAGCTTATAGAGAAATTTGATTATCGTCGTATCAGCAAGTCGCCTGCAGTATTTGACATCGTTAAGCTTCGCTGGATGAACGGTGAATACCTTAAGGCGATGGATGAGGATAGATTCTACGAGATGGCAAAGCCCTACCTTGAGAAATCTCTTCCCGGATTCTCCGAGGATAAGCTCCGAAAGATATCGGCTATGGTCAAATCGAGGATAGAAGTATTTCCCGATATCGAGAGTCATGTTGATTTCTTCAGAGCGCTTCCCGATTATGATATCGGGATGTATACGCATAAGAAGATGAAGACGGATGCAGCTTCATCACTGCAGGTGCTTAAGGATGTGCTTCCTTTGCTGGAGGCTCACAGTGAATATACCAATGACTCGCTCTATGAGATGCTGCTTGGATATATAAGTGAGAAGGGTTACAAGAACGGATATGTAATGTGGCCCATAAGGACAGCTCTTTCCGGCAAGCAGATGACCCCTGCCGGAGCTACAGAGATCCTTGAGATCCTCGGAAAGGAAGAATCCCTTGCCAGACTTCGCGATGGGATCACAAGGCTTGAAAAAGCAGCCACCTGATCTTGACGGCCTCAACGAAGCGCAAAAGAAGGCGGTTTATTCCGAAGATAAAGCCATTCTATTGCTGGCAGGCCCCGGAAGCGGTAAAACTTACACGATCGTAAAGAGGCTCCTCTGTCTTATTCATGACAGAGGAGTCCCTCCCGAAAAGATACTGGTCATCACTTTTACGAGAGATGCAGCGAGATCGATGGAAAAGAGATTTCGCGACACATCGGGGGAGGATCTCCCCATTGTATTCGGAACATTTCATTCAGTCTTTTACAATATCGTTCGCATATCGCGAGGGATCTCGGGTAACGGGATCGTTTCAGAAGAGATTAAAAAGAAGATAATATCGGATCTTATGATCAAGATCACAGGAGAAACTGACAGGGACGAAGTTTCTTTATTTGTCATGCATTTCATAAGTGCGATGTCTGAATATAAAAATTCGCTGGATAAGGAAAAGGCAATAAGCCTTATCGGAGACAAGTATGCAGACAGATTTTTTGATGTACTCCGGGCATACGAATCTTTGAGAAAGAAAAAGAGGATACTGGACTTTGATGATATGGTCTATGACTGTATGAATATATTCGCAGAGGATGAGAGAACCAGAAATGATTGGAACAGGAGATTTGATCATATACTTGTGGATGAGTTTCAGGATATTAATCCCTCTCAGTATGAAACACTGAAACTCCTTACGGGAAAAAGATCAAATATCTTTGCGGTTGGTGATGACGATCAGTCCATATACGGATTCAGGGGATCGAGGCCGGAATGCATGAAGCGATTTGAGAATGAATATTCAGCAACCGTAATGGAATTGGATATTAATTACAGGAGCTTTCCTTGTATTGTGAATGCTGCCGGTCGTGTTATACAGAAGAATAAAAACAGATACGAAAAGCATATAAAGTCATACCTCGAAGAAAACGTCGGAACTGTTCCTGCAAAAGAGCAGGGAGAGGTCCAAATAAAGAAATTCGAATCCGAAGAAGATGAATATGAGTTTGCTGAAAAGATGATAAGAGAGAGAGGCAGTAGCAGTATGGCTCTGCTTTTTAGGACCAATGTATCAATGCAGTCATTTGCTTCGCGTTTAATGCGCTCTAATATTGAATTTCACATGAAGGAGAAGGTCTCCTGTATTTATGATCACTTTATTGCTGTTGATATACTGTCTTATCTGAGGATAGTTTTCGAATGTGCAGATATGAACGAACATCTTAGGATCAGAAACAGACCAAACAGATTTCTGGGGAGAGAGGCTTTTTACGGTAAAGGGAATCCTCTTGTAAATGCAAAGAGATATTATGCTTTGAACTCAGATGCTCCTTTCAGGAAGGAACGACTTCAGGCTGTTTCGGAACTTGAGAAGGATATATCTTTCATGCGGAAGCTTAGGATAAGCGGGATGATAAGGTATATCTGCGAAAAAACAGGATATAAGAGATATATAAACAAACAGGCAGGAAATGATAGTGGGAAACAGCGTGAATATGCAGATATCATCAGATTCCTGATAGGAGAATCGGAGGCATTTGAAGATGTCACGGAGTGGGATGCATACATTGAAAAGTACAGAGAAGAACTACCGAAAAAGCATGAAAGAGTCGAAAATCGCTATGATGATCTTGTGTGGCTAATGACAGCGCATGCTTCAAAGGGATTGGAATTTGATAAAGTAATAATACCCGGATGCATTGAAGGAGAGTATCCTCACGGTAAAATGCCGGATCAGGATACTCTGGAGGAGGAGAGAAGAGTATTCTATGTAGCAATGACGAGAGCAAAAAGCAATCTCCTCATAACGTATACGGAATCGGAAGACGGGAAAATACGAAAGAGCAGATTCATTAATGATATGTGACAAATGTTATTTTTTCTGATATACTTTAATATCGGTTTTTCTGTAGATTGGAGGAAAGAGCTTGAACGAAAGTAGTATTCAAAAAAACAGCGCACATGTTTCGGTTCTGGTCATCCTTACTTTATCGGCTTTTGGTGCCATCATTGAGAGTATAACCCAAAATTTGGAATACTGGGTACCGCCTCTTATCCTGGCCGGTATCATTGCGGCGTGGGTTTTTCATATTATTCAGTATGGAAGCGCTGTGCGAAGAGAAAATTTTTATTTCATATATGCTCTTATTCTTGCTTTCTATCATGGCGCACATGATTCAGGTTTCTTTGATATCGTAGTAATCTCTGCACTTGTCATGATCACTTTTTTGACATTCGCGCGTCCGGTCATGCTCAAAATTGCGCTTCTTGAGTATTTTATCCTGATGTTCATGCAGATATATACAGCACTCGGAACGGATGGTTTTGTTTTTGATTCACTTGTAGTATACAGGATCGCACTTCATACAGCGATCGAACTTGGAATTTTTTATATTCTTGGCGGCATCCTGCGGAGAGAGGTTGCGGATGCTGAAATTATCAGAAAAAGGGATTCGGAACGCGATCAGGTAAGCAAGGAGATTGAGGATTTCCTCTCAAATGTATCTCACGAACTCAGGACTCCCGTAAATGTGATCAACGGTATGTCTTCCATTATCCTTAAAAAAGAGGACAGAGATGATGTGAAGTCCATCAGAGAAGCGGGAGACAGGCTTTTCCATCAGATAGAGGATATACAGGATTACAGTGAGATACAGAGAAATGATCTTGTCCTTGAGAATGAGAGATATATGATCACATCTCTTCTCAATGATATTTTGGCCAAGTTCAATATGTATGATAAAGCCAAGGACCTTGATCTGATCGTAGATCTCGATCCGATGGTACCCTCGATGATGGTGGGTGATATCGGAAAACTCCATAAGATAATGAGACATCTTCTGGATAATGCCGTGAAGTTTACAAAACGCGGTGGTATCTATGTTAAGATCTCAGCTATTAGAAGAGAATACGGAGTAAACCTGATAGTTGAAGTGACCGATACCGGAATCGGAATGTCGAGGAAGGATATAAACAGTATATCCAACGGTCTCTATCAGGCAAATAAGGGCAGAAACAGAAGCACAGGCGGTATCGGCCTTGGACTTTATATTGTCTACGGATTCGTCAGAATTATGAACGGTTTTGTAAATATAGACAGTGAGAGAGGAAAGGGAACAACTGTAAGGTTCAGTATCGCGCAACAGGTTGTGGACTCTACGCCCTGCCTGAAGCTTGAGCCCGGAATGGACAGGAGAGTTGCTGTGTATGAGAAACCTGACAGTTATTCTATGGCTGCTCTCAGAGGATTCTATCAGTCGATGGCAATGAATATCGCTACGGGATTAAGCCTTTTTATTCACTCGGCAGGCAGTCTTGAAGAATTAAAGACAATTATAGCGGATGAGAATATCACGCATATCTTTATCGGGGATGAAGAGTATGCCGAGAGCCCTTCGTATTTTGATGTGCTGGCTATGAACGGCATGACGATAGCGGTATCTGCCCCGAAAGGATTTAAGGCTGCACCCGGCAGCAAGGTTGTTGTTATGCCTCAGCCGCTTTACGGATATCCGATAGTAAGGATACTTAACGGTTATATGGGTGATTACATGACTGACAGCAGTGAGCTTGAAGAAAAGCCGGAACTTGCCGGGATAAGAGCTCTGGTCGTGGATGACGAACCTATGAATCTTGTTGTTGCCAGCGGATTGTTCAGGGAGTACGGAATGATAATTGATACCGCAAAGAGCGGTAAAGAATCTATCGATAAATACTCCAAGAATAATTATGACATAGTCTTTATGGATCATATGATGCCTGAGATGGACGGAGTTGAGGCTATGAAACGGATCAGGATGATCTCATCACAGGATTCCAGATCCGTAAAGATTGTTGCGCTTACAGCCAATGCGGTGAGCGGTGCGAGAGAGATGTTTGAAAAAGAAGGATTTGACGGATTTATCAGTAAACCCATCATTATTGCCGACTTTGAAAAGACTATGAACAAATTGACGGGTACCGTACAGAGTACAAAGAAAGCAGGTGCGGTATGAAAAAAATGATCGATCTGATAAAAAACTATGTAGGTGATGTCGACAGGAGTTTTAAAGAGAGGACTTTCGTAGTTCTTACTTTTACCGCTGAATTTATCGTTACTTTGTCTCTTATCAGGAATCTTTTGATAAGGTCAGGTTTTATTCCCTGCATTACTCTGTTTATCGTTATCCTTATCACGCCTGTCATCACTTACGTTTGTGTAAGAGGCAATAGGGTAGAGACAGCCACGAGGATAATCTCCTTAAGTATCATCCTGGTCGTTATGCCGGTGATCTTCTTCTACAGAGGCGGATCAAACGGTCCCGGGGTTATTTGGTTTATATTTACATATCTGTATATAGGACTTGTCCTTAGCGGCAGATGGCGCGTTTTCTCCGTTATCCTCCATACTTTATCGATATTTGTGATATTCAGTATAGGATATTACAGACCGGACCTGATATATACACAGTCGGATGTAATGATGTATTTCGATCTGGCGACATCTGTTGTCGAAGTGGGCTTTGTCTGCTATATAATGACAAGATTCCAGAGTCTCCT
>ODAI013869562.1_pt1 | contig 35893 bp, 55 predicted proteins | sample 1539321 | NCBI WGS metagenome assembly ODAI01 (sample SAMN02144231, study PRJEB22623) | gut metagenome | biome: sheep rumen | host: Ovis aries | place: New Zealand
CAGCGTCAAGAGGACGGAAGAACACCATGTGTATTTCGGGCCCGGGCAGCGGGACATATCGGAGGCCAACGGCTTCAAGGTGTACCTCTGCAGGAAGCATCATATTCACGCCGGCGGCCCGGAAGCAGTACACCGAAACCATGAAACATGCCTGATCATCCAGCAGGATGTGCAGCGCCGATTCGAGCAGACCCACACGCGGGACGAGTTCATGGCGCTGATCGGCAGGAGCTACTTGTAAATAAATGCAGCGCAATTGCATATAACAACACCCATTTAGGGAGTGCTCATGTGAATACCTAATTCTGCGCAAAATAACTAAGGGCGGCAGCGCTGGCCGCCCGGAAAGGAGCGTATGGAAGAGTCAGATTATTATGAAATACTCCGGAGAGCGTCGATTATATCAGGCACAAGCATGGAGTGGTTTAGAAAAGGCCTAGAGAGACTGGCAAACGAAGGGATTAACTGGGACGCACTGAATAAAGCGTTTGAACGCTTAGAAAGGGGAGACAATGCTCTGGAAGATCGTTTACGAAGTAGGCAAGGGAACAGTGTGCGAGACACTCGCGGATATCGTAGAGGCTGTGGATCTGCAGGACGCCGCAGAGATTGGCGAAGATCAGTACTGCCGGCTCAAAAGAGCTATGCTAGGAGATGGAAGCTTTGCTCGCCTCGTAGGCGTAGAAATCTTAGGAGGGCCAGGGCGTGCTAAACATTGAAAGAATCAAAGGAATGACAGCAGAGCAGCTGGCCGAGTTTCTTGCTGATCGCGGCGCACAGGTGCCACCGGATTTTTGCGATGAAATGTGCAAAGCCACCACGGACTGTAAGGACTGTATGTATCTGGGGACGCTGGGGGACGAGAAAGCATGGAAAATCTGGCTAGAGGGAAAATATGTTCAGAAAGGAGCGACAGGATGAAAGACAAGCTCATCAGTGCGGAAGACTTCAAGAAATATTGCAGAAACGGCTTTAAAAGCACAGCACCGCTTTTTAGGAGTGGGACACTTCGGCAGTTCGCGAATCAGCTGACAGAGGATATCTGCAAGGACATTGACGAGCAGCCACCGGTGGAAGCGATCCCGATCGACTGGATCAGGCAGCAGGCCGACCAGTATCCGGGGATGGAGAGCGCGATGTGGAATAAGCTGCTTCGGCTGTGGGAGAAAGAGAAAACCGAAAGAGAGCTTTACGGAGGTGACGAGCAGTGAATAGCTATTGGCTGACAATTTGTGTATTCGTGATTGGCTTCGGCTGGGGAGCGGCGGTGATGACGATATTCTTTTGGGGAAAGGCAAAAGAGATTCTTGAGAACTGCAGAAAAGCGATCAAGCTCAAGAAGGAGATCCTGGAGAGCAATGACAAGGTACAAGAAAAGATGTTCGAGTACGCAACCATAGTTAAAGACGGGTTTGACATATCGTGCAAACACACCGACAACGTCGTCGAAGGATTGAACAAGCTCATCGAAGCGGTGAGGAAAGAGGAGGCGAATGATGCTTAACGAGACGTTGGAAGCTGAGAGAGAATACCAAAGAGATCTGCAAGAAGCATATAACAGAGGATATGCCAAAGGGAAAGAGGATCAAGCCAGGGAACAGCACGAAGTGGCCGAGGTGACTGTATGTAAAACGTCAAAGGGCGTTACATTGTGGCATGAATGCGGCTCGTGCGGGGAACCTGTTGACTTAAGGGATCATTATTGCAGAAACTGCGGGAGGGCATTGGATGCAAGTAAGGTGCGAGCGTGAGGAGTGCAAATATAACGAAGAGGGATACGGTGATCAGGAGGTGACGGAATGAAATATATCGGAATTTATATTGCGATTGTTATCGCATTATTATTGGCAAGTTTTGGATTCACAGCATTGCTAGTAAAATGCCTGTGTTGGGCATTTGGGTATACGTTCTCATGGAAAATCGCTTTTGGGATTTGGATTTTGTTGACTCTTGTCGGCGGGGCGTTTAAAAGCAACGTGACTGTCAAGAAATGAGAGGGGTGACGGAATGAACGACACAAATTTTAAGGTCAAGGTAGAAACAGAAGGTATGGAAGAAGCACAGGAACAGATCGAGATGCTTGCTGATGCTTACGACGGATTCCCTGCACAGGTAACCATAAAGAATTGCCGTGACTGTACGTTTAACATTTATCCGAGCCAGACAAGGATTGTTGAAGCAGAAGGGAGAGAGGAATGAATCAGAAACGGTGCAGAAGTTGCCAGAATCTCGACTACAACGAAATGACGGACGAGATGTACTGCAAGATAAAAGACTATGAGCAAATCCGCTTGAGATGGCACAAACAAAGGCCAGACTGGTGTCCGTTGCTCAAGAAGGCTGAAGGGAGCGAGACATGACTGACATCCTAACTGCATTTGCGCTCGGCGAAATCATCGGTGTGTTTCTGCTTATGATCGTAACCGGCATCATGATCTGGATGTGGTGGAGAGGGTGAAAAATGATATAAAGACTTGTAAGACATATCAAGCGTTGGAGGTGACGGAATGAGCAGATGTAAATCATGCGGGGCAGAGATCAGATGGATCAAGATGACATCCGGGAAGTCGATGCCCGTAGACCCTGATCCGGTAACTTACTGGGCGAGGCCGGGGGCAGCAGGTAAGGTGGTCACTCCAAACGGAGAAGTCTACAGCTGTGTGTTCGAAGGGAACCTGAGCCAAGCAACAGGTCTCGGATACATATCACACTTCACCACGTGTCCGAATGCAGATAAGCACAGGAAGAAATAAGGAAGGTGGAGGACATACATGTATTTATCAAGAGATGAAACGGATGCGCTGAATAACAATCTGGATACCAACAGTAAGAGAAAATTCTTACGCTGCATATGCTTGGCTAATGAATGCACATGTAGTCTATGCTCAATCAGAGAAAAGTGCGAAGAAGAATGCAGGCAGACGCCGCCAAACGAGTGCAGTGATTACCAAATCCACAAGCTGTTTGAAAAAGTTATCTGAAACCAAAGTAAGAAAGACGAGTGAGGTGACAAGATAATGCCAAGATTCAACGTGCAGCACCCAGTTACTAAACAATGGTGCTGCTTCTCTACAGTGGTCGACGATTATATAACGGACTGGATGGATGAGGAGCGATATCAGAAGTGGCGAGAGTACGAATATGGCAGGCATGCCGGGCCGATCAGAGAAGCTAACCTGATGAGCTACGAAGAGGCAGAGGAGAAAATAGCACTCAGAAAGAAGTGGGATGAGGAAGACTGAATGACGGCAAAAGGAATCCGAACAAAAGAGGAGATAGAAAAGATCATGAAGACCAGAGAGTATCTCTGGCGATACCGGGCAGCGGCCCTCGAGAAAGAAGATGCAGAGACGCGTCTGGCCAGGTTCGAGGCAAAGTATAAAACAGCGCGGGCGCAGCAAGGATCCGGAATGCCGACAGCTCATGATAGCGAACACGACCTGTCTGATTACCTGACAGGCAGAGAGGAGCTGATAGAATTCTTTTTCACAAAGCAGCAGCAGTGCATGGGAATCGAGGTCGACATACACAAGCGCATTGATGAGCTCAAGGGAAAGAATCCGCAGGAGACAGCTGACATGCGGCTGGTGCTCCGGTATAGATATATCGACGGCCTGCAGTGGTGGCAGGTGGCAAAGAAGCTGCACCTTTCAATCCGGAAAGCGCAGTACCTGGAGACTGAGGCAGAGCTGTTGTTTCCACTTCCAGAAGAATGGTAAAAGAAAAACGTGCGCACACGTGCGCATTAACATCTGCTAAAGTGTAGAGAGACAAATATGGAGAGCAGTACCGTCAGCCTTCATAGATACCTTTCCTTAAAGGGCGTCGCATCCTCCATCGGTGCGGCGCTCTTATGTTGCAAACATATCTCTCTGCTGATGCCTGAAGATTGGTAAAAGGACGTGTCGGGGCATATGCTGTCCGAGCGGGGGAGTAGGATCGACGCCTGCCAGCAGAGTTAAAAGCGCAGGGCAATAGCGCTATACAAGTCATGCCAGGCGGGCCGAAGGGCCCGCTTTTGTTATGACGCGAGAAGAGAAGATGCGCTTCTACCATTCGCAGGCATGGCGCAGGATGTCCGAGAGGATCCTGATACGTGACCACTACGAGTGTCAGGAATGCAGGAAGAAACTGAAGTCGGGAGTCCGCACGAAGATCAACAGAGCGACGCAGGTCCATCACATCGTACCGTATGAGACACGGCCGGATCTTGGACTGGACGAGGACAATCTCGAAGCTATATGTGACGGCTGCCACAACGAAGTACACGGCAGGGTATGGAAGCCGATGCCGCGTAAAAAATATGCAACAGAGGAGCGCTGGTAGACTCCCCCGGTAAAATGTTTGCGTTTTTCTGCTAGGGAGGAACGGAAGGGGCGGACTAGACTCCGGAAAAATTCTAAAAATCTCACGTAAAAGGGAGTAAAGACAGATGACGACAGAGGAAAAAATCAGAAAGTCCCTGATCGATCAGCTGGAGGCGCAGAATAAGGTCACGGATTACTGCGTCGACCTGGTCGACACGTATATGATGCACTGGCGCCTTAAAGAGCAGCTCAATTATGACATAGCGGAGAACGGGATCCGGATCACGGTCGGCACAGGGAACGGCCACGACAAGACGATCGCCAATCCCAGCGTGACGGATCTGCAGCGGGAGACCTCGATCATGCTCCAGATCCTCGACAAGCTCGACCTCAAGACGCCAGTGCTGTCGGGTGGCAAGGATGATTATCTGTAAGGAGATAGATGACTATCTCGCCTACTGCAAAGACCACCCGAAATGGATCAACCGCGACCGCAAGCTCCTGATCAGGAACGTCGTCAAGCCCACGCTCAAGCGGAAGGACGTGTTTTTTGACGAGGAGACATATCATAACTGTCTTCGATATATCGAAGGTAACTTCTATGAGCTGTTCCCCTACCAGAAATTCCTGATCGCCTTTATCTTCATGTACGATTCCACCGGCGAGCCGGTCTTCCCGGAGATCGTGATCCTGATGGGGAGAGGCAACGGCAAGGACGGCCTGATGGCCCCACTTGCCAATTTCTTTCAAACTCCCCTCTACGGGATCCCCGAGTACCATGTGGAGCTGGTCGCCAACTCCGAAGACCAGATTAAGGACACCTTCAATGTCGTCTACAACAAGTTAGCGGGAAATCCCAAGTTTAAGGGAAAGTTTAGGACGACCAAAGAGGTCATAGAGAACCTCGAGACGCGGTCGATATTAAGATACAACACGAGCAATGCCAAGACCAAGGACGGCAAGGCTCCGGGCTGTATCTTTTTTAATGAATACCACGCCTATGAGAACAACGATTCTGTAAACGTGTTCGAATCGTCAGAAGGCAAGAAGCGGAATTTCCGCGAGATCATCATCACGACGAATGGTTATGTCCGGGAAGGCCCGCTCGACAAGCTCCTGGACGACTGCAGGAAGATCCTCGAGGGCGGCGCGAATCCGCTGGGGATCTTCCCCTTCCTCTGCCGGCTGGACCGCGAGAGTGAGATCGGGAAATGGGACCCGATGCACAAGGCGAATCCGTCGATGGAATATCTCCCGACACTTGAGAGGGCGATCATCCGCGGGTATGAGAGGGCGAAGAGCGATTCGGAGAAGTGGCGCGAGTATGTGACGAAGAGGTGCAACCTTCCCCAGCTCCGCGAGGAGCAGGCTGTCACGAGCTGGAAGAATATCCTCCTGTGCTCCTACAAGGACGCGAAGCGGAAGACGCTCCGGAAGACACAGGACACGAGAGGGAAGTCCGCCATCATCGGGATCGACTACGCGGACGTCCGCGACTTCGCCTCCGCCGGTATTCTCACGATCGACGACGACGGCAACCACATCTGGCGTCAGCACACATGGATCTGTTCGGAGAGCCCGTTTCTCAACAGCATTAAATTCCCGATCGCGGACGCGGGGAAGGCGGGCTTTAAAGACTTCGAGGTGGTACGCGCTCCGGTCATCCCGGTCGACGGGATCGTGGACTGGTGCGAGCGGCAGATGTCCGACTATTCCGTGGTCAAGATAACAATGGACACGTACAGATACACGCTGTTTAAGACGATCTTTGAGCAGCGGGGCATCCCGATCGAGACAAGGGACAATCCCCAGGGGACGGTCCGCCTGATCCGGAAGATCGGGAGCGCCTGCGGGATCATCGCGCCGTCTGTCGAGAAGCTCTTCTCGGAGCACCGGGTGGACTATGGCGACAGCGCGATAATGCGGTGGTACACACAGAACACCGGGACGCTGACGGACAAGTACGGCAACATGCAGTATGTAAAGATTGAGCCCAAGCTCAGAAAAAACGACGGCTTTATGGCTTTCGTGGCGGCAGAATTTTCCGCTGATCTGCTGAAGGAGACAATCATCTATGTTTGAGTGGTTATTTAAAAGCAAGACAGGGGACATCTCGAATGTCCTGGAGATCATAGCGACCGATCTGACCAAGGTGCAGCTGGCCGTTATGGCACAGGAGAAGGCCGCGTGCATGATCGCCAAGGCGATCGCGAAGAGTGAGATCGTGCTGACCAAGGGCGAAGAGCGCCGGAAGGACGAGGAGTACTATCGCCTCAACATCCGGCCCAATGACAATGAGACCGCGACCGACTTCTGGTTTAACGTGGCCCGCGAGCTGGTCTCGACAGGTGACTGCGTGGTTGTAAGGATGGCTAACGGCAAATACTACCGCGCCAACTCCTACCAGATGGACGACTATGTGCTGTTCGGGAAGACCTACAGCCACATCGTCCTCACCGACGGATATAACGAGGTCACGCTGCGGTATGGCGTCAACTCTGACGACGTCCTGCACTTCAGATTCGGGACGGAGAAGCTGAGGGTGTTTACTAAGAACGTCCTCGGATGCCTCGACGATGCGCTTGACGCGGTGCGGTCCCTCGAAACGATCGCGAACACGCCGCTGCTCAAGTACAAGGTCGACGCGAATCTGCAGTTCCGGAGACGAACGACGGACGGCAAGGAGGTCCGGCTCACCTTGGACAACGTCCTTGACGAGTTTAAGGCCAAGATCGACGGCAAGAAGCTCGCCATCATTACAGAGCAGACGGGCTCGTCCCTCGAATTTATGGACGTGAAGAAGCAGGTGTCCGCCGCCGAGGTGACGGCGCTCGCTGACACGATCAACAAGGAATGCGCCGCGGCCTATGACATCCCGCTGGGTGTCTTTAATGGTCAGATCACGGAGCAGTCGGACGCCACGAACGAATTTATCACGTATGCCGTGAGCCCTGTGGCGGAAGTGATCAATGACACGCTGAACGCGAAGCTGGTCGGCCAGGCGGACTACGTCGCCGGCGAGCGCGCTTTTGTGTGGCTCGCTCACTTCAAGCACATCGACGTGATCGACGCGGCGAACAGTCTCGACAAGCTGAGAGCGATCGGCTTTACGCTTGACGAGATCTTTGAAATGGTAGGGTATCCCGCTCTCAATACGGACTTTTCCACGAAGAGAGCGCTTACTAAGAATTACGCGACGGAAGGACTGGAGGAAAGCGCACAGCCGACGGGCGGCGCCGATGATCTGTCTGAAGAATCCGTAAGAGATAGCAACCGTAAACAAAGCAAACATAAGGAAAGGAGGGAAAGACGGAATGTCCAAAACTCCGAGTAAGTTCTTTCAGCTCGTCAACGATGGCACGTCTGCGGATCTGTACATCTTCGGCGACATCTGCGCATGGCCGTGGGAGTCGCAGGGCGAACAGTCCGGCGTGAGCATCGTCAGACAGCTTAAAGAGCTGGACGCTGATGAGATCAGGGTCCATATCAACAGTTATGGCGGAGATGTGGCGGAAGGTCTCGCGATCTACAATGTGCTTCGCAAACACAAAGCAAAGATCACGACCATCTGCGACGGATTCGCCTGCAGCGCCGCTTCCGTGGTCTTTATGGCCGGCGATAAGCGCGTGATGCAGCCTGCCTCCCTGCTCATGATTCACAATGCGTGGACCGTGGCGATGGGCAACGCTGCAGAGCTCCGGAAGACGGCCGACGACATCGAGACCATCACGCAGGCATCTGTCGAGGCTTACAAGAAGGTCGCCACGATCTCCGAGAAAGAGATCAAGGCGCTCATGGACGCCGAGACGTGGATCCTGCCGAAGGACGCGGTCGACTACGGCTTCGCCACCGACATCGACGATGAAGACGATGACGACGAGCCTAAGCAGTCCGCTTTTGGCGTGATCATGCGGAAGTTGACCGCGCCGGCAGCAGTCCTGGAGTCGCAGAAGATCGAGGTCAATATCGACGTCGATAAGCTCGCGAAAGAGCTCACCGAGGTGCTGATGAAAGGAACAGAAGCACCCGAACAGCCCGAGCCGAAAAAGACCGGCTGGGCCGATTATTTTGAAAGGAGAACGAAATGAGAATCGACAAGACTCCCCTTAACGAAGAGACAAAAGCAAAGATCGTCCAGATGCTGAACGACGCAGAGGACAAGACCGTGGCCATCACAGAGGCTATGGAGATGGTGATCAGCGAGACACAGAGCTCCCTGATCGAGCAGGTCGTCCGCGAAGCTAAGAGAGCTGAGCAGGACGCTGAGTACAAGAAGAGCCTCGGCCTTCGCCCGCTTTCCGAAGCTGAGAAGAAATTCTATGAGATGCTGAAGGGCGGCGCAAAGCAGGCCCTCACCGCGGCACAGATCGACATCATCCCCGTCGAGACCATCGACAAGACTCTGGAGGATGTCCGCGCAGAGTATCCGATCATGGACCTGATCACATTCGCACCTGCAAACGTGAAGCACTGGCTGACCGGCTCCAAGAGCGGCGCGGCTGTTTGGGGATCCCTTGCTTCTGCACTTTCCAACAGCGCCGAGCTGTCCGCAACACTTACCAGCCTGAACATCGAGGTCGGCAAGCTGTATGCTTACTGCATCATCCCCAAGTCTATCAGGGACCTCGAGATCGGCTACGTGGACAGATATTTCCGCGCGATCCTGCAGGAAGCTATGTATGACGGAATCGCTGACGGCTACCTCAATGGCACCGGCAAAGACGCTCCCATCGGCATTCTGAAGCAGATCAGCGTCACAGGTCAGGACGGCACTCACACCGCTAAGACCGTAGCAGCTACGTTGACCGGATTCACCCCGAAGCAGCTCGCTCCTGTCCTTGCTACTCTGTCCAACGGCGGCAAGCGTGCGGTCAACGAGATCGCGATCATCGCGAACCCTGTGGACGTTTACAACTATGTAAATCCCGCACTGTACGGCGACAGCATCTCCGGCGGTTACATCACCAAGAGCTTCATGCCTGTAACTGTTATCGCAGAGCCCAAGATGGCACAGGGCACAGCAGCTATCACCATGAAGGGCTTCTACACCATGGGCTTCTCCGGCCTGAAGGTGCAGGAGTACAAAGAGACCAAGGCCCTCGAGGATGCGGATCTGCTGATCGCTAAGGTTTACGGCAACGGCCGCGCGGATGACGACAGCGTAGCTTATGTCTTCAACGTCACAAAGCTCGCTGAGTACAGACCCACTGTTGTGACCGTAGCAGCTCAGTAATTAAGGAGGGCGGAGCCTGATGACGACAGAACAGTATGAGATTCTGGCGGAGGAGATCCGGGCGGATAATCAGATTCCGCCCTATACTCCTGATGACGTGATTATCAGATCGATCCAGAGATGCGAGCAGAGGCTCGATACGCTCAAACCCGGCGCGGACTTTGAGACAGACCGCGTCGGACGCGGGCTCCTCAAGGATGCCGTCTACTATGACATGGTCCATCGCTTTGAGGAGTTTTTGCAGAATTACGGCCCGGACGTCCGCTCGTGGCAGCTCTCCGAGGAGGTGGCGGATGCGACTTAACAAGATGGCGACGCTGCCCGAATACACGGACGGGTGCTTCACACTCTACGACATCGTCGACCGGGACGGAGAGCGCAAGATCAAGGCGCGGAACATGAGGCCTGTGTGGTTTAGAGACATCGCGGTTTATGACCGCACGCGGATCACATTCGAACAGGCGGATAAGGAAGTGACTATGAAGATCAGGATCCCGAAGTGGTCGGGCATCAGCTCGAACTGCGTCTGCCTGATCGATGGCGTGCAGCATAAGGTCTACAACAAGGCTGACGTGCTGTCCAGCCAGGGATACATGGAGACGGAGCTGACACTGGTCAATCCGTCTATGGATTATGAGGTGGTAGAGGAATGACAAAGAAAGAGCTTATTGATCTGATCGAGAGCGTCGGAGTGACGGCCCGGGAGAATGAGCTTTATCTGGAGGACCTGAAGGCGTGGCCGAAGATCGCTTACTGGGAGTACATCATCGAGGACGTGATGGCGTCCGGAGATGACTACGAGACCGTAGTGACCTATCAGGTGTCCTTCGCCTCGCGGACAGCAAGGCCTGCGGAGCTGCTGAGGCTGAAGAAGGCATTTAACGATGCGGGCTACCATCCCGTCATCTATCACGAGACGGTCAACGCCACGAACGGCCCGGCATGGCATCACTACTACTTCCGCGTCGAGATCACGGAGGACCTGTGATATGGCCGAGATAGGACCCGAGGGGCTCCAGAAGTTCGCGGAGCTGCTCGAGCAGTATGAGAAGGCTGCCGACGGAATCGCGGACGTGCTGATCGTCGGCGGAGAGGCGCTGGCTGAAGATGTGCAGAGGCTCCCGAAGCCTCGCAGAAGGGGCGCAGGCTATACCCATATGCTCGACTCAGTACAGGCGGCGCCGTCCGGAAAAGACGCTGTGCTCGTCTCCTGGGGCCAGTATTATGGCAAATTCGTCGAGTACGGCACCAAGAAGATGGACGCACAGCCGCATCTCGTTCCGACATGGGACAGAAACAAGGATCGATATTATAAACTGATGACAGATAAACTTTTCGAAAAAGTTGGAGGTAAATAATGGCTATTACTGAGAAAAGGCCGTCTACAAAGTATACCGTCGGCGCGCAGTACATCTGCTTCAACACGGACAAAAACTGGGACGCGTCGAAGTTTGACGCCGATGTGGTCAAGCTCCCCACCGTGGTCGACATCGATGTGGCGGACAACTCCGACTCTTATGAGTCTTACGCTTCCGGCGCTGTCTACGAGTCCGACACGATCGTGACCTACAAGGAGATCAGCGTCACGCAGCTCGCCTTCGATGCGGCGATCATCGCCAAAATGAAGGGCGACACGGTCGACACGGGCATCATCATGTCCGGCGGCATCAAGGAGAGGCCGTACTTCGCTTACGGCGTGCCGATCATCAAAAAGGACAAGACCATGGACATGCGCTGGTATCCCAAGTGCAAGCTGGTCGACAACTCTGATGCTACGGAAACATCCAAGGATTCCCACTCCGATCAGACTGATTCCCTGACCATCAGAGCTTATGGCTTTGACGATGCGCAGAATCAGGAGGTCAAGGTCCTGACAGCTGAAGAAGCGAACGCAGGCATCACAGAGGACAAATTCTTCGCGGCTCCGATCACGACAGTGGCGGCGGCGAAGGCCCTGAGGGGCAACGGTTAAGGAGGCTTAGATGCCGAACACAAACGACGCGGGGGCAGCTGCTCCCGCTTTTATTTTGCATGATTTGAGATCGTCCGATGTGTGGCAGCTCGTCCGTGTGCTTAAGAGATTCAACCTCAGAGAGGCCCGCAAGCTGATCGACGCGGACCTGCTGAAGAAATCACAGTTCAAGACGCCGCAGAAGCTGGTGGACGGCGAGCTCGTGCCAATGGCTCCGAGTGAGTGGACAACAGCACAGCGCAAGGCCTTCCAGGAATCGCAGAAGGCGAACGAGGAGCTGATCTGGCAGGTCCTCGACATTCTGATCAGCAACATCAGCGGATGCGAGGATGAGGTCAACAAGCTGCTCGCCATGGGGATCGATAAGGACGTCGACTTCGTCCGGAACATGGACGCCAACGACTATCTGGGCCTGCTCGTCCAGTATGTCACACGCGAGGGATTCGCCGATTTTTTTACGCAGGCGCAGCGCTTGCTGGAGAAGACGGGAGTATCGCGCGGCTCTATCGGATCTGCCATGACGTTGATCAAATGATCGACACGGGCCTCCGGATCGGAGGCCTGAGAGATCTGTTAAGCGATGTCTTTAAGCAGGACGTACAGGCCCTGAAGGTCCAGCGATGGATCGCACAGGGCGCCGGTAAATCGTACAAGCAATTCTGGGGAGAGGAGTATGGCAGCTAACAATCTACAGGAAGCTGGGCTGATACTTACAGCGCAGGGCGCGGAAGATTTTAAGTCCGCGATGAAAGGCGTGTCTGCAGCGACCAAAGAGGCCTACTCTGAGCTAAAGCTCGCCCAGTCCCAATATGACAAAAACACATCTGCGACCAAGAAGCTGGAAGACCGGCAGAAATATCTCGCGAAGATGACGGAGGAGTATGCCAAAAAAGAGCAGATCCTCCGGGCAGAGCTGGAGCAGATGGAGAAAGCGGAAAATCGCGACGAGGCCGCGATCGCTAAGAAGAAAGCAGAGATCAACAACTGCAAAGGATCTCTCAACAAATACGAGAAGGCCCTCGAGGACGTCACGAAGCAGATCGAGAGCCATTCCGCCCAACTCAAGGAATGGGGCGACAAGCTCAAGGACATCGGCGGCAAGACCAAGAGCGTCGGCGACAAGATGACCAAGTCCTTGACCGCTCCGATCGTGGGCGTAGGCGCCGCAGCTGTGGTCGCCTGGAAGGAAGTCGACGAAGGCCTCGACATCGTGACAAAGAAGACAGGAGCCTCCGGGGAAGCCCTCGAGGACATGCAGAACAGGGCGAGGGACATCGCCAAGAGCATGCCGACGGACTTCGCCACGGCGGGCACTGCGGTCGGCGAGGTCAATACCCGTTTCGGGCTGACCGGTGATGCGCTGCAGGACCTGTCGGAGAAGTTTATAAAATTTGCGGAAGTCAACGACACGGACGTCTCCTCGTCCATCGATAATGTGCAGTCCATGATGGCTGCATGGGGTGTGGAGACAGAAGACGCGGGCCTCATGCTCGATCTGCTCACAAAAGCAGGACAGGAAAGCGGCGCGTCGGTCGATACGCTCTCCCAGCAGCTCATGCAGAATAAGTCGGCGCTCGACGATATGGGCCTGTCCCTGGACGAATCCGTCGACCTCCTTGCCAACTGTGAGAAAAACGGTATCGATACATCCACGATGCTGGGCGGCCTTAAGAAAGCCATGCAGAACAGCGCCAAAGAGGGCAAGAGCTCTGCGGATGCGCTTGCGGAACTGCAGGAACAGATCGTGAATGCCGGATCTGACGCGGAAGCGTCCCAGATCGCGATGGAACTGTTCGGAAACAAGGCAGGCCCGGCGATCGCGGATGCGTGCCGTGACGGCCGTCTGTCACTCGAGGACCTCGGCTATGCAATGGGCGACCTCGAAGGAACGACCGAAGAGACATTCGACGGCATCCAGGATCCGCTTGATCAGATGACGCCGATTATTAACACTCTCAAGGACACCGGAGCGCAGCTGGTCACGGACCTCGGTCCTGCGATCGTCGACATCCTCGGGAGAGTATCCGAAGGCGTGTCTGCGCTGAGTACCAGGTGGGCCGGATTAGATGAAAAGCAGAAAGGAATGATCCTCACTGCGGTCGGACTGATCGCGGCACTCGGCCCTGTGCTGAGCATCGTCGGATCGATCATCGGCGTGATAGGATCACTCGTCACGATCTTCGGTGCGGCCTCCGCAGCCGGCGGCGTGATGAGCGTGGTCATCGGAGCGCTGACAGGTCCGATCGGAATCGCGATCGCCATCATCACGGCATTGATAGCCATCGGTGTGGCACTCTATAAAAACTGGGACACGATCTGCCAGTGGGCGAACACCATGAAGGCGCGCGTCGTGGCTGCGTGGGAAGGCCTCAAGAGCAGCGTCTCTAATACGGTCAGCAATCTCAAATCAGATGTGACGTCTAAGTTTGATGAAATAAAGAACAAGATACAGGAGAAGATCGAGGCGGCTAAGGAAAAGGTGCGGTCTGCGATCGAAGCCATAAAGGGCTTCTTCAATTTCTCGTGGAGCCTTCCGGATCTGAAGCTCCCGCATCCGTACATCAGCGGAGAATTCTCACTGAATCCTCCGAGCGTCCCGCATTTCGGGATCGACTGGTACGCAAAGGGCGGCGTATTCGACGCACCTTCCGTCATCGGTGTCGGCGAAGCTGGATCGGAGGCAGTCGTACCGCTATCGGAATTCTGGAAAAAACTGGAGGAGCTGGCCGACAGGATCGAGCGGTCGCATGACCGTCAGGCGGCAGCGATGTATACGGCGCTTATTGAAGCTCTTAGCCGGATGTCCATCAGCATCGATGGCCGAGAGTTTGCACGCCTCCTGAGAGAGCACGGGGTGAAGGTATGAGCGGAGTAAATCTTAAATACGTCGCCTCGAGCGGCAGAGAATACAACCTCCGGAGCGAGACGCTGCGGACACGCCGGGGCGCCAGCTTCCACGCCTGGAAGTACGATCCGAGCGCGGTGGCGCTCCAGTACGGAGAGCGCGTCACGGCCTTTACCAAGGACGCGGCAAACTACGAGGCAACGCTCACGCTGTTCGGCACGGAAGAGGAAAAGCTGGCGCTGCTCGACCAGATGCACGACGACTTCGAGCTGGACGCGCGTAACGTCACTCCGGGGAGACTTATCTGGAATGATTATTACATTGAGTGTTTCGTGGTCGAGTGCGAGACCGATCCGGACGACAGCAACTTCCTAGTGGACAATAAGGTGTCGTTTTACTGCCCGAATCCCTTCTGGATCCGGGAGAAGACACGACACTTCTATTCCCGCGCAGGAGACACGCAGGAATCCTACCTCGATTATCCCTACGATTATCCATACGACTACTTCTCCGGCGTCTCCGGGGCGGTATCGTGGCCGACAGAGATCCCCTTCGAATCGGATTTTCTTATGACGATTTTCGGGCCCTGCACGGATCCGAAGATCCTGATCAACGGACACGGCTACCAGATCCTCGACACGCTGGAGCAGTCGGAGCGCATCACGATCGACTCCAAGAAGGGGACGATCGTCAAGACACTGGCAAATGGCCGGACGGAGAACGCCTTCGATCTGCGGAATAAATCGGAGTCCGTCTTCGACAAGCTCCCCGCGGGGACGCTGCGGATCAGCTGGCCGGGGACATTTGGCTTTGACCTGACACTCTTCGAGGAGCGCAGTGAGCCGAGGCAGGAGGTGCGGACGTGAAAGAGTTGATACTGGCGGACAGCACCGGGACGGAGCTGGGCTTCATCCATTTCAAGAGCTACGACTTCGAGGTCGGGCGCGAGGAGAACAGCTTCGAGATAAAGTTCTCCCGCGACGAGTACCAGCCGATCGAGGAAGGATCGCTGATCTATATCCCCGGCACAGAATACGGCGGCGTCGTGAGCGGCATGAAGACAAAGACCTCCGAAGGGATCATCCGCCGCGGAGGTCTTACCTGGCGCGGACGGCTGCAGAAATCGATCATCTCGCCGCCTGACGGGCAGGACTACGCGACAGACTCGGGAGAGCTTAACGCCATCGTTAAAGCGAGGGTGGAAGAAGCTCTTCCGGGGCTTTTTGTAGGCGTCACAGAAGACACAGGCGTGACGGTGTCGGGGTATCAATACGACAGATACTGCACGCTGGAAGAGGGGCTGACGAAGCTCCTCAAGTCGCGCGGATACAGGCTGGAGCTGAGATATGATCAGGCGCTTAAGGCCGTGGTCGTGTCCGCCGTCCCGATCGTGGACTACTCCCGGAGGATCGAGTTGTCCTCCGACATGAGGATGGACTACACCGTAGAGGTCAACAACGCCGGCGTCAACCACCTCATTTGTCTCGGCAAGGGAGAGCTCAAGAACCGCACGGTCTATCATCTATACGCTGACGAGAATGGGAACATCGGAACGACGCAGCACTACTTCGGCCGTGATGAGATCGCGGACGTCTATGACTATTCGGGCGGGGAGCTTCCCGACCTGATCCAGTCCGGGAGGAAGAAATTAGAGGAGCTGATGGGAACGAATAAATTCGGCATGACCGTCGACTCGTCTCTCGAAATCGGGATCGGCGACATCGTCGGCGGCAGGGACTACCTTTCAGGCGTGACGATGTCATCCCCGATCGCGGGGAAGATCGTGACATGGAAGGATGGCTTCCGGCAGATAGAGTACAAGCTGGAAGACGACATTAATGTGGAGGCTTAATATATGAAAATTATCACAGGCTATCGGGACGAGCCGCATGTGACGTCCCAGCAGGAGCGGGACATGAATATCGGGCTGCTGGGAAGCGGCGTACACATCATGAACGTCGGGTCCAAGATGGCGGCGACGATCGTCTCAGCGAATGAAATCACGATCGCAGACGGCCTCCTGATCGCGGAAGGATGCACGGCGACCGTCGAGAGAGGCACGACCGAATCCATGGCGATTGAGAACGGCGCCCAGGGAATGCAGCGCATCGACCTGATCGTGGCGCGATACACGCGAGACAACAGCAGCGTAAAGCCTATCGAGGATATGCAGCTCGCGGTCATCACCGGGACGCCTGCGGCAAGCTCTCCGGACGTGCCGGCATACACTTCCGGATCAATCGCGAACAGGGACGCGCTCGTAGAATTTCCGCTCTACCGTGTCAGCATCAACGGAATCAACGTCGAGTCTGTGACAAGGATCCCCAGCCTGATCTCGCTGCCCGAATCGGTGGAAGAGATGCAGACCACGCTCACTGATGCAGTGACCAGAATCACCGCAGAAGAGGAAAAGACTGAGGGAATCGTGCGAACATACACATGGTCGGTAGCGGCGGGCGGATATGATTTTAAGAGATTCAGTCCTGGAGCCATCATGCTCATCGTTAATTCTGTCAATCCGTCAGCTGACATGAAAGGCCTGTATCTGATTGGAGTAGCTGGGAACGGTGAGATAGGGATTAAGACAATCAGCGCGGCGACGAATGTAACCGTCAGTATAGGTCAAAACGAGACAGGCAAGCTGATCCAAGTGCACAACACTGGAAACTATTTCATCCGCACGACGTATATCGTGACGTATAAACTTTAATGGAAGGGAGGTAGGACATGGCTCTGAAATTGTTGGAAGCAAACATAACGCTCGACTTATACGACCATGACGGAGAAAGACCGTCAATCAAATCTATCGCCCTTGACGATAATACACGGTATGTTTTCGCCAAGCTCACCTATAAGCAGGAATTATACGATATTGGCAGCGATGCGACCGTCAAGCTGATCATCATCCGGCCCGATAAGGTAGGGGCGCAGATCGTCGGCGAGTCTAAGGAAATCCGCATCGGACAGGAAGATGAAAGCATTGTCTCTATTTATGGAGCTTATGCTGAGTTAGATCAGCCAGCCATTGCCGTGGCGGGAACTCTCCTCGGGCAATTCATCATCACATCTGGAAATCAGATTCTGCGCTCGCAGATTTTTGCCGTCAACAACGGGGAGGCTTTGGACGCTGACGAGTGGGCGGGGCAGTACGATGGATACAACCTCGACGAACTGGTGGCAAAAGTCGATAATGCCGTGGAAAAAGTCGACGACATGGAGGCCGACGTAACTGAGTTAAAGAGCGGTTTTAGTGACATCACTGGGTTAGAGTCACTGACATATCAGTTTGGGTACGTGAATTGTAATGCAACAACGATTGATGTTACGCACATTAACGCAAGTACAGGATACAAATACGCTGTGGATGAATGCTCTGAGGGTGACGCTTATATTGTCAACGGCACAGGGGCTTTGTCAGCAAAGTCATGGTGCTTTGTTGATGCTAACAAAAATCGTCTTACATATCAGCCAGATACGCAGATAATTTGTAAATCGGAGCGAGTTATTGCTCCTGCAAATGCCGCATATTTTGTTACGAATTACAGAATTTCAATGAACACTAATCCTTATGCCATCAAGGAAACGAGCGGAATCATATCCAATCGTGCAGACTTGATTGGCAATCACAAATACGCAAACTGTATTAAGGACAACACTGACTTAAATTCTGTGGTAACTGTTGGCAACTATTATATCCCGTCTGTAGCAAGTGCAAACACCATGCTTAATGTGCCAGTTAAAATGGGCGGACGACTTACGGTTATCACACTGTCACAAGACACAGCGTATATGCAGATGTATTCGGCATCTAACGGCAGACGCTTTTGGCGAGTTTACTCATCTGGAGCGTGGAAAGCATGGCAAGAGATAGCAGACAAAGCAAGTGTGGAAGAAGATATTGCAAATTTGGAAGAAAATATTGCAAATCGAGTAGACCTAATTGGCAATCACAATTATGCCAATAAAATTGTAGATAACACAGATTTTGATAATATCAATATCGGAAATTACTACGTGGCATCTGTTGCAAGCGCACAGACTATGCTTAACATACCTGTCAAGATGGGCGGACGCCTGACTGTTATTACACTGTCACAAGACACGGCATATATGCAGATATACTCTACCACCGCAGGCAGACGCTTTTGGAGAGTTTACTCTTCGGGAGCATGGCTGACGTGGAAAGAGATAGCAGATAAGGCAACCGTAGAAGAAGATGTGGCGATTGGCAACGCACAGGAAAAAGGTGCCTACAATGCTATTCAAGCACTAATATCGCAAGTCACATATAATATAGCTTTTGCCAATGCTTTTTCGCCTATCCGCTTAAAGAACTATCTTGGCAATATCCAAAACGTCCATCCGAAAGTCTTATACATTCCTGATGGTTTTGGCGGTCACAAGTATTGGATGGCGTATACTCCATATCCGAACAGCAATGATGCGTATGAGAATCCTTGTGTGGCGTATTCGGACGATGGTTACAACTGGACGAATATCAACGGAAATCCCCTTGATAACCCTAACGGCAATGGGTATAATTCCGACGCACATCTTTTATACAGGGCGGATACGGGCGTGCTTGAGTGTTGGTATAGATATGTCGGTCCTGCCACGCAAGACCCGAGAGAAGAAACCATTTATCGGCAAACAACTAATGACGGCGTTACATGGTCGGCAAAAGAAATGCTTTACAGCAATGTTTCCGGGAATTACGCAAAATTGCTTTCGCCGTCTGTTATTGTGGAGAACGGAAAATATTGTATCTGGGTTGTGTATAGCGGTCGGATTGATTATTACGAAGCACCTTTAGCAAATCCTACGCAATGGACGTTTATAAGGTCTATACGATACACGATTACGGACGGTGGAATATCAGTATCTCCGTGGCACATTGATGTGATTAAAGATGGCGATACATACGTCATGCTTCTTATGTGCCGCAACGGGACGCAAATTACTAATAATGCTTGTAGCTTATTCATTGCGACTTCGGAAGATAACACATCATATTCCGTGCCAGTTAAAGTTGTAGGCGGAGCGGACAACTGGGATAAGTACATGTATCGATCCAGTATTGTTAAAGTAAAGGACATATACCGCATTTATTATAGTGCAACAAAAGGCGGAACAACGTCTATTTACAACAATGCGATATGGGGAATAGGTATCACAGAATCCAATGAACTGACGAGCGGATATGTGGGGAAATATTAAGATGAGGTGACCGCATGAACACAAGCAAAATCATAAAGGGCGTGGTAGGCGGTGGGAGATATACCGTCACTGCTCCCATCATAAAAGAGGATTATGGATTATATCTTCAGATTGAGGGAATTGAGTTGCCCGAGACTTACGAGGTTGACTTCAGCAACGATGAGCATTCGGGTACATCCGTGACCATGATAGGCAACTCTGACGGAGTGCTGATTCCTTCGCAGTTCATCAAGTCGGGAAAAGACGTTTTTGCGTTTCTCTATCATGTCGGAGAGGATTATGGACGGACTATTTTCAAATTCAGAATCCCGAACAAGTTACGCCCCGATAGAACAGATGAAGAACCGACTCCCGAACAGGCAAGCACCATCGACCAGACTATCGCCGCACTCAATGACGGAGTAAGCAAGGCACAGGACGCACAGAAGGCTATCGAGGATATGTCTGTGTCCGCAGAATCACTCCCCGAAGGCTCAGAAGCAACTGTCACTAAAACAGAATCGGGTGGAGTAGTACATCTTGATTTCGGCATCCCTGTTGGTGCTACTGGCGCACAGGGTGAGCGTGGCGAAAAGGGCGAGAAAGGCGACCGTGGAGAACAGGGAATACAGGGCATTCAAGGCGAACGTGGACTGACTGGCGCAAGCGGTGTTTATATTGGTGATACCGAGCCAACTGATGAGGGAATTAATGTATGGATTGATACAAGCGATGATGCTGATGACAAATCATCTCCTATTGTTGGAATAGGACGGGTTGGCTATATGGTGGTAAAAAGTGACACAAGTGCCGATAAGTCATCTCCTATTGTTGGAGTTGGTCAGGCAGGATACATGAAAGTAAAAGTTTAAGTAAGGAGATATAAAATGGCATATACAAAGAATACATGGAATACTGGAGACGTTGTTACCAGTGAAAAACTAAATCATATAGAAGATGGAGTTAAGGACGCGTATGAGATGATGTATGTCGGAAACGTTACGTTAAATTTTGGCAGTATTAACGGAACGTTAGACAAAACATGGCAGGAGATCTTCGACGCTGTCAGCAATGGCAATATCTGCTATTTCACAGGGACAAAAGAGAACGATGAATATTACAAAAAAATATTCATAATCGAAACAGTGAAATTAGAGGAAGGGACGGGATATGTCGTAAGTACGACCAGTGGAGATGTGCTTTATGCAGATTCACCGACTCTGCGCCCGACGATCGGTAATGACGGCCCGACATAACACACACCTATGGGGACAGCACGTGCACATGTTTCCGTCAGTTGAGGAGAAATAAATGAGTATATTAAAAATAAAAGATTCCAAAGGTAATTGGGTGGGAGTACCATCAATCAAAGGCGATAAGGGAGATTCTGGCGCAGACGGCATCTCCCCGACAGTGAGCATAACTCCCATCACAGGCGGTCGCAGAATCACTATCACGGATGCGGACGGAGAACATTCTGCGGATGTAATGGATGGCACGGGGAATGTTGATGATGTATTCTACGGTCTAGCCAAAGCCGCAGGAGACACAACGCAAGCGAGTTCGGGCAACCCAGTAGGGACATACACTGAGGAAGCAAAAGCGGCTATTCGTGCGATGTTGGGGATCAATTAAAGTGGTAATACAAAGTACGTTCCCGAACCAGAAGAGGAGGTGGAAGAGTAACTGAGTTAAAGCACCAATATGAAATTAATAATCATTGAATTAGTTCTGAGCATATTCTTTATACTTTATACGTTTGGATTTATTCACAAACTTATATGGTGGATATGCGAGAGATAACTGAGTTAAAGCAACCATTTTACTCAGTTCCCAAAAACTCAAATTTTACTTTTTAACTTTTAACCAGGGCGCTCTCCGGGGCGCTCTTTTCATGTGATCCTATGGAGGGCGCCAATGTGTTAGAAGCGGTAATAGCGGCTGCCGTGACCGGGATTCTGTCTTTGATCGGGACAATCATCACGGTCTGGGGAGCGAATCAGAAAACGAATGAGACACTGAAGGTCACGCAGGCGGTGACGGACACGAAGATTGACGAACTGACCCGCGAGGTCAGGGAACACAATAATTTTGCGCGCCGAATGCCGGTGGTCGAGGAGCAGATCAAAGTCATCAACCACAGAATTGAAGACCTGGAAAACGACGGAAAGTGAGGAAACAATGAGAGATATTATCCTGGAAATATTAAAGCTTACTATCATGATCGCGACATTTTTGATAACGAGATACGCGATACCTTTTATCCGCGCGAAGACCGAGAATTCGGTCATGCAGGCGCTGATCGACTGGACCATGCAGGCAGTCCTTGCCGCGGAGCAGTGCCACCAGGCGATGCCTGGATCAGAGCGCAAGGCGATCGTTACTAAATTTATTAAGCGGATTCTCGAACAGAAGAACATCGATTTGTCTGATGAGGAAATCGACGTCATGATCGAGGCGGCGGTCAAGCAGATGAACGCGGCGAAAGAGATCGGAGCTACAGCCGAAAACGAATAATGATAAATGCAGAGAGATAACGACAAAAGTAGAGAGGCCTTCGGGCCTCTTTTTTTATAAGGAGGATACAAATGGGTATCAGCATTATTAAAAACGGCAATTTCACACCGGGCAGAAACTGCGGTACTCGAACGGAAGGCGTCAAGTACATCGTTATCCACTACACAGGATCCGAGGGAACGGCGGCAAACAATGTGCAGTATTTTAACGGCGGGAACAGGGGCGCCAGCGCGCACTACTTCGTGGACCGCTCGGGGGAGATAAGAGAGTATTGTGATCCTGCCAAGTATTATGCCTGGCACTGCGGAGGATCCATCGAATCCAGTCATCACCCTCTGCACAGCAAGTGCACGAACCGCAATTCCATCGGTATCGAGATTTGCACGCATAACAATGGCAGCAGCTGGGAGTTTACGGCGGCAGCAGTTACGGCGGCGGTAGAGCTGACCAAATACCTGATGCAGAAGTTCAATGTACCGGCAGACCGGGTGTGCAGGCATTATGACGTGACCGGCAAGAGCTGTCCGAGGGTGCCAGGCTGGGGCGCAGTCGGAGGCGATGCGGAATGGAAGAAATTTAAGGCGAGGCTGACCGGTATCTCTGTCACAGTCTCCCTGAGTCGTGGCGATCAGGGCGACGATGTGGAAAAGATGCAGAAAATGCTCATTGCCTGCGGCTATGACTGCGGCGGATGTGGCGCGGACGGTTCCTTCGGCCTGGACACGGACTCCGCTGTGCGAACCTTCCAGCGCATAAAGGGACTGACGATCGACGGAGTATACGGACCGAAGACGAGAGCCGCCCTGGAAGCGGACTACAAGAACGGCGTAAAAAAGCCCGTGGAGACGAACAGGGAAAAGCCCTATACAGAGGCCTTTATTGACGAGATTGCGCCGCTTGCGCAGGCGGACATGAAGGCGCGCGGCATCTGCGCAGCCGTCACCATCGCACAGGCGATCCTCGAAAGCGGCTGGGGACGCAGCGACCTTGCTAAGAACGCGAACAACCTCTTCGGCATGAAAAAGAACCTGTCCGGGAATACCTGGCCCGGTTCCACATGGGACGGCAAAAGGGTATGCACGAAGGATACCAAAGAGGTGTACAGCACTGGCGCGGCGACCGTGAAGGCAGATTTCCGCGTTTACAACTCTTACGCTGAGAGCGTAGGCGACCACAGTGCGTACCTGGCGGGCGCAAAGAACGGCAGCGCCCTTCGCTATCCGGGACTGGTGGGGGAGACAGACTACAAGAAGGCGGCTACCATCATTAAGGCGGGCGGCTATGCTACGGCTCCTGACTACGTGGAGAAAATCTGCCGCCTGGTCGAGCAGTACGGTCTGGCCAAATACAACGTGGAATACAAGAAAAAGGAACAGGAAAAAGCGGAGACCAAACCGGCGGCTGCGCCTGTTGCCGCCGAAAAGCCAAAGGAAATCCGCATCTTTTATCCCGGCTATAAGCGCACGTCTTCGCCTGACTGCAGGAAGGGAGCCGGTTGTGTATGGCACGACCAGAACGGCCATGCGATCGTCATCGACGCATACATGGAAGACAGCGAGCCGGCAAAGCGCCTGGTACAGTACCTGGTCGACAACGGGCTGACCGAGGTCTCCTTCGTAGGGACGCACGCACACGTCGACCATCTGGGCGGCGGGTTCCGCCTGCTCGAAGACAGCCGTATCACTGTCACGGATATTTTCTGCCAGGATCCTGCGAGCCTGAAACTCGCCGGGGACGGTTCCGAGCCCGGCGGCCATGTTCTGGACGACAAGAACTACCTGAAGAAATTCATCCGCGAGGCAAAAGCAGCCGGTGCGAAGGTCCACTACGTTGACAATGAAAGCACGATCAAGTGCGGCGAGATCGCCTTCGATGTGTACAGAAATCAGCCGAAGAAATGGTCGAAAGAGTTTGACTACCCTGAAGGCTGGGCGTATGTCAACGATGGTTCCCTGTGCCTGTATAGCAAGCAGTCTTACTACATTATGGCGGGCGACGCGGACGCAAGCCAGTTTGCCGAAGAGTACAGCCTTATCGTCAAAGGCGCAGAAGTCGGACATCACGGCAACAACGGCAACGGAACATCTGCACGCATTTACGTGGCACATGGCTGCATCTTTGCCATCCAGTGCAACAACGAAGCAGGGCAGCCGGGATCCTGCGGATTTACGCAGTATGGCAGCGGGCGCATGAGAGAGCACGGCGTTAAGGTATGGCAGCTGAATGCCGACATCTACGGCGTGATCAAAGCGGGCAAGGCGACCTTCACGCAGAGCGGGAAATCCATCTCATGGGTGGTTCCCTTTGGCGCGCAGCTTTACAGGGTACGCACTTCGTGGGCGGATGCCAAGACGCAGAAGGGCGCATACAATGTCCTTGCGAACGCGAAAGCGGAAGCGGACAAGTGGAACGGTGCCTACGCGGTCTATGACTGGAACGGGAAAGAGGTGTACAGGCCGGACAAGACGCCTACTCCCGAGCCCACACCTAAGCCGGAGCCTAAGCCTGAGCCCAAGCCGGAGCCTAAGCCTGCGCCCGCTCCTGCGGACGGGCTCTTCCGGGTGCGGAAGTCTTGGGCGGACACCAAGTCCCAGAAGGGAGCATACCGTAATCCCAAGAACGGTATAATGAAAGTTGATGAGTGTGGAACCGGGTATGAGCTGTATGATGATCACGGAGTACCGGTGTATCCGGATTCGTATTCCGGGTGGTTCCGTGTTCGGAAGAGCTGGGGAAACACTAAGAGCCAGATCAGCGCCCACAAATACCTTGCGAATGCGCTGGACATGGCCGACAAGCATCCGGGATACAGCGTATTCGACAGCTACGGCAGGAAGATCTATCCCGTATAAATTAAGAAGAGCAGCTCTGCGCGCACCTGTTTTTCACATATCAAAGCCCCGGGAGGAGAGTATCCTTCCGGGGCTTATTTTTATCTGCGATATAATCCGAGGAGCTCCTGCATCATGAGCTTCGTGTACTCCGGGCACTCCCTGGAGCCGGTGCACCAATTCGAAAATGTCCTCCACGGGATCCCGAAGTGCTCGGCGACGGCGTTCTGCGTCATGCCTGCCATCTTGCAGATCTGCTTGACGCTGCGGGCGGCAGCGGTGCGCTTCCGGAAGTTACTGGGCGTGTCGTAGTCGGAGCCTTGCCAGAAATCGCCGTCCTCGTCGACGGTGTAGATCTCGACGGAATGTGTGTCGTCCTTCGCTCCGATGCGGATCAGCTCCGCGTTGATCTCTTCCATGGTGTCCGCTTCGAAAATGTGAAAGTCTGTCGCCTCGTTTGAATCATCATAGTTGTAAGGGACATTCCTGATCGCGTATTTTGTTCTGATTTCAAACTCATCCTTCGTGATCTCTCTGACACAGATCGGGTCGTTGCCATCCTCGATCACTGCGATATATGCCTCCGGGCCCATGTCGAGGGCCATTCTTTCTGCCTGTCTGAGGTTATCAGAACCATATCCCCAATCGTTGTCATTTCTGTCTTCAAGTACTGCGTAGAAGTATGCCATTTTTCCCTCCTTATTTTAAATCAAATATCAAGCCACGGCGTCCAATTGATGCGGCCCATATGGTCTCTTTCAAGAAAACCGTTTTTCTCTTTGCGGGCGGACCTGTGCTGAATGGTAAATTTGCCTCCGGGATTCGCTGATTTCAGCTCCGTCATCTTCTTCTGTATATATTTCCACTCTCGAGATCGAAAGCACTCGCATCCCTTTTTGTTTATCCTGTATTCTGTGATGGTCATGTCTGCTACTCTTTTCCCCACTGTTTTCTCCTTTCTGTTATGCTTCTTCGATATACTGCATTACCCACTTTTCGATATCTTCGGGGTGGAGGCCTGCGCCCTGGCTCTTGATCTCACCGGTCTCGACCTCGATCCACATCTTAAAACTGTTCTTCTGGCGCCTGTTCATGGGAACGACTCCCTCGTTGTATTTCTCGCAAGCAGCCTCAACCAGATCGAGATTGATGTAAAGTCTGTCGTATCCGTTCTTTGTCCATCTCTTTGCTCCGAGATCGATTGCCTTCTGAATGTTCGTCATTTCTTTATCCTCCTTGGTGTTTGCTGTGTTCCTTGTTTCTATGGTTTAATTATATAACTCATTGGGTTATTTGTCAATAAAAATAACTCAATGAGTTATATTATTTTGCCCGGTACTAAATGAACCGTGCATGACTGAAGCATTAACTTAGTACAGGTCAAAAGACCAAATCAATAGTCCGGTCTTTACTGAACCGGATCTCTTTTAAAATCGCCCGCCAAAAACGCCGTTTCTCGGGCTTTTCCATATGGGTGTAGACTTCCTCGAAGTTGGTTGCGAGGAGCTCTCTGAGCCCTCCAAGGTCGGCCTCCGGGGGCTTCTGTGCCTCCTGCTCCAGCTCTTCTATCGTCGCCAGATACCGCTCTTTATCGGCCTTGTACTCCTCCAGGCTGATCAGATCGTTTACATACAGGTCTTTTAATTTGTCGATCTTCCTCCTATATTCTGCAATCTGTGTGCTCCGGTCTTTGGCCGGGGCTTCTTTTATTTCATATTCCAGGATCAGGTCCTCCATGTGCTTCCGCAGAGATCCGAGCAGCTCGCGCTCCAGCGCCGGCTCTATGATCACTTTGGTATTATCGCACTGCTCCGGCTTGACGTTATACCTGTGCGGGCAGCGGTAGAGGGCGATCTCCTCGTGGTAATTTCCGCGCGTCCGCTTCCTGGTGCCGGCTGCGTACATCGCACCGCATTCAGCGCAGCGGATCAGCCCGGAGAAGATGTACGTGTGGCGCTGGCTCTTCTTAATGTTCCGTGAGAGCCCGGTCTGTACGCGCTCAAACAGGTCCGCGTCGATGATTGGCTCGCAGAAATTGGGATTTCGCGGATGTTGGCCAATGTAGAGGGTATTCTGCAGCATCCGCTTAAATGGAGGCTTCGACCTGGGGAGGCCATGAAGTCCCGCGCACCGACGCATCGTCTCGTTTAAAGATCCGGTCCGATCGTAGGCCTCGAAGGCCTCGCGGACGTTCGGCGCGTCCTCGTTCGGTACGAGCCTCTTATTGATAATCGAGTATCCCGCGGGTGTGGATCCGCTGATAACTTCGCCCTGGGCGACCTTGTAGGCTTGCACCTGTCTGATTCTAGTACTCGTATTCTCAGCTTCAAATTGTGCGATGCTCATCATCTGATTGATGATCAGACGGCCAGCCGGGTTTGTGGTGTCGTAAATCGGCTCCCAGATGGCCGTCCACTCGACGCCATGACGGTCGAGTACTTCCTGCGTGGCGGAGTAGTGGCGGACGGACCGAAACCAACGGTCGAGCTTTGTAAATATGATCAGATCTATTTTCCCTGCCTCCACATCATCGAGAAGCCTCTGGAGCTCGTCACGGTCCGCCTTCGTTCCAGAGATTCCATCGTCGAGATATTCCCCGGCAAAGGTCAGATCATCCCGATCATCGATATGCTTACGTAGTGCGTCGCGCTGCGCCGGGATCGAGTCGCCTTCGCGGGCTTGCCGATCGGAGCTCACACGTAAATAGATGGCCGTTCGTTTCATCCATGCGCCTCCTCTTCAATCTTCTGTACGTCGTCATTCTCAAAGTCATTCCGTTCAATGTGTCGGATGGCATGATGGTAAGCCTTTACTCTCCCGGCATAAGATAACCGCGCATTTAAGTAAACCGTGTAACCATCCAGGCACGGCGTCACCATCTCATCAACCCTCTCGGGCAGATCTACGATATAAACATATACATCAACCATCTGGATTCGTCTTTTTTAGCCTCCTAAGTAAGTCCGCCGCCATTTGGAGATCCTCCGGGCGACTGTCCTGTGCTGCGTCAAACAGGATCCGGAGATAAGGATCCTCAAAAATCTGCTGAGCTGTCCTTGCAGTGTCCCCGCTCATATAGTAGCCGGGCTGCGCTTCTGGCTGAGCACCAAGCAGATAATCGGTGGTCACACCGAAGTACTCGGCGATGGCCTGCAACCGGGACGACGAGATATTGCCGCCGTTCTTCAGCTTCCCGATCGACCCGCGTCCCCATCCCAATTCTTTCTCGAGAGCAGTCACTGCGATGTTGTGACTGTCACAAAGTTCTTTGATCTTGCCATAGATAGACATACTTTCCCCCTTTGGAAAATAGAAAATAGTCTACATTTACTGTTGACAAGTAGAACCTGTTCTACTACAATATAGGACAGGTAGAAAAAGTTCTACTTTCGACGGTTAGTAGAATGTATGAATGATTTTGTGTGGTAACTGAATTATAGAATATATTCTACTAACTGTCAATAAATCTGTAATATTTATGTGACTTTTAGAGAGGAGGTAGCGAATGGTCTACGACAAAGTTGTGAAGCTTTGCAGAGAACGGGACATACCGGTCACCAAACTCGAAGACATGGCGGGGCTCGGACACGGAACGATCGGAAAGTGGAAAAATGTCGACCCTCAGATCGGGAACGTGAAAAAGGTGGCCAATGCTTTAGAGGTGCCGGTCAGCTATTTATTGGATGAGTCCTAAGAAGGTGAGGAACGACATGGAAATCAGAGAACACGGGACACTGGACGTCCAGAAGCTGCTCGGTGTCCTGTCTGACATCCTGAGCGACAGATATAAGGTGCAGATCAGGGTGACGGCCCGATGATCTGCGACGACTGCCTCCACCAGTGGGAGTGCTGGGAGCAGAGGGGGCAATGTACGGAATACAGGTCGAGGGAGGAGGTCAGAAGAGAGATTGAAAGCATCAATCAAAAATATCGTACTGCCGGACGCGCCGGCTCCGACGAGAGCCGTTTACAAGAAGCAGGTAGTAGGAACGTACGCACCGGGAATGCGGGTGATAGAGATCCCAAGCGTCTATCATCCGAAGCCGGTGCCGAAGCCGGCACATCGGAAAAAGCCGAAGGTAAAAGAGAGGAAGCCGAAGGAACCACGGCAGAGAAAGCCGAGGAAGAACGCGGGATTCTGGACACCGGAAAAAGAGGAAAAGCTGATCCAGATGTACAAAGACGGCGCCATGTATGACGAGTTGGCCAAGGTGTTTGACAGGAGCCGAGGCGGGATCTCGTCGAGGATCGAGAAGCTGGTAAACGAGGGGCGCCTGGAACACAGGATGCACATCTCGTCATGGACAGAGTCCGAGCTGAAAACGCTGAAGGAGTTACGAGACGCCGGCCTGAACTTCGGCGAGATATCAGACCGAATAGGCAGGTCGGCCAAGGCCTGCAACGAAATGTACAGGAGGACGTATGGATAAGGAAACAGTGATCGGGACGATATTCTGGGTGGCGCTTGTGATCTGCGGATGCGGCATGGACAGTTTTTTTGACAGTCCGGAAAGCGCGGTCACATTAATAGTGGCATTAATCGTCGCCATTTTGTGCGCGATAGTGCTGGGAAGTAAGGAGGGATAACATGCTCAAAGTTAATGGAGGATACTGCGAAGCAGAAGGAAAACCCATCGAGCTCATAACAGATGTATGTGTGGCGGTAGAGGCGGTGCTGATGACGCTTATAAATTACAAGAAAGACAGTGTGGGCAAAGAGGAGCTCATATTTGGAGTTGTAGGAGCGGTGATCGATTCACTGAATCGAAAGGGCGAAAAGATCGACAAGACAAAGATCGGGCTGGCGCTGATCGCACAAGCCGGGAAGGCGGGGCGGGAATGAATAGAAGCGCAGCAGATAGGGAAGAAGTCCTCGTCAGAAAGATGGTCGCGGATTACCTGTCGTACCGGGCAGCGGTCCTGCAGAAAGACGGATACATGATCAATCTCTACTACGGCAACATGAACAACCGCAAGCATCAGCTGATCGGCGAATTTGGACGAACGGATGCGGAGCTGCAGGCGGCGATCGCGAATGCCGAGGCCATGATCACAAGAACAATAAAAAAGGCCGGCTGATGAAAGCCGGCCAGCCCGTCCCAAACGAGCTCTACAAACCAATTAGAGTGTAGCACAGGCGGGCGGGAATTGTCGAGAGAAACGGGCAAATCTGGCCCGTTTCCAAGTTCATAAAGATATTAAACCTGGAGAGAAACGGACCCGATGAGCTACATGCAGAAGAAGTATCGGTACGGCAATTTCATAGAAGTGAAACAGTACCACACAGCTCGCTATGGAGCTCCCGGCCAGCCAAGGCAGAAAAAGGCTAAGCCGACTCCGGAGGCAGTGAAGAAACAGAACCAGCGCCGGAAGGAGGAGAGGGCGGCAAGAATCATCGGTGCAAACTTCACGGAAGGCGACTATGTGCGAACATTGACATTTGCGCCCGCGCAACGCCCGGCCAATATGAAAGAGGCACAGGACATTTTCAAGGCATTTTATCAGCGACTCCGCAGAGAATACCGCAAACGATATTTCGATCTTTACTGGGTGGCCAATATCGAATGCACGCCCAGAGGGGCATGGCACATCCATTTCATCTGCAATGCCATCTTCGGAGGGTCAGACATCATCAAAGAGCTCTGGCAGTATGGCGGCGTATACGATCAGCTGATCAGGGACATCACGCGCACAGGAAAGGATCTCGGGTCTTACATGGCAAAGACTCCGGACAGCACGGCAGAAGGTGAGCACAAGGTGGTCGAGGCAAAGCTGACGCACTCGAAGAACCTGATCATCCCGAAGGCGGAGGAAAAGCCGATCAGCGGATGGAAGCTGAAGGACGCGCCGAGGATCCCGAAGGGATGGTATCTGATAAAGGAGAGCTACTTTGAAGGAATCAATATGGACGGATACCAATACCGGACATACAAGCTGGCCAGACTAAAACCACTGCCGCCGAGGGACCGATCATGGAGACCGCCGGCAGCGGGCAGGAGAAAGAGGAGACATGAAAGTAGACGTTTACATAGCGGCGGATGACCGGTATCCACGCCAGCGCGAGCGATGGGCCGGATATCTGATCAAAATGGGAGAGCATAAAAGATTCGACGCCTTCCCGATCGATGAGACCTATCACATGGCCAACCTGATCACGCTCGTAGAAGCCCTCGACAGATTCAACAGGCCGGCGGAGATCGTGATCCACATACAGGACTTCTGGGTGGCCACGATGGTCGAGAAGAACACGGAGACGTGGCAGTTCAACGGATGGAAAAATAAAAAACATAAAAAGATCGAGAACTGGGAGTACTGGCAGCGGGCATACAACAAGCTGCAGGTGCTGAAGTTCAACGGCGAAAAGCCGAAATTCGAGCAGCTGACGGAGGAGGATTACCAGGACGTCATGTGGTACGTCCGGACACAGAAAAGGAAAGGAGAATAGGATGTTCGGCAAATTTGGAGAGATGGGATCGGCGGATGAGATCAACGAGCTGGCGGGGAACCTGCTCACGGAAGGAGACACGGTCAGCATCAAAACACTGGCCGAAGAAAACGGAATTCCGGTGGAATATGCAGAGATGTATATCTCCGGAGACATTCCGGTAATGTGTGATGAACAGACGGCAGCGGCCGGAAAGATCGATATCGAAGCGGCAGAGCTCAAGCCGCAGGACATAATGGTGGACTGGGTGGAGTACATCAAGGCCGTGTGTCTTGAAGATGACCGCATGGCCAAAGCAGTCAGAAAGAAAGGGAAGACGCTTAAAGGGTGTATCGGAAAGATCCTTGAGTGGGCCTTCAAGAATCAGCAGCCGGTAGATAAAGACATCATTAAGGCTGCAGGGGTAAAAGCGAACAAGGTTACTCTCGGAATGCCGGGACAGGCGAAAGCGAGGGAACTGATCCGCTCATATTACGGAGGCGCGAAATGAGAAAGAAGCAGCTCCTGCAGATAGCCCTCAAAGGCCCGTCAGAGGACATGGTCCGCCAGGCAAAGAAGGACAGGAACATTAAAAGACCGGTAGTGAGGAAGAGGTGGACATATAGCGGCGGATACGAAGATGTCACAGAATTGGTCTCGACCTATGCCACGAGGCTGTACTTCACCGCGCAGAAAGAGGACGGGATCCTGGTCGTCTGTGTCTACACGAGGGACCAGGCGGCAGCGGGTACAGGTCCGCTGATCACGACCTACATCGATCTGATCAACGAAAAATGGATCTCGCGGATCGGCGAAAAGTGGTCTGAGGCTTACCTGTCGACCATGATTTGGAACATAAGATGTGACGCCAACCTCAAAAATACAGACTGGGGCGTGGCAAAAGATGTTTTCAGCGCCGAAGACCTCACATTATGCAACGAGGAGCTCGTCACGGACGCCGGCGCGGTCACCAAGGCTGTCGAAGAGTGGCAGGAAGACGTCAGGGGAAAGGAAAACCGCCGCAAGCTGCAGAAACGCATAGACAAGTGGAACGGCCACATGGCCCTGATCCCGCCGCTTCCGGAAGGTTTCGAAAAGTGGGTGGACGAAGATGGCACAGGCCCAAGCAACTTCCTCTTTTACCGGAAAAAGGGAAGGCAGACTGAAGTCTACTGTACGCATTGCGGAAAGACATGGAAGACCGGCCTGAATCTGACGCACACGAAAGGCAACCCGGGGGATTTGGAATATAAGCCCGAAAAATATTTCTGCCAGCGCTGCGGCGAGTATCTGCCAGCCAAAGCGTGGGGCAGACAGCTGAGACTCAGGACAGAAGACAGTGTTGTCCTTGCACAGAAGGCTGGCGAATACATCGCATTCAGAAGATTTCGGGTGGTCAAACACTTTGACAGAAAGGGCGATGTTCCGTTTGAAAGGTGGGACAAGCGGACGAGCATTGTAGAAACGTTCAGAGTTCTGGCCAATCCTTTCACATTCACGTCGGTTGCGTCTTACGAAGAGAGGACCGTGGAGCCGATCGGGAAACACATGTGGGCAGAGACATTGGAGGGGGGCAACTGGAATGGCTATTACAGCCGGCGCGCGAACCCGTACAACATAGGCAGAGGGATCCTATACCTGAAGAACATAGAGGAGGTTTTGAAGGGAACGGGAGTCAGAGAGACGGTTGCAGGTATATTCCTTTCTCACCGGGAAGAAAATATGCAGTATGCCCTCCAGAGGGCTGCAAAGAAAGGCTATATCGAGTACCTCATCAAAGCCGGACTGAAGAGGATGGCCAGGGAAGCGGCATATAATACGACGAAATTCGACGGAAAGGACGCAAAAGACCTGAAGACGCTTTTGGGAGTCAATGGGCAGCAGCTCTACACGCTGAAAAAACTTGACGGTGACGGATATATGATCGATGCCATCAAATACATTGAAAAACACAATGAAAAGATCGACGACGAGACCCTGCAGTTTATCACATCAAACAAGGTGGTGGTAAAAGAACTGCAGCTGAGGCAGACCGGCATGACGTTGCAGAGGATGATCAACTATCTCAGAAAGCAGTCAGTCAGGGAAAAAAGGAGTTTCGCGGGCACAAACAACCTTTACAAGGATTACCTGAGTCTGGCAGCAGACAGAGGAATGGACCTTACAGACGAGATCATATGCCACACGCCAAGGCTCAGGGAGATGCATGACAGGTACCTGGAGGAGAAGAACGCGAGGGAGTACGCGGCCGAAAGGCTCAGAGTAAACAAAAAGTTCCCAGAGATCAGAAAGTCGTTCAAGGAAAACCAAGAGCATTTTGGCTATCAGAAAGCCGGTCTGAAGATTTTCGTGCCGAGGGATGCGGCCGACATAAAGCGCGAGGGCAAACTGCAGCATCACTGCGTCGGAGCAAGCGACAGATATATGGAGCGGATGGACAAGAGGGAAACATTTATCCTCTTCCTCCGCCGGGCAGATGCTCCGGAGACGCCATATTACACACTGGAGGTCGAATATGATGGCAAGATCAGACAGAGTTACGGCGCTTACGATAGAAAACCGGACTGGCCGATCGTCGAGCCGGTGCTGAAGTCATTCACGCGGCAGATCGGGAAGCGGACGGAGAAGGAAAAGCGGGAAAGGATCCTCGCAGAAGCGATGTAAGGAGGTAAAAGTGGAAGGCAAATATGTGCAGATGACATTAAACGACTGGCTGGCTCTCAAGGGCCAGCTGGAAGCGGAGCTGAGAGGCGCGGCAGCAGGCTTTGTGCGGATCGGCTACCTGCTCCGCAAGATCGAGGAGACAAAGGGATACGAAAACGACGGTTCGAAGAATCTGGCCGAGTGGGCAAAAGACAACTACGGCCTGTCCGCTACAGCGGTATCGAGATTCATGGCCATCAATCGCAAATACTCGATCGACGGATACAGTGAGCGGCTCAAACCCGAATATATCGAGTACGGCTCCGCGAAGCTGTCGGAGATGCTGGCTCTTCCGGATGCCGACCTTGAAATGGTCTCACCCGAAATGAAAAGGGAGGACATCCGGGAGATTAAAAAATTCAATAAGGAGGCGGCCAAAGAAGAACCGCCGGCCATTGAAGAGGTCGATGTAAAAACGGAACCCGCGATCGCGGAAGAGCAGACACCAGAGCAGGCCGCTCCGGAGCTGCCCAATATGCTCCCGGAGCACAGATGGATCTTTGAATTCTTCCGGGAAAACAAGGAAATCATGAATGACCTCTACTCCTCGAAGGCCTACGAAGAGGGAAATACGGACGGGATGAAGGAGATCGTAAACCCGGCAGGGGCGCGGACATTCCGCCACAAGACGACGATGGTGTCCATGATGGAGGCGAGGATCATGGTCAAGGTCTTCCCCAAGTCGCCGGCGCCCATGAGCTGGGCGGGCTTTTTTCAGATAGCGGCGGATATCTTCGAGGGAAAGATTGACGGCGCAAACACATACCGAAACGTCTTCGGTAAGGAAGATCATCCCAAAAACGCCGCAGAGCAGAAGGCGGAGCCGGCAGCAGGCGTGCAAAAAGCGGAGAAAAATGAGCACATTCCGGAGAAAAACGAGCACATTACGACGGAAATGAGCAAAAAGGACCCGGAAGCGAGCGCTGAGAAAATTGCGCCGGCGCAAAAAGAACCGTCGGCCATTGAAGACGTCAATGTAAAAACGGATTCCGCGATCGCAGAAAATGCGGCTCCGGAGACCGAAGACGAGCCCGAGCAGGTGGAGATCGACGAGATCCTACCGCCGCCGGTTGAGCCTGATCCCATGCAAGACCTCAAAGACCGCTTCACGGCAGAAATGAACAGCCTCAAGATCATGCTCGACTGCGACAATTTCGCGGGAATGGCACAGACGATCGAGCGTCTGGAGCACCTGAGGATCAGAATGGTCGGATTAGCCGCGACAGCGGAATGAGAAAGGAGAACGAATGGCACACGGATTCTGTAAATTCTGCGGACAGGCATATATGATTGACGCCGATCCGGAAGCAACCGAGGAAGAGCTGAACGAAATAGCCACAAGCAAATGCCGCTGTGACGGAGCCTTGCAGTACGCATGGAGAGAATCAGTACTCGCAGTCTTTTCTCAAGACTTAGAAGTAGTATTCGGACAGGAAAACGAGGGAATTAAGAAGCTGTTCGGCGCAGCCGGCGAGATGATCATGGACGGAAAGATCAAAACATTGAGCGTAAAGCAGTCAGACGAGAAAACGCTCGGGCTCAAAATGAAGGACAAAGGCCTGTGCATCACCGTGACGGAGAAGAGCAGGATGGAGAACATCTCCTATGGCTGAACTCATGTATCCGAAGAGGCGAAGCAAGAAGCCAAGAAAGAAGCACACGCCGAGTATCATCCAGTCAAAAGACGGGGGATGCTACCTGTGTGAGAAGCTCCACGGAGACTACAGCGTCAAGAGGACGGAAGAACACCATGTGTATTTCGGGCCCGGGCAGCGGGACATATCGGAGGCCAACGGCTTCAAGGTGTACCTCTGCAGGAAGCATCATATTCACGCCGGCGGCCCGGAAGCAGTACACCGAAACCA
>ODAI010340266.1_pt1 | contig 35892 bp, 33 predicted proteins | sample 1539321 | NCBI WGS metagenome assembly ODAI01 (sample SAMN02144231, study PRJEB22623) | gut metagenome | biome: sheep rumen | host: Ovis aries | place: New Zealand
AACGATGCTCGGACTCTCGGCGCTACCTTCCGACCACCCGCTGAACATGGGCATGCTGGGCATGCACGGCAACTACGCCGTCAACCTGAAGGAACAGCAGTGCGACGTGCTGATAGCTATCGGCATGGGCTTCCGCGACCGCGTGACGGGCAACACCAAGACATACGCCAAGCAGGCCAAGATCATACACCTGGACATTGACCCCAGCGAAATCAACAAGAACGTACAGGCCGACGTGGCCGTGGTGGCCGACTGCAAGGAGTCGCTGCCCGCACTGACGGCCCTCGTCGGCAGTGGCAACCACAAGGAGTGGCGCGACTCGTTCAAGGAGCTGGACGACAAGGAGCGCCAGAAAGTCATCGAGCCGGCCATCCATCCGAAGGAAGGGCCGCTGCTGATGGGTGAGGTGGTGAACGCCGTTGCCGAACAGTCGGCCGACGACGCCGTGTTGGTGACCGACGTCGGTCAGAACCAGCTGTTCTCCACCCGCTACTTCAAATACCACCACCAGCGCAGCATCTGCACCAGCGGCGGACTGGGCACGATGGGCTACGGCATGCCGGCAGCCATCGGTGCTACGTTCGGCGCTCCGGGGCGTCAGGTATGTTGCTTCATGGGCGACGGCGGTTTCCAGATGTGTATCGAGGAGCTGGGTACCATCATGGAACAGAAGGCTCCCGTGAAGATGATCCTGATGAACAACAACTACCTCGGCAACGTGCGCCAGTGGCAGGACATGTTCTGGCTGCGCCGCAAGTCGTTTACGAAGATGATGAACCCCGACTACGCGCTGATAGCTCAGGGGTATGGTATTGCCTATGAGCGGGTGAGCGAACGCGAACATCTCTCCGATGCTGTTGCCCGGATGCTCAGTACCGACGGTCCGTTTATCCTTGAATGTTTGATCAAAGAAGAGGACAATGTGTTGCCGATGACTCCCCCGGGAATGAACGTTAATGAGATGATGTTGGAGATATAGAAGTGAAAAGTGATGGAAGATAATAAGAAGAAGCTATATACATTGTTGGTGTATTCAGAGAACGTGGCGGGTATTCTGAATCAGGTGACGGCCGTATTTACGCGTCGTCAGGTGAACATTGAGAGTCTGAACGTGTCGGCCTCCAGCATCCCTGGTGTGCATAAGTACACCATTACTGCCTGGAGCGACGAAGACCAGATTATCAAGATTGCCCGTCAGATAGAAAAGAAGATTGATGTCATCAAGGCCAACTATTTCACTGACGATCAGTTGTTTATCCGTGAGTCGGGTCTTTACAAGCTAGCTACGCCGATGGTTTTAGAGAAGTCAGAGATCTCGCGCACCATCCGCCGTTTCGATGCCCAGATTATTGAGGTGAACCCCACCTATACCATCGTGATGAAGCACGGCGTCACCGAGGACATTATCTCCCTCTTCCGTGCCCTCGACACCTTCGGCTGCGTGCTCCAGTACACTCGCTCTGGCCGCATCGCCGTCACCCGAGGCATGCAGGAGCAAGTCAGCGAGTTCCTCGAACAGCGCGAACAAGAACAATAACAAACAAAAATCCCCGCCCATCGGTAGTGAAGCTGAATGTTTGGAGGTTGGTGCAAGCTAAAGAGTAATGGCTTAACAACTGTCCGAAAGGACGAGGTACGTACCTCGCCGCGGGTGCTCGCAGGGTTCGAATAGACCGATTTTTTACTATTAATTCCAGAACTATTTACTATTAATTCTAAAAAGTTCTACTATTAATTCCAGAAAGTTCTACTATTACACAACTTTCAGAAGTAGTTGTGTAACTTTTCTTTTTTCTCACCACATGATGTGACACAAAGTAACATCAATGCGGCAAAAAAGCCTATGCTTATTGATCTTCTCATAATAAAATGTTCTTATGTTGAATAATCTGGCTACAAATTTACAAATAATCGTAGAAAAATTACTAATTTTGCACCCAGTTTTAGGATTGTTTATGAAGATAGTATGGATAAGGTAGGAATATACGAGTTTATGGCAGAGCCGTTTCACTGCGATTTCTCGCAGCGACTCTTTATGGGACATCTGGGCAATCACATGCTGAATGCAGCGGACTTTCACTCGACAGACCGAGGGTTCGGCATGCGGTATCTGCTGACTATCAACAGGTCGTGGGTGCTCTCGCGACTGGCTATCGAGATGGAGGAAATGCCTAAGATGTACACGAAGTTTAATGTGGAGACATGGGTGGAGAGTGCGATGCGCTACTTCACGAGTCGTAACTTCCGAGTGGTCGATAACGAGGGTAAGGTGTATGGCTATGGCCGCTCGATTTGGGCGATGATCGCCACGGAGACCCGTCAGCCGACGGATATCTTCGCCTTCGACAACGGAGCCATCAACAACTGGATAGAGAAGGACAAAGAGTGTCCTATTGAGAAGGGTGGGCGCGTGAAGATGGACGAGGGTGCCAAACTGGTGCGCACCATCGATACCTATTATAACGATGTAGACATCAACGGGCACATCAACTCGGTGAAGTATATCGAGCACGTGCTCGACCTGTGGGATCAGCAGTGGTATATGGCGCACCGGATCAAGCGTTTCGAGATAGCCTACGTGGCTGAGGCGCATCAGGGCGACAGCCTCTCTTTCTTCCTTCAGCAGACGGCTGAACATGAATACTGCGTGAGAATCTGCAAAGACGGCGACAAGGAATGTTGCCGCAGCAAGGTGGTCTTTTCACCCTGGAAATGAAAGAAAAATGATTTTTTTCTTTGCGTTTCGCACGATTTTCACTACCTTTGCAAGCGATTTCATAGGTTAATCCCTCGTCGAGGCTTCGCGAAAGCCTTGAGTGGACTGATAAGACGACGGCTCTCGGGCAGGGCTGGCATGGTACGCAAGGGATATGTATAACAATTAAAAATAAAAGCTAATATGGCAGAAATGAATTTTGGTGGCGTGATGGAAACTGTAGTCACCAGCAAGGAGTTCTCTTTGGAGAAAGCACGTGAAGTATTGAAGAATGAGACCATCGCTGTGATTGGTTATGGTGTTCAGGGTCCTGGACAGGCTTGCAACCTGCGTGACAACGGTTTCAACGTGATTGTTGGTCAGCGTCAGGGTAAGACATACGACAAGGCTGTGGCTGATGGTTGGGTTCCTGGTGAGACGCTGTTCTCTATCGAGGAGGCTGCCGAGAAGGGTACTATCCTCTGCATGCTTCTGAGCGATGCTGGTCAGATTCAGCAGTGGCCCACTATCAAAAAATATCTGAAGCCTGGTAAGACGCTGTACTACAGCCATGGCTTTGCCATCAACTGGAGCGACCGTACAGGTGTTATTCCTCCGAAGGATGTCGATGTGATTATGGTGGCTCCTAAGGGTTCGGGTACCAGCCTCCGCACGATGTTCTGCGAGGGACGCGGCTTGAATTGCTCGTATGCTGTTTATCAGGATGCTACCGGCAAGGCTAAAGAGAAGACTCTGGCCTTCGGTATCGGTATCGGTGCCGGTTATTTGTTTGAGACTACTTTCCAGCGCGAGGCTACCTCAGACCTGACAGGTGAGCGTGGAAGTCTGATGGGTGCCATCCAGGGCTTGCTGCTGGCTCAATATGAGGTACTGCGTGAGCACGGCCACTCTCCCTCGGAGGCCTTCAACGAGACCGTTGAGGAGCTGACCCAGAGCCTTGGCCCGCTCTTCGGTGCAAAAGGTATGGACTGGATGTACGCCAATTGTTCGACTACTGCTCAGCGCGGTGCGCTCGACTGGGCTCCCCGTTTCCACGATGCCATCAAGCCTGTGATGGAGTGGCTTTACTACTCTGTTCAGACTGGTAACGAGGCTCAGATTACTATCGATGCCAACTCGAAACCCGATTACCGTGCTGGTCTGGAGAAAGAGCTTGAGGCCATGCGCAATCAAGAGATGTGGCGCGCCGGCGAGACCGTACGCAAGCTTCGTCCTGAGAACCAAGATGTATAATCAATAGGATTGCGGGGGTGCGTAGCGTACCTCCGCAATTTGTTTTTAAATAAAGGATAACAATAACAACAACTTATGGGAGGATTCTTTGGAACCATCGCCACGAAAAGCTGCGTGAACGACCTGTTCTACGGCACTGATTACAATTCGCACCTGGGTACGAAACGAGCCGGTATGGTGATGTTCGACCAGGAGAAGGGCTTCAGCCGTAAAATCCATAACCTGGAGCGCGACTATTTCCGTTCGAAGTTTGAAGACGAGCTCGATTCGTTTTCGGGAAATCAGGGTATTGGCGTGATCAGCGACACTGATCCGCAACCCATCATCGTGAATTCACACCTGGGGCGCTATGCCGTGGTGACGGTGGCAAAAATCAACAACCTCAGAGAGATTGCCGACGAGTTGCTTGAGCGTAGGATGCACTTCAGTGAGCTCTCTGCCAATAATATCAACCAAACCGAGCTCGTGGCACTGCTCATTAATATGGGGCGCACGTTCGTAGAGGGTATTAATTTGGTCTATAGTAAGATAAATGGTTCATGCTCGATGCTGGTCATGACAGAGAAAGGACTGATTGCAGCTCGTGACTTCCTGGGACGTACACCTATCGTGATCGGAAAGAAAGAGGGTGCTTACGCCGTGTCGAGTGAGTCGACGAGCTTCCCGAATCTGGAATACCATCGTGTGCGGGATCTGGGTCCTGGTGAAATAGTCTTTCTGACGGCTGACTCGATGGAGGTGCTACAGGGACCATTGAAGCGAGAGCAGATTTGTTCGTTCCTCTGGGTTTACTACGGATTTCCCGCTTCAGATTATAATGGTATTAACGTTGAGGCTGTGCGCGAGCGTAATGGTGAGATGATGGGTGCGAAGGATGATACAGAAGTGGATTGCGTCTGTGGGGTACCCGACTCTGGTGTCGGAATGGCATTGGGTTATGCTGATGGCAAGGGTGTACCCTATAAGCGTGCTGTCCTGAAATACACACCGACATGGCCTCGTTCGTTTACACCTGGTAATCAGGAGCGTCGTTCGCTGGTGGCCAAGATGAAACTGATTCCGAACCCTGCATTGCTGAAGGATCAGCGCGTGGTATTTTGCGATGACTCAATCGTGCGCGGTACACAGCTGAAGGATAATGTAAAGACTTTCTTTGAGTATGGAGCCAAGGAGGTACATTGTCGTATCTCATGCCCGCCACTGGTCTATGGCTGTCCGTTCATCGGCTTCACTTCTTCAAAAAGCGATATGGAACTGATAACCCGTCGTATCATTAAGGACTTTGAGGGCGATGACAAGAAAAATCTGGATAAATATGCACAGACCGATTCACCAGAATATAAGCGGATGGTTGATGAGATAGCCAAACGACTGGGGTTGACATCGCTGAAGTTTGCCAAGCTGGAGGATTTGGTTGAGGCCATCGGTATGCCGAAATGCAAGCTCTGTACACACTGTTTTGATGGCTCGAGCTACTGTCATGAGCGTGACATGGAGGATGAGCGCCAGCTGAAATTGGATTTTTAGGAGTTTATAGGCGGGTGAGGAGACCGTCGTCTTGACGGATGTACTCTTCCTGAAAAAGATAATCGAGCGCGGCATTCAGTTCGTCGGAAGGCAACTGAATGTCGCGTAAGTCTGTAATAGGGTGGGGCTTACCGTCATCGAGTAGATTCAGAATTTTCTCCATTGCCTCGTTGAGGCGTGGTTCTGACACCATACCTTCTTGACGGTGGCTGAGACAGACATCACATTGGCGGCAGTCGTGGTCGTTGTATTCCCCAAAATAGCGGAGCAACTGACGACTGCGGCAGACGTTATCGTTGGTGGCATAGACAATCATGGCGTGGATGCGCTCGGCAAACTGCGCCTTTCGTTCCTCATAGATGACGGGCATGAGCTGGATATGCTCTTTATCCTCGCGCCGTTGGGTGTAACGGATATAGGGCGTCTTTTTCTGTGGGATGAAGTGGATGATATGCCGCTGGCTAAGATTCTTCAGTATCAGGTAGACCTGTTGGGATTGCAGGCCGCATTGTTGGGCAATGAATGATTCGTCGATATAATTATAATCGGTAAAGAGTCCACCATAGTTGCGTAACAGGGCCGTGATGACACGCTCTTCGTTGTCAGTATTGTTCTCTAAGCGATAGAGTTCGTTACGGCTGACAGTGAACATGACACGTGCCTGATTATCCTGTTCCTCTGTATATTCGATATAACCTGCACGGTTGAGAATTTTAAGGGCAGAGTCGACTTGAATGGGGAAATGGCGGAAGGCGTGACAGAACTTATCTATGTTAAACTCGAAGGTGTGGTTATATCCAGAGCCAACACCTATCTGATAAAAATAAGCGAGTTGCTCGTAGACTTCACGGATGAAATCTTTCTCGGGGAAAGTGTCGGAGATTCGCTTTTCGAGTTTGCGGTGATCGGCATCATTATATAGCAACACCGCGTAGGCTTTCTGCCCGTCGCGCCCGGCACGTCCTGCCTCCTGGAAGTAGGCCTCGACACTATCGGGGCAATCGACATGGATAACCACCCGCACGTCGGGCTTGTCGATACCCATACCAAAAGCATTTGTCGCTACCATGACTCGCGTTTGGTCATTCTGCCAGGCGAGCTGACGCTCGTCTTTGGTGATGCTGTCGAGACCTGCATGATAGAAAGTGGCAGAGATGCCTGCTTCGTTGAGCAGCTCGGCAAATTCCTTCGTGCGGCGGCGACTACGGGTGTAGACAATAGCCGCTCCCTTGACATTCTTGAGGATATGGATGAGCTGCTCGCGTTTATCTGTGGCCTGACGGACGACATAAGCAAGGTTCTTGCGCTCGAAAGACATTCTGAAAACGTGGAAACTTCGAGAAGTGGGGAGAGGGGAGTGAGGAGCGGGGTGTAGTTTCTCTTGAATATCATCTACCACCAGTGGAGTTGCTGTGGCCGTGAGTGCGAGCACAGGTATACCAGGGAGAAATTTGCGGATCTTAGCAATCTCAAGGTATGAGGGGCGGAAATCATAACCCCACTGTGAGATACAGTGAGCCTCGTCGACAGTGATGAAACTGACGCGCATGTGGCGGAGTTTCGTCTGGAATAGTTCGGAAGAGAGGCGCTCAGGAGACACGTAGAGGATCTTCACGGCACCGAAGATGCAATTCTCGAGGGTGATGACAATCTCTTCGCGGGTGAGTCCTGAATAAATAGCTGCGGCACGGATGCCACGGCGGCGAAGGTTCTCTACCTGATCCTTCATTAGGGCGATGAGGGGGGTAATCACAATACAAGTGCCTTTCTTCGACAGGGCAGGCACTTGAAATGTGATGGATTTTCCACCTCCTGTAGGCATCAGTCCCAATGTGTCGTGACCGCTACCTATTGACTCGATGATTTCGCGCTGAATACCACGGAAATCATCATAGCCCCAGTATTGGCGGAGGATGTCCTGATAAGATGTCATTCTGTGTCGGAAGACTCTGACGGCTGGATATCCTCGATCTGCAGCTGTACCTCGCTGCGCTTGTAGATATTGTCTTCGATGGTATAGACGATATCAAACGAGCGCTTCGACTTGATGTATCGCGCAGACGCACTCTGTCCAAAAGCGATGCCGTTGAGGACATTGCTTGACTTGGAGTCTACGAGTTCGAGTTTGATATGCTCCTGCTGGCGTCCCACCACCTTTGATGTGCCGTAATCGTAGACATTGCGGGTGCAGAAGAGTGGTTTTGGGTTGTCGGGACCGTGAGGCGCAAACTTCTTCAGGTCGTTGTGCAACTTCTTCGTAATATCCTTGAAATCAATGACGGCATTGATGTCGAGCGTCGCTTCCGTCTGCTCGGGCAGGATATGCTCGGTGACATATTTCTGGAAACGGCGACGGAACTCGGGGATGTTTTCTATCTTCATCGAGAGACCAACGGCATAAGTGTGACCACCGAAGTTCTCAAGCAGGTCGCGGCAACTCTTGATGGCATCATAGAGGTCATAGCCTGCCACACTGCGGGCAGAACCCGTGGCTAGGCCGTTGTGCTTGGTGAGCACTACTGTCGGACGATAATAGAGTTCGGTCAGTCGTGAGGCAACGATGCCAATGACACCTTTCTTCCAGTTCTCATCGTAGAGTACGATGCTGGAATGGTGCTTTTGACTTTCAAGCTCAGCCACAATCTGGTTGGCCTCCTCTGTCATCTGTTTGTCGACATCCTTGCGCTGCTCGTTGTATTCATTAATCAGGTTGGCTTCAGCTAAGGCCTTATTGAAATCACGTTCTACCAACAGGTCGACAGCCTCTGTGCCGTTCTGCATACGCCCAGAGGCATTGATGCGCGGTCCGATTTTGAACACGATATCGCTCATGGTAATCTCGCGGCCTGTCAGTCCGCAGATCTCAATGATCGATTTCAGTCCTACTGAAGGATTGGTGTTCAGTTGTTTCAGTCCGTGGAAGGCCAGGATACGGTTCTCCCCCATGATGGGTACGATATCGGCGGCAATGCTGACCGCACAAAAATCGAGTAGGGGAATGAGTCGCGAGAAGGGAATGCCGTTGTTCTTGGCAAAAGCCTGCATAAACTTGAAGCCTACACCGCATCCACAGAGATGCTTAAAGGGATAGGTAGAGTCTTCACGCTTAGGATTCAGAATAGCCACCGCGTCAGGCAATTCATCATCAGGCACGTGATGATCACAGATAATGAAATCGATGCCCAAGCTCTTCGCATAGGCGATTTCATCGATTGCCTTAATGCCGCAATCCAGCACAATAATAAGTTTGATACCATGTTCGGCTGCGTAGTCCAATCCCTTTTTGCTGATACCATATCCCTCTTCATAACGATCGGGAATATAGTACTCAATGTTAGAGTAGAACTGCAGTAAGAACTTGTACACCAAAGCTACCGCCGTACATCCGTCGACATCATAGTCGCCATACACCATGATACGCTCTTTGCGCCCCATAGCATCGTTCAGCCTGTCGACTGCCACGTCCATGTCATTCATCAGGAACGGGTCAATCAGTTCGTTTAGCATCGGACGGAAGAAGCGCTTGGCTGCACTCTCCGTCTTGATACCGCGCTGAATGAGCAGGTCTGCGAGGATCGGACTCATGCCGATCTTCTCTCCCAGCTCCTTAGCTGCCGTCTGTCGTTCTGATGTAGGTGGTTCGTAATTCCATTTGAAATGCATTTATATGTTATTTTTTATTCTTATTCGCTTTGGTGGCTACAGCGCCTATGAAGGCAATATAGCGCCCAAAGTTAAGCATAAAAAATGAAATAACGGCATAATCCGTTGAAAAATTAACAGATTATGCCGTTTTTTACCTAAAAAGGATGATAAATGCCCTTAAATTCCGAGTTTTTTGCGAATTTCTGCAGGGATAGCGTTCTTGTTGATGAGGAAGTCCATCGTGTTGGCAGCAATGAATGTTTTGGTCATGTACCAAGTGCCTTTATAGTCTCCTGTCTCACCCCAAGAATTCTTCACCATATAATACTCCTTGCCGTTCTGATCCTTGGCAACACCATAGATGAGCATGCCGTGATCGTCGGTAAGTTCCCAGTTGTCAAAGCGCTCCTGGCGCAGCTCCTGGGTAGCAACAATCTCTGGAACAGTGCAACCCAGAGAGTCGATCACATCGCGCTTCTTGCTGGCGGTCATTTTCAACCACTTGGCCATATCACTACCTTGCAGGCTTTGAGCCGCCTTACTGTCGATGGCGTAGGCCAGACCCTTGCGGGTGAAACCATCCTCTGACACGTCACCGCCCCAGGCGATGGTATAGCCCTGATTGATAGCATTGTCGATCACCTGCATCATCTCGTCCATAGGCAGGTTGTAACTCAATGGGAAGCGCCAGTTGTCCTGTACCTCTACTGCAAAGGTGGTATAGAAGGGGTGGTGTGTGAAGCTGGTGATGTTCACATAGTCGTTGAGGTTGATGCCGAGGCTGGCAGCAAAACTCTTCGGGGTGTATTCCTTGCCCTCGTAGGTGAACTTTTCCGGACACTTGCCGAGGTAGGCATCGAGGATACCCTGCATGCCGGTCTTCCAAGCATTGCTGATTTTCTTGGCATCGCTTTTGGCAACAGCTGCCACATAAGGCTCCAGCACGCCAAAGAACTCGTTGAAGTTGTTGAGTGAGTCACCGTAGAGTGAGCCAGGGAAAGGCATAGCTTCCTCAGGACAGATACCGTGGCTTTTCAGTGTCTGAAGCACATCCTCAGCAGAACCGCCCTGTGCGAACTGGCAGTCGCCGTGATAGCGAACCACCTGGATGGCACGCTCCAGATAAGTCTTGTTAGCAACGAAACTCTCGCAGAGGTCGTATGTCTTGCCTGTAGCCTTCAGAATCTCGGCCTCAAAGAACGAGAGGGTAGAGTAGTCCCAGCAGGTACCCGAGCGGTTCTGGTCCTTCACACTTGTGATGGGGTTCTCCTTGATGATTGTGAAGACGGGTTTGTTGGCGTCTTTTGCAGGTGCCTTCTTCTTGGCAGCCGAGGCACTGAGGGCGATTATTGCCATGAGTGCAAGTGTTAAAATTTTCTTCATTTTTTTCTATAGGTTGTTGTTTGACATAAATTCTTCTAATTCTTTAGGATGGTAGGGGATGCGCTTTGTGCCAAGGAAACGGCAGCCGTCTTTTGTGATAAGGATATCGTCCTCGATGCGGATGCCGCCAAAGTCCTTGTAAGTTTCAAGTTTGTCGAAGTTGATGAACTCCTTGCAATGTCCACTGGCTTTCCATTCGTCGATAAGGGCCGGGATGAAATAGATGCCAGGCTCGTCGGTCACCACGAATCCTTCTTCGAGCTTGCGGCCCATGCGCAGGCAGTTAGTGCCGAATTGTTCGAGGTTAGGACGTGTCTCGTCATCAAATCCCACATAAATCTGCCCCAGTCCTTCCATATCGTGAACGTCCATACCCATCATGTGTCCTAATCCATGAGGGAGGAACATAGCGTGGGCACCGGCGGCGACAGCCGCATCGGTATCACCCTTCATCAGTCCGAGCTCTTTCAGGCGCTCTGTCATTAAACGGCAGACGGCAAAGTGTACATCCATATATTTCACACCTGGTTTGGCTACTTCGAGCACGTAGTCATGACAAGCTTCAACAATGGAATAGATTTCCAACTGGCGCTGTGAGAATTTACCATTGACGGGCATGGTACGGGTGTTGTCAGAACAATAGTCATCGAGTTCACAGCCGGCATCGCAGAGTGCCAGGCGTCCAGCCTCAAGTTTGGCATCAGAAGGATTGCCATGCATGATCTCACCATGCTGGGAGAATATGGTGGCGAAGCTGACACCCTGAGCCAGACTACGGGCAATGCCATCGACCTGTCCACCAATGAAGCGTTCGGTAACACCGGGACGAATGAGCAACTGGGCGGTGGTATGCATGGCATAGCCTACATCACAAGCTCGTTCGATTGCCTCAATCTCCTGCGGTTCTTTGGTTGAACGCATCTTTACAACTGCTTGGATAAGAGCGAGTGATGCACTCTCCTTCTGTTCGTTGGGATGGATGCCTAATAGATCCATTATCTGGATTTTAGTATCGAAGCGATAGGGGGGAAGGAAGTGCTTGTTGGGCATTGACCATTGACTATTGATCATTTTCGCTAAATCCTTCATGGGGGCGGTTTTGGCGATGCCTACCTCAGCTGCAAGGTCAGCTACCGATGGGGTGTAGCCCATCCACACGATATCTTCTACATCGATATCATCACCAAAGAGCCACTCTTCATCATTGTCAATATCAATGACGCCCACCAGTCCGTCGCGGTGCTGCCCAAAATAATAAAGGAACGAGGAGTCCTGTCTCATCGGCGCATAGGAGTTTGCGGGGTAGTTGGCTGGCGATTCGTTGTTTCCAAAGAGGATAATCACCCCCTTACCCACGAGTTTTTTCAACTCTTGGCGGCGCCTAATATAAGTGTCTTTACTAAACATTTTTCTTTTAATTATACAAAATTGATGCAAAGATACACTTTTTTTCAGACATAAGAACATAACAACCTATTTTTTTATGTTTCTTTTGTTCTTTTGTCTCAAAAAAAATAGCTACCTTTGCGCCCAAATTTAAAATATAAGACAAAATAGATTCAATGGGAAAAGTAATTCTGACCGGTGATCGCCCCACCGGAAAACTCCACTTAGGACACTATGTAGGTTCACTGCGTCGTCGTGTCCAGCTGCAGAATGCGGGCGATTATGATCGTATGTTCGTGTTTATGGCTGATGTCCAGGCGCTCACAGACAATGCTGACAATCCTGAGAAGATCCGACAGAATATTATAGAAGTGGCTCTCGACTATCTGGCAGCGGGACTTGATCCTGAGAAGTGCGTACTCTTTATCCAGAGTCAGATTCCTGAACTTGCCGAACTCACCACTTATCTGATGAACCTTGTATCGGTAAGTCGTGTACAGCGTAATCCGACAGTGAAGACCGAGGTCAAGATGCGTGGCTTTGAGGGGGAGAGCATCCCCCTTGGATTCTTCTGCTACCCTGTTTCTCAGGCTGCAGACATCACATTGTTTAAGGCAACGACCGTTCCGGCTGGTGAGGATCAGGAACCCATGCTCGAGGTAACTCGTGAGCTGGCTCGTCGCTTTAATCAGGTTTATGCCCCAGTATTGGTAGAGCCTAATATCCTCTTGCCTGAGAACCTGACGGCTCGTCGTTTGCCAGGTACCGATGGTAAGGAGAAGATGTCGAAGTCGCTGGGCAACTGTATTTACCTCTCTGACTCTGCTGATGACGTTTGGCAGAAAGTACGCTCGATGTACACCGATCCTGAGCATATCAACCTCAATGATCCTGGTCATGTGGAGGGTAACGCCGTGTTTACCTATCTTGATGCCTTCTCTTGCGATGACGACTTTAAGGAGTTCTGGCCAGAGTATCAGAATCTTGATGAGTTGAAGGATCATTACCGTCGCGGCGGTCTTGGTGATATGAAGTGTAAGAAGTTCCTGAATCAGGTGCTCAACAAGTTCTTGGAACCCATGCGCCAGCGCCGTGCTGAGTTTGAGAAGGACATTCCTGAGATCTACAATATCCTGAAGAAAGGTACTGAGCAGGCTCGTGAGGTTGGTGCTCAGACAATGGATGAGGTTCGTAAGGCCATGCGTATCGATTACTTTAACGATGCCGAACTTATCCGTGAGCAATCAGAGAGATTTTCTAAGTAGGCAGAAACTGTTTCATAGACAAAGTAACAGAATAACTCAATAGTGCGAATAGATATCATCACCGTATTGCCCGAAATGCTGGAAGGTTTCGTTCATGAGTCCATTCTGGCACGGGCAGAGAAGAAAGGACTGGCAGAGATTCGTCTGCACAACCTGCGTGACTATACCCTCGACAAATGGCGCCGTGTAGACGATTATCCATACGGCGGCTCTGCAGGTATGGTCATGCAGTGCGAACCTATTGATCGTTGCATCTCGGCTCTGAAAGCTGAGCGCGATTATGATGAAGTGATTTTCACTTCGCCAGATGGTGAGCGCTTCGATCAACATATAGCCAACGAACTGTCGCTGAAAGGTAATCTGATTATCCTTGCAGGTCATTACAAAGGTATAGATCAGCGCATTCGCGATCATCTTATCACGCGTGAGATTTCTATTGGCGATTTCGTATTGACTGGTGGTGAACTTGTGGCTGCAATGATTGCCGATGCCATTGTGCGAGTGGTTCCTGGCGTCATCGGTGATGAGCAATCTGCCCTCTCTGATTGTTTCCAAGACGATATCCTCGCTGCACCCATCTACACGCGTCCTGCCGACTATAAAGGATGGAAGGTGCCAGAGATTCTCCTCAGTGGCAACGAGGCCAAGATTCGTGAATGGGAATTTGAACAGGCTATGGAGCGTACCCGCCGCCTCCGTCCCGATCTGCTTTCAGACAAGAGCTGAATTAATTACCAAAAAACTTCTTGATCTGCTCGATGTATTCTTCGCCTTTCTGGCGGCCGATGTCGTAGACTCGCTGCATCTCTTCTGGGTCATGGGAGATGTGTCCGATGGGTAGTTTCTCATCAGGCCGTATGACCAGACAGCGGCCTTCGCGTTCAGCCTGCCTTACATATTCCAACTCCTGGTTATACATCAGATGTCGCTTGTCCATAGCCTCAATCATCTGCGGATATTTCCTCAGGCCAATCCTCATTAGCGGCATCAGTCTGTTGTGCTCCTTGACATACCCCTCAGGTTGTGTCAGGATTACTACATTCCTGTCGTAGCCGATGCTTTCAAAATAGGCAAGGGGAATGGAGTCTGCAACGCCACCATCGAGCATCTTTCTGCCCTCGAGTTCGACGACCTTTGATGCAACGGGCATGGAGGCAGAAGCGCGAATCCAGTCGTAGGTTATGGGGGCGCATTTGGTCAGTTCCTTATAGAATGGTTTCCCTGTCTCAACATCCGTACACACTGCAATAAACTGCATTGGGTTTTCATCGAAAGCTTTTTGGTCGAAGATATCAAGTTGCGTAGGCATCGTATGATAGCCAAATTCGGCATTATAGAGGTCGCCCGTCTTCAGCCATGACTGCCAACTGCAGAACCGCTTATCGCGCGCGAACCTTATATTATATCTAATGGCTCTTCCGGGTTGTCTTGACTTATAGTTGCAGCCAAAAGCCGCACCAGCCGAGACGCCAATCAGTCCGTCGGGCTCAATGCCCGCCTCCATCATCACGTCGATGATTCCACAGGTAAAGAGCCCGCGCATGGCACCGCCTTCGAGTACAAGTCCTTTCTTCATGGCTGCAAAGGTACTAATAATTTGTTGACAAAAGAACATAAGGACATAAGAATAAAGACATATTAACAGAATAACAATTCTATATTCACTTTTTCTTTGTAACTTTGCACCCGAATTACAAAGAATAAATAGTAACCAAAGATATGACAAATGAAGAGTTGATGTCGAAGACCATCAGTAACCTGCGATTCCCGCTGACGGTGATGGTGGTGATGGGGCATTTCAATTTCGTAAATAATGACAGAGGATTCGGCATTCATGGGGTGATGTACGGACAGCACATGCCCGACTATCTGAAATGGCTGATCAATTACCCAGGAATGACTTTGGTCACGATGGGCGTACCTTTGTTCTTCATGATTGCTGGCTATCTGTTCTTCTATGGCAAGACCTTTGATTTCGAGGTTTACAAGAAGAAGCTGAAGAATCGTTTCCACTCGCTCTTTATACCGTATATCATGTGGAATACCATCGCTATCCTGTTGATAGCTATTAGATTCCTGCCCGTATTCAAGGGTATACTGCCTGGTATCGACGAGGTGAAGGTAAACCTAACACTGTCTGGTATTTTAAATACTTATTTTGATAGTTTCCATAATACTGCATTGTTCATTTATCCCTATGAGACGCTCAAGACAACAGTCATGCCTATTGATGCACCTCTGTGGTTTGTGCGCGACTTGATGACAGCAGTTGTATTGTCGCCTCTGCTCTATTGGCTGATCAAGAAGCTGAAGGTCTATGCCATTGTGTTTTGGGGACTTCTGGCTTATGTCATCTCGCCGTTGGTTGCTCCTAATGGTACCTATCTCGGTATGGTGCTTGATGCATGTTTCTTCTTTTCATGGGGAGGCTATTATAGTATCAACAAGCAAAACCTAATTGTCGAGATGCGCAAACTGAAGTGGGTGCCCTATGTCTATCTGCCATTGTCATTCTTGGATACTTATCTTTACAACAATAATATGCTCGTCCATTATGGGTCGATACCCCTTGGCGCCATCACAGCCATTATCTTCATGTCGTATCTGATAGAGAAAGGTAAGGTAAAGGATAACAAGTTGTTGTCAGAGAGTAGTTTCTTCGTGTTCTGTATGCACATGACGATTATGTGGGAGATGGGAAAACTGGTGTTCATGCTACTTCATCTTGGAGATGATCCGCTCACGCTGCTTCTGTTCTTCTATGGTGTTGTCACGCTGACCATTCTGGTATGTCTGGCCACGTATGTGGTTCTGAACAAATATGTACCGAAGTTCTGTCGTCTATTAACAGGAGGCCGTTGATGAAAAGGATTGGGATTATATATGTCATGCTGCTGATGGCAGTCTGTGTCTGGAGTCAGACTTTCACTGATATGAAATGCCTATCGCTGATGGATGTGCCGTTGGAGGGACCTGATACAGTCTTTATTCCTGCTTTCGAATCAGTAGGATTTACCAGGATAACGCCAACAGAGCAGGATCCTGACACCTATTATTTTACAGGTGACTTTTATGGCATCAAGTCAAATATGTTAGTGACGGTGGATGAGGATACTCGTTTGTTGTCAGAGGTGTTGGTGACCTGTGGTCCTTACCATACCAGAGGCATGTACGACAAGAATCAGAAATACCTGATACTGAAACTTCAGCGCGAATGGGGAAATTTCAAGGCCAAGGGTGATGGCTCGCTATATCTGCTGAACGACTATGGCTATATCCAACAGTCGCAGATAGTGCATGAGAATGGTTCAAACTCCATCCGCTATTACTATCTGAACTCAGCCCCTTATTATAAAGATGTGGCAAATCTGGGCATGAAAGGTTTGGTGCAGGAGGTGATTACTGAGAACCCTGTGGCAGAGAACAATATTGAGCATTTTGACCAACAGGGAAAGCTTGAAGGCAATGACCTGATAGACCGTGTCTATAATAAGGCAGGTTACCTGACGAGTGCTGCTATGCTGGAAAAGACGGGCGAGAAGAGTCTGATCACTTATGAATATGACCATGAGAATAATCTAAAGCGTCGTATACTGGTGAATACAGCATCAGGAATCAGGTCGGTGAATGAGTACAAGTACAATGGTGACAATGAGATTTCTCAGCAGAGCCAGAAGGTGTTCAATAAGGAGAATGAGTGTGTGCTGTCTATCACGATGAAGAATAATTATGAGGAACATGACGATAACGGCAATTGGACGAAAAACACGCTGAGCCTTACTTACTGGGAGAAGGATCAGCGCGCTCAGATGGCTACTGTTCATCAGACACGAACCATCAGCTATTGGGATGAGGATTGAAGGATTATTCCAGCAGTTGCAGGAACTCTTCTTCGCTTAGTATCTTGATACCTAACTTTTCTGCTTTCTGAAGTTTTGAGGGGCCCATATTTTCACCAGCCAGGATAAAGGATGTCTTGTTGCTGATACTGCCTACGTTCTTACCTCCATTCTGTTCAATGATGGCCTTATATTCGTCGCGGCTGTGATGAGCGAAAACTCCGCTAATCACAATGCTCTGGCCTGCCAGTTTGTCGCTGGTCTGAGTCGCCTGCTCTTCAGAGAGTTCCATCTGCAGCCCGTATTCTCTCAGACGGTTCAGTATTTCAAGATTCTTCTCATCATGGAAGTAAGTGATGATGCTCTTGGCCATGACCTCGCCGATGCCTTCAATCTCTTGCAATTCCTCTAATCCTGCATTCATCAGGGCATCGATGTTCTTGAAGTGACGAGCCAGCAACTTGGCCGATTGCTCACCAACAAAGCGGATACCTAAGGCAAAGACCACGCGCTCGAACGGTACATTCTTGGATGCTGCAATACCATTGACGATTTTCTGGGCAGACTTCGTACGCGAACCATCGCCGTTGATCTGCTGCACTTGAATGTCGTAGAGGTCGGCCACGTTGTGAATGAGGCCCTGGCGGTAGTAGTCGTCGATGGTTTCAGGGCCCAGAGAATCAATGTTCATGGCCTTGCGGGCAATGAAATGTTCGATACGACCTTTAATTTGTGGCGGACACCCCGTATCGTTAGGACAATACCAGGCCGCCTCTCCTTCGTATCTGACGAGTGGTGTACCGCACTCAGGACATCGCTTGATGAATTCTACGGGCTGTGCAATGATAGGGCGCTGGTCGAGATCGACGCCTACAATCTTGGGGATGATCTCACCACCTTTCTCCACATAGACATAATCACCGATATGGAGATCGAAACTCTTGATGAAATCCTCATTATTCAGGGTGGCACGTTTCACGGTGGTACCTGCCAGCTGCACAGGGTCCATATTGGCTACGGGTGTGATGGCTCCTGTGCGCCCCACCTGATAAGTCACCTCATTCAGACGGGTGCACACACGCTCCGCCTTGAACTTATAGGCAATGGCCCAACGCGGACTCTTGGCTGTGAATCCGAGAGAGCGCTGTTGGCGCAGGGAGTTCACTTTCAGCACGATACCGTCTGTAGCTACGGGCAGGTTCTTACGTTCTGTATCCCAATAGTTGATGAAGTCGTATATCTGCTGTAAGGTCTTCACTTTCTTCATGCCCTCGCTGATCTTGAAACCCCATTGGCGGGCCACTTCCAGATTCTCGTAGTGACCATCGGCAGGCAGTTCTTCTCCTAATAGATAATAAAGGTATGCATCAAGCTGACGACTGGCCACCAGACTCGATTTCTGGCTTTTCAACGTGCCGCTGGCAGCATTGCGAGGATTGGCAAAGAGGGGCTCCTCAGCTTCTTCACGTTCCTTGTTCAATTTCTCAAACACAGCCCAGGGCATGAGTATCTCACCACGGATTTCGAATTCACGGGGGTAGGGGGGGGCGGCAAAGAGATCGTTGGAGGCTGGTGGTGTCAGCACCAGAGGGATGCTGCGGATGGTCTTGACATTAGCTGTTACATCGTCGCCTTGTACACCGTCACCACGCGTGACAGCCTGTGTGAGCCTGCCGTCTACATACGTCAGTGAGATAGAAAGGCCATCATATTTCATCTCGCAGCAGACTTCAAAATCTTCGCCAGCCAATCCTTTCTTCACACTCTCGTACCAATCAGCCACGTCCTGTTCGTTATAGGTGTTAGCCAGTGAGAGCATGGGGTATTTATGGACTACTTGCTGAAATTCCTCATTCAGGTCGCTGCCCACGCGCTGGGTAGGCGAGTTTGGGTCTGCCATCTCTGGGTGCTTGGCTTCAAGATCCTGAAGCTCATGCATCATGAAGTCGAATTCCTGGTCACCGATAGTCGGCTGATTCAGTACGTAATAACGGTAGTTATGTTCGTGCAGTTCTTTGCGTAACTGTTCTATGCGTTTGATTTCGTCCATTGTTGTCTTGAATTTGGTGCAAAGATAAAGAAAAAAAGTGAAAAGCCATCTACTTTTCACTTTTCACTTTTCACTTTTCACTTCTTTTTACCTTCTTCCTCCTGGCATATTACCTCCTGGCATATTACCTCCAGGCATATTGCCACCCATCATGCCGCCACCCATCATGCCGCCACCCATCGAACTGCCGATTGATGTGCTGGCAGTGACATCAACACTCTGCGAGCCGCTGCCGATGGTGCAGCCTGTGGTGAGATTGTAGAACGAGGTGCCTCCGCTGACTTCACAACCAGAGCGCAAGGTGTAGCTGCTACCGCTCTTGAAGGAAGGTGAGGAAATCATCAGGGCTGTTCCGCTATTGTTGCTGGGCATGGTGTAGGCAAGAATGGCTTTCGAACCATCGAGTACGCCTACCGTTGTCCCCATCTGTGCTGACACTGCGATGCTTGCCTGCTTCGAGCTGGAGTCGATGGCTTGCAGACCACCGCCAACGGCAATCACTGTTCCTCCGTTGATATAGGCTCTATATTGTTCTGCTGCATCAATACCGCACTCAGGTTGTCCTGCTCCCTCGGCGATGACTACGCCACCGTTGATGTAGAGGTCTTTGTTGGAGTCGATGGCATCATTGCCAGTGGCACGTGCATAGACGTAACCGCCGTCGATATAGAGATAGCCTGCCGAGTTGATGGCGTCGTCGTAGCTGTAGCACTCCACCGTGCCGGCCTCGATGTGGATGTCGCCCTTGCTCTCGATAGCCTCAGTGCCATCACCCGAACCTTCAAGGCGCACCTGAACCTGTCCGCCATTAATGGTCAGATTGCCATCAGCCTTGATGCCTTTCGGAGAGACACTACCCTTCGAGTCTTTCTGGCGTTTGCCAGTGGTGATGATACGGATCACGCCATCGTTGATGTTGATCTTATCATCGCTGTTGATGCCCTTGCCGCCAGTACCAGTCGACATGATATTCAGTTCACCGCCGTTGATAGTCACTACACTGTCGGCCTTCAGTCCAGAACAAGCACTGTAGTCGCTGTCATCGCTATCCCACTCGTAACCGCCACTGGTCAGAATTGTAGTGCGTCCACCATCAATGCGGATCTCGCCATCAGTCGAGATACCTTTATCAGCAGTGCCAGTCACGTTGACATTGATCACGCCGCCAGTCACGATGACTGCATCATTACCGCGTATGCCATTACCTGATGAAGCGTCAACGAAGATGTTGGCCTTTGGCATAGTGCGCACATAGTCGTCGCTTCGGATGCCGGCTTTGCAGTTCGCGTCAACCTCGAGATAGCCGCTGCCGCTGAAGATGAGCTGACCTTCAGAGAAGAAGCAAGCCTTCATGTCCTCATTGTCGGTAGCATCCGCATAATTAGTGCCATCAGTTAGGTAGTTTTTCGTACCGTCGTTGAGGACGATGAAGGTGCGCTTCTTGCTTTGGTTGTTGATGGTAGCGCCATCAGGGTTAGTGATACTGACGCTATTGAGCACGATGGCCTGTTTCTTCGAACTGTAGAGCTTGAAGAAACCATCGTTGGTCTCTCCAGTGAGTACATATTTGATGGTATTCTCAGTATTGTTGGTGGCAGTCACGTCGTTACCGCTGACCTTCACGATGCCATCATCATCACCACTGACTGTGGCCGCCCCCGATGTGCTGAAGGTGATGGTAATAGTCTTGTCGAACGAGGAGTTCTCGATATAGTCATCATCACTGCTGTCTACCTTGACAGATTCAGAAATAGCATTCTTGTTGAGGGCCACCGTAAACGAGGTCACGTCGCCATCACTCGAAACACCCGTAACGACATTATCCGCAGTCGAGGTGCTCTTCGAGTTGTCATCATCACTCTCTGTGACCGTTGAGGTCGCAGTTGTTGGATTTTGATTGTTTGTCGTAAGTTCATCATCATACCAGTCTCCCGTTGAGCATGCTGCAAAGGCGAAGATAACCATAACAATGCTCCAAAACAGATTCATCTTCTTCATAAACGTTTTCATTTTTGTTCTTTTTTTATGATTTTTATGGTGCAAAGGTAGGCATTCTTTCTACAGTCGGCAACTTTTTTCAGCGAATCCCCCGAATTATTCAGCGAAGCCCGACAAAGCCAGTCCTTGTGAGGATAGGGTATGTCGTTACATTGATGGATAGAGGCTCTTGAGCCATTCATATGGCGGGCTTCGGAAAGGCGTTTACAAAAGTTATTATACCGATCACTATAGGTAATATCTATTAATTCATAAATTCGAATGGAAGTTATTTCGTTTTTGTGTGCTTACATTATTCGGTTATTACCTCTACTAAATAGATGGTAGATTGCTGATTATAAACTATTTACACATTATTTTGTATCTATTTATCTTCTACTAAACCTCTACTTTCCCTCTACCTATCCTCTACTTTACTTCTATACGTTGGCAAGTGGGGGAGGCATCGTTTCTATGAAGGAGAAGAAATGTTCCCACGTTGGGAACATGGTATTCCCACGCTGGGAACACAACATTCCCACGTTGGGAATAAATGCTGAGCCTTAGGCTTAGTGGCCAAGTGTTTATTGATTAATATGATGCCTCTTTTGCAGAATAAGATGTACTTATTGCGGAATAAAATGTACTTATTGCGCGATAAGGGATGCTTAATTCAGATAGAAGGGGGTGTAGTAGAGGATTAGTAGAGGATTGGTAGAGGATTAGTAGAGGTTTAGTAGATGTAAAAATACAAGTGTATGTTTGATAAAGTAGCTTATATTCAGCAGTTTAAGCGGTCAATGCTCCTTATTTAGTAGATGTAGAGGTAAAAAGTATTAAGTTCCAGTTGTTTTTGTCGCCCTTATGATGTCGGAGGCATGCTGATGGTTAAAATTATTCCCAATTATTTGGCGCATTGGCATGGGTATTATGAGTATCTGAATCCGTTCCGTGATGGCAATGGACGGACTGGTCGCCTGCTCTCCAATTTCCTTCTGCTCAGGGCGGGGTATCCGTTGCTAATCATCGAACTGAAGGATCGTTCTGAATATATCTCTGCCTTGAAACAGATTAGGACGGAAGGCTCTGACGAGTACCTTGTCGCGTTATTCTTCAAGACCGCTATTGAGCGAATGGAGAGCGAACTTGCCCAGAAACGGAAGAATTCTCTTCCGATAATGTTCTTTTAACCAAATTATTTGTACCTTTGCAGGCGTTATGCTGAAGATGCTTCAGATTGTGCCTATCATGTGGCATGCCGTGCGTCCCAGTAAGGTGGTCGATATGCCTGCTGTGGTGAACTCCTTCTGGCTCCGAAAGGGGTATGAGGGGCTGACCTTCTTCGGCAAGATCCTGACGCCAACACAAGCTGAGGCCGATCGTATGAACAATGGCTTCTCTACGCTGAAGAACCACGAGATGATCCATTTGCGCCAGGCGCAGTCGTGCGGCGACTCTTGGATACGGTTCTACCTATTATATATATGGTATTGGTTGCGGGCACTCCCAGCCAACAGGAAGATGAAGCATGGGGCCTATCTGATCAATCCCTTCGAGATAGAGGCCTATCGCCACATGAACAATCTCAGCTACCTCGCCAATGGCGAAGCTACCGAATGGCGCAAATTCGCCAAAATGTCAATCAAAGAAAGAATCAACTTATATGAACAAAAAACTCCAGGCGCATAGCGCTATCTTCTTCGCCAACACCATTTTCGGACTTGGCGTACCTGTTACCAAACTTTTGCTTGACGAGTGGGTTACTCCTATGGGTTATATGGCCTCACGATCATTGGGTGCCTGTATCTTGTTTTGGGTGATTGCTGCCTTCTTGCCAAAAGAGAAAGTAGAGCGTAAGGACTTGATAACCATTCTGTTTGGCGGACTGTTGGGCTTCGTGATATCACAGACGCTCACAGCCTGGGCACTCGATTACACCAGTCCTGTCTACTTCTCACTCATCGCCACACTTACCCCAGTGGCCGTCATGCTTTGCGCCGCATTAACCATAGGTGAGAAGGTCACTCCGATGAAGTCGTTGGGAGTATTACTTGGTATTGCAGGTGCTGTCTTGATGGTGCTGATGAGCCAATCGCTCGGCTCTGGCAAGAACGACCTGATTGGCATCGTGCTTGCCATTCTGAGTGTGCTCACGTGGGCCGTCTATCTGATTATCACCCGTAATGTCGCCAGCAAGTATTCACCTGTCACGCAGATGAAGTACGTGTTTCTCATCTCCGCCATCGTGACCGTTCCCATCGCCCTTCCAGAACTCTCACAGAATGCCCTTTATACAGAAGCATGGGGTTGGGATGGTGTGCTCGAAATGGCCTTCATTGTCATCTGCGCTACAGCTCTCGGCTATTTCCTTATCCCCTTTGCGATGAAATACCTGCAGGCCACGACGGTCTCTATCTACACCAATCTGCAGCCTGTCATAGCCTCCCTCGTAGCCATCATGTTGGGGCAGGACATCCTCACCTGGGACAAGCCCGTCGCAGGCATCCTGGTCCTCTTAAGTGCCTACATCGTGACGGTTGTTACAGCGAAGGAGAAATAAGTTTTTTCATCTACCGCTTTGCAAGCTTGTATAAACGACAAGGGCTTTGGAGCAATTCCAAAGCCCTTGTCGTTTGGGGAATAGCTGCTGTCAGTCTGCTGATTCGAATTCTTCGAGGAAGCGGGTGTCGTTCTCGGAGAACATGCGGAGGTCGCTGACGCGATACTTCAGGTTGGTGATGCGCTCGACACCCATACCGAAGGCGTAGCCTGAGTAAACCTTTGAGTCGATGCCGCAGAGCTCAAGCACGTTGGGATCAACCATTCCGCAGCCGAGGATCTCTACCCAGCCAGTATGCTTGCAGAAGCCGCAGCCCTCGCCGCCGCAGATGAAACAGCTGATGTCCATCTCAGCTGAAGGTTCTGTGAACGGGAAGTAGGAGGGGCGCAGGCGGATCTTCGTATCAGCACCGAACATCTCCTTGGCAAATGAGAGCAGTACCTGCTTGAGGTCGGTAAACGATACATCCTTGTCGATATACAGACCTTCTACCTGATGGAAGAAGCAGTGGGCACGGGCGGTGATGGCCTCGTTGCGATAGACGCGACCTGGACAAATCACACGGATAGGAGCCGTCAACTGGCCATTCTCATCGTGCATCTGTTCCATCACACGAGCCTGCACGCTTGAGGTATGAGAGCGGAGCAGGACGTTCTTGGTGACATCATTGGGATGCTGGCTGACAAAGAAGGTGTCCTGCATATCACGGGCAGGATGGTCAGCGGCAAAGTTCATCTTCGTAAACACATGGAGATCATCCTCTACCTCAGGACCGTCTGCCAGAACAAAGCCCATACGCGAGAAGATGTCGATAATCTCGTTGGTGACGATGGTCAGCGGATGGCGCGTGCCGAGCTGGATGGGGTAGGGTGTGCGCGTCAGGTCGATAGCCTCTTCGCCAGTCTCCTGTGTCTCGCACTCCTCGCGCAGCTGATTGATGCGCTCAGTAGCCAGTGTCTTCAGTTCGTTAATCTTCATGCCGACAGTCTTCTTCTGGTCGGCAGCCACATTGCGGAAGTCGTTCATCAAGGCCGTAATCTCACCTTTCTTACTGAGATATTTGAGGCGGAGCTGTTCTACTTCCTCTGCGTTTTTCGCACTTAATTCCTGTACTTCTTTTAGAAGTTCATCTATCTTATCAAGTATCATAAATCGTAAAAATTGCAATTTTGCGTGCAAAGGTACTTATTTTTTTAGACAAAAGCACAAAAGAAACAAAAAAAATTCCTTTCTTGTGTGCATATATCTAAAAATATTTGTAATTTTGCCGAAATTTGAGAGAACTATAAAAATAGATAAGGTATTACCTCAGTAAATGAAAAGGTTATTGATAGCGTTTTTCGCAGGTCTCATGCTGGCATTCTCCTGTACGGGGAATAAGGCTGGACAGACAGGAGATGGACTCTCAGACTCGACGGCCATCGACTCGTCGGAGTCAGTTGAGCCGATAGACTCGATGGAGCTGCTGATCACAGAGACACCGATGCCAAGAGCTGCTGATGCCATGTTTGACGACTTCCTGTTTAACTTCCTGGCCAACAAGAAACTCCAGAAGGAGCGTATCGTCTTCCCACTCAAGCTGGTTGAGGGGGAGAAGACTGAGCTGAAGGAAAAGAGCAAGTGGAAGATGGAGCATCTCTTCATGCGTCAGGGGTTCTACACGCTGTTGTTCAACAGCGACAAGCAGATGTCGCTGATGAAGGATACTGCTGTCAATGAGGCCGTCGTAGAGCGGATTCTGTTGAGAAAAGCCAAGGTGACAGAGTATCATTTCCTGCGTATCAAGGGCGCTTGGATGTTGACTGAGGTAAGGACAACGCCTTTGAAGGATAATGTGAACGCTTCATTCCTTTCATTCTATAAGCGGTTTGCCAGTGACAGCCTGTTCCAGTTGAAGAGTCTCAACGAGACCGTGCAGTTCGTCGGTCCCGATCCTGATGACGAATATAATATGATGGAGGGCGTAATCACTGCTGATACTTGGGAAGCCTTTGCGCCTAAGTTGCCTGCCAAGTCGATTTATAATGTTGTCTATGGGAAGGCGGAGCCAGAGGGGGATACCAAGATTTTCCTGCTGAGAGGCGTCGCCAACGGCTTGGAGATGGAACTGCGCTTCAAGAAGGTGGGTGGCAAATGGCTGCTCATGAAAATGACTACGTAGGAGTGTGGAGTGTGGAGTGAGGAGTGTGGAGTGAGGAGTGTGAAATGAAGGATTTTAAGAATTATAGTCTGAAGGATCATAATACATTTGGCATTGAAGCCAAGTGCAGTCGTTACTTGGAGTTTGAAGATGACTTCGAGGCGATGGAGGTGGCTGAGATCCTGAGGAAGTCGAAGAAGCCCTATATAATAATAGGTGGAGGCAGTAATCTGCTGTTGACTCACGACTTTGATGGCATCGTGGTGCGCTCGGGCATCAAAGGCTATGAATTCGAGGAGGATTATTTTGGTTGCATGAGAATGACCTGCGGCAGTGGTGAGACGTGGGATGACATGGTGGCCCTTAGTCTGAACAAAGGTTACTATGGCATGGAGAATCTCTCTCTGATCCCTGGCGATGTGGGCGCTTCGGCTGTTCAGAATATCGGTGCCTACGGAGTGGAAGCAAAAGACTTGATACTCTGTGTATGGATGATTGAGATTGCCAACGGCAAGAGGCATATCTGGGGCAATGAGGATTTCGAATACGGCTACAGACAGAGTCGATTGAAGACGGACTGGAAGAACCGCTTCCTGATTACCCGAGTGACATACGCTCTGTCGAAGACCTTCAAGCCCCATCTCGATTATGGCAATATACGTTCGGAACTGGAACGGAAGGGTATCAAGGAACCAACGGCACAGCAACTGCGCGATACCATCATCGAGATACGTCAGGCCAAACTGCCTGATCCGAAAGTGATGGGTAATGCGGGTAGTTTCTTTATGAATCCCATCGTGACGAAGAGCAGGTACGAAAAGCTTGCTGTTGCCTATCCCAATATGCCTCATTATAAGGTTGACTCCCGTCATGTGAAGATTCCTGCTGGCTGGATGATAGAACAGTGCGGCTGGAAGGGAAAATCACTGGGGCGTGCAGGCGTTCACGACAAACAGGCGCTGGTGCTTGTGAATCGTGGTGGTGCAACGGGGGCAGAGATTGTCGCCCTCTGCCAGCAGATCCAGTTCGACGTGAAAGCGGAATTCGGTATAGAGATTCATCCGGAAGTGAATATCATATGAAACTGACTTTTTTGGGAACGGGAACTTCGTGTGGTGTGCCTGTGATTGGCTGCCAGTGTGAGGTCTGCCAGAGTGCAGATCCCAAGGATAAGCGCACGCGTTGCTCAGTGCTGGTAGAGACTGATCAGACACGCCTGCTCATTGATTGCGGCCCGGATTTCCGTCAGCAGATTCTGCCGCAGCCTTTCCGCAAGATAGATGGCATCCTGATTACCCATTCGCACTACGATCACATGGGGGGTATGGATGATATCCGTCCTTATTGTCAGTTTGGCGAGATTAATGTCTATGCCGATCCAATGGCAAAGGAGTCGATGCTGCAGATGTTGCCTTACTGTTTTGCGGCCAACCGCTATCCGGGTGTTCCTGCTATTGGGCTGCACGAGATCCTGCCCCACGTGCCTCTCCAGATTGGCGACTTGCAGATTATGCCTGTCGAGGTGATGCATGGCAAGCTGCCAATTCTGGGCTACAGGATAGGGCCGCTGACCTATATCACGGATATGAAAACCATTGGGGAGCAAGAGATGCCTTATCTGGAAGGGACAGAACTGCTCGTGGTGAATGCCTTGCGCTTCGACAAGCCCCATCACTCCCATCAGTTAGTCGATGATGCCATAGCCTTCTCGCGTAGGGTAGGAGCCAAACGGACTTTGTTGATTCATGTTTGTCATGATATCGGCTTACATGAGAAGGTCAACAGTATTCTGCCCGAAGGTTTTGAATTGGCCTATGATGGTCAAGAAATAGAACTCAATTATTAAAAATAGTGCCTAAATTGGTGCGATTTGTTAAAATAGTTTAAGCAAACGCGATTTTTCAGCAAATTCTCTTGCAGGTTAAAAAAAAAGGTGTACCTTTGCATTGTGTTTTTCATAGTATTAGATTTAAGGTTAACAAAGGTTTGGGTCACGGCGGTGACCCTTTTTTTATTTCTTTCTCTTTTTATTTCCGAATAGATACCCATAGCCTTTTATGAGCTTACGGATGAGCAGGAATGTGTCGACAGCTACAAAACCGTTGCTGACGAGTGAAGCGATGTAATCGCCTTTGGAGTTTCCCTCTTTCTTCACAAATACCTGATCCCAGAGTGTTGTGAATTTCGTATTGTCCTCCTGGAGCTGTTCCAAGAGTTCGTCCTTACGCTGACGGATATCGTCGAGCGTACGATAGTCTTTTGTGGGTTTCTTCACTGGAAGCATACCTTATTATATTATTTACTGAGTAAGAGACTGGCGAGGAAGTGCACAAGTGGCTTTTCGATCCACGGCTTCCTATAATAGAGGAAGAGTATGAAAATCAGCAGATGGAGCAGAGCCACTAAGAGGAAAGCCAGAGCCGTAGAGATATAGGAAGAAAGCCAGAAGGCGAGGGCGAAAGAGAAATAAAAGAATACCGCAATGATAATCATAAATAAAATGATTGCCAAGGCGGCAGCCGTTAACAGGCTTACCACCTTGTCAATCAAGTCGAGCTTCACGTATTCTGTCTGGAGCCCGAGGTAATGTTTCAATACCTCGATTAGTTGTGCGATCGACTCAACATTCTTGTCGCTTGAAAGCATTACTTCTTACTCCTTTACGTGATTATTCCTCTTCTGAAGCATCCTGGATGTCGTCTACCAAGTCAACCACTTCCTTGCGGCTGAGCTTGATGTTATGCTTCTTCAAGAAGTCTTCTACAGCATCAGTGATTTTAACACGAGTGTCCTGTCCTTTCTCTGGTGCCATGAGGATGCCCAGGGCAGCGCCGGCGATAGCACCACCGAGGAATGCGCCAATGTAACCTAAACTTTTCATAATTCTTTCGTTTTAATAATTGTAGTAATGGAATTGTTCTGCAAATATACAAAAGTTTTCTGTTGTAACGTAAAAAACATACGTTTTTTTAATAAAAAAGATGTGAATTTGCCGATTTAACAAACTTTATGCCCCTTTTTCGCTTGCATTTGCTCAATATTTTGTAATTTCGCAGCAAATATTGAAATTAATACATAATTAATAAACAACAAAAATGAAGAAGTACACTCTTTTGTGCGTAGGTTTATGCGCCGCAATGGCTTTTACAAGCTGTAAGTCAAGTGAAAGTGCCTATAAGAAGGCTTATGAGAAAGCAAAGCAGACTGAGACCGCAGCTCAGCCCCAGACTGAGGCTGCTCCCGTAGTTGCTCCTGTTGAGGCAAAGCCAGCTAATGAGGGCCGTGTCTATGACAATCTCGACAACGTCTCTGTCCGTCAGGAGAATGTATCGCTTGTTAGCGGTAGTGGTCTGAAGGCATACAGTGTTGTAGTTGGCTCTTTTGGCGTGCGTGCTAATGCCGACGGCCTGCAGCAGCGTCTCAGAGATGCTGGCTATGATGCACAGATTGTGAAGAACGAGGATAAGAATATGTATCGTGTTGTTGCTTCGACATACAGCGATAAGGGTTCTGCAGCAGCCAGCCGCGATCAGCTCCGTGCTACCTATCCTGATGCCTGGTTGCTCTATTTCGGACAATAAATCGACAATTTGGCCCGGATATTATCTATCGATTACGGTAAGAAACGTACCGGCATAGCAGTCACCGACCCTTTGCAGATTATTGCTGGAGGGTTGGCGACTGTTTCTACATCAGAGTTGTTCGACTGGCTGAAGGCCTATATGGCGAAGGAGCCCGTTGAGCGTATCGTCATCGGAGAGCCCCGCCAGCCCAATGGTCAGCCCAGTGAGAATCTGCAGCGTGTGCAGCAGTTCGTCAGCCGTTGGCGCAAGGCTGTTCCTGATGTTCCCATTGAGTTCTTCGACGAGCGTTTTACTTCTGTCTTGGCTCATCAGGCCATGCTCGACGGCGGCTTGAAGAAGAAGGCCCGTCAGGATAAAGCCCTCGTTGACGAAATCAGTGCCACGATTATCCTCGAAGATTATTTAAGAAGTAAGAAATGATATTACCTATTTATATATATGGTCAGCCCGTCCTTCGCAAGGTGGCTGAAGATATCACCCCCGACTATCCGCAGCTGAAGGAACTGATAGCCGACATGTGGGAAACGCTGGCAGATTCGGAAGGAATCGGACTGGCAGCGCCACAGATTGGCAAGCCCATCCGTCTGTCTGTCATCGATCTCGATGTCCTTTCCGAGGACCTGCCAGAGTATAAGGGGTTTAAGAAAGTGTTTATCAATCCTCATATCATCGAGTACGATGAAGACCAGACTGACTCTTCAGAGGAGGGGTGTCTGTCGCTGCCTGCCATCCATGAGAAGGTGGTACGTCCCACACGTATTCATGTGGAGTGGGATGATGAGGAGTTCCAGCACCACGACGAGTGGATAGAGGGGTATCTGGCCCGTGTCATGCAGCATGAGTTTGACCATCTCGACGGCAAGATGTTTATTGATCGCATCTCTCCACTCCGTAAACAGCTGATCAAGAGTAAACTCCGTGCTCTGATCCAAGGGCGTTATCGTTGTGGATATCGTACAAAATGTGTGAGGAAATAATAAAATGCGCCGCATTTTATTATTTCTCGCATTTTTGCCAATCGTCAGTTTTGCACAGTTCAATACCGACCGTCTGGTGATGATAGGGCGCTCAGCGCTTTATTATGAGGATTATGTCCTCTCTATCCAGTACTTTAATCAGGCTATCAGCCAGAAACCTTGGCTCTATGAACCCTGGTTCTTCCGTGGCGTAGCCAAATACTATCTCGATGACTTCCGTGGTGCAGAGACCGACTGCTCGGAGGCTATCGAGCGCAATCCTTATGTCGTTAGTGCTTACGAACTTCGTGGTCTTTGTCGTATCAATCAGAAGAAGTTCGCTGAGGCTGTGAAGGATTATGACCGTGCGCTTCGTTATGATCCTGAGAATCAGTCACTTTGGCATAACCGTGTCCTCTGCCTGATTCAAGAGAAGGATTATGACCGCGCGTTGGCAGAGATTGATACGATGATGACGCGATGGACAAAGTATGCCCGTGCTTATTCGATGCAGGCAGAAGTCTATCTGCTGCAGAAGGACACGACGGAAGCCGTGAAGTCACTCGACAAAAGCCTGGAACTTGATCCTTACGATGGTGGCATCTGGGCAGAACGGGCTGTCATCAGTCTGGCCCGACAAGAATGGAAGGAGGGGGAGGAGTTCCTGAGCAAGAGCATCCATCTGTTGCCGAAACATTCTGGCAACTACATCAATCGTGCGTTGGCACGTTATAATCAGAATAATCTCAGAGGGGCGATGGCCGACTATGATACGGCCCTCGACCTCGATCCCAATAATTTCCTGGGTCATTACAACCGTGGACTGCTGCGCGCTCAGGTTGGTGATGATAACAGAGGTATCGAGGATTTCGACTTCGTGCTGAAGCTGGAGCCCAATAACCTCATGGCGCTTTTCAACCGTGCCTTGTTGCTGGAGCAGACTGGCAACCTGCGTGCCGCCATCCGCGATTATTCGAAGGTGATTGAGGAATATCCTAACTTCTGGTTCGGTCTTCAGCACCGTGCCTCGTGTTATCGCCGGTTAGGCAATACCAAGCAGGCAGAACTCGACGAGTTCCGCATCCTGAAGGCACAGATGGACAAGCGATACGGCCATCAGCCACGACTCTCCAAGAAACAGATGCGTAAGCGGAGTGATGAAGACCTGGAGAAGTATAACCAGATTGTTGTCGCTGATGAACAGGAAGTGGAGCACGACTATAAGAGCGATTATCGTGGAAAGGTGCAGAACCGCAAGGCCGATCTGGCTTTCCTCCCCATGTATGGGCTGACCTTCACCCGTCCTCATGACGAGGTAAAGACCGATATTCCTTTCGAGGATACAGTCGAGGCTTTTAACAACTCCTCCCGCTCACGTACCATCTATCTCTCCTGTGATAATACGAAACTCAATGAGGACCGTATGCAGCAGACATTCGCCTATATCGACTCGCTCAGTACGGCTATTGATGCCACCAAGCATATGGCCGACGTGAAGCCTTTGCTCTTCATGAGGGCTATTGCCTATAGCACCATTCAGAATTTTGATAATGCCATCGACGACCTGAGCATCTATCTGCAGATTGATTCTGGTTCGTCATTAGCCTATTGGCAAAGGGCTGTCTGTCAGGCAAAGATCAATGAGTTTAATGCCTCTCAGGGTACTAATATCGACCTGAAGTCTGCAAACGTACTTGGCGACCTCTCGGATGCGCTCCAGCGGTCACCTCGTAACGCGTACCTTTATTATAATAGGGGCAATCTCTATGCCCAGCGGCAGGATTATCAGCGTGCTATCGACGACTATACGCAGGCCATCTCGCTTGAGGAACGTCTGGCTGAGGCATACTATAATCGTGGCTTGGCCCGCATCTATGCCAAGAAGATTTCTGAAGGCATTGAGGATCTGTCGAAAGCTGGCGAACTTGGTCTCTATCAGGCCTATAGTGTGATTAAGAAATATCGTGAGAAGTGATGAGAAGCTTTTCTATAGTTCTTTCATGCCTGATGGCGCTTTGGGTGACGGTTGGTCATGCTGATGACAAGCTGACAGGGACAGAAATTGGTGATAATAACAATGCCTGGATTGGACTTGACCTGGGCAGTCCTCATGTCATCACGAAGGTGGGTTGGGCGCCCAGTGTCGAGAGTCAAGTTCTGAGTAAGGTGGTGCTGGGTGTGTTCGAAGGTGCCAACCGTCCTGATTTTATGGATGCCCTGCCGCTTTATATGATAGAAGAGAAGGCCATGAACAATAAGATGGCCTATGCTGATGTCAATTGTTCACGAGGCTTTCGCTATGTCCGTTTCGTCAAGCCTGCCGGTGCCAATCAGAATCTGGCAGGACTGGAGTTCTACGGTCATCAGGGCGATGGAAACGATTCTCACCTTTTTCAGCTCACCAATCTGCCTACCGTCATTATCCATACCCTCAATGACGAGATACCTTACGATAAGGAACATGAGATCGTTTCGCAGTTGACCATTATCTCTGAAGGGGGCACGAAATTGCTTTCAGAGCTAGGCTCCATCCGCGAAAGAGGCAACTATTCACGTAATTTCGATAAGAAGCCCTATCGCATCAAGTTTGATGAGAAACAGCATGTGCTCGATGCACCTGCCAAGGCCAAGAAATGGACGCTCATCAATAACTATGGTGACAAGACGCTGATGCGTAATCTGCTGGCATTCGAACTGAGTCGCCGCTTGGGGATGCCCTATACGCCCTATGGTACGGCTGTCGATGTGCTGCTAAATGGAGAGTATAAAGGTTGTTATCAGCTCTGTGACCAGATACAGGTACACAAGAATAGGGTGAACATCACCGAGATGACCATCCACGACAACGAGGGCAGTGCTTTGACGGGGGGCTATTTTATCGAGATCGATGCCTATGCCGATCAGGAGAAGTCGTGGTTCAAGTCTGTCAAAGGCAATCCTGTCACCATTAAATCACCCGATGAGGATTCCATCACGACGAAGCAGCGGAGCTATATTCGCTCGCATTTCAACAAAATGGAAGACGATCCTCACCAGTATATCGACAAGAACACATTCCTGCGGCATTTCCTCGTGGGCGAGCTCTCTGGTAATACGGATACCTACTGGAGTGTATATATGTATAAGCAGCGTGATGATGATACGATGTTTACAGGACCAGTATGGGATTTCGACCTCGCCTTCGATAATGATCAGCGCACTTACCCCGTTTGTAACAAGAAAGACTATATCTATCGCAGTGGAGGCAGTTGCGCTGGAAATATGAAGAAGATGGTGGATGAATTCGTGCTTCACAGCGACGAATCCCAGGCGATGATGCTCGATATCTGGGACAAGGCCCGCCATGCAGATCTGACAGAAGAGAGCCTTGTGGCCTATATCGACCAGATGGAGGCTGACCTCGACCACTCGCAGCGGCTCAATTTCCTTCGTTGGCCTATCCTCAACAAGAAAGTGCATCAGAATCCTCAGGCATTGGGCAGTTTTCAGGCAGAGGTAGAGAATGTCCGCAGGTTTATGAAAGAGCGCCTGAAGTGGATGGACAAGCGGCTTGGCTATACCTTTGTGCCCACAGGCATCACAGAGGTGTCTGTCGAGTCCTCAGAATCTTCTATCGATCTTACACAGCCTTACGATGTCTTCTCCGTTTCAGGCCAGCCTTCCGGCAATACGATTAGGGGCCTCCGCCCTGGTATCTACATCGTCCGCCAAGGACATGCAACGAGAAAGATTGTCGTTAGATAATATAAGGAATCCTTCGATTTTATCTCAAAGTCATTGGGGGAATCATGCACTATCATAGCTATGTCATAGTAGGATTCATAGTAGGATTTCGATTGCAGAATTGTCTTGTAATCATTGTGTTGCCCTCTGGGGTCATTGCCCTCTAGGGTCAGGCCCCAGAACTTAGTTTTGGGGCCTGACCCCAGAGGTGAGTTTCTGGGAAAGGAGCTGAAAGTAGAATTTTAAAGGAAAATTTGGTGGTTTCGATGAAAGTGTGTATCTTTGCAGGCTGAAAATTATATATATAATAAATAAGGTATGATAAACATTACTTTTCCAGACGGATCTGTTCGTTCGTATGAGCAGGGCGTGACTGGCTATCAGATTGCAGAGAGCATCTCTCCGGCTCTCGCACGCAGCGTTGTCAGCTGTGGAGTAAACGGTGAGACAGTAGAGCTGAACCGTCCTATCAATGAGGATGCAACCATAGCGCTCTACAAGTTCGACGACGAGCAGGGTAAGCATACCTTCTGGCACACATCGGCCCACTTGCTGGCTGAGGCACTGCAGGAGTTGTATCCTGGCATCCAGTTTGGTTTCGGTCCTGCTGTCGAGAATGGTTTCTTCTATGATGTGCTGCTGAAGGACGGCGAGAGCATCAAGGAGAGCGACTTCCCCAAGATTGAGGCAAAGATGAAGGAACTGGCAGGCAAGAAGGAGCCTGTGGTTCGTAAAGAGGTGGCTAAGGCTGATGCCCTGAAACAGTTCGCAGAGTGGGGGCAGACCTACAAGTGTGAGCACATCGATCAGGACTTGGAAGATGGTACCATCACCACCTATACACAGGGTAACTTTACCGACCTCTGCCGTGGTCCGCACCTCGTGGATACAGGTGAGATCAAGGCTGTCAAGCTCACATCAGTAGCTGGTGCTTTCTGGCGTGGTGATGCCAGCCGTGAGCAGATGCAGCGTCTGTATGGTATATCATTCCCCAAGAAGAAGATGCTCGACGAGTATCTTGAGATGCTGGAGGAGGCCAAGAAGCGCGACCATCGTAAGATAGGTAAGGAGATGGAACTCTTCATGTTCTCTGATAAGGTAGGTAAGGGATTGCCCATCTGGTTGCCGAAGGGAACAGAGCTTCGCCTTCGCTTGCAGGATCACTTGCGTAAGGTTCAGAAGCGTTTTGGTTATCAGGAGGTTATCACGCCGCATATCGGCTCAAAGAATCTCTATGTTACCTCTGGTCACTATGCTCATTATGGCAAGGATTCGTTCCAGCCAATCCATACCCCTGAGGAGGATGAGGAGTACATGCTGAAGCCGATGAACTGTCCTCACCACTGCGAGATTTTCGCATGGAAGCCCCGCTCCTATAAGGACCTGCCGCTGCGCATTGCCGAGTTTGGCACCGTCTATCGCTACGAGCAGAGCGGCGAGCTGCACGGACTGACGCGTGTGCGCTCCTTCACCCAGGACGACGCCCACCTGTTCTGCCGTCCCGACCAGGTGAAGCAGGAGTTCCTCAACGTCATGGACATCATCGACGTGGTGCTCTCGGCCTTCGGCTTCAACTTCGAGGCACAGATTTCGCTGCGCGACCCCAACAACCACGAGAAGTACGTGGGCACCGACGAGGACTGGGCCTTGGCCGAGCGTGCCATCCAGGAGGCCTGCCAGGAGAAGGGACTGCACGCCAAGGTGGAATATGGTGAGGCTGCCTTCTACGGTCCGAAGCTCGACTTCATGATCAAGGACGCCATTGGCCGTCGCTGGCAGCTGGGCACCATCCAGGTGGACTACAACCTGCCTAAGCGCTTCCAGCTGGAATATACCGACGAGGACAACCAGAAGAAGACGCCCGTCATGATTCACCGTGCACCCTTCGGCTCGCTGGAGCGCTTCACC
>ODAI013097065.1_pt1 | contig 35862 bp, 24 predicted proteins | sample 1539321 | NCBI WGS metagenome assembly ODAI01 (sample SAMN02144231, study PRJEB22623) | gut metagenome | biome: sheep rumen | host: Ovis aries | place: New Zealand
GTGCCACCCGCGCGGCAGACGTCTCCCCCAGCAGGCCCACCTGCTCGCCGCGCATATCGGTGGCGTTGTTTGCTGTGACAGGGGTTGCGTAATAGCGCAGATCGTTGCCAGATTCCTGCGCAAGGCGGGTGACGAACGTCTCGAGGGCATCCATCTCGGCGAGATTGCCCTCGTGGACGTTGTGGCGGATGTTGACCTGGAAGGGAATCCTCACGTCGCGCAGGTTGGACACGATCCGCTCGAAAGTGGCGCCTCCTCCCACGAGCCGACGGGTCGCATCATGGGCGGCACCGATACCATCCAGGGTCACTTGCGCGACGCGTACCCCGCAGCGCGCAAGCATATCGGCCGTTTCCTGCGAAAGCAGGTACCCGTTGGTGATGATGGCGGCCATGTACTCGGCTTCGCACCGCTTGGCCAGCGCCATCAGCCGTGCGGAGAGCGCCTCCACGACGTCTGCCGCGAGCAGCGGTTCGCCACCAAACCACGTGACGGCAAGATGCCGTGCGTTGGCTGCTTCCATCATCCGAGTCGCGAGCGCGACCACGTCGTCCTGCACCTGCCCGGACATTATGCCGTGGCCGTGGGTCTCAAAGCAGTAGGGACAGTCGAAGTTGCAGCCCATGGTGGGGCAGATGGTGAGCTCGACCACCTGCGAGCCTGCGCAGGAGATGCGCCCCATCGCCTCGAGGGCAGCCCTCTCGTCACAGTTGGCAATCACGCCTCGCTCTGCAAAGCGCCTGACAAGGGGGTGGTCCTCACGGAACTCGCCTATGAGGGGCAGGAGGCTCATCTCGAGCGGGGTAAACCTAGCGCAGGTCCCTTTGAAGAGATTGGCGATGGCGGTCAGATTGGTGCCGGGCACGGATGCCTGCAAGTTGTAGCGCGAGATGTGCCAGCCAGCTTCGCCAGCCGTGCACACATCCTTCGGCATTCGTGCCTCGGTGCGTTTCTCGTTCACCGTTGCTTACATCACGCAGGCCCTGGGTTTCAGCAAATCCATCAGGTTCTCCTGACTCATGCCGCCGGCTACTGCAGCCAGCTGCTCGTCGTCAAGCTCAATGCCCTCAGATTCGAAAAGGTCTACCAATTCCTCTTTGGTGGTGCACGCCTTGACCTTCTCAATCAGTTCGGACGTCAGCTTGCTCTGATCCATGACCAACTCCTTTCCCGTGAGCCATGCCTCAATCGTAACCGTCATTTTGGCAAGGGTGAGTCGAGAAACGGGCGGCGTCTTTCATCCTTAGGGAGTCGGTCGTCGCGAGCCACTGCCGGACGCATCAGTCAGGACGATAGCGTCCGCCCGCGCGCATGACGCACAGATTCGGAAAGAACAGGTGAGTCAACCGGCCGTATCGAGTCAAGGGGACAGGGCATTTGACTCATGCCGTTCACTGTCCCACATTGAAGCTGCGACCCGCGTTCCCTTCCCTGCTTCACGCGCAAAGCTCCTACCAGGCAAGCAGCCTCTTGCGAAAGCACACGCCCAGGTGCATCGAGCCCTCCGCAAGGCGCTCCTCGGGCACGCACTTGTAGCCGCGCTTGGAGAGCTGGCGACGCGCCTCGACGGCGATGCGCTCGGCGACCCATCGCTCATCGCAGGGCTGGGGCATCACGACGTCCCCCATGCTCCAATACACCTGCAGGGGGCAGCTATCGCCCTGCTCGTCGCGCAGGCGCCGGCCGGCGTCGCCCACGCGCTCGAAGCGCTCGTCGTCGAAGAGGCACCAGACGCAGCCCGAGGCGTCGAACCACCCCGACCGAGCTCCGGGCGCGAGGCGCGACAGCACCTGCTCCAGCTTCGTCGAGACGTAGGCCGCCAGCACGTCCTCGAAGACCTCGCGGTTCCTGCTTGCGCAGGCGATAAGGTCAGCCATTCCCGGGCACCTCCCTCTTCGGACTCGGCATCGTGTGGCAGTAACGATCGCCCTCACCCGCGCAAGGCTAAGCAAGCGCAAGGACCTGAGGCAGACTCTCCTCGTTGAAGGTCTTGAGCTGATAGGTCTTCTCTAGATTCAGCCAGAAGTCCGGGGTCGTCCCAAGGGCCTTGCTCAGCAACCATGCCATCTCGGTACTGATGGCGCGACGGCCGTGAACGATGTCGGAGATTGCGGATTGCGGTTTGTGAATGGCTTGCGCCAAGCGGTACTGCGAGATGCCAAGAGGAATCAGGAACTCCTCGAGCAAGATCTCGCCCGGGGGGGATATGTAGCTGTTAGTGGTAGTCATAAACCTAATGTACTACTTCCGCAGCGAGCCACTGTCCTTGATCACGACCGTGCCCAAGCGTAGCGCATGCTAGATCTGCGGTACACAGCTGTCAGCTCAGTCGCCGCGAGGACCTCAGGCAGTCCCTGCACTTGCCAAGGTTCAGCCTTCCAGGCCCGCCCATGACGGAGAACTCGTCCTCCGGCGCGACCTTGCCGCACAGCTCGCAACGGACCCAGCGCCTGCCCAAGGCGTCCAGCGCCTGTTCGTCCTGCCGGTCGATGACCTCGAGAATCGCGGCGCGCATGGACCTCTGCCCCTCCTCGGTCATGAGCTGCTCGCGCCTGTGCCCCTCGGCCTCCTCCTTGGCGAGCCGCTGGCGCTCCGCTTCGCGCTCTGCCTCCATGCGGGTCTCAAGCTCGGCCCACTGCCGTTCGCGCTCCTCGCGCTCGCGACGCCGCTCCTCCGCCTTGGCCGCCTCCCTGGCTCGCCGCCTCTCAGCCTCTTCCGCCGCCCGGGCGCGCTTAGCCTCGGCAAGCTCGGCACGCTTCCTCTGCTGCTCCGCAACGATGTCGTCGCGACGCGCGTTGCGCTCCCAGCGCGCGTACGGCCACCTCTCGTCGAGAAAGACCGACTCGATCAGCGACATATCCTGCCACTCGGCGACGAGCAGGAAGCGATCGAAGTGCTTCCCCAGCTCGCGCTTCCTTGCGGCGATGGCCCTCCTCAGGTCGATGACGACCAGGTCCCGGTAGCCTGCGGCGACTATCGCCTCTACATGCGTGCTGGTCAGCGCGTGCGTGAAGGGCACGGCAACGACAAACCGCCGCTGCACACCCGCCCTCCCAGGGCATGTGACGACAATCTCCGGAGCACCCCGTCCGCTGAGCCGCTCAAGCCTGACGTCGGAGACCCTAAGCGTACGTGCTGCAGCGATACGCTCGCACTCCCCACGCTCCTCGTCGCAGATGTCGAGCGCGGGGAACGCCATCCTTCCCGCACGGGAGATGGCCACGGCCGCAAGCCGGACGATGAGGTTATCCACGGACCACGAGCAGCCGCCCTGCCTGTGTGCGAAGTGATGAATGCGCTTCGTGCCGCCGTTTCTCGCCACAAGGGGCTGCCCGCAATCGGGGTCCGGGCAGACGCAGCCGCAGGCGGCGCCATTCTCGACGTCATCTATGAACCTCAGTTCGCCAGACGCGTCGGGAGCATAGAGTATGGGCAGTTCATCGAACGAGCCAGACATCCCGCGCCTCCCTGCCATAGCAGGCCTGAGTTGAGACCGCCTCTAAACGGATTGCTCTCTCCCTATGATAGGCAAGTCTCCCCTGCTCGACGCGGCGGATTCCTGTCCGGCCCGCCCCTTGGGACGGAGAGACTGAGCATTTGACTCACGGATAGGCCAGATGCCCGGCTCGCGAGCCGGGAGCCTCGCCTCGATGGCGTACGGCACGCTATACAGGGTGCTCTCCCACATAGTGAAACCGACGGTATAGCGAGCCTCGCAGTGCGACTGCAACGACAAAGGCGCCGAACGGTTGCGAAAAAGCTGTACAGGTTTTCGGGCTGCTGGTAGAGCAGACTACCAGATAGAGGCCTCGGCGGGCGCAGATGCATACGAGAGTCAGCGGCTGCAGGCACGCGCGAGAGCCATGAATCCATATCGATCCAATCGTTGGGAGCACGAATGGAAGGCTTGTACTGTACTTCTTGCGGCGGGAACAGCTTTACCGAGGAGGGCAGGTATTACGTCTGCCAATACTGCGGAACCAAGTTTCCGCGCTCGTCCGGCGGAGCCGCATCTTTCGACAAGTCCGAGCGCCTGCACGATCTGTTGAAGCGCGCCGACCTCTACTGGCGACACAACAAACTCCAGCAGGCGAAGGCGCTCTATCGCCAAGTACTTGAGCTGGACGCAAACTGTGCGGAAGCGCTAAAGCGCATGAGATAACAGAGAGGAGTCGCCATGACCGTTAAGGAATTCATCGACAAATACAAGATTCCCCTGACCGAAGGGAAAGTCGACGCGATCATACGCAAGCAGAAAGAGATCAAGGTAAAGACCAACTTCGTGGGCAACTATGTCATCGACTCATCCAACGAGGAAAAGCTGCTTGCCCTTTTCGCCGCAGAGATTGAAGCTGCCAAGGAAGCTGCTCGGCAGGCGGCGGAGGAAGAGGCCTTCCTGAAGGAAGAGGAGGAAAGGATTGCAAAGGTCGTTCAGGAGATGCCCGTGACCTCGACACCCTCTTTCGATGGATATCGCATCGTGGAGTACGGCGGATACGTGTCTGGCGATGAGGCAATCGAGCTTTCTGACACCTCCTTCTCGCAAGGAGACTTCAAGAAAGACAAGGTGAACGATGCAATCAAGACCATGCGCTTCATAGCCATCGACGAACTCAAGACCGCAGCGGCACAGATCGGCTGCAACGCCATCGTGGGACTGGACTTCGATTACCTGACGATGGACCGGTCGTTCCCCGGCCTCGGTGGCGGAACCATCAACAGAACGTTCATCATCCTCACCGCCAACGGCACCGCGGTGACAATTGAGCCTGAATGATGGGCGTGTAACGCTAGCACAGCTGGTAAGAAACCCATGAAGCGTGTGATGCGCGGCGTGTAGGGTCAAAACCCACATGCCGCGCATAGTCTTTCAGACACAACGAGCCAATTGAATGCGGACGTTACTCGCCTTAGCCGCAGCCCCTATTTCTTCTTGTTGAGGATCCACTTCTGGTTATTCCCACCATTGCTGGGATACTGAATCATCTGAGCTCGTAGGCCGACTTCGCCTCCTTAAATGTCGAAACACATGCCACTCTTTGCACAGACAAACGTGACTCGGTTCTTTGCATCTACGGTAATCTTCCAGCGTTGATTCTCAGCAGTACTCAGCTGTCAGCTCAGTCGTCGCGAGAACCTCAGGCAGTCCTTGCGCTTGCTGAGGCCTAGCCTCCCCGGGCCCACTCATGATGTAGAACCCATCCTGCAGTGCGACCTTGTCGCACAGCTCACCCTCACCCCAGCCTCTACAGCTCCCGCAGCTGGTCGTGGAAGTCGCTGAGCTCGTCGTTCCGGCGGTCGAACTCGTTGCGCTTCGCCGCGATCCTGGCCTTGCACGCGCGCGACAGCCTGCCCTCGAAGGAGTCGCGCACGCCCACTTCGTAGCCCGCGCGGGCGACAGCCATCAGCAGGACCATGAGGTTCTGCGTCCCGGTCCGGCGGATCTCCCTGAGGGCCGAGGACGAGACCCTCCCGACGCCGTGCGCGTAGCTCTTCAGGTCCTCCTCGTTCTCGAGCAGACCCTCGTCGATGGCCACGCTCACGGACTCGAACGCGGCGAGGCTCTCGAAGCAGTCGAACGTCTCGAAGTCGTAGCCCTGGATCCAGTCGAGGTCCATGGGATGCTCGTCGAAGTCGTCAAGCAGCTTGGCCAGCGGGTTGTCGTCGAGGGAGTCATCAGCGCCGAGCGAACCATCGATGTCGTTTGCCATAGCGGGCTCCTTTCACCTGGTGGGGGTTGGAACAGAATGACGCATCCGTCGGACAGGAATGCGACGAGGGTTCCGAGCGACAGCGAACCCATTTCCCTGCCACCGCTGCGCTTTGGGGCTAAGCCCCAAAGCGCAGCACGGAGACATATCTGTTTCGTCGAGTGGCGAGACGTTGCGGCCACCTTCGCGTAAGACATATGGAACAGACCCAACGTCTATCATACAAGAGGAAAGACAATCCCCAGGCAGCAGCAGGCCTTGGGACACTCGAAGGAGGGACATCATGGAACCCGAGAAGAAGAACGAGATCCCGGAGCTCGAGGGCATCGAGCTCGACGAGAAGCAGCTCGACGAAATCGCTGGCGGCAACGCCCCCGACATCTGCACCTCCTGCGGAATGGATTACATCAAGAGGTTCCCCTCAGGGCTGGAGATATGCGTCAACTGCGGGGCAGTCTTCTCATGGCCTGTGGACTAGCGGGACTGCAGAGATCGGAGGAGTGCCTGGCGGGAGGCAGCCGGGAGAACGACCCTCGCACGCGGGCGAACGCATGGAGCGTATCGCGCCACACCATACGTAAAAGACTGGTGGTCTAGTTCCGCACAGCCATGGCTGGAGAGCAAGTATAGGGAGCTGCTTTGTCGTGGCCAGACGGAGTCCGTGACGCCCGATCAGCTTCCGAGCAACATCGCATAATAGAAGCAGGATTCACTTAGCTAAGGGCAAAGACGTCGTGCCTTCGCCCTGAGCTAAAACCTCAATTGTTAGCGCGTCAACGAAGCTCGCGGTACCGCATGGACGTGGACCACCAGTGGTCAGAGCCGTTCGAGGGTAAGGGCTTCATCGTACTCGCGAAACGCCGGCTCAGCTCTCTTCGGATTCTGACCACTCCGGAAGATAGTACATCTTCCCTTCGATGGCGAAGATCTCAACATCTTGTTCGTATGGCTCGTCCTCAATAATGGGAATCGGCCCCTCAAATCCATTCATCTGACCTTTGATCATCTTCGTCGTGGACCCGCTAATCCTCATGTAGTTCAGGTCATCGTTGAACACGCCGGGGACAATCATCACGGCTCTATCAATACCCTGGCGCTTCCTTCGCGTTCGCGAGGCATCGAGCTCAAGGTTGGTGACGTTGTACCCATGCCACAGCCTAAGCTTGTGATCAGCGTCTAGTGACTGTCGTTCGTAGATGAGATATAGATTGTTGCAACTCTCTCGTGACACTGCACCCTTATTGAGCACGTAGGTTAGCTCGGTTATTCCCTGAAGAACACTCAGCAAGACCTTCTGGTATTGGTACCAGCCCTCTACTTTCCTTGTCACGTTCTCGTACTCTTCAAAGCTTATCTCTTCCCTTTTTGAATACCCATCTATGGTGATGTTTGCCTGACCGAGGAGCTGAATGCACTCGTTCTCGCAATCCTTGAGAAAAGCCAGCTCTCTGAGCCGTACGGCTTCGTCCTCCATAATCTCGACCCTGAACGTGGCGCTCTTTTGAACTTGGGCAACCAGGGCATATACCTTGCTTTTATATTCGTTGTCTTGGAAGCTGGAGATCTCGTCTATGCCCTTAGTCACGGAATCGAGCTTGCTGTCGATTTGCGCCATGTAGTATTGGCCGACAACCATCGAACCGACACTCATAGCAGCGTTGACCGCACTCGATGCCGCAAGCGCCCCTCCTAGGCCTGAATCCACCTTCGCATTCGCCTGGACAAAGATGGCATGGCCGTTTATGCCGTCCGGGCCATGATAGAAACCTCTCTTCGCACCTTCTACAACCCGCGAGTTTGCGAGCGTTGCATCTTTGGGTATGATGGCGCGATACAGCGGTCCCGCCGCATCCATTGCGTCGTTATGAGCAGAGATGGCTTTGCTGACACTTTGAATCGTAGCAACGTTGCCCGCCTGTACGACAACTGGGATTGTTGCGTCAATTCTCGCTAGGAGATTGCCATCAGTTATCTCGACTAGTCGTCTCTCTTCTTCAATGTCTAGAGGCCCAGCTTCCTCAAATCGCACGAGGGGCTGCCCCCGTGGGACTGACTCAAGCTGCTGATTCTCCACCGCAGGGTTGGCACCGTTCTCTGCAGCACGGTTGGACGCACCATCTGGATGTTCTTTGCCACGCAGCAAAGCAAAGATTGCCACAAGCAGTGCTACCACGAGAATTGCGACGATACCCAAAGTTTGCGAATCCATTGTCTGACTCCCACTGACGTATCCAGTTCAGCTCTCAAGGTATTTGGTCAATACGCACCGATTGATCGTGCGTTCGACAGCTTCAACACACCCTCTCACCCCTTCGCCAGCTTCCTCACAAACTCGTCCAGCCTCTGCTCGAGGGGAGGCACGCGCGCGTCCATCCAGTGCTGCCGCGAGAGGTAATAGCGGAACGCTGGCCCGAGCTCCTCCTCGTCGATCTTGAGCGGAGCGAACGTGACGCCCTTCCCTAGCCGCTGGAAGGCGAGATTGATCTCGTTGAGGACGTGCTCGGATTGCAGGCTGCTCCCGCTAAGGATGACCACGAAGTGCGTACACCGCTCGATGGCGTTCACGATGGATGTAGCATAGTCGCTGCTCGCGACGTCGCGCGGGGCATACCAGACGCGCATTCCAGACCCCTCGAGCTTGTTGCACAGGTTGTCAGCGATGTTCTTGTCGGGAGTAGAGTAGCTGAGGAAGACGAGCGGGGTGCCCGATGCCAGCGCGCAGGCGGAGTCGGGCCGACCGGCACCAGACGGCACTGCCGGACCCGCATTCAGCGTAACGTCCGACCGCAGTCCCTGCGCACGCCGCTGTCGGGCGATGGCGTAGGACCCGTCGAGGGTCTTGGCATACTCATAGGCCTGGGCGGCGTTGCGCGTGATGATGTGGATGGCCTTGGTGCACTCGCTGCGCTGCAGGTAGCCCAAGCACTCGTTGATCACGGGGATGCTGATCAGCTCCTGGGACACCTGTTGGTTTCCCCCTCCTAGGACGGGCAGGCCGAGCGTCTCGATGCGCATGCCCGACGCGCAGGCAAGGTCGAGCATGGCAAAGTACGCGTGGATGGAGGCGAGGATGCGCTCCTCAACGAGCTTCGTCGCGGACCGGTCGCGGGAATAGGGGGTCATCTCTATGCAGCCGATGCGACCAATGGGCAACCTTGCGTGCGCGACCTCATCCGAGAGCCATATGCGGCAGAGGTCACGCAGGTCGATGGCAGGGCGCTGTGCCAGCCGATCGATGCGGACGCCCTGGGAGGCAAGCGCCTCGATCAGCGTGTGCGGCGTGGGGGCATAGCTGCCGTAGAACGCGGAGATGGTCATGACGTCGAGCGGCTCGTCGAGCTCGCAGATGTCGCAGCAGTGCACCGAGATGCTCTTGGTGCCAAAGGGAGTCTCAATGCTGATCGAGGTCATAGGGTTCACGGGCGCCTCCGCTGTAGGGGCCAGGCTATCAATGCATAGGTTAGCGCATATCGGTCGATGTTCGGCCTTACATCGCGACCTTCCGTGTTGTTTCGCTGCTGATGCCAAGCCGAAAAAGACATGCTCGCGGTGCCCCACGAAGTACTCCCTCGCGGAACGGAGCTGCTGCTCCTCGGTCTCACTCATATTGTGGTAATCGTATCAGCTCCAGCCCGCGAGCCCAACGTAGACGTTCATACAATCCCCTCGTCACTATCTTCTCCCATGAGGATACCGATTGAGATGAGAATCCGTCTCCACGCTTCGGCGGAGGGGCAACAGTGAGCATTTCCACGAGACCGCCTTCAACCTCTTGCCACATGTTATTTGTGCCCGACCTCTTCACCATACTCCTAACAACGTGCACGCGAAGGGAGCAGAAGTCGGGAAGAAAGCACGCCTGCGACGTGGTCATGAGCCTGGGTCCCGTGTCCGCATCCAAATTAGCGTGCTGAGATATATAACACAAGCGCAGAACTATCTTACTAGCGCACTAAAATTGAATGCTGTACACTCCAGTGATAGCCTTATGAAAGGACAACTACCGTGTTCTATATCGGATTGCTTCCCTCGACCGCGCTTTACGGCTTGATTTGCCTGGGTTTTTCTTGGATCGTTTTGGGGCTTAACCCTGTTTCCTTATTTGACATAGCAACAGAATCGTCGGGATTGGGTTCAGCATTTTGTTGGTTCATGCTAGCTTCCATACCAGGCATTATTATATCGAGTATCATTGTCTCTGTTGCTCGAAAGGTTAGTCGTCGTCGGAGTCCTGATTTTGATTGGGATTCCTTTCATATGACTTTTTTTGACTATCTTGGTAATGATCTTTCGAATATCGTAAGAGGTCTTAAATCAATTGAATGGTCTTTTGAGAAGATGGACTTCGATTATGGTGTTACAGGTGCACTATTATCACGACTCGAAACAGTTGTCCATGCAATCTGGGCCATTACTCTGATAGGATTCATAGGAGCAGGGTTTTATAGTCTCATACAACTTGGATAGCTCGATGATAAGCATTATTATGTAGCATGCTAGCTCGTATGTCGCACTATTCAACCAGACAGACATATATTTCTCGAGCTGTGTGCGCGCCGCGCAAATCGAGTCAAGAGACACCCTACAGGACGGACAGTATCCACATCAAGAGTCACACTAGAGTCGTCTGGCGCTAACAGAAGTGTTTGGCGAAGTCTATATCGGCCTTCGACAAACAATTAGAGAATGCCAATGTGCAGACTGCGCATCCATGTTGAAATTGTGCCTTGTAATTAGTTAAAAGCGGACCCTAAGATATAGTTCCGTCAGCTCCATCCATTCGCCATGCTTTTGTAACCGACTGCCCAAAATCCCGTAATCGACCGAATTGCCCTGTTAGCATCGTCTTATGTCCTCGTTCGTTAGGAGGTGCTTATGGCGAAGTGCAAGTGGTGCGGACAGAAGTTCAACAAGAGCGAAGCGGAAGATGATTTCGACGGCGACTACAGGCTGCTCTCATATTCGTGCTTCACGATAAAGCTCTGTTATGACTGCGCTTGCACCGCAATAGATGACGAAATAGAAGGCGTTTACTTCGACGAATGCCAAGAGTGTGGAGATACTTTCGACTACGTAGCCGATAATGCGAAATTCGAAGATCGCGTCCCGGCAGAGAATTCGGGGATTTCGATGTGGGACTGTTGGGACGAAGCTGACAAGATTCTCTGTTTTGACTGCGCAATGGATGTCTACAGGGAGGAATTCGCCTAAATCGAGCGGAGGCCACTTACTTAATTGTGGTTCGCCCGAGAAGCAATGAAGGCAATGGAGGTGTGGTCTTTTAGAAACACAGGCTGGGATAGAGCAAACTGTTTGCCCATAAAAGTGAGGCAACCAGAGAAGTGGCGTCTTTGGGTTGATTGGACGCCCACTTTCACATTTATGAAGAAGCCGGACAATCCCGCTCTGTACTGCATCGATGCGGAGCTATGTTTGTCTGGTTTCAATTCCTATATATGCATGGTCATCCTATCCCATACCATCTTGTTTGTGTCACCCGTGCTGACAGGCATAGACCTTAATGCTGCAGACTAATAAGGAAATAGCAGACAACTATCAATACGGTTACCCGACAATTTGGCGGACAATCCCCTCATTCACAATGTGGCGATGGGCCAAGGAGTTCCTGCAATCACGCAGAACGCCAATACGCGCCCGTTCATCTTCATCACAATTGCGAAGCCTCATATGATAGGGGCAGCCACCGTGTGAGAGCCAATAAAGCGTTCCGATCTCTATGTCGTACCTGCTCTCAATCGATTCATTAAATGCGTCAGTCAGCCCCTCTGCACAAAGCTCATCCAACTGGTCGGCATGCCTGTCAACAATTCGCAGGCGCTCTGACTCTAAGATGGGGAAAAGGCACTCGAGCTGCGCTTCCCAGATGTGCATATACCACTTCTCGGATGGTTCATCCATCCCTTCACTAAGGCGAACCATCGCATCAAGAGGCTCGTCGTACCCGGGCTGATAGACCTCCGAGAGACTCACTGCAAGCTCGACATCTCCCTCGCACAGCCTGGATAGCAGTGCTGCAGTGTAGTCTTTCCGCTCGTCTGTGGAGCTCGGTGGCAATGTGCTGTCTGCTATAGTCGAGCACAGGAGACGAGAAGCATACTCGCTCACTAAGGATGCATAGCGAACCTCCGAAATGCCTGCGAGGTGCACGTCGGGGCACTCAAGCAGAATCACGCCGTCAGCGGTGCTAGCTTGTCTCATGCCACCACAAACTTCCGCCCACTTATAAGCGCTATCCGCGTCAAGATTTCTGACCCATACGAGCAGGCCTTGCAACGCCCTTGTTCTCCGCAGGAAGGCGGCAAGACTCTCCCGATGGGGGCGCCATGACAAGGCTTCGTCATCAAGTGCGTAGGAAGGAAGAACTTCTTCCGGACTTGTCAATCTTCCGTCCTCAACGACCTCGATCAGGAGCCTCCTCGTCGACTGCTGACGACGCAATCCCTCGATGACGGCATCACGAAACTTGTCTTCCCAAGGCAAGTGACGCGGACGACGGATGGCGACACATCTAGCCTCCCCCAGCAACGTGACTGTTCTAGCCACAACAGTAGCCGGTCCCGTCACTGACTCCCACCAGAAACTTGCCACGCTATCCTTCATCAAGCTCCTCCTTATCGAAGGCATCCCAAATAGCCTCCTCGGAGCCGATATACCCGAGGAATGTACTGCGTCGGATTCTGTAGTGATCCCTCGAGGCCCCGACATGCGTGAGGACCCCCATCTCGCACAACTCATCGAGAAGGGCCATGAAGGTGTCGTTGGTCTCAAGCGAAAGCTTCGAGAAGTGCCATTCGTCCGAGAAACCCTTTATCTCATGAAGGGTGAAGCCCTCGTTGGTGGGCTGGCCCTTGTTCTTACGATCATAGTAGATTGCCGCGATAATCTGAGCTATGAGCATGTATCGGTCTCTCTCGTCAAGCTCGAGTGTCGCCATGAACTTGTCGCGAATCGCAACGTTGATGTCATAGTCCGTGAATATGCTGGCCAGCTGCTTCTCTTTCAAGGGATATGGCGGGTTCAGTCGGCTCGCCTTGTAATAGACGTCGAAGTGGGTCGACATAGATTCGACTAGCTTGTTTCCGAAGAACTGCACCAGACCTGGGTAATAGTTTGTATTCGTGAGGATGGTCTCGACATTCGGGTAGTCCACGTGATATCCAAGGTACAACAGAGGACGCCTGAGCAGCCTCAGCGCATCGCGGGGCGGGAGGGGCTTGATGCAAACGGGCTCGCCAAGCCGGCCGAAGATGACGTTCTTGGTGTTGCGCGTCGCTCTCACAACGTTGTGCAATCCGGCAAGAACATACTTGAACGAACCGCTTCGCCTCATCCGCAGCTCATCAAGCGGCTCGAGCTGTGCGTACTCGTTGCCGGAAATGGCGGCAAGGAAGTAGTCGGTCTCGTCGAGCAGCAGGAGCATGCGCGAGACGCTCTTCGACTCAAACAGCTCATCAATCTCTTGGCAAAGCTCGTACACAGTTGAGCACTTTTCGAGGGAGAGTGACTTTCTGACCCTCTTGAGCTCTCGATTCAATTCCGTCGTGATCTTCTGGACTACTATTTGTTCGTCAGACAGCCCCTTTATGCTCACTTTGACAGCAAGCTGATGATTCTCGGGGTCATTCACTAGGCTTGCCGCTCGCTCCAAGATAGCAGTCTTACCTAGCTGTCGACCGCCGTAGATGATGCAGGCGCCGTTGAAATCCATTATCTTACCGAGCTCTGCCACACGTCCGCAGAACATCTCGTCAGCAGTCGAACCGCCACCATTCGTGAAGGGCTGTAGGTAGGTAAGCGGCAGAGTGCACTTCAGAAGCATGGCAAGGCGTTCGCGAAGCTGCGCCTGCGCCAAGTGCATGAGCAGGACCCGATCAATGAGCAGAAACTTGGTCGGACGCGAGGCCATCTTCATATAGAGTTCCGCCACCTTGCGACGACTTGCACGGTCTAGGTGGTAATCGACCAAAACGGCCACAGCCTCGTTCGCGTGAAGACTAGATACGAGCTGCACGACAGATTGGGGACTCGCGTTTTCATAGGTAACTACCACATCAACCGATTCAGCTGCCTGGGTGCCGAATGCCGCGATGGGATGGTTGTAACTCTGATGATTCCTGGCGGTCGGTCTGAGGTGCACTCGATAGTGCTCGACATTAAGGTCGGTCGCCTTCACCTTTTCGCCGTAAGTGGCATCGAACCCCATTCCAACGAAGAGATCCCTGAGCTGAGTGGTGCTGTACCCCTTATTCGACGGCCAACTTGCGATCAGCTTGTTGGAGCTTTCAAACTGCTCTTCCGTCCAGTCCTCCGTATGCCGCTCCGCCACAAGTCGTTTTGCCGCAATTTTGAACCTATTGGTCGTCTCCTTGCCGGCAACGGCACGCTCGTAAAGCGGCTGGAAGACTTCATCGGACATGAACCTAGTGAACTCGTCTTCCTCATCATCGAAGTCATGGCGAGTGATGTCACGTTCGCCCGCCTCAAAACGATTTAGGTAGTCCTCCACAACGGCGTAGTTGCGCTCGTCCTTCAGAAGTCTGCCCGCCTCCTCGAGTAGCGGAGACTCTTCAGAGCCACGTAGCTGTAGTCGCGCAGAATCGCAGCGATCCTGAAGCTCATGGAACTGAACCGCAGACCAGTCGTCGGCGGTCTTCCTCAGTGCATCGAGCATCATATGCCAAAGATCGAAGTTGGCCATTTCGTACATCGGCTCGCGTAGGTCGTCGGCAATTGCCGCAAGTGTCTCCCTCTGGTCATCGTTGATTCGACCATACGCATACCAAATCTCAAGGTCGTCCTTCAGCGATGACATCTTTGAATCTGCCTGCTTGGCTGCCAGCTCAATGGCCTCCTCTCGTTCTCGACTGCTGAGTGGCTGTATCCCAAGAACACTTCGGAGTTGCTCTGCCTGGCGCACGTTGTCGCTCGAGTTCTCAGGATCTTGGATCCGAGCGTAAGCATCTTGAAGGCTAGACCCTCGCTGCCGAACATGAGACAGGATGCGCCTCCAAGGCTCAAAATGCGACACCTTGCATTCCATCTCTTCAACCAACGGCAACATCTCATCAGAAAGGCTGATAAGTCCCGTGCGAAGAAAGTCAATGTAGCTAACCGAATTGCCGTTCGTTCCACGCAGTCTCTCTGCGATGTCCTCGATTGTCCAATAGAGGAATTCGCCGCCAATTTGGCGTTTTGTATCTGCTACGGAGTCAAGCGCGCGGTCACAGGCGTTCAGGACACGAAGCCTCTTGTCACCCATGGCCTTTAGCACCTCGTCGGTGACGCGAGACTCTTTGTAGGATACCCACGCGCACATCACCTCAACTCGCTTGAGATACTCAGCAATCGCCGTGTTACGCGCGTCATAGTCCAGGTCACGATTCCCCTTGTGTTTGTGTGTGTTAATGCGAGGGAGGACCTTCTCCCTCCACGTCTGTGAAATATCGTCCTTGATAGCATCGGTGTTGGAGCTAGATGCAATCAATTCGTCTCCAGCAAATCGGCGCGCAAGTTTGGACACCATATCAAGCGCGCCCTCGTCATCGTCGGCGATTGCAGCCATTGCGATCCCAAGCTCGCTGTGTTTCCCAAATGCCGTCTCATGAAATTGAATTACTCCCTTGATCTGTTCCTTCACTTTGCGGACAGTCATGAGCTCCCGTGCCATTGCGCAAATCTCTTGCAACCTGTTCTTCTTGCGGGCTCGCTCGTCTAGCCGGTCAATAACTGCCGGAGTAAAGCCGCGCTCCTTCGAGATCTCATGGATGCCCTGCATCTCCTCAAAGAGCATCTTCGCCTCGGGATAGGAACCGAAATAGTCGTCATAGTTGGTAGCGTAGAAATCGAAGGCGTCCCACAGGGCATAATCGTACGGCTTCGTTGGATTGAACATCGCGCGCAGATAGGTGCAGAGTAGAAGAGCCTGCTCGAATTCGTCCTGTCCAGGATTTGTAAAGGCTTCGCGAATCTGGTCAAGGGTGTATTGGTGAGGGGCAATGTTCGAATCAGTTGACAGCAACAGCTTGTGAAAGAGCCCCTCGTTGCCCTTGGAATTGTCGGAAAGCGCCACCGCTTTAGCAAAGGTTATAGCGACTCCGATTCTATCGCTAAGGTTCGAGTCCTCCCATGTGCCGTATGTGCCAGTTACGATGCCCTCGCATATCTCACTCGAAAGCTCACAGGAGGGGCACTCAGCCAGCTCGGCGTCCGCAGGGCCAAGATCTAAAACATCACGATTGGTGGCGTGCAGCCGTTCTCCAGCGTGTTCCTCGATGACACTCCGGCTCTCATCATGTGCCTCATTCGCAACCGCCTGCATTTCAGGCGTGGTATCACCTTGAGGTGCTGCAACCTGTTCCTCATCGTTCTCGTCATTATGTATTACTTGACTCACTACCACAGTACCGCCATCGACCACCTTCGAAGACTCATCACGAGGTATGACGCTCTCAAACTCGGGAGTTTTATCGGACTCTACGGTGCGGTCGAGCACCCCGTCTTCGTACGGCGGCTCCGAAGTGCTCTCTTCTTCGTCAGCCGAATTCAAGACTACAGGCTGTTCGCCTTCACTTTCAGTGACAGACTCTGTGACACTGGCATATTCCTCGTCCCGCGTTTCGCTTGTGGCTTGTGAATCGTTATCGGTATCCTCATCGCTCAGCACTCCCTCCACGACCTCGCTGAGTGTTGCCAAGGTGATAGTCCCGTCGTGAACCACGAACACCTTCCCGGCAAAGCTATCTTGGAGAGAGACCTGCAGATCCTCGTCGTCCCCTGCCACGATGACGATGTTCTCCGCATTTTCAGGAGGACGCTCGCCAGACGAGAGCAGGGCACACGCATACACCGCGCCCTCCCACTTGAGACGCACCGTCATCGAATCGTCAGCATCAAAGGTAACGGCGTGTGAGACCGGACCCATTCTCCTCTCGCGGTGGAGAGTGGCAACCGCTTCAGCAAACTTAACAAACAGCGCGTTCCTCATTAGCCGTGCCCGAAGAAACGCCGTTGAGACCCGATCGTCGAATCCTCTGCAGTCTTCACGAAACGTCATAGTCCAGTAAGAGACCCGTCCACGCTTAAGATTCTTTATTCCATCTTTGGCAACCAATTGGCATGAGTAGTCAGACAGGCAGTAGATCGTCTCGCCACTCATATCGTATTTGACTGCAAGGCCTTTTCGAAGCATGTAATCGATTGCTTTGCGCACGTCTGCGGGCTTATCTCTGCCGTTGTCCATATACCCAGATATCAACTCGAATTGCTCAGCGTTGAGGCACTCGAAGAATGCCAATGTGGGCAAAGTGACTCGAATCGATTTTGGCGCAGTGTTCAGAAAGTCTCTTCTCCATGATGCAACGTTGACACTTTTTGTTGCCCTTGAGCCCTGCATTGGAAGCAGGTAATCACTCGTGTGGTCATGTTGGCTTGCATCGATTGACTCGTCTTCGCCGGCGAGGGCAGTCGGCACCACAGTTAGGTGAGCTGGCTCTTGGCGTGTTACGTCCGGCGTTACATCGGATGCGTTCTCCTCGGTTGCTGTCTCCTCTTCACCTGCCTCCTCATTTGAAGCATCAATTACAGTGTCGTGAGGCTCAATCAGAGCCGCGTCAGCCACCATCCTCTTCGATGACGCATCATAAATGGCTGTAGCCTGTGTATCGCTGGCAAGATAGTATCTACCGAACATCAACCCCTGATGCACCTTGAGAGGATAAGCGTCCCCCATCCTATCTAGGAGCTCCAGTCCCTCTTCAGAGTCAAGAGTATCGAGATTCACCGCATCTATGAACAGTTTTCTGGGCTCAACCATCTGTGCATACGATTCCGGAATCGTGAAGTCATCTATTGCCGAGAGGTACGAGAGAGCGTCAGCTGTCTCTTTTCTATACGGCGCAATGGCCTCGTCAAAAGCCTTGACATCAGATTTGACTGTTTCGAACAGCGTCAGAATATGCATCACCTGTTCGAATCGCGCCTTAAGAGCGTTCATGCGTTGCTTCTCTTCAAGCACCTCTATGTAATGAGATCCAGGAAGCTCATCAGCAATCGTGTCACCTCCGCCGGTTGCCGCTGCTCTAAGCGCGTCGTAAGACTCCCTGAGGCCGACTACCGAGTTGTTGAGCCCGGTGATCTGCTCAGCGGTCGGAGCCCTTCCTGTTGTTACGAGTTCGAGCGTTTCGCGAAGTCGCATTTCAGCGTCTTCAAGCAGCGTGGTGAATAGTCGGATTGTGCCCTTGTCATCTGTCATGCAGCCTCTCCGCCCTTAACCTTGTTATGTGCTCACGTGACCCTATTGCTGGTATAGTACGCCCTTCAATGTGGATACCTATAGAATTGTACTTCTTGGCGGAGACACAAATGGCACCAAGCCGCTAGCGGTTATACGCACGAGAAACCGTAAAACACTCATCGCAAGGAAATTAATGTCAAGGACTTGCGCAGCGCGGTCTTTGCCACATCCATTACGTCTCAGCCTGCTGACCAACGCCTGAAGGGACGTTTTACCGAGAGGTGTACTTTGCAGAGCACTGACCCAGCAATTGTGTCCGCGCCTCTTGTTAGAATCATCGTTGCGGCAACTTGTATCAGTTCAATATCCATAGGAGGTGACACGTGGAGGCAATCGACATCGACGAGCGCGTGATAGCGGAACGTGACGAGCGCACCTTGAGGACGCTCCTGACCGACAAGACGACGGGCGGCTACCTCCGCTGGGCCACCGACGCATATGCAAGCCTCGGCCCCCAGTACCAGCCTGAGTGCGAGATGAATCCCGAGTTCGTGCGAGGATTCGGGTTCGACGTGATCCGCCCCCGCGTCACCAAGAGCGAGGAGGAGCAGCGTCACCGCACGCGCGACAAGGCGGAGGTGTTCACGCCTGCCTGGGTCTGCAACGCGCAGAACAACCAGGTGGATGCGGCTTGGTTCGGCCGAGACCCAGGATTCAACGTCGAGACCGAGCGAGGGTGGACGACGAAGGCCCAGCCCATAAGCTTCGACGAGGAGCACACCTGGCAAGGCTACGTCGACAAGCGCGTGCTCGAGATAACGTGCGGTGAAGCCCCCTACATCACGACGCGCTACGACGCCACGACAGGCGAGACGATCCAGTTCCCCGACAGGGTGGGCCTGCTCGACCGCAAGCTGCGTGTCGTGTGCGAGAACTGCGCGGACGGGGCCGGGTGGCTCAAGTGGACGCGCCGCGCCCTCGAGGCAACCTACGCCTACGACTTCCAGGGCGATAACGTGCTCATAGCGCGCGAGAACGTGCTCGCGGCGGTGGAGGACGCGCATCAGCACCAGTTCTCGGCACCCCTCCCCAAGGAGGAGTCCCGCAAGCTCGCCAACGTCATCGCCTGGAACGTTTTCCAGATGGATGGCTACACCTACACCGTGCCGTATGCCGAAAGGCCGGCCACCTCATGGCAGCCCGCCCTCTTCGGCGATGATGAGGAACCGGGCACCGAACCCGTGCCCTGCCTGGTCAAGGACTGGAGATGGTGCACGGGCGGGGCAAAGCCGGTGGAGTTCAGGTCCCTCGTGAAGGGGAGCATGTCATGAAAGCAGCGCAGAAGTTCAAGCCCACGACCAGCTACAAGCTCATCTATGTGATGGAGGTCAGGGACCATGCCCATGCTGGCCTCCTCAAGATCGGCGATGCTTCGGTCCACACGGACGACCCGATAGACAAGCTCCCTCCCAACTGCAAGGCCCTCAACCAGGCGGCCCGCGAGAGAATCAAGGGATACACCAACACGGGTGGCTTCTCCTACAACCTGCTGCACACCGAGCTCGCCGTGCGCCAGGTCACCAGGCATGGCGTGACATTCCTCGACAGCTTCCGCGACTACGACGTCCACGCAGTGCTGGAGAACTCGCACATCCACAACGTCAAAATTGCCGAAACCACGGGCGGCGAGTGGTACCCTGTGGACCTCGCAACCGCCAAGAAGGCGATCGAGGCGTACAAGAACCAGCGGGCCAACCTCTCCGGCACTTCTACGAAGGTGAAGACCCCTATTGTCTTCCGTCCCGAGCAATTGCAGGCTATAGAGCAGACGACCGCCCAGTTCAAGGTCTCCAACCGCATGCTCTGGAACGCCAAGATGCGCTACGGCAAGACGCTCACGGCCCTCGAGGTCGTGCGCCGCATGGGCTTCAAGCGGACAATCATCATGACCCACCGCCCCGTCGTGGACAAGGGCTGGTACGAGGACTTCGACAAGATATTCGACGCCTCGATGGGCTACCGCTACGGCTCAAAGGGAACGGGCGCCACGCTCCAGTCGCTGCTCGAGTCAGGCGACCCCTTCGTCTACTTCGCATCCATACAGGACCTGCGCGGGTCCAAGAAGGTCGGCGGCAAGTTCGACAAGAACGACGACGTCTTCAGGACGGTCTGGGACTTCGTCATCGTGGACGAGGCCCACGAGGGGACGCAGACCACCCTGGGAGACGAGACGGTCAAGGCGGTCGTCAAGGAGAACAAGGGCAAGACCAAGTTCCTGGCTCTCTCGGGCACCCCCTTCAACATCCTCTCCGACTACGAAGACGCCGAGGTCTTCACCTGGGACTACGTCATGGAGCAGAAGGCCAAGCGGGACTGGTGGGCAACCCACTTCGGCGACTCCAATCCCTACGAAGACCTGCCCGAGCTGCGCATATACACCTACGACCTCGGCGACGTGTTCGAGTCGGCGCGCTACATGGGCGGCACCGACGTGGCCTTTAACTTCCGAGAGTTCTTCCGCACCTGGACGGGCGACTTCAGCCGCGACCATGCCGAAATGCCCGAATCGGCAAGGCCGGGAGACTTCGTACACGAGCAGGACGTCAAGGCGTTCCTCGACCTCCTGTGCACGCCCTCAGACACCTCGCAGTACCCCTTCTCGACGGAGGAGTACCGCGATATGTTCCGCCACACGCTCTGGATGGTGCCGGGGGTGCGAGAGGCTGCAGCGCTAAAACAGCTCATGCGAGATCATCCCGTTTTTGGATCTGGCGCCTTCCGAGTCGTCAACGTGGCGGGGGACGGCGACCAAGAGGATGAGGAGGACCGCGAGGCGCTGGGCAAGGTGCTCGGAGCCATCGAGAAGGCCGACGCGCTCGGCAACTACACCATCACCCTCTCGTGCGGGCGGCTTACCACGGGCGTCACGGTCAAGGAGTGGTCTGCCGTCCTCATGCTCTCGGGCTCCTACAGCACGAGCGCCGCCAACTACCTGCAGACCATATTCCGCGTGCAGTCACCGGGCCAGATCGACGGCAAGGCCAAGGAGTGCGCCTACGTCTTCGACTTCGCGCCCGACCGCACGCTCAAGATGGTCGCCGAGGCCGTCAAGGCGTCCGCGAAGCCGGGCAAGACGACCGAGCATGACAGAATCCGTCTGGGCGCCTTCCTCAACTTCTGCCCGGTCATTGCCATCTCCGGCTCAGAGATGACGCAGTACGACACGGGCGCCCTGCTGCAGCAGATGAAGCGCGCCTACGCTGACCGCGTGGTGCGCAGCGGGTTCGAGGACCAGAACCTCTACTCGGAGGAGCTGTACCGGCTCACCGACGGCGACCTAACGGCCTTTAGCGACCTCAAGAAGATCGTGGGCGCATCCAAGCCCACGAAGGCGGTCGACGACATAGAGGTCAACAAGCAGGGCCTCACCGACGAGGAGTACGAGAAGCTCGAGAAGGCTAGGAAAAAGCCCAAGCGGGAGCTCACCGAGGAGGAGAAGGAGCTGCTGGCAAAGCGCAAGGAGGCGAAGAAGAACCGCGACAACGCGATCTCGATCCTGCGCCAGATTTCGGTACGCATGCCCATGCTCATCTTCGGGGCGGACACGCCCTACGGCAAGGACATCACGCTTGAGGAGTTCGTCCAGATGGTCGACGATGCCTCCTGGGACGAGTTCATGCCCAAGGGCGTCACCAAGAAGATGTTCCGCGACTTCATGCGTTTCTATGATGAGGACGTCTTCATCGCGGCCGGCCACCGCATCCGCGACATCGCGCATAGGGCAGACGGCCTCGAGCCGACCGAGCGCGTGAAGCGCATCGCCGCGCTGTTTACGTACTTCAAGAATCCTGACAAGGAGACAGTGCTCACGCCCTGGCGCGTCGTCAACATGCACATGAGCGATTGCTTGGGTGGTTGGGACTTCTTCGATGAGACTCATCGGGAAGTCCTTGATCAACCGCGCTTCGTAGACAGGGGCACCACCACACGGGAAGTCTTCGGCGATCCCAACGCACGCATACTCGAGATTAACAGCAAGACCGGCCTCTATCCTCTGTATGTGACTTATACCGAATACCGTTCAAGGGCGGGTGAAGAGGAAAGAGTCTTGGACTTCGAGGCCAAGCGCCGCCTCTGGCTTGAGACGGTGGAAACGAATGTCTTCGTAGTCTGCAAGACTCCAATGGCGAAGACGATAACGCGACGTACGTTGCTCGGCTATATGGGCGGAAGGATCCAAGCTCACTATTTCGATAATCTGATCGGAACACTAAAGAACAAGCCCAAGCAGTTCATTGATAAGGTAAAGAGGCCCAGGTACTGGGATTTGGGAGGCAAAGTGGCTATTGAGTTTTCGGCCGTAGTCGGCAATCCACCGTACCAAGAGCAGGTCGAAGGCAACGGGAGGGCCAACCCCGTATACCACATGTTCATGGATGCTGCGTTCAAACTCTCTGATAAGGTGTCTCTCATTACTCCCGCGCGCTTCTTGTTCAACCAGGGGATGACGCCGAAGGACTTCAACCAGAGGATGCTCGAAGATGAGCATCTTTCAGTCGTCGAGTACTTCCCGGATGCGAGGGAGGTATTCCCTTCTGCCGAGATAAAGGGCGGCGTCGTCATTACGTATCGTGATGAGCATAAGACCCTTGGTCCTGTCCGTATCATGCTGAAGGATGAGCGTCAGAAGCCCATAGTAATGAAGGTCATTGACAGCCAAGGATTTGCTCCTTTGAGAGACATCGTCAGCAGTCAAGGCATCTTCCACTTCACCAGCTCTTTCTTTGAAGAGAATCCTTCTGCGCGATATGTTCTGAATAAGGGGACCAAGGACAAAATCATCTCATCTGAGCTCGACGAGTTTGATTTTGCGTTCCATGACTCGAAGCCGCAGGATGGCAGGGAGTATATTCAGATACTCGGCCGCACAAAAGCGGGTAGGTCGTACAAGTGGGTTCGTCGTGACTATGTGACCGAGAATGATTCGAACACTTTGAACTTCTATAAGGTCTTCATTGCGGAGGCACAGGGTTCGGGTAAGTTCGGCGAAGCTCTGAGTGAGCCGATCATCGGTGTTCCGGGTGTTGGTCAGACGGACACATTCTTGGCCATAGGCCAATTCGATGAGGAGCGGGAAGCAGTCGCCTGCGCAAAGTACCTCAAGACGAAGTTTGTGCGCGCATTGCTTGGCACGATGAAGGTGACACAGCACGCCTCTTCAGCGGTGTGGGGCAGGGTCCCACAGCAGAGCTTTGGCATTTCTTCCAATATCGACTGGACGGCTTCAGTCGCGGAAATAGACGCCCAGCTCTACGAGTGGTATGGCTTGTCCAATGAGGATATCAACTACATCGAAGAGAACGTTCAAAGCATGCACTAGTAGCCATGGATAGGGTGATAGCTATGGCACACGGTAAGACGACAGAGATGTTCCTTGTGGAAGGTACGGCCGATGGTCTGGTCACTGCCGAGCTCTCCAACTGGAACGGCAAGGCGATAAGGATTCCTCGTACCGAGGTAGACGCATGCCAGCGTGATGACATCCAGGGCGTCGGAGTCTATCTGCTGTTCTGCAAGGACGACAACGGCGCTGACAGCGTCTACATAGGCGAGGCGGAGAACATCCTCAAACGCCTGCGCCAGCACCTCACCGACTACAAGAACGACAAGGAGCAGTACTACTGGAGTACGGCCGTCTGCTTCGTGGGCACCGACCTCAACAAGGCGCTCATCCGCTACCTCGAATGGCGCCTCGTCGACAAGACCAAGAAGTGCGGACGCTATGCGGTTCTGACCAAGGCGACGTACGGGTCGACAGTGCTCAAGGAGTCGCAAGTTGCCTCGATGGAGGAATTCCTCGATAACATCGCGGTATTGCTCAATGCGCTCGGGTATCGCGTCCTTGTACCTGTAAAGAAATCATCATCTAAAACAAAAGTGCTCAACTGCATTGGTAATAAAGCCCAAGCCAAGGGGTTCGTGAGTCCGGCTGGCTTCACAGTCATGTCAGGCTCAACGGTGTCCGACCATCTAGCGGATCATTTTACTCCAGATGATCATAGGTATTCCGCCCTCAGGAGCGTGTCACGTGAGCCCAAGAAACGAGAAAGCCGCCGGCCCGCACCTAGTCAGCGGCATCTCTTATCTCAAGTGCAGGCGCTGCGGCAATGCCGAATACCTGACAAAGCAGACCGTCAACCACTACATGAGCGTGAAGCTCGTGCGGTGCCCCACGTGCAAGGGAACGATGACGGCATGCCTTGGCAAGTTCGGGATATTCGTCATGTGCGACAAGGACAGAAGACACACGTTCGGGCCTGATCAGATCTGAGGAGTCGGCTTATTCTCAAGCTCACGCACGCATATATCCCAGTCGCAGATTCCATGACGGCATCGAAAGAGAAGGACCTTGTTAAGCGCTATCCTGCTTGCATAGTCTCATTTCAGGAAGGTGGGTCTCCATGCCTTTTGGTTGGGTCAGGGAATCGAATACCGAACAAGCGGCTAGCAGTGAGAACGGCACCCCGAAACCGTTGCGCAGCAATCCTATCCTCAACCCCTTCCCCACGCCCGGATCCCCGAGAACTGGACGATACGTTATCAAGCAGAAAAGGGGCTTCTTCGGCACCGTCTGGCTCTTGATCAAGATTGCTTTCGCACTCTTCGTAGGCTTCGCTGCCTGCTACGCGCTTTTCCACTTCCATATACTTGGCGATGTCGAGCCACCGGTCCTGACGGAGGAGCGAAAGACTATCACAGTAAAGGAGCTCGAGAGTGTCATCGAGCCCGCCAGCGACCTGATCACCTCGCGCTATCGCTATAGAGAGGCCGACATCATAGAGAGTTCGAAGGAACTACTCGACTGGGAGATTCCGTTCACGCAGGATGTAGAAATCATTAGGTACGCCGGATCTGTCGGCGTCGGATTCGACGTGGCAGATGTCAAGTTCGATGTCTCGGAGCCAAAGGGCGAAAGCGACAAGGGCTCTATCGTGGTGACACTCCCCAAGGTACGCGTAGTTCAAAACGAGATTGACATGGAGTCGTTCGAAGTCGAGACAGTCCAGCAGACGCCCCTCAACCCCCAGAACATCGGCGATGCGACTAAGCTGCTGGCGAAGATCAAGAAGGCTGCCAAGAAGAAGGCCCTTGCCGACGAAGAGTTTATGACGAGCGCCAAGAACAACGCAGAGCTTGTGCTCGGCAACTTCCTGACCGGCGCGAATGTTGGGGCATACTATGACATTCAGTTCGTCTGGGAGGAGCAGTCGTGATAACACTCGTCATATTTCTCATCCCGTTCGCCTTCGGGATTCTGTTGACTCAATCTGACGAAGAGATTGGCCCCGTGCCTGTAAAGCTGCTCGGATACATCTTGGCGGCAGTTTTCGGATTGCTCACACTGATTTACATGTTGTGAGCGAGGGCTAGACCTCATAGCACACTAGACGTTAGACATCTCCGCCCGACGAACGTGCCCCATCGCCGTTCGCGCTCGCTCCCGTACCATCTAAATCGGCTAGATGAGTCCACTCAAATGCGCGTACACAACAACTGCGAGATCGATGACGATAAACAGTGGGAGACCCCAAACGAAATACCATTTATGGGTCTTGTGCCGGACAATATGCACAGCAAGTAATCCACCCACCGCACCACCGATGAGACTGAGACCGAGTAGTCGGGCCTCGGGGAATCGTCTCCCGAAATCGTTGCCGTTGAAAGCCACATACTTATCCACTGCGAATGCAATAAAAGTCACGATGTTTATGATGCCAAGATAGATACCCAAAGCCCTAAGCCTGCCAAGATTCCATCCCGAGAACAAAGCTCCAGGAGTACCATCTAGCGTCACGAGACCGAATCTCACGCCCGTGATGAGCCCCCACACGATCAGACACACGATAGCGAGAAACCACCACGCGATATTGTCTTTTCTCATGCGGTGCCCGCGACCAAGCCCAGTGATCACGAACATTGCGATCAGCATCCCGACCGCACCTCCAGCTATCGGGAAAATGTCCATGATGAGCGAGTTGGCTGCAGAGTCATCAATCTCGGGACTCCACATGCAAAGCAGGAAGTCTATGACGAACGCAATGAGCGTGACGACGTTAACACCTATCAGATAGAGGAGGAACGGATCCAAGGCTTGCCCCCTAGCAAATCGACATCCACTGCTTGAGCATACCATCCTCTGTTCATTCCCATGAGCTTTTGCTAACATCTCGATTCCTCCCCCTCCACTACAATACCTACCAGCGTATTGACAGCCGAATAAGGAGGTACCTTACGAGCAATCGTCGCAGCGTTCACGGTCGCGGAACCAAGCACAACTGCACGTGGTGCCCCAGCGGTCGGGGCAGGGGCTATGTGGATGCGTACGTCCTCGCGATCCTCGCGAAGGACAGGGTGCGAATCAGCATGTACCTCAGCAACGACCGCTACGCCCTGCAGCAGAGCGCGGAGTACGCAATCCCCAGGCGAGAGGCGAAGACAGGAAGGTACTGAGGTTGTACCAGTGCCCGTATTGCGACGGGTACCACCTCACCAGCAGGCCGACGGCACCGGTGCCCGAGGCCGCGTAGGTCCCAAGTCAACACGCGAGTGCGGGGTGCCCCGGTAAGGCGCCCCGCTTTTTTTGGTTCAGATAGTCGATAGAGAGTGCGTGCTATAGCTACCCGCAGTATCACGAGTCCATACCGTAGCGTCTCTTACCCTCGTGTCAAATGCCTATCCGCATGTTCTTCAAGAACCCCTCTATGTTCGACGCAGTCCCCTCGGACTCCTCCGTCAGCAGGCCATCATCCGTGAGAAGCGGAGTGTCCAGCACGCTCTTCACGGAGACTGCAACGCTCGCACATGATGCGATCGCCTTCTTTGAGTCGGCCGAATACGCACGGTAGTCGTCGCCCTCGTTCTTCACGATGTCCTCCATCTTGTAGATCAGTGGGAGGAAGTACGTGTCGAGTCGTGCGAGTAAGTTGTAGAACAGGTACGTCCTTCTGCGAATCGTCTCACACTGCAGTCCTGCAGTATTCAGCTGCGAGGCAATCTGAATCGCCTCGGCTCGGTTCGTATGCGCCTTCTCGAGGTTCTTCTTGGCCGCACCACCGGCAACCAATCCCATCACCATCAGTGCGGGGCCGGCGACCAGGCCTCCGAGCACCATTGTGCCTCCGGCCATGCCCAGTCCGCCGGCAGCGAGTGATCCTCCGCCGAAGAAAGCGAGTGTGGCGTTTGTTGCAGCGGCCCCAGACAGAGCAGAGATGGCCGTCCCGGTCGACGCAAACGCCAATGCCTGTGCAGCACCATACGCACCGAAGGCCGCAAGCGCTCCTCCCGCAGTACCCGCAACGGCGCCACCAGCTAGAGAGCCAGCGAAGTTCACGAGGTTGCGCATTTCCACGAAATCATGCTCGTCGATGTGCATCTTTGCGAGCTCGTCAAGTCCCTCAGATTCCCTAAAGTCGACGTTCTTGATGGTCTGGAAGCAGTCCAGGAACTCGGTCATCGTGCTGTTGAGCACATACAGCTTCTCCTCGCCAAGCCGCGATAGCGACTTGCCACAGGATTCCCTCTGAGCGTTGAGCCAATCAGTGGCGTTCTGGACTATCTCGTTTGCACTCTCGTTAACCTGCTTCGCCATGTTCGCATCGAACCCGGCTTTGATCGTGCTCCCCACCCCAAAGGTTCCGGTGGCGGCTGCAACACCGATGAATAGCAAAGGCAGCGGCATTTCCATCCCCTCCTTACAGGAAAACCAGGTCTTTAACGCTCTCGAACACTACGTTGCGGCGATCAACGAGCTCGTTCACCATGGCCTCTATGACGATGTAAGGCCTGTCCGTGGACTTGATCCACGCCAGCTCCCGCTCGATGTCTCTCACGGTGAGGATGCTGCTCTGCATCTCCAGGAACACCGCCTGATCGACACCGGTCTTGCGGACGATGTAGCGGATGAGTCTCAGCTCGGTCTCATCGCATTCCTCGTCGCTGTAGGCTACGGTCAGCAGGTCCCACAGAAGCAGTCTCGGAGTGATGAAGGCGTCGTCCGTCGGTCTCGTGCTGGAGAGGACGTCTTCTACTCCCTCGCGCAGCACGTCGTAGTATTCCTCCTGCTCGATGACCTTACCTAGCTGCGCATGGCACTCTGCGATTATCTGCTCGCGATTGTCGGCAAAGCTGGGATCCAGTTCGCTTCCGATGTCGTCGAACTTCTCTTCCTCGTCGTGGTGTATCGTCCCGTCCACGGCCATCAGGTAGTAGATGATCTTGATGGCATCGCGGGTGGCAATGGTAACTTCTTGCGAAGATTCAGACGCAACACTCTGTGCCGCAGCATCCTCCACTTCTGGTATGTCACCAACCTGCTGCAGCTCACCCGCGCCGTCAGGCTCCCCCATCACGGGTGAGCCAACCTTCTTCACGGACTCCATTACCGCATCGCCCGTTTCCTGGAGCTTGCCGCGCACTTCGGAAAGATCGACGTTCTCCACGACCCCCTTCACCGCGTCGCTCGTTTCGTGCAGCTTGTCTTGCACACCAGACAGGTCGATGTTCTCCACCGCGTCCTTGGTCGTCTGGACCGCATCTTGGAGCATCTTCCCGAGCCCCTTGCCGAAACCGAACTTTGCCATATCGTCCCTCCCCTACAGTTGCAGCGCGATGTCGGAATCCATGAAGTCGTCGAACTCCTGCTGCGAGGAGAACTGTGACTCCCTTCCGAGTGCGCGCTGGATGGTCACGTTGCCCTTGATCACGAGGTCGGAGTTGTTCGACCGCAGTCCTTCTTCGATGTCGTCGAATCCCTCCATGAAGGCCTCGATGTCCTCGACGAGGTAGCTTGTGAGCCTCTCGTCGAGCTTTGCCTTGAATTCCTGCAGCTGGCTCAGCATCATGTCCGCCTTCGCATCCATGAGAATCATCCTCTCGTGGATGAGCTGAGCCTCCTTCTTTTCGTTGGAGAACTCCTTTACGATGGCGAGCGTTGCCCTGCCAGCTGCCACGTAGTTGTACCGCGCTACAAAACGCCCGGAAAATATGACCCAGTTTCCTCCGGACTCGATTGCTGCCCTGAATGCCGCGTCCGCAGTGTCCATGACGTTGAGGGTCATCGTGGAGACGAGGAGCATCCGATCGACAGTCCTGTTCGCAATCGGGATCACACGCCTCCAGTTGACGTTGCTCATTCCGTGGGTTCCGATCTCGGTAACCAGGGCGCCGAGCATGTATGCTGCCCTCACGAAGATCTCGTTGCAGGCGACGCTTATCGCCTGAGCCTTAGCAGCACCGGCATATGCCAGCTCGTGCCGCATGTCGAGCTTTTGATTGGCATACAGGTCATTGAGCACTTCCAACATGCCGGTATTCCTCAAGCCAGGCAGCGAGGCAAACTCGTAGCACAACGAGAGAAACACGCCCGGGATACCCATTCCGCCCGACTTCTCCGCGGTAGACTTGGATCCGCCCATGTCGCTCACTAGATGACCGAACCAGTTGTCCGCGCACTTGAGTACTTCGATGATCATAGGAGTAGAAGCCACAACTTGCGCGAGCTTGCGGATCGCCTTTGGCAACTCCTTGCCCTCGGCAACCTCGTACTTCTTTTCGGCAATATCGACGAGCCAGTGCATGGTTCCCGTTATCACCGCTGCGGTCGCAATGGCAGCAAGATCCTTCTTCTCGTAGTCCTGCACTTCGACGAGCCGGATGAACCACTCCCCGTCCTTGTTGACGAATACCCCCACTCGCAGGAACCGGACGGCGATCGCAGCCAGCAGGCCAAGTGGTGTGGGGTGATGCGCAAGGTCTGCCAGATGGTGATTCTTGGCATTGATCTTGTCCATCGTCCCTTTCCATATGTTGTCCTGCGCGACGGGGAACTCCTTTTCGAGCTTGCCCACCGCGCTCTTCAGCGAGTTCCTCACACGTTCGTCAGTCAGGCCGCGGTCCTTGGCAAACTGTTGGATGAACCTGTTGACGTGCTCGTGCGACCAAGGGAGATCGGGGTCGAAGACGCCGGGATCGCTGAACAGACAGGAGTCCATCACACCAAAGACGATGCCGGACGCGACCGATAGGGCATAGTCTGCCTTGTCGGCATGACTCGTGTACCGCTCGATCTCTTGGTCTAACTCCCTGAGCCCCTTGTTCAGAACGTCTATGTCCTCCGGGGAGGCGTCCTTCACGCCACCTGAGGCGCCTTCAAAGGTGGTGGTCACTTCGACGGCGAGGACCTCATCCTCCTCTACGACACCCTCCTCGGAACTAGCGGTCTCAACGGTCATCGTCCCGGCAAGCATTCCTTTGAAGCGGTCGGTCTGCGCCCAGTCGTAGCATTCGTATGCACGGGTAGCCAGCAGAGGATGACTGTCCCACTGGACGACCATCTGCTCCATCATCTTGTTCGACGAGGAGTCGTTGACGAAAGCTTCGAGGTCCAGCGCTTGCTTGATGAACTCATCTCGGTTGATATTCTGGTCGAAGCCATGGATTCGTAGCAAGGCATCAATCGTTTTGCCGGGATCTTCGTCACAGAGGACGGCCGCTCTATCGGCAGAGAGCTCGCTGCACCGATCCCAGAACAGAAGCGCTTTGATCAGAGCCGCAGACAGATACCTGTGGATAGCAGGTATCCTAGAGAGCGGCGAGGCCTCGATCCCGTTTGCAAAGCTCGTAGCCAATGCGTGATACAGGTAATGCTTGCAAGCGATATGACCGCACTCGTGAGCAATAGCGCTGGACACCATCTCTGTCGGCATTTGCCTAATGAGCTCGGAAGTTACACCGATAAAAGGCACCGTAACGCCACCGGTGAACGCGTTGAGGTCCCTCTTGTTCTGCGACTGGACCATATAGAGGTCTGGAATCTCGATGCCAAGCTTTTCACAGATAGGAGGCAGGAGCCTGTATGTGTCGGGCAACTGCTTGCTGCTGAGGCGAATCCCCGTTGAAAGTAGCTCTATCTTTGACGCCTTCTCGTCGACATTGGCGAGGTATGCCTCCTGCAACTTCACGAAGTGCGGGAACATATTCAGGGCATCAAAGGCCTTCCTATCGAGGTCGTGCATATAGAGGGCGGGGCTATAGGCCATTGCAATCCCCTCTCACTGCCTGTGGTTGGTATCGGGGACGAACTCTACGATGTCGTCCAGCTTGCAGTCCAAGGACGTACATAGCTTCTCGAGGACTCGGACCCTCACGTCTTCATTCCTGCCGAGCCTCGCCATCGCGTTAGTACTGATACCGGCAAGGCGCGTGAGCTCCGTCTTCGTGAGATGTCTGTCGACCATCATCTTCCAGAGCTTGTTGTAGCTGACGGCCATCCCCATCCTCCTTGTGGTGTGAAGGCATTTTGCTGGTATTAAAGGCAGTATATCCTTGAGATTCTCAAGCAATTCTTGTGGATTGCAATTCTAGAGGGTTTCCGCTCTCACCAATCCGTGAACGGCATTCCTGTCTGGAGCTACCCAAGCTCGACTAAGTAGACCGAGCTGTTGATAAGAGCGCACGGACTCAACTTTCGAGTAGCTAGCTACAGCACCCCCACGTACTACTACGTTGCGAGCGTCGCATGCGTCACGACGCAACGCCGAGCGTCGCCCCATCAGTTTAGGGCTCAATTCCAACAGATAAAAACCTGTACAGCTTTTTTCGTAACTCGGATGATAACCTGTATATGACGTTAGGCTGTGCCCGATTGCTGTTGTCGGAAAGGCCCGTTCTCATCTGCATGACTCAACTATCGGAAGATAGTATGCGTCTACTGTATCAGTATTGTTTGAGAGTGTGGATATCGTAATTGTAACTATATACATATATTATCTACCATAAGAAAGAAATTGAAGAACGTATTGTAATGCTATTATCGTAGGTTTCATAAGGTACGGAGGGAGCTTCCAGTGAACTGTTGCAAAAGACACCTTGTTTACGTATGGCTTGTAAGCATACTCTGCGCTTCGATATCATTGCTTCTCATACCATTGCATTCATGGGCAACTGAAGAGAAGGTTGATGCCCAAATCGTTGAGGGCGATGGGAACGATAATGTAACTATAGTTGGGCTCGAAGATACTAGCAATTTAACTCAAGAAGTTGAGAGTAAACAAACGACGACTGAACCAGAGGATACCGATAGTAGCCATACATCAAACGGAAACGAAAGATTCGATAACGCGCCGACTTCAGCTTCTGAAGCAAATAATGCTGATGACGTCGAGCTAGTTGAAGAGGATCTAGAGAGCCCTGATGCACTCATGTCTGATGAAGGTCTTTCTTCAACTGATGATTCACCATCAGATTCAGGTGCAACTCCTAATTGCATTCTAGAGGCCCAATCAGTTGGAGAAGATACTGAGAGAGAGCCAAATGATGATGAAGGCACGGCCACCCTTCTAACAATAACTCGACCGATGCAATCGATTCTCGGAACAGTCGATCCTGCCGCCGTATCGGATACCGATTGTTTCAATTTCGTTCTTGAAGAAAGCTCGTTTGTAACTCTTCGCATATCTGGCTCTTTCCCTCGGCTAGGTGGGTTCTACGATGTGAGCGTGGGTAGGTACAGTGATGATGGAAAGAGCGTTGAATCATGGTTTTTACACTGGAATAGCACCGATGCAAAGCTGTCTTTACCAACAGACGAGGATTTGGATCTAAGTTGTCTTAACGCTGGGCGCTATTGCATTTCCATTATGTACTATTCTGGTGAACCATACGCATCACATAGTCTTGATAGCTACAGGTATAGCATTCTAGTTAATGCTGAACCTGTAGTTAAAACGGATATTTCTAATGCAATAGTTAAATCGATACCGAATCAGGTTTTCACAGGAAAACCCATAACTCCATCATTATCTATCTCTTATGATGGCAAAGTGCTACGCCGTGATATCGATTACTCAATCACTTATACAAACAATACTGATATAGGTACCGCAAGAGCAAATGTCGTTGGCAAAGGGTCTTTCGAAGGTAGGATATCACTACCATTCGAAATAATCCTTCCATCGTATGACATCGATCAAACAATTGAATTATCTGATGGTACTGCCTGGCAAGGCGAAAGAATTATTTCGCCGGGTCATAGCGTTGCTGCAACTTTTACAGTAGATAATGATTCGCTCGGCATAATCTCGACTGAAATTGGATACACATCTACTGATGACTATATTGGAACAGCTCATGGTGAATTGTGGTACTTTGATAACGCAATTCAGGACTGGACTCTGATTGATTCTTGGCCCATCAGAAGAGTATATAGCAGCAGAAGTACCGTACCGACGTTTATCAATGTTCCGCTTTCTATGCGCGCCGGTCAGTATCGATATATAATCGCACCTAATAATCAGTACACTGTGACACTGAATATGGTTGGGTATTCGGAAGCTAGAGTAATCGATGATGGGAGTATTGAGGCTGAGCCAAACCAGTCTATGAATCAAGCCTCATCGCTCAATAGAAATGGATTAGTCTACGGAACCATTAATCACGGTGGTGCAGACACTTCCGCTCATGATTGCGATTGGTATAGTTTTTCGATAGACGAGCCAACACACGTCGTTCTTTCAGCCTATCTTCCACTTCTGGGAACTGAAAACGCATCATTGAGTCTCCGTCTTAATGATGAGGATGGTAAGACAGTAAATCACTCTGCCACTCGAAAGCCATTAAATTGGAACGAAAACAACATCAAATCCAATGAGGGAAATGCTGTCTTAGATTGTGGAGCGCTGAAGGCTGGATCCTACTACCTAGAAGTGCGCGGTGATGTGTCCGGGGATGGTTCTGAACCTCTTTCCACAAATATTAAATCGCTACTCTACTACAGCATTGAGTTGAGTGGCTTTGGTGGCGACATCGAAAACGCGACTATAAGAACGATACCGACTCAGGAGTATTGTGGTTCTCCCATAACTCCCCCCGTTGTTGTAGAAATGGATGGAGCCACCCTTGTCGAAGGCACTGATTACTCTATTTCGTATGAGGACAATATCAATGCGGGCACTGCATCTGTCAACATTTTCGGTATTGGAGCTTGTCGAGGTGCCACATCCCGAGAGTTCGAGATAAAGCCGATGAGCATTTCGAGTCGCATCGTTACCGCACCAACTGTGGCGTATACAGGGAAACCAATAGTCCTATCAAGTTTGAGTTTGATTAATGGAAGTGATATTATAGAGATTTTTGAAGGTATTGACTACGAGATTGTTCGAGCCTACAATAATATTGATTCTAACGAAATCATTGGTGGTTATGGTAGCCATAGCAGTACGGTTGATGGTGTAAAGTACTGGTTTGGCGAATGCGGTGGTTTGAGTATTCGAGGCATCAACAACTATAGTGGTGCCAATGTTGCCATCATCGAAATAGTGAGGAAGCGTGTAGCTATACCCGAGATAGCGACATCAGTCGTATACGATGGGACCGAAAAAGAATGCGTAGCAGCAGGTGAAGGTTATAGACTCACTGGCACATCTAGTGCAGTAGACGCTGGAAACTACACTGCTACAGTCAGTCTTGCCGACTACAAGAACTACATCTGGGATACCGAAGACAATCATCCCCTATATATATCCTGGTCAATCCTTCCCGCTTCACTACAGGACGCTCGCATCGAAATCGAGGAGGTATTGACATACGATGGACAGGCAGCGACGCCAGTCCCAGTTGTGAGGCTCGGAGAAAAGACACTCATCGAGAACACCGACTATACGGTGAGCTACGAGAGCAACGCAAGCGTGGGCACTGCCGAAGCGACTATCACTGGCAAGGGCAACTACACGGGCACGAAGAGCACCACGTTCACGATCGAGCCGGCCGACGTTGCGAAGGCCACCGTCTCCGACATAGCAAACAAGACGTACAACGGTAAGGCCCAGACGCAGGCGCCGACGGTGAAGGTCGGGTCCGCGGCACTGAAGAGTGGCACCGACTACACCCTGAGCTACAAGAGCAACACCAACGCCGGCACCGCCACCGTGACCGTCACCGGCAAGGGGAACTACACCGGGTCCCTGTCGAAGACCTTCAAGATCTCGCCTGCAAGCGTCTCCAAGGCGACCGTCTCCGCGGTCGCCGAGCAAGCCTACACCGGCAAGGTGATCACGCCGAAGCCTGCGGTGAAGCTGGGGTCGACGACGCTCAAGCTCGGCACCGACTACACGCTCTCGTACAAGGCCAACACCAAGGTCGGGACGGCCACGGTCACCGCGACCGGCAAGGGCAACTATGCCGGGACCAAGAGCGTCACCTTCAAGATCGTCAACTGGGCCGGCGCGAGCAGGATCCCGGTCAAGGGCACGGCGAGGCACACCCTGCTCAAGGGCGGGTACATGCGCGTGCTGGTCAACGGCAAGAAGGCCGCCTCGGACGCCTACGTGTCGATCTCCGGCGCCACGATCACCGGCAAGAAGGCCGGCAAGACGACCGTCTACCTCTACGACCCCAAGGGCAGGCAGGTCGCCAGGAAGACCGTCGAGGTCTTCGCGGCGCACGCCAAGACCTTCGAGTTCGAGTCCTCCGTCGACAGGAGCTACGTCCTCGACATCCAGGGCGGCTCCAAGAAGGACGGCGCGCAGATGATCGTCTACAAGCGCAACAACGGCAAGAACCAGCTCTACACGCTCTACCTCCAGAGCGACGGCACCTACTCGATCAGGTCAGTCAACTCCGGCAGGTACCTCACCGTGGAATCCAAGACCAACAAGTACGTCCAGCAGTGGGCCTGGAGGAAGACCGGCAACAACGACCAGCGCTGGCGCCTCACAGTCGACTCCGCCAACCGCGTCACGTTCGTCAACGTCAAGACGGGCAAGTGCTTCGACGTCCAGGGCGGCAAGACCAAGAACAGCGCCAAGATGATCGTCTGGCAGTCCAACGGCGGCCTCAACCAGA
>ODAI013190348.1_pt1 | contig 35849 bp, 31 predicted proteins | sample 1539321 | NCBI WGS metagenome assembly ODAI01 (sample SAMN02144231, study PRJEB22623) | gut metagenome | biome: sheep rumen | host: Ovis aries | place: New Zealand
CCATGTCGCCCATATTATGTTCTGTGTTGACTTTAATGCAGCAGTCTTAATTCTTCATTGCGCAATACTCGTGAATGCGTTCACGAGATGCGTGCGCAAAGTGAAATCAGTCTCTATCGTGTGTCTCCGGAATTTACCATGTATATCCTACGCCGTCTTCCACAAAGTGCCAGTAATGTCCCAGATCGTCTCCGATAAGAGCCATGTCTTCGAACTGCTCCTTGGAGAGAAGTACGTAGAACTGGTCATCCTTAAGGTAGTAGTGTAAGACATAGGCGTGGAGATACCCGTTGGGATCCACTGTATCGGCACAGCCTGTACCTTTGGCGGCACTTTCGGTGCTGTATGTCAGCGTAAGAACATAATTGTCATCGAGCACCGGCACGTCCTCGCGGATGACGACACCGTTCAGATCCGCTACCTTGTAAAAAGGCTTGTAGGTGACATTGCCCGGAACCTCTTCTGACCGGTCCACGATACGGCTGGATCCGGCGAGTACGAGGACCTCTGTGCAGGTCGTCTTGCCTTTTTCGACGGATGCGATGAACTGATCCTTTCTCCCGGCTCCGAAGAGCTTCAGTCCGAAGAAACCTGTATTGGCCTTTTTGAGGCTTTCAATGTTTTTGACCGGTACCGACCTGAAGGGAAGGGCCGTGATGCTGGGACGGTTCTTGTTAATATTATAGTCTGCCAGGTCATTGTTGAAATCTGCCATCATTTCGGATTCCATCTGGTTGAATACATCCGCGACTGTAGAGTCAAGGGCATCAAATAAACTCATTATATTTTCCTCCGTTATATGTATAGTAAACTCACTTTGTCCGTTTACTGTAAGTATTTATTCTTCATCGCGCAATATTCGTGATTCCAATCATGAGATACGCGCGTAAAGTGAGATCAGCCTTCATCGTGAGTACAATCTCGCGATGAAGAATAAAAGCCTCCGGCGGATCGCAGCCGCGGACACAGCGGCCGCTGTGCAATATCTGAATAAGTGCTTCGCTCATGGGTGCGGCTCCTTTCCGACTGTTTTGCTCATTATACAGTAAGGCGAGTGGGTAAGACAAGGACAGTATAAGTATCTTGACACAAGCCCCACATGTGCGTAGAATTGGTTCGGTTTCTAAATCAATTCAAATTTTAAGGAATGGCCGTGCCAATACAATATCATGAATATAGAACTCACACCCAAAATGTTTCTCATAGTATGCCCGATGCTCTTTCTCGCCGGTCTCGTAGATGCGATCGGCGGAGGCGGAGGCCTGATCTCACTTCCCGCATATCTCTTCGCGGGACTGCCTATCCATTCCGCCATCGCGACGAACAAACTGTCCTCTACCTGCGGGACCAGTCTGGCGACCGTGCGCTTCATTCGGCATAAGCTGGTCGACTACAGACTTGCGGTGCCGTCGGTGGTCTGCGCCGTGGCCGGCTCCTCGCTCGGGGCGCAGTTGTCCATGAGGATGAGCGACCGCGTGATGAGAAATGGGCTGTTTGTCGTTCTTCCGGGCGCGGCGTTTTTTGTTCTCAACAAGCATTTGTTCCGGGACCGCGGAGAGGGTGTCACAAATGTCAGGCGGACGATGATCGTGGCAGCGGTGGCGGCATTTGTAATCGGCATCTATGACGGGTTCTACGGACCCGGGACGGGAACATTCCTCATCATAGCGTTTACGGTATTTGCCAAAATGGGGCTGACCGCCGCCAATGCTCAGACCAAAGTCATCAACCTGACGACCAATGTCACGTCGCTCGTGATCTTTTTCCTGCACGGGCAGGTCATAATTCCGCTGGGGATTGCCGCCGCCATCTGCAATATGGCGGGAAACTACATCGGCGCGGGGCTTGCCATGGACAAGGGTGCGAAGATCGTAAGGCCGGTGATTTTGATTGTGCTTGTGCTGCTGTTTATAAAGATCGTTACTTCGTGAGGGGCGGGCGCAGATTCTTTCTGCGCTGCCGGGCGAGGCTGTTATGTCCCGGCGGGCAGGAGGGCGGCGGATTTTACGGTGCTGTCCGGCAAGGCTGTTATGTCTCGGCGGGCAGGTGTGGATGGTGCGACTCGTCCCATGAGATGTCCGACGTGTGCTCGATCCGGTAAATGTCCCGGAACGGGATCAGCGTATCGCCGACCAAAATGCTCCGGCTCACATCCGGATCCACTTTTCGGCAGATGCCGGTGACTGTCCTGTACTGGCCGCGCAGCCTAAAGGAATCACTGTTGACATCTTCGCAGGGGACATAGTAGGTGACGGACACGGTGACCGGATTCGCCCGGACCATTCTGGTGTTTAAGGTGAGCCTGCGGAGGATGTTCATCCGTCGGTTGAGCTCCGCCAGATCCTCCTCGCTGAGGCCGCGTCTGCTTTCGTACAGCTCGTCCTTGGCCGCGACGGCTTCGCTGAAGCCCTTCAGGGCATCGAAGGGGGCAAATATCTTCGCCCTCCTTGATACCGCCATACTCGGGTGGCGGATGCGGAATATGTCCGTCCGGGGATGCTGCGGTTTTCCGCGGGCCAATACCTTTTTGTACCGGAAGTCGGCCGGCATGGGGATGCTGCCGGGGGTATCAGTCATATTTTTCATGCCTTGTGCCCTCCGATCTGCTGATTTCTTTCCAATGTTGTCGCTCCCTCGAGGAGATTTATGCCCTTCACGAGGGCATTTGCTCCGTATTTTCTCCTGACATCCAGCATGGCGCGCTGGATTCGCTTCTCTTTTTCCAGCGCATCGTAGTCCGTGAACAGGTCAAACTGGAAAATGTCATTGTCCTCCTCCGTGTTGACGGCGCAGACGCCGAGCCTCCGGTAGAGGAGCCGATGGTCCGTCTTTCGGTCAAATGACTCCGACAGCGATTCGGTGATCAGACGGACGGAGTTCGTCGGCAGCTTCATTCTGACCGTTCCGCACGCATGCTTCGGGTGAAGCCTTCCGTAGAAGTCAACGGCGAGCGGCCCGTCATAGGCGGGACACTCCTCGAGGCTCTTGTAATCGAAGGAGACCCACCAGGTGAAGACGGAGGCGGTCAGATTTTTTCGGACCATATCCGAGCAGAGGACTTCTATCATTTCCCGGAAGACGATTCTCGCCTCGCCGTACTTATAGGGTCTCGGAAGGACCTGCCCGTTCGAGAGGCTGTGGCTGTCGGAGCGGTAGTTCTTGATGTCCTGCATGGTGACCGGCTCGATGCCCCAGGCGTGGTCGATCAGGATTTCCCCGTCAATGCCGAATGTCCTGTAGAAGAATTCTTCGTCCCACTGCGTGCGCTCCGCGACATCTCCCATGGTGAACATGTGCGCGCACATGAGCCTTCTGGCCTTGCCGGGACCGATCTGCCAGAAGTCGGTCAGGGGGCGGTGGTCCCAGAGCAGATATTTGTAAGAGTCTTCATTTAGCTCCGCGATTCGGACGCCGTCCCGATCCGCGGGGGATTTTTTTGCCACGATATCCATGGCGACTTTAGCCAGATAGAGATTGGTGCCGATGCCGACGGTGGCGGTGATGCCGGTCGTTCTCAGAACGTCCCGGATCATGGTCATGGCCAGGACGTGGGCCGGGTGGGTGCGGCTTCTTTCGGCTTCCTCCCGATACAGGTGCAGGTAGGCCGTGCAGTCGATGAAGCATTCGTCGATGGAGTAGACGTGGACGTCTTCCGGCGCGACGTATCTGAGATAGATAGAGTAGATCAGGGCGGAGATCCGCTCATATTCGGCCATGCGCGGCACGGCGATGATGTACGAGATTTTGGTGCGGTGTTCTGCTTCGTATCTTCGGATGGCCTGCTTGGCTTCGAAGAGGCGCGGTCTTCCCGGGACGCCTCTGGCTTTCAGGGCCGGGGAGACCGCGAGGCAGATGGTCTGGTCGGAGCGGGAGGGGTCCGCGACCAGGAGGTTGGCTTTCAGGGGGTCGAGGCCGCGGAAGACGCACTCGACGGAGGCATAGTAGGACTTGAGATCGATGCAGATGTAGATCCGGTCCATGTGGTTCGCCTCCTTTGTGTGTTTGGTCGGTGCCTGAGAGTGCCTGAAATCAGAACGTGCGTTCTGATTATGGGGATATTGTAGCACGCGGGAGGAAGAGAGTCAAGAACGTATGTTCTAAAAATGGGATGAAAAGGAAAAGATGGGATTGCTGATAGGATTATTTCATCCGCCCCCGTCATAGAGTCCTGGTTCAGATGAAAGCCGCCGGCATTCAATTATAGGATCATTTCATCCGCCCCCGTCATAGAGTCCAGGTTCAGATGAAAGCTGCCGGCATTCAATTATAGGATCATTTCATCCGCTCCCGTCATAGAGTTCAGGTTCAGATGAAAGCCGCCGGCATTCAATTTCATGGGTATCTGAACATCTCGGTACAGATAAGATTGCCGTATTCCTATAATCCGCCGCCCCGGTTTTTCTGAAGCTACGGCTATAATCCGCAGATATTGAATTTCATGGGTATCACCTAAGGAGTCCTTACAGATGAGATCGCTCTCTTTTCAATATCATCTGCCCCTCCGAAAAATCCGGGGCAGATGAAGTCCGCCGGCATTCAATTTCATGGGTACCCACGCAAAATCCGGCACAGATGAAAGTGTTCTTCTTTTAATATCATCTGCCCTTCCGAAAAATTTGGGGCAGATGGAGTTCGCCGGCAGTCAATTTCATAGGTACTGGCAATTCACGGTACAGATGAGATTGCTGATAGGATCATTTCATCCGCCTCTTTCCATGTTCAATCAGCGTAAAAACCGGCAGCTTCATATAAGCATCCGCCCCTTGTCACGAGGGGCGGATGCCTGGAGTCTTTTATTCAGTTTCAGGGGGACGACCTCGTGCGGGGTCTGACCCCAGGCGGGGTCTGTCCCCGGGCGGGGTCTGACCCCGCCCGAGGTCGGTTCCCAAATCAGGCGGGGTCTGACCCCCTCCTTGCCTTGCCCTCCTTATAATGCTTCCGGCACAGGGACACATAAGCCTCGTTCCCGCCGAGCATGACCTGCTCCCCGGTCCGCACGATCTCGCCGTTCAGCACCCTCGCGTTGTAATTCGCGCGCCGGCCGCACCAGCACACGGTAGGCACCTCCTCTATAACGTCCGCGATCTCCATGAGCCGTCTGGAGCCCTCGAAAAAGTGGCTCGTAAAGTCAGTCCGCAGCCCGTAGCAGAGCACCGGAATGTCATACACGTCCACGATGTCGGAGAGCTGATCGATCTGGTCCGCCGAAAGGAACTGCGCCTCGTCGACAATCACCGCAGCGTAGCGCCGATCCTCAAGGCAGCTCTGCGTCTCGCTCCCGGGCGTCCGCATCTCGGCAAGGAAGTCGTCCACGAACCCGCAGGCCGCCTCCAGCCCGATCCTCGACCGTACAATCGTTTCGCCGTCCCGTGTGTCGGTGCGCGGCTTCAGCAGAACCGGCGTCTGATTCTTCTCTATGTAATTGTATCTGACCATCAGGGCATTGGCGGTCTTGGAGGATCCCATCGCCCCGTATCTGAAATATAGCTTTGCCATTTTGCCTCTTTTCCCTATAAAGAAAGGCCGCCGCACGAAGCATTGCGGCAGCCCTGTCTGATTAGTGTCTTTAAAATTCAAATCCCTGCGCAGCCTTACAGCAAGATATATTTAAGAACAAATATGACCGCCAGCACATACATCAGCGGAGAAACATCCTTTGTCTTTCTTGCCAGAATATGAAGAACCACATAGGCGATGATTCCCAGTGAAATACCCTCAGAGATGGAGTACATGAACGGCATAGCCATGATCGCGATAAATGCAGGAATCGCATCCAGCATATTCGACCAGTCAAGCTTGACTACCTGCTGCATCATCATGAAGCCTACGATAATCAGAGCCGGTGCTGTCGCAAAGGACGGAACCGTCAGGAAAATCGGAGAGAGGAGCAGGGAGAGCGCGAAGAGTGCGCCGGTCGTCAGAGCAGTCAGACCTGTACGTCCGCCTTCCGCGATACCGGATGTAGACTCAACAAATGTCGTGACCGTAGATGTTCCGAGGCAAGCGCCGACTGTTGTCGCAACAGCGTCCGCAAGCAGAGCGCCCTTGATTCCCGGAAGGTGTCCCTCCTCGTCCAGCATGTCAGCCTTGGATGCGCAGCCGATCAGAGTTCCCAGTGTGTCGAAAATATCGACGAACAGGAAGGAGAACATGACAACGAAGAAATTGACCGTTCCGATCACCGAGAAATCAAGCTTGAAAAGCGTCGGGGCAATCGAAGCAGGAGCTGAGATGATGCCGGAAGGAATCAGGCTGTAAAAACCGGCTTCCGCGTCCGGAACATACAGACCGACAAGCTGGCAGATAATGCCCAGAGCCCATGTCGCAAGAATACCGATCAGCAGGTTACCCTTGACCTGACGGATTACAAGGAAGGCTGTGATCAGAATACCGATCAGGGCCAGAAGAACCGTGATACCCTCCGTGTTGAATGTGCCGGTCTTGATGGAGTTGCTGAACGAGAACATCGTTACGAGCGTGGAGCCGGCCACTGTGATATGCGCATTCTGAAGGCCGATAAAGGAAATGAAAAGTCCGATACCGACGGAAACGCCTATTTTAAGCGGGCCCGGAATGGCGTTGAAGATCGCCTCACGGACATTGGTGACGGAAAGGACGATGAAGATAAGTCCTTCTGCAAATACAGCCGTCAGCGCCATTTCCCAGGAATAACCCATTCCCAGAACGACCGTGTACGCAAAGTAAGCGTTCAGACCCATGCCTGCGGAAAGTGCAAACGGCAGGTTGGCGAACAGAGCCATGCACACGCAGCCGACGGCAGAAGCGAGAGCTGTCGCGGTGAAGACCGCGCCGCTGTCCATTCCGGATGCGGAAAGAATACCGGGATTGACGGCCAGGATGTAAGCCATGGTCATGAACGTGGTGATACCGGCCATGATCTCGGTACGGACAGTGGTTCCGTGTTCCTTGAGTTTGAAGAATTTTTCCATTATGAGTTTCCCCCATTTCGATAAAATAGAACAAGTTTCGTTCCCGTATAGAACATCGTATAGTATGGCACAAAAAGTAAATCAGTTCAACGCTGAGAATTCATGAAAATAGTCACAATTTTACTATTATAATCGTGCGTAATAAATAAAAAGCGGGAAAATGCAACTTGCAATAAATAAGGAAGAGGTTTATTGTTAACCGGGTGATAATCAATGGTATACTTTACACAAGAATTGCAAATATAAAGAATATCTGTTGAAGGAAAGAGATTCATGGAAATAATTCATGGATAGAACTTCATGGAAAGAGATGCATTGATAGAACTTTATGATAACAAATTCATGCCGTATCTTACATGAGCATTGGAAAATAAGAGAGGAGATGCACTATGAAAAAAGATGTCAGACTGACGCAAATGGCAAAAACCTCCGGTTGAGCGGCGAAAATAGGTCCCGAGACCCTTTCCCAGGTTCTGGGAAAGCTGCCCCGTTTCTACGATGAAAACCTGCTTGTCGGAATTGAGACCTCCGATGATGCAGCGGTTTATAAAATCACGGACGACATCGCCCTGATCGAGACCGTGGACTTCTTTACGCCTATAGTGGATGATCCGTATACATTCGGCCAGATCGCGGCGGCCAACTCCCTCAGCGATGTGTACGCGATGGGCGGAATCCCCAAGATCGCCCTGAACATCGTCGGTTTCCCGAACTGTCTGGATCCCTCGATCCTCGGAGACATCCTGGCCGGCGGTGCGGACAAGGTAAAGGAAGCCGGTGCGCTCCTGATCGGCGGCCATTCCGTCCAGGACGATGAGCCGAAATACGGACTGTGCGTTGCCGGTTTCGTACATCCGGACAAGGTGTTCCGGAACTGCGGCACAAAGCCCGGCGACGTTCTGATCCTGACCAAAGAGATTGGAAGCGGCATCGTCAACACGGCCATCAAGGGCGATCTGGCGTCGGATGAGGCAATCAGGGATGCCGTGCGCAACATGACGTCACTGAACAAAAAGGCGGGAGAGCTCATTCTCAAATATCCGGTGAGCGCCTGCACGGACATCACCGGCTTCGGCCTGGCCGGACACGCCGCGGAGATGGCGGTGCCGAGCGATGTTACATTTGAACTGTACCATGAATCGATTCCTTATTTAAAGGGAGCGATGGAGTATGCCCGGATGGGACTTGTACCGGCCGGCGCATACAAGAACCGCAAACTCACCATGAACAGGATGCGGTACGACACGGTCGATGAAGTCTATATCGATCTTCTGCATGACCCGCAGTCGTCCGGCGGACTGCTGTTCTCCGTCCCGGCCGAGTATGCGGACAGGGTCATGGATGATTTTTCGCATGCCCATATGGACACGGCCGTTTCCATCATCGGCAGAGCGGTCAGAAGAGAAAATGATGAGTATATCCGACTGGTACCCGGAAAGAATGGAGTTACTATATGAGAAAAAAGGAAATGAAGCTGGTCGTGACATTCCACACAACAGCGGACGCAATGGCTACGGAGCGCGTCTGCCTGGATGAAAAGTTTCCCGGAAGGCTGATCCCCGTACCGAGGACGATCTCCGCGGGCTGCGGGCTGTCCTGGTGCTGCGACGAGTCGCTTGAGGAACAGATCGTGGCGCTCCTCAGCGAGCATCAGATCGAGCACGAGGGCGTGCATCATGTTCTGGTATAAATTCCCGCTGTGACAGACGGCAATACGCGGCTGTACGGAAAGAGCTCGTGCGAGCTGATGATTCGGGACTGCGGCGGCAATACGCGGCTGTACGGAAAGAGCCGTCGGGGCCTATAACCATATACTATAAATAGCGATGTTTATAAATATGGTCAATTGGACATGCCAACCACATGGAAAGTATAATTTTACTAAGGGAGTCTGCAACGAAACAGCACAGATGTGTCTGGTCGCTTCGTTCCGGCTCCCTTTTGTAACTTTATTATTCAAACTTCCCATATACGGTATACCGACAGTCTCATCATACAAATACTGCCTCGGCGGGACGCCGGGAAGTTTGAGACAAAAATCCGTAACAGAGATCAATTACTGCGAGGAGCGAACAATGATATATTTTGACAATGCCGCCACATCCATGATCAAGCCCAAGTGTGTTATAGACGCCGTGGTGGATGCCATGCAGCATATGGGAAACTCGGGGAGGGGCGCACACGGCGCGTCACTGGGCGCGTCCAGGACCATTTACGATACGAGGCAGATCCTTGCGGAGCTCTTTCATGCGGAAAACCCGACCCGGATCGCCTTCACGGCGAACTCAACAGAGAGCCTGAATATCGCTATCAAGGGCCTTTTTGAGCCGGGTGACCATGTAGTCTCGACCGTTCTTGAGCACAACTCGGTCCTCAGACCGCTGTATGAGCTTGAGAAAAAGGGCGTGCGCGTCACCTATGCAGAGTGCAATGAAAAGGGAGCAATCACTCCGGAAGATATCCTTAAGCATGTCGATTCTTCGACAAAGGGTATCGTATGCACGCATGCATCGAACCTGACCGGAAACATGATCGATATCGCACGCGTCGGCGCAGCCGCCCGGGAAAAGGGCCTGCTCTTTGTCGTGGATGCCTCCCAGACGGCGGGCGTTATCCCCATTGATGTTCAGGAAATGAATATAGATGTGCTGTGCTTTACCGGCCACAAGAGCCTTCTGGGCCCGCAGGGGACCGGCGGACTGTATGTCCGGGAAGGCGTCGAAGTAAGGCCTCTGCTCAGCGGCGGAAGCGGCGTGCAGACCTACAACCGGGAGCACCCGAAGGAGATGCCGACTGCGCTTGAAGCGGGAACCCTGAACGGACACGGTATTGCCGGCCTTCATGCGGCGGTGGAATATATCATGGAAATCGGGATGGACACGATCCGGGAGAAAGAGATGCGGCTCATGTATCGCTTCTATAACGGGGCAAAGGAAATTCCCGGGATCACGATTTACGGTGATTTCGACGCGGAGGAGAGATGTCCGGTCGTAACGCTCAACCTGCTGGATTATGATTCGGGCGAGGTCAGCGACGAGCTTGCCGTGAGATACGGCATAGCCACGAGACCGGGCGGTCACTGTGCGCCGATGATGCATAAGGCGCTCGGTACGGTGGAGCAGGGAGCGGTTCGGTTCAGCTTTTCCGGCTTTAATACGGAAGAGGAAGTGGATATCGCTCTGGGTGCGCTCAGGGAGCTTTCCGAGGAGGGATGACGACTCGAATCATAACGATTAAAGCGTGCTTATATAATTTCCTATAAGCGCGCTTATTGATAGTGTTGACATATGAGCGCATGTCGTGTTACTATACGTCTGTGCTGATGAACGATGTTCTTTGAATCGTGTGCTGCACGGCAAGAACGCCGAGGCGTTCTTGATATGAGGGAGTGGATAGGTAACTGGTGTGCCTCCTGGTCTTCAAAACCAGTGTTGGGCGTGTGTACGTCCTGGGTGGGTTCGATTCCCACACGCTTCCGCCAGATTATTCATGCGAGACGCTCGCATTGGAAAAGGGCTGCCGCATTAAGCTGCGTCACCGATCGGTATAATGGTGACACCGCCTGATGCGACAGCCCTTTAAATCTCTGACGCAGAATGAAACTCCTCTCCGACGTGGGATACAAACTTTATCAGTCTGTGATGATATTAACAGTCTATGATGAAATGCAGCATGTTCAGAAATTCCGCCGTCGGCTTTCGGTGATCTTCCGGGGGTAATGCGGACATGCTATCCCCCTCGCCGCCTTCGTCAGAAGGTACGCAGGCGCTGCTTCGGCAATTCTGGACCTGGACGGACAGGAACTCTTCCAGCGTGCTGGCGATAATGAAATTGGCCATCTGGAGAGTATCCTGTGTCACCCTTGTTTTCGGGTCATCGATGAGCGGTTCCAGAATGCTCAGACACCTGTCATAGATCGTATTTCCGAGGAACATGGACTGTATGACGGGAGAGTGCTCATTTTTATTGTTCGGGAACAGGGCATAATATTCCTCTAAAAGTTCGGTCAGTTGGAACTTGTACTTCCCGAAGAAGAAATTGTAGAAGAGCTCGGGACTGGAAAATGCATGCCTGCAGAAACAGTTCCAGATCTCATAGAAGCGATCGTAAGATGTAAGCTCTTTATGATTGATCTCCATGAGATCATCGCTGTATGGCTGAAGATAACGCACGGATGCCAGAGACAGAAGCCAGTCGGAATCCTGAAAATAAGAGTAAATCGTCGAATTATGAAAACCTGCCTCCTCCGCAATCTTGCGGATGGAAATGGAACTGAACGGTTCCGACTGAATGAGCTTTGATGCGGCTTCTACAAAAGCGCGTTTTCTGCGCAGAAATAAATCCTGATTTTTCTTGTTCAGCATATGCGACACCTGATAAAAAAAAGAGTATGCAGAAAGGATGTTTGGGGCGTTTCTGCAGGGTAAACCGGTCAAAAGATGTAACGAACCGCAGAACATATCATACGTAAATCCTTATCTATATATTACTATATATTTATAGAAATATGCAATAGTCACGGTCGAATTGCAGGTTTTATTATATACAAAAAATATCGGACAGGAAAGGAGCCGGGCGCATGAATTACATGGGATTTGAGGAGCCGGAAAAAAGGATATTCTGGACAAGGCAGGCGGCCGACGTGGAGGACGAACTGCGCGGGACGGGCGTGTATCGGGTCCGAAAGGAATATATAGAAAAGAAAAATGATACGATCGCCGAGTTCTATCTCCGCCTGTATCGGTGGTACACGAAGGAGGCGTCGAAGTACATGGCTGTGGACGGGGAATTCCCGATCTGGATGAGTATGTCCGAAGACCTCATGCTGCAGCCGGTGGAGGATACGGTCATTCTTGAAGTGGAGATTCCGTCCGACCGGTATCTTCTGTGCAACTATGATGCCTGGGGATATATCGTCAATTATTTCTATGTTCCGCTTGATGAGCAGGATCGCATTCGCCATGTCGCGGAGCTGAAGCGATACGGGGTGGGGAGCGACGATGAGCTGCTCCTGACGAACAAAGGAAATTTCTATCCGATCCTGAAGCGGGAAGTGCAGCAGAGCTGGAGCCGGGCGTTTACTCTGTGCCCCCGGAATATAACGGAAGGACTTGTGGCGACGACCTGGGAAATCAGGCAGGAGTGGGTCAGGAGAATCCGCCACTACGGCGAGTGATATCTTTTTTCAAGAAACCGGGAAATCAGGCAGGAGTGGGTCAGGAGAATTCGCCGCTTAGGAGAGGATCATTTGCTTCAATAATCTGTATTTAAGGAGGAACCAATATGCGCATGTGGACGGCACAGATGCCGATTGTCGACGAGACGATTGAAAGGGACGGTGTCTCTTATGTAAAGAAGGAATACCTGCGCAGGAAGTACCGGGAGACAGCCTGGGTGTTTCTGACCGCCTATGACTTCCTGATCCGGGAGATGGAGAAGCGCGTGCCGAGACCCGCGGAGGCTGAGAGCCCCGTCTGGGTGTTCCGGGACAGCGGCAGAGTCTTCTGCTCTCCGGGCGCCGTTTTGTACGAGATGGAGATCCCGGATGAGGAGATGGTCATATTTGACCTGCGTGACTGGCAGGACATCCTGTCGCTGAAGCCTCTGGGGACTGCCGAAGAGCGATCTGCCATCCTTGCCGACATGAGAAGGCAGGGGGTTTCGGACACGACGGATGTTTTTCAGAAACCGTTTTATCCCATATTGAAGAGGCAGATCCAAGGCAGTTGGAAAGCCCTTCTCGAGGGGCCCGGGCCGGACGAAACATGGCAGCAGGGAGCGGTGTGGCAGCTGAAAAAAGAGTGGATCAAAAGAAGAGAAATTATTTCCCGGGTATAAATTGCCGATATATAGAAAAAGCTTATTAATTGCATTTTGAAATAAAAAAGCGCGCTTATTGACTTATCTATCAACATTCGATAAACTGTTGAATAAGAAAAAGCGCGCTTAATTTTTTGCGGAAAATTTGTACGAAACCTCTCAAATCACTATCGCACAGAGTTTCCGCGGCATCACGAAAATCTGATTTAAAATGGAAAGGAGGGGAATGATTTCTTGAAACTCGAAATAGGTAATTTTTATGTAAAAGAAATCAAATTCGGAGACGAATTATCCTTCAATGACGGCGTTCTGACCATCAACAAAGAGGAAGCACTCGCGATGGTAAAAGAGGATGACCGTATTACAGAGGCAGAGCTTTATATTGTAAATCCGGGCGATGAAGTTCGTCTGTGCCCTGTTAAAGAGGCTATTGAGCCCCGCACAAGACTTGACGGCAAGGGACTTTTCCCGGGTTATACAAGCCCGCTTCGCCAGTCCGGCAACGGCGTGCTTCACGCACTTAAGAACTGCAGCGTTCTCGTTGTAGGAAAGCACTGGGGCGGATTCCAGGACGGCCTTATCGATATGAGCGGTCCGGGACAGAAGCTCACATATTTCGGCGGCCTTCAGAACATCGTTCTGGTAGCGGATACCAATGAAGAGTTCGAGCGCTATGAGCAGCAGAAGAAGAATGACGCTTTAAGGCGCGCAGGCCACAAGCTTGCTGAGTTCATCGGCAAGTGCGTAAAGGATCTGACTCCGGAAGACACAGACGTCTATGAGACGACCGCAGTTACAAAGAGATCCGCAGAGGTCAATGCTCTGCCGTCAGTAGTGGCAGTCCTTCAGCCGCAGTCTCAGATGGAGGCCATGGGCTACAACGACCTGCTTTACGGCTGGGATATGAACCGTTATCTGCCGACATATATGAGCGCTCAGGAAGTGCTGGACGGAGCTCTTGTATCCGGTTCCTTCATGCCGTGCTCATCCAAGTGGTCAACATATGACTTCCAGAATTTCCCGATTCTTCGTGCCCTTATGGCGGAGAACGGAACAGACTACAACTTCCTCGGCGTTATCATGGCCAACCTGAACGTTGCCATGGACCAGAAGGAACGCGTAATTCAGATGATCGTACAGACAGCTACAGAGCTCGGCGCTGATTTCGCTCTTGTTACAGAAGAAGGCTACGGCAATCCGGATGCTGACTATGTAGGCGCGATCGCAGCTCTTGAGACAGCCGGCATCAAGGTCGTCGGCGTAGCAAATGAATGCACAGGCCGTGACGGCGCTTCTCAGCCGCTCGTTACTCTGGATGAGAAGATTCACGCAATGGTATCTACCGGAAACGTATCGGAACTTATTGAACTTCCTCCGATGAAGACTGTTCTCGGCGAGCTTGAAGCTCTCGGAAGAGACGGCAACTCCGGCGGTTGGGAAGGCGACGAGATCCTCGGACCGTCTGTCAGACCCGATGGCTCCATCATCATGGAAGATAACGGCCTGTTCTGCGGCGATATGACTGTAGGCTGGTCTCACAAGACAATGAAAGATTTCTGATAAAAAGGAGAATGGCACATGAGCAAAAAGGCGATTATATACGTCAATCAGTTCTTCGGCCAGCTCGGCGGCGAAGATACTGCAGGCGTAGGTCCGTCCATTCATGCAGAATTGATCGGTCCTGCCATGGCGTACGATAAGCAGCTGGTAGATTGTGATGTTACACACACAATCATCTGCGGCGATAACTATATGGGATCCAATACGGAAGATGCCGTTGCGCAGATTCTCGGATTCCTTGAAGGACTTGAGTTTGATATTTTCATCGCAGGTCCCGCATTTAATGCCGGTCGTTACGGCGTTGCCTGCGGCACGATCTGCAAAGCTGTTAAAGATAAATTCGGCGTTCCGGTCATCACATCCATGAACCAGGAGAATCCGGGTATGGAAATGTTCCGTAAGGAAATGATCATCATGAAGGGCGGCAACATCGCTTCCAAGATGAGAAAAGACCTTGCGGCAGTGGTAAAGGTTGCCAACAAGATGCTGGCCGGCGAACCGGTCGGACCTGCAGCCGATGAAGGCTACTTCCCGACAGGCCATCGTCATCAGGTATTCATCGAGGAGAATGCAACAGATCGTTTCATGAAGATGCTTCGCGCACGTATTCACGGCGAAGAGTTCGTTTCCGAACTTATCGTTCCGAAGCTTGACCGTGTTCCGATCGCAGCTCCGGTTAAAGACCTTAAGACTGCAAAGATCGCGATGCTCACCACCGGCGGTATTGTTCCGGTAGACAACCCGGATCGTATCCAGTCCGCATCCGCTACACGTTGGGGCAAGTACGATATCACCGGTATGGAAAGACTCGAGAGCGGTGTCTTCAAGACTATCCATGCAGGATTTGACCCGGCTGCCGCCAACGCTGACCCGAACGTCATCATGCCGATCGACGTTCTCAGAGCCATGGAGAAGGAAGGCGTATTCGGAAGCCTTCATCAGTACTTCTATTCAACAGTCGGTACAGGAACGACTGAGAAGGAAGCAGCTCGTATGGCCAAGGAAATTCTGCCATTACTGCAGGCCGACAATGTCGACGCATGCATAATGGTAAGTACGTGAGGGACCTGTACACGTTGCGGTGCAACGATGGTTAAAGAAATTGAGCGTGCCGGTATCCCGATCGTTCATATGTGCAATATTGTTCCTGTATCGAAGACAGTCGGAGCGAACCGAATCGTTCCTACAATCTCTATTCCGTACCCGCTGGGAGACCCTGCTACTTCCAAGGAAGATCAGTGGAAACTGCGTTATCACAGAGTCAGAACAGCTCTGGAAGCACTTGCTACTGACGTTGAGGAGCAGACAGTATTCCCGGTATAATCAGAGATCTGATTTTTGTGTGATGTGGTCGCTGGAATCGGATCTGATCCTTTTCCAGTGACCACATTTTGAATATGCTGCTCCATTTTGTCCGCGGACGCTTATGTCAAGACATATGGGGGAAAGCACATGAAAAAAAATGAATTTAATACAATATTTAAGATATCGCTGATCATCTGCGTGATCATCGCGATCTGGGCCGTCGGCTTCAACGCGAGTTTTACCGTTGCTGCCGGCGCCATGTTCTCGTTCTTTACAACGAAATTCGGATGGCTGTATCTGGTTTCCATGTTTGCATTTGTAATATTCGCGATCTTCGTCGCGTTCAGCAAATGGGGAAACATTACACTCGGAAAAGACGGAGAAAAACCGGAGTATAAGACATTGACCTGGTTCGCCATGCTGTTTGGCTGCGGCATGGGCGTCGGACTTGTCTTCTGGGGTGTTGCGGAGCCGATTTCATTCTATGTAAGACCTGCGGCCGGCATTGCACCGGAGACGTCTGACGCTGCGAATTTTGCGCTTAAGGCCGCATTCATGCACTGGGGTGTTTCTCCTTGGGCAAATTATGCTATAATAGGACTGGGACTTGCATACTTTGGATTCCGTAAACAGAAAAAAGCCATGATCAGTGCTACACTGGAGCCGCTTATCGGCGAAAAGGCGAACGGCTGGATCGGTATTACGGTCGACGTTCTCGCTGTATTCGCAACGGTGGCAGGCGTAGTTACATCTCTTGGACTCGGTGTTATGCAGATCAACTCAGGCCTTAATATGGTCCTGGGCCTTCCGTCTACCCTGATGATCCAGATCGTTATTATCATAATCATCTCCTTCATCTACATCTCAACGGCTGCGGCCGGTATTGAGAAGGGTATCGCGGTTATCTCTGATATCAATCTGTATCTGTTCGTTGGTCTGATCGCAGCCGGTTTCTTACTCGGCCCGAAGATGGAGATCCTGAACGGCTTTATCGGCGGCGTCGGATCCTATCTGCAGGACTTCGTAAAAGACTCTCTGCTCGTAAATGGTTACGGTGATAACAGCTGGACATTTGACTGGAGAATATTCTACTGGGCATGGTTCATCGCATGGGCTCCGTTCGTCGGCGTCTTCATCGCAAGAATCTCCAAGGGCAGAACGATCCGTGAATTCATTCTTGGCGTTGCTCTTGTTCCCGGACTTACCTCCATCGTATGGTTCTCCATTTACGGATGCCTTGGTCTGCACCTTGCTGAAACCGGAGTCCTTACTTCCGAGCAGCTCGCGGCAATCGCGGCTGCACCTGAAACAGGACTGTTCACGGTACTTCAGTATTACCCGTTCACGAAGATTATTTCTATCGTGGCAATCATACTGTTGAACACGTTTTTTATTACTTCGGCCAATTCGGGAACCTTCGTTCTGTCCATGCTGACGACGGACGGCGACCCCAACCCGCCGAAGAACAAGATGATTATCTGGGGTGTTATCCAGTCTGTCATGGCAATCGGTATGATGATCGCCGGCGGACTCAAGCCGCTGCAGACGATTTCGCTTGCGGCAGCGTTCCCGTTCATCTTCATCATGTTTGCGGAGATGGCTTCCCTGGTAATCGCGTTGAAACAGGAAAAAGTATAAGTTAATGGCGTACAGCCATTCAGCCGGCAGCCGAAAAGGCGCCGGGAGAGTATTGGAGGAATTTAAAAATGGGCAAATTGTATGATGTAGTCATCCTCGGTGCAGGCCCCGGCGGACTGGCAGCCGGACTGTATGCAGGTCGTGCAAGACTGTCTACACTGATCATCGAGAAAGGTGTTGACGGCGGACAGATCGCGATCACAAACGAAATCGAGAATTATCCGGGACAGATCGTAGACGCTGAAGAATCAGGTCCGTCTCTGATTGAGCGCTTCACAAAGCAGGCTGAGCAGTTCGGATGCGAGAGAGTTCATGATGTCATTGAGAAAATCGAAGTTGACGGCGACATCAAGAAACTGATCGGAAAAGACGGCACCTATGAAGGCAAGACACTCATCATTGCGACAGGTGCTTATCCGAGACCGATCGGCTGCGAAGGCGAAAAAGAATTCCTTGGCAAAGGCGTGTCTTACTGCGCAACATGCGACGCGAACTTCTTTGAAGACTTCGAAGTATACGTCGTAGGCGGCGGCGATGCTGCTGTTGAGGAAGCTATTTATCTTAGCAAGTTTGCCCGTGACGTTACGGTAATTCATCGAAGAGATGAGCTTCGTGCGGCAAAATCTATCCAGGAGAGAGCTTTCAAGGTTCCGAACCTTCACTTCATGTGGAACTCAGTCGTTGTAAAGCTTGACGGCGATGATATCCTTCAGAAGATGACTGTCAAGGATACCAAGACCGGAGAACTCAGAGAATATGAGTGTGATGAAGATGACGGCATGTTCGGCGTATTCGGATTCATCGGACGCGTACCGAACACAGCAGTTCTTGAGGGAAGCGGAATCGAGCTGAACCAGGCCGGTTATATCCCGACAGATGACGATATGCGCACCAATATCCCGGGCGTATTCGCAGCAGGCGACGTCCGTGTAAAGAGCCTTCGTCAGGTCGTAACGGCAGCAGCTGACGGTGCTATCGCGGCTACACAGTGTGAAAAGTACATCAATGAAAATGCCGAGAAGTGGGCATAAGACCCTGCCGGTATTTAATAAATTACAATAAGTTCCATTTAGGAGGTACATTAACATGTTGGAAGTTGATAAGAAGACATTTGAAGCTGAAGTTCTTCAGGCAGAGGGATATGTATTCGTAGATTTCTATGGTGACGGATGCGCACCCTGCATGGCTCTCATGCCGTTCGTACATGCTCAGGCTGACAAGTACGGCGACAAGCTGAAATTCTGCGCGCTCAATACATCCAAGGCCCGTCGCGTAGCAATCGCTCAGAAGGTTCTCGGCCTTCCGGTTATGGCAATCTACAAGGATGGCGCTCAGGTTGAGGCTCTGGTAAAGGACGATGCTACAGAAGAAGCGATCGGCGCAATGATCGAGAAGTACGTAGCAATGGTATAAATTCCGGCGACGGATCGTTCCGTTTTTCCGGACTTACTCACCCGGAAAAACTTACGATAAATACTCGTAGTAACTATTGACAATCTGACAGGAAAGGAGGAAACGATGGCTATTTTAGACGGAAAAAAAGTAGTTGTCATCGGAGACCGCGACGGTATTCCGGGCCCTGCTATCAGTGCCTGTGTTGAGAGTGCCGGCGGCGAAGTGGTTTTCGCATCTACCGAGTGCTTTGTTTGAACGAGCGCAGGTGCGATGGATCTGGAGAATCAGAAAAGAGTAAAAGAGTTTGCTGAAACATATGGTGCTGAGAATGTAGTTGTTATTCTTGGTGCAGCAGAAGGCGAAGCAGCAGGTCTTGCTGCAGAGACCGTTACAGCAGGCGATCCGACTTATGCAGGTCCATTGACGGGGGTCCAGCTTGGACTCACAGTATATCACGTGTGCGAGCCAGAAGTTAAGGAAGAATTTGATCCGGACGTTTATGATGATCAGATCAGCATGATGGAAATGGTTCTTGATGTTGATGATATCATCGAAGAAATGTCCAGCATCAGAGATGAGTACTGCAAGTATCTTTAATTAGTACGGGCAGTGTCCTTCTGACAGACAACAGGGCGGGGAAGAGGCGACATGCTCCTCCTCGCCCTTTTCTTAAAATGAAATAATTCCGGAAAGGTGGAATATAGATATATGAATACTGTAATTAAGGGTGCCGGATATGTTCTTGCACATACTCCCGATTTTATGCTTCACAACGGATCAACACAGACAACAGAAATGATTGTTAATCCCGAATCCGAGTATCTTAAAGAGATGAGAAATCACCTTCGCTCATTTGAGCAGGTCGTTGACTACTGGCCGAATCAGGTTTACATCGGCAATAAGAACCTCGATGAGTACAAGGCTGTAGAGTTCCCGTACTATGACAAGTCCGTAGAAGGCGCTGACCGTTACGGCAAGTTCGGCGAGATCATGCCGGAAGCTGAGTTCTATCTTTTGACACAGGCCTGCGACGCTTTCGAAGTATTCTACCTGAGCAAAGAATTCGTTGCTGCTCACAAGGCAGAGCTCGCAGCCGATCCGCTCATCACAGATGATATCATGGCAAGAGTAAACGACGGCGCCGATCTTGATACGATCAAGGGCTTCGTTGAAAATGAAGCTGCCGAAGCAATTTACTATAACGATGAGCTTGTAGGCTGCTGCAAGAGAGCGCATGACATCGACGTTAATCTCAATGCAGAGGTCATGCTTGAGAACCTGGCCAACAAGGCTACCAGCGTTCTTTCCATCCTTCACGGCCTGAAGGCTGCAGGCATCAGCGCTGATGAAGTTGAATACGTAATCGACTGCTCCGAGGAAGCCTGCGGTGACGTTAACCAGCGCGGCGGCGGCAACTTCGCAAAGGCTGCAGCCGAGATCGCAGGTCTGAACAATGCAACCGGATCCGACGCCAGAGGCTTCTGCGCAGGCCCGTCTCACTCCATGATCGAGGCTGCCTCTCTGGTCAAGGCAGGCGCTTTCAAGACGGTTGCCGTTATCGGCGGCGGCTGCATCCCGAAGCTCGGCATGAACGGCAAAGACCACGTTAAGAAGGGTCTTCCGATGCTCGAGGACTGCCTTGCGGGCTTCTGCTTCATTCTTTCCGAAAACGATGGTATTAACCCGGAAATCAACCTTGATATCCTCGGACGCCATACTGTAGGAACAGGCTCTGCTCCGCAGAACGTTATCGGCAGCCTTGTAGCGGATCCGCTTGAGAAAAACGGCCTGAAGATGACCGATATCGATAAGTTCTCTCCGGAAATGCAGAACCCGGATATCACAAAGCCGGCCGGGGCAGGCGATGTCCCGATGGCTAACTATAAGATGATCGGCGCTCTCGCTGTCAAGAAGGGCCAGATCACACGTAAAGAGCTGGGAAGCTTTGTCGAAGATCACGGCCTTACAGGCTTCGCTCCGACACAGGGCCACATCCCGTCGGGCGTTCCGTATATCGGATTTGCAAGAGAAGACATCCTGGCCGGCAAGATCAAGAACGCTATGATCATCGGCAAGGGCTCTCTGTTCCTCGGAAGAATGACAAACCTGTTCGACGGCGTATCCTTCGTCATTCAGGCAAATACAGCGGCTGAACAGAAGAGCGCAGGCGTTTCCGAAGCAGAGGTCAAGGGAATGATCGCAAAGGCAATGAAGCAGTTCGCAGCGAACCTTCTGGCAGAAGCAGAGGAAGCATAAATCAGAAAGAAAGGTGCATACTATGGCAAATGCAATTGAAAAATTAATCGCCGAGACCTTTCTTGAGATGGCTGAAGGTCTCGAGACCGGCAGTTTCGGAAAAAAGCCCAAAATCGCTCTTACAGGTATGGGAAGCGAGCACGGCGAAGAAAATGCTATGGCGGCAGCGCTCGACGCAGCCAAAAGCGGCATTGATGTTTACTACATCGGCAGCCTGAAGGCGGACGGCGTCACGACCGTTGAGGCAACAGACGACGAAGACGGACATGACAAGATGGACGCTATGCTGGATAACGGCGAGATCGACGGTGCCGTTACCATGCATTATCCGTTCCCGATCGGCGTTTCCACAGTCGGACGCGCAATCACTCCGGCTTTCGGAAAAGAGATGTTCATCGCCAACACGACCGGTACTTCCAGCACCGACCGTATCGAAGGAATGATCTTAAACGCAATCTACGGTATTATCACAGCCAAGGCGTGCGGCATCGCAAATCCGACTGTAGGTATCCTGAACGTTGACGGCGCAAGACAGTGCGAGAAGGCACTCAAGAAGCTTGCCGACGGCGGATATCCGATTCAGTTCGCAGAGTCCAGCCGCGCTGACGGCGGCTGCGTCATGAGAGGCAACGATGTGCTTCGCGGCACACCGGATGTCATGGTCATGGATTCTCTGACAGGCAACGTTATGATGAAGATGATCTCCTCCTTCACCACGGGCGGCAGCTTCGAAGCTACCGGCTACGGATACGGCCCGGGTATCGGCGAGAACTATGAGAAGCTCATCATGATCGTCTCCAGAGCTTCCGGCGCGCCGGTCATCGCCAATGCGATCCGCTTTGCGGGAGAGCTCGTAAAGGGCGGCGTATTTGAGATCGCCAAAGCTGAATTTGCAGCCGCCAAGGCTGCAGGTCTCGATGCGATCAGAGCGGACCTTAAGGCTGCACAGGAAAAGGCAGGGGCTCCGAAGGAAGAAGTGAAGGCTCCGCCGGCAGAAGTCGTCACAGCACAGATTCCGGGTATCGAAGTCATGGATCTGGACGATGCTGTCATGACGCTCTGGAAAGAGAATATTTACGCGGAGAGCGGCATGGGCTGCACAGGTCCGATCGTGCGTATCTCCGAGGCCAACAAGGAAAAGGCTGTCGAGATCCTCAAGAAAGCGGGTTATGTCAGCTGATTGATGGCAGTTTGAGAGACATTTCATATATTTGCTGAAAGAATTAATAACTCGAACTTCCCACATGCATGGGAATGGAAGCTTGAGTAAATAAGAACAGATAAGGGCTGCCGCACTAAGTTGCAATTGGTGATTTGGGCGGCAGCCCTGAAACAGGGAGGGAGTGGCATGGACCGCAACAAGCTTTACAGAATGATACCCAAGGTGGATGTTCTTCTTGAAAACGAAACCGTGCAGAATCTGGTTGAAACATACGGTCATGGAATTGTCATGGAAATGATTCATCAGGAGATGGATCGTCTGCGGGAACTGATTCGCGGCGCGCAGGATACGGATTGTGTAGAGGATGCAATCAGTCAGCTGCCGGAGGCGATCGAGAGAGAGACGGAAGCATTGTTCATACCCCGCGTACGGAAAGTCATCAATGCGACCGGTACCGTTCTGCACACCAATCTCGGAAGAGCACCGATCCGTCGGGATCAGGCTGAAAAGCTTGCCGATATCGTCAGCGGTTATTCCAATCTTGAATACAATTTAGAGGCAGGAAAAAGAGGGGAACGCTATTCCCATTTTGAAAAACTGATCTGCAGATTAACGGGAGCCGAGGCCGCCATGGTCGTCAATAACAATGCGGCGGCGGTTCTGCTCGTTCTGAGCTCGATGGCAGCCGGCGGTGAGGCCATTGTCTCCCGCGGCGAGGAAGTCGAGATCGGAGGCAAGTTCCGGATTCCGGACGTCATGAAGCAGAGCGGTGCCACCCTCGTGGAGGTCGGCACGACCAACAAGACGCATTTTTCGGACTACGAGGAGGCGATCACCGAGAACACGAAGGTCATCATGAAGGTCCACACCAGCAATTACCGCATTTCCGGCTTTACGGAGAGCGTGCCGGCCGCGGAACTCAGGGGGCTGGCGGATGAGCACGGCATTCCGATCATCGAGGATCTCGGCAGCGGCGTACTGGTTAATCTGGAGAAATACGGGCTGACGCATGAACCCACCGTGCAGGAGGCCATAGAGGCGGGTATCGACGTGGTAAGCTTCAGCGGCGACAAGCTTCTGGGCGGTCCGCAGGCCGGAATCATTATCGGTAAAAAGAAATACATTGAGCAAATGAAAAAGCACCCGCTCACAAGAGCCCTCCGCGTGGACAAGTTCACCGTGACGGCGCTGGAGCTGACGCTGATGGAGTACCTGTTCGAGGAGAAGGCAGCGGAGAATGTTCCCGTTCTGCGGATGCTCCGCGAAACGGAGGAGACGCTCTTCCCGAAGGCTGAGAGGCTGGCTGAGAGGATCAGGGAAAAGACGACCGGCGCGGACGTCTCGGTGGAGCGCATCGAGTCCCAGGTCGGAGGCGGATCTCTCCCGTCGGAGGTTCTGCACGGAGCCTGTGTCGTGATCAGACCGCACGCCATGAGCACAGGACGTCTTGAGGAGGCTCTCAGAAAGTCGGCACATCCGATCATCGTGAGAACAGTCGACGACAGTGTCAAGATGGATGTTCGCACTATATTCGAGGAGGATTTCGAGACGATCGCGGAAGTGATGGCAGAGATTCTCGGGTGAAATCCGCGAAAGAGACAGAATTCATGAGACTCTCAGACGGGGAAGCTGAGTGAGTACTCAGAGGGAAACAGAAGGGAAGGTGGCTGGATGAAGCACATTATCATAGGAACCGCCGGACACATCGATCACGGCAAAACAACGCTGATCCGTGCCCTGACCGGCCGCAACACGGACCGGCTCAAGGAGGAGCAGCAGAGAGGAATTACCATCGACCTGGGTTTCACCTGGTTCGATCTGAAGGACGGAACCAGATGCGGCATCATTGATGTCCCGGGCCATGAGAAATTCATCAACAACATGGTTGCCGGCGTTGTCGGTATGGACCTTGTCCTCATGGTCGTGGCGGCTGACGAGGGAATTATGCCGCAGACACGGGAGCATCTGGATATTCTGGAGCTGCTCGGCATCGAGAAGAGCATCCTGGTCCTGAACAAATGCGACCTCGTGGATGAGGAATGGGCCGACATGGTCGAGATGGATACGAGGGAAGAGCTCAAGGGAACCATCATGGAAAATGCCCCCTGCGTTCGTGTCTCCTCCGCCACCGGCGAGGGCATCGACGAGCTGAAAAACCTGATTCAGGAGATGGTGCGCGACAAGGTGGAGGCCAGAGACGTAAACAGTATCCCGCGTCTGCCGATCGACCGCGTATTTACCCTTCCCGGATTCGGAACCATTGTAACCGGCACGCTCCTCTCCGGAAGCATCACCAAAGGAGAGACGCTCACCATTTTCCCGACAGGCAAGACCTCAAAAGTCAGGAACATTCAGGTCCATGAGACCAATCAGGAAATCTGTGAGGCCGGACAGCGCGTCGCTCTGAACATTCCGAACGTTAAGAAAGATGAAATCCATCGAGGCTGTGTACTGGCTCCGGCCAACAGCATGGAGAACACCACGCTGATCGACGTCAACCTTACAATACTGAAGAGTTCGTCCAGAACGATCCGCAACAGGGAGCGTTTCCACCTCTTTACGGGCACCAGCGAAATACTCTGCCGGGCGATCCTGCTTGACAAGGAGGAACTGAAGCCCGGAGAGACCGGCCTGGCGCAGCTCCTGTGCGAGGAGGAGATCGTCGTCAAGCGCGGCGACCGCTTTGTGGTCCGATTCTACAGCCCGCTGGAGACCAGCGGCGGAGGCGTCGTTCTCGAGTCCAACCCGAGAAAGAAAAAGCGCTTCAACGACAATGTCATTGAGGAGCTGAAGAGGAAGAAATCCGGATCGCTGACCGATGTGTGCGAACTCAATATCAGAGCGGTCACGGACGATCTGGTGCCTCTCAAGGAGCTGGCGAAACATTTGTCCCATTCCGTTGAGGAACTGAAGCCCTGTCTTGACGAGCTGGTCGAGAGAGGTACGGTCCTCGCCATTCCGCTTAAGAAGGACACCTGGTACTGGCATGCGGACAACGCCTTCATCGTTGAGCAGGAGATCGTCAGAACTCTCAGAAACTTCTATGAAAGGTATCCGTACCGCTACGGTATCGCGAAGGCCGAGATCCACAACACCTTTATGAAGAAGGTGCGCCTCAATGTATTTGACGCGTGCGTGAACCACATGGTGGAGAACGGAACATTCCGGCTGCAGGATGAATATATATGTTTGGCGGATTTTGAGATCACTAAGGACGAGACATTTGAAGACATCGAAAAACTGCTGACGGATACCTTTGAGCAGGCGGGATATCTGCTGCTCAGATTCTCTGAGATCGACAAGAAGCAGTATTCAGACGAGCTTGTCATGGACGTCCTTCATATCCTGATGAATGAGGGCAAGATGGTCAAGGTCGGAAATGATCTGGAAATGTATACGATGAAGCACTTCATGGATGCGGCGGAAGAACGGGTGCGGAAACATTTTGAGACGAAAGAGATCCTTACGATCAAAGAGGTCCGTGAAATGTTCGAGACGAACCGCAAATGCGCGAAACCAATTATAGAGTATATGGACGGGATCAAGGTAACAAAAAAGATCGGTGCAGAAACAGAAAGGGTGGCCTACATTTGAACTTAAAGCAACTTGAAGCGTTCGTAATGATTGCAAATAATAAAAGCTTCTCTCAGACAGCCAAGGAGCTGTATCTGACACAGCCCACTGTCAGCGCGTACATCAGCAAGCTGGAATATGAGCTGGGAGAAAAGCTTTTTTACCGTACGACCAAGGATGTCAATCTGACGGAGGCCGGTAAGAAAATTTATATTTATGCGAAAGACATTGTCGAACTTGCTGAAAAAATAGAAAATGCGTTTAAATCAGAGACTCAGGAGGGTATGCGTCAGATGGTCATATCCGCATCCTCGATTCCCGGAACCTACCTGCTCCCCGGGATCCTGGCGGAATTCAGCCGGGTCTGCCCGAATGTGGAGCTGCGTGTTCAGGAAACGGACAGTATGGGGGTGCTGAACGACATACGGGAGCACCGCGTAGACCTGGGATTCGTGGGTACTTCGGTCAAGGAACGGGACATTACTCTGATGCCGTTCTGCAAGGATGAGCTTGTTCTCGTTACGCCGAACACGGAGAGATACCGGGAGCTGAAAGAAAAGAGACTCGATCTGTCATGGATCGAGCAGGAATCCTGGCTTCTTCGTGAGGAGGGCTCGGGCACATACAAGGAGGCCATCCGGCTTCTCGATGATATGGGGATTCGGAGCGACCGCCTGCATATCCTGGCCCGGTTCAATAACACGGGCGCCATTCTGCTCTCCGTTGCGCAGGGCAGCGGGATAACGATCGTCTCGCGGCTGGCGGCACAGTCTGCCATCGACCGCGGGGATGTTCTTGAGCATCCCATGGGGGAGAACGGGGGCTTCCGGTGGATCAGTGTTGTTACGAACAGCACGTATCCGCTCACGGACGCCAGCAAGGATATGATAAAGCTGATCAAGAAGATGTATAACTGCTGACGGGGAATTTTGAGGACAGCGGGCCGGGAGGGCCCGCTGTCTTTCCGTTCACGGGTATGCCGGGGACCATTTTTGACGGCACCTGTATCATATTCGTCGGAAAACTCTTGTCCTTCCTTCGAACCGGTTTGCATGCAGCTGACATTTTACGTTCAAAGTGCGACCATTTGCGGAGGTTAAGGCCACTTACCGATTCTGCGGTAGTATAGTAGGCTCATATAGTTTGAGTGAGTAACTTGAAATAAAGGAGGACTGGAAAAATGAAAACAAAGCAGGCGCTCAACCCGTATATGGCCAGCTGGGAATATGTACCGGACGCGGAGCCGCACATTGTCGGCGACAGAGTGTATGTTTACGGATCGCATGACACCTTTAACGGCATCAATTTCTGCCTCGGCGACTATGTGTGCTGGTCCGCCCCGGTCGACGATCTGGGCAACTGGAGATTCGAGGGCGAGATCTATAAGAGAAGCCAGGATCCGGCCGCGCCGTGGTTCCGCATTACAAATGGCCTCGCCGCTCCCGATATGGTCGTCGGGTCGGACGGACGCTATTACCTCTACTATTTCATGGGCGGCACCAAAATGATCTCCATCGCCGTGTGCGATGAGCCTGCGGGCAAATATGAATTCTACGGATACGTCTCCTATCAGGACGGCACGCCGATCGGCAAGAAGAACGAGCCGTTCCAGTTCGACCCGGGCTGCCTGAAGGACAGGGACGGAAGACTGTATCTCTATACGGGATTTGCATTTGGAGGCAACCCGATCCTTCTCGACGGCTCCAAGCCGACGGTCGACGGGCCAATGGTATTTGAGATCGATACAAGCGACATGAAGACCGTCCTCACAGGACCGAACTACATGGGCATTCTCACCGGTGAAAAGGCCAAAGGAACGGAGTACGAAGCGCAGCCATTTGGCGAAGCCAGCTCCATGCGCCGTTTCGGCGATACCTATTATTTCATTTACAGCTCGCTGAACAGCCACAACCTGTGCTACGCATACAGCGACAACCCGCTGACCGGCTTCAAGTTCGGCGGAGTGCTCGTATCCTGCGGCGACATCGGCCTCGGCGACGCGACGGACCCCGACCACGCGAAGAACGATACGGGCAACACCCACGGATCCCTGATTGAGATCAACGGAAAGTATTACATCTTCTATCACAGACATACGAACCGCAAGCAGTCCTCGAGACAGGCCTGCGCCGAGGAGATCCGTTTCGAGAACGGCAGGTTCTATCAGGCGGAGATGACGTCCTGCGGCCTGAACGGCGGTCCGCTCGAAGGCAAGGGCCATTATCCGACCTACTGCGCGTGCAATGTCTACGGACCGGCCGGCACAAAGTTCCTGTCCATGATCAAGCGCCCGAAGAAGGGGCTTCCGTTCATCACACAGGACGGCGGCGACCGTGAGAGCGGTCCGGACCAGTATGTGGCAAATATGTGCGACGGGGCGGTATGCGGCTTCAAATATTTTGACCTGACAGATACGAAGAAAATCCGGATCAACATCAAAGGCAACGCGGACGGTACCGTGGAGGTCCGCAATGCGGAGCACGGTGAGGTCGTCGCAACGATTTCTGTCCGCCCGACAAAGGAGGAGAAGGGATTTTCCGCTGAATTCAAGGCCGGAGCGCTGGGGGCGAAAGATGCGTTGTTCTTTACATTTAAGGGTAAAGGTGCGTTCAATTTCTATAGCTTTGACCTCAAATGATAGTATATAGTTCTGCCTCGAAATGATGAAACTGTGTTATACTTATAAAAATACTGTATGAACCAGTTCGTTTTATAAGTAAGGAAGCTGATCATGATACGAGTTGCAATTGTAGAAGACGATCAACATTTTTCGACACAGCTCAGAGATTTCCTCCAGACATACAGCCGGGAAAACGGCGTGGAATTTCAGATCACAACATTTTCCGACGGCGATGAGATCACCGAGAATTATCGGGCGGAATATGACATTATCCTGATGGACATCCAGATGCGGTTCATGGACGGCATGACTGCGGCGGAAAAAATCAGAACCTCCGATGATGAGGTGACGATTCTGTTCATCACGAGCGCGCCGCAGTATGCAATACGGGGCTACCGCGTGGGTGCGATGGACTATATCCTGAAGCCGATTGAGTATAAGGCCTTCTCGGAATCATTAAGCCGCGCGGTGAGAAATCTGAAAAAGAAGAGCGGGAAATTCATCATGATCAATGTCAGGGGCGGCCGCCGTAAGCTGGAGGCGGGACAGATCCGGTTCGTGGAGGTATTCGACCACGATCTGGTCATCCACACGCTGACGGAAGATATAGAAACCAAGGGTTCCATGAACGCCGTCGAGACGGAGCTTATGGGGGAGAGTTTCTACAAGTGTTCCAAAGGCTGCCTCGTAAATCTTCAGTATGTCGATGGGATGGTCGGAAGCGAGATCGTGATCGGCGATGACCGGATTTCCGTCAGCAGGGCACGGAAGAAGGGCATGATCGATGCATTAAATGAATATATGGAAAGTGTAGGACTGTAATGTTTCCGATAAGCAGTTTGAATCACACGCCGGGCGTTGTGTATGCCATAGCTTACTGGGTCACTACAATTATGTATATCCGTATGTGGGGTCTTAAAAAAGACGGAACAGGGCAGCGTCTCAGGGATGCTGCCTTTCTTATTTTCCTTGCGGGATTTATGTACGTGACCGACGGCGTATCGAGAATGCTTTTTGTTCTCAGCATTATTGCCATAGGCGTGATCATATTAATCTATATCTATGTGAGTACGGGATGCAGCGCCATAGCCGGCGTCTATCTGTATATAAGAGCGTATATTCTCGGTGAGGCGGCAGCGGCTTTCGCATGGCAGATGTTTTTCTTTCTGGTCGTTCACGGGAATCTCCCGAACACGTTCCCTCTGATGATCGTGACCATCGGGGGAATATACGGTGTGATCATGACGGCGGCCTGTCTGATTGAGAAGCAGTACGCGAGCAGGTCATTTGAACTGGAGCTGGATATCAAGAAGCTGATGCCGGCGGTGTTTATCGCCCTCGTTACATTTGTCGTCAGCAATCTCAGCTTTGTCAGCAGCTCGTCACCGTTCTCCGCCACGCTTCCCGCAGATATTTTTACGATCCGTACGCTGGCGGATTTTGCGGGGTGCGGCATGCTATTTGCCTATAACATGGTCCTCTTCGAGACACAGTACAGGAATGAGGTGAGCGCGCTGCAGCGGATGCTGGAGATGCAGTATATCAATTATCAGATCGAGGAGGAGAGCATCGCGCTGGTCAATCAGAAGTACCATGACCTGAAGCATCAGATCGCCATTTTAAGGCGTGACATCGGCGACGCCGAAAAAACCAGGTATCTCGATCAGATGGAGGATGAGATCCGCCGGTTCGAGACACTGAATAAGACCGGGAACGAGATTCTGGATACGATTCTGACATCCAAGAGCATTCTGTTTCAGAAAGCCGGGATCAGGCTCACGACAGTGGCGGACGGCGAGGCCCTCTCGTTTATGGATAATATGGATATCAGCGCGCTGTTCGGCAATGCGCTCGACAATGCGATGGAGGGCGTGATGAAGCTGCCGGATGAGAACGACCGGCTGATTCATCTGACGGTGTCGAACCAGAAGGGGTTTCTGAGGATCATGGTCGAGAACCGGTTCGACGGGGATGTGGAGCTGCTGAACGGGATGCCGAAGACGACGAAGGGGGACACGGCGTTTCACGGGTTCGGGGTGAAGAGTATAAAGAGTATAGCGGAGAAGTACGGGGGCTCGCTGAGGGTGCGGGCGGAGGACGGGTGGTTTAAGATCGGGATTTTGATTCCGCGGCCTTAAATAATATAAACCGTTCGCGCACAAAATGTGACGTTTTACGGGCACGCCGGATATATACATTTGAAATGATTTAGAATAAGAGTCGGGGATGATTCCCCGGCTCTTATATTTTCAGGGAATGCCCTGTTGCAAGAAAGGAAGAAGACATGAAAGAAAAGAAGGCTAATTTCTGGGACACGCCTCTCACAAGAACGGCGATCACCACAGATGATGTCAAGCTTCCGGAGATGCTCATCGGTTACTTCATAGGCCCGTTCGGCGCCCTGCTGTCATCCGGCATCTTCACAAGCATCCTGCAGAATTATTTCACGGATGTCCTGAAGCTGGACCTCACGTTCCTGACCACCCTGCAGCTTATCTCCACGATTTTTATCGTGGCGGCCAACCTGATCGTCGGTCAGCTCATTGAGCGCACGCACACGATGGCCGGCAAGGCCCGCCCGTGGATCCTGCTCTCGGCCCTGACGCTCTCGGTCGCCAGCGTGCTGATGTTCATCGTGCCGTTTGACGGCGTGGGCAAGATGATCTGGATCGCGATTGCGTACAATCTTTTCTATGCGGTGGCTTATCCGATCTACAACACGGCCAATTCCACTCTGGTCCCGGTTTCCACAAGAAACACGCAGCAGAGAAGCGCGATCGCATCGTTCACCAATGTCGCCGGTCTCGGCGTCATGGGCGCGGGCTCCATGGTCTTCCCGATTCTGGTTTCCTTCGCGCTGAAAGAGAATCAGTATCTCTGGTTCGTGGCTATGCTCGCAATCGCGATTTTCTCCGCTCTGACAATTTATCTTCAGTTCCGGTTCACCCGTGAGCGCGTCACGGAGGAAAATGCGGGCTCCGAGTCAGATCTCGATACCCAGAAGACCGCTTCCCTCGGCGAGCAGCTGAAGGCAGTCACAAGCGAGAAGTGGTGGTGGATCATCATCCTGTTCTATATGGGATTCCAGTGGTCCGGCGCGCTGAAGAACGGTTCGATGTCCTATTTCTGCAAATGGGTCCTCGACAATTCCTTCTTCGGCTCCGCGGACGCGTGGGGTGCATCTCAGTCCCTGCTGGCTGTCCTGGGTGCGATTCCGATGGCGGTGGCGGCTACATTTGTCGTACCCCTCTCCAATAAATTCGGCAAGCGCGAGGTCGCGCTGGTCGGCATGCTGTTCGGTGCCGTCGGCGGCGTGGTCGCGGGTATGTCCCACGGCAATATCATCGGGGTTGCGATCGGCGTCGCGATGAAGTGCCTCGGCTCCGCTCCGGCCTGCTATCTGATTCTGGCCATGCTGGCGGACGTAATTGACCACATCGAGTATAAGAGCAATATCCGTACGGACGGTCTCACGATGTCGATCTACAGTTCCATCATGGTTGCGGGAACGCCGATCATGAATTCGGTATTCAGCGCGATTCTGAACGGGTCCGGGTATGATCAGACGGCGGTCGTCGGCGAGACGGTGCAGACGGCGGCGGTGCAGTCGGCGATTACGGCGAGCTATATCTGGGCGGAGACGTTTGCGTATGTAGCTTGCGCGGTGCTGATATTCTTCTGGACGGTGGAGAAGAATCTGGCGAAGGAGCAGGCGGAGATTAAGGCTCGGAAGGGGATTATGTAATATGTGAAGCTTAAACTTCCCACGGGTGGTGTTTTGAGGGGTCTCGGAAAAATGCTGCATCGTCGGGACAGAGAGTGGGAAGTTTAAGATTTGAAGAATAAATACTATAGAATATAGCCGGCAGGCGCCGGTTGTAAAGCGGTCCCGCAGCACATGGGAGGGCCGCAATATATACAAGGAGTAAGGAGGGAATCATGAAAACACGCACGAAGCAGAGAGTCTGGCGCGGACTTGCTTCCGTCACCGCCTCAGTCACGGTACTGTCGATGGTAGGAACAGGAATGGTCAACTCTTTCCGCACAGACATCGACAAGTTCCTTGGAACATCCAGCACAAAGCTTGTCACGGACGCAGATGAAATGGGTGAGCTCTACACATACACATCTGATTATGCCTCCACGACCGAACTGGTTCAGGGCGTCGCGGATGTAGGCGAGAGACTCAGCGAGGAAGGCACCGTTCTCCTGAAGAATGAGAACAATGCGCTGCCGCTGACGAAGGAGGAGACGCAGAAGGTTTCTCTGCTCGGCTTCTCCAGCTACTATCCGGTACAGGGCGGCGACATGGGCTCGACCCTGACGGCCAATGCCGGAACAGACGCAGACACCGTAGATTTTGTCGGTGCGCTGGCGGCTAAGGGATTTGCCATCAACACGGAACTTCAGGATATGTACACAGCTCTGCTCCCGACCTTCCAGACGGAGATCGACAACTGGGGCATGAAGAGCATGATCAACAGTATCACGGCACCGATGATCGGCGCCCCGTTCACAAGCAAGGAGCCGTCGCAGGCAACGATGGACGGCCAGAATGCCAATTGGAAAGATTCGCTGAAAGATAATAATATAATGATCGTGACGATCGCGCGTTCCGCAGGTGAGAACCGCAATTACATGCCGGGCACAGACGGCGTTGACCCGTCCCAGAGCCTGAATCAGACAGACCCGCTCGGGCTCTCCGACGATGAGAGAGACCTGATCGCCGCAGCTGTTGAGGCCAAGAAGGCAAACGGCGGCAAGGTCATCGTCCTCCTCAACAACGCTTCCGCAATGGAAGTGCAGGAGATTCAGGACAACGAGGGCGTCGACTCCATCCTCGAGATCGGTCTTCCGGGCGGCTACGGCTTCTACGGAATCGCCGACATTCTCTCCGGTGAGGTCAATCCGTCCGGTCACCTCTCCGACACATATGCAGTTAAGAATGCAAATTCTCCGGCTGCCCAGAACTACGGCTTCTATGCATGGACAAATGCAGACGATGCCACCTACAAAAATTCCGCACTCGTTGAGGCGGAAGGCATCTACACCGGCTACAAGTATTACGAGACCCGCTACGCCGATGTCGTCATGGGCCAGGGCAAGGCGGACTCCGCAGTCGGCTCCACCACAGGTTCCGCATGGAATTATGACAGTGAAGTGACTTATCCGTTCGGCTACGGACTGTCCTATACAACATTTGAACAGAAGATTGACAGCGTTGACGTTGATCTTGAGGCAGGCACGGTCACTGCCGAGGTAACGGTCACCAACAAAGGTGATGTTGCGGGTAAGGAAGCTGTTCAGCTTTATGTCTCCGTACCGTACACAGAGTATGACAAGGAGCATCTTGTTGAGAAGGCTGCGGTTCAGCTGCTTGACTTCGGCAAGACACAGATCCTTGAGCCGGGCGCTTCCGAGACAGTTACCATCGAGGCGGAAGCTCAGTACATGGCATCCTGGGACAGCACAGCCGATAACGCGGCCGGCACAAAGGGCTGCTACATCCTGGACGACGGCACCTATTACTTCACGGTAGGCAACGGATCGCATGAGGCGGTGATGAACGTTCTTGCAGCGCAGTCATTTGCAACGGATGGAGATGCGGAAAATGTGCAGACATGGGAGCTGGATGCATTTGACAATACCTCCTTCGCAACGACAAAGGCAGGCGTAAATGTTGAGAATCAGCTCGCGGATATGGACTATAATTACTGGGAAGAGGGCACAGTCACATATCTGACCAGAAATGACTGGGAAGGCACATGGCCGAAGGCGTACACAGATCTGACGATCAACGATAAGATGATGGAAGTCATGGACAATGACATCTATGAGATCTCCGCGGACAACGGCGACCCGGCCGAGGTGACATTCGGCGCGGACAACGGGCTCACGCTTGCGGACATGAAGGGCGTGACGGATTACGAGGATGAGCGCTGGGATCAGCTTCTCGACCAGATCACGCTCGAGGAGTGCCTGATCAGAACGGGCTTCGGCGGAACATCCACAAAGGCCATCCCGTCGATTTCCTCCCCGGAGGCGATTCAGAACGACGGCCCGAATGGACTTTACTCCTACACACTCGGACAGTACGCGAACACGGATGCATCTTCGACAGACCCGTATGTGGTGAGCGCGAACGATCCGAACCTGAACTACAAGGCCGGCGTTATGCCGAACGAGACGGTCATTGCGGCGACATTTAACAAGGATCTCGCGAAGGAGTTCGGCGAGGTCATGGGCAACTACTCGCTGTGGTCCAACCTGGCGATTTACTGGGGAGCATCCGCGAACATCCATCGCCTCCCGTACAACGCGCGTAATCATGAGTATTATTCAGAGGATGCGATGCTTTCTTCCGGCATGGCTAAGAACTTTGTGGAAGGCAGCGCACCGTACGGTGTCATTACCGCTATCAAGCATTTTGCTTTCAACGACACGGAGATCAACAGATCCGGTATCGGATGCTTCATGACGGAGCAGAAGGCGCGTGAGGGCGAGCTTCGCTGCTTCCAGGCGACGGTTGAGACCGGGCTGTGCCACGGCGCGATGACGGCTTACAACCGCGTGGGCTGCACGGCTTCCAACGCGCATGAGGGCCTGATCAAGAATATCCTTCACGGCGAGTGGGGATTTGTGGGTCTGATATCTGAGGACTTCATCATGGACCCGAGCTACGTACATCTGAAGGAAGCTGTCATGAACGGCGTCACGATGTCCTGCAACACGGGTGACAACACGGCAGCGGCGGTTGCTGAGAAGTATACTTACTGGACGGCTGACAATGTCGGCAAGGACGCGAAGCTTCTCGCGGCGCTCAAGGAGGGTATGAAGCAGCAGGCTTATGCGCTGGCCAACTCCAACGCGATGGATGGCTATGCACCGTCCACACATCTTGAGAATGTCAACACATGGTATGACAATGCGCTTACGGCGGCTAAGATCATCGGCGCGGTTCTGACGATCCTCTGCCTCTTCGCATACTACAAAGCCGGCAAGGCGAAGAAATAATGGGAGGTGCTGATATGAATAACAGAAAGATTTCTCTTGGCCTCATTCTTACGGCAGCATCTGCGGTGCTTGCGGTGGTCGGCCTCGTGTTTTACATGACGAATACTAAGACAACGTACTTCTCGGCCCTCGGCGTTGACGGCGTGATCGTGGGCTGCGTGCTTGCGGCGGTTGCCTGCCAGGTGGTTTCGATCATCGTGGGTATGAAGGGCACGCCGGTGTGGGCGGATGTCCTGCCGGTGGCGGCTTCGGCGCTGCTGGTCGCGGGCGTGATGACATTTGCGTCTTCACGTATTAACGGGATTGCGGCGATTATGACATTTGAGAACAATGCACAGAATATGGCGGACATGCAGAGTGCGATTAACGGGATGGTGGTCCTGGCGATCGCGGTGGCGGTGAGCTGGCTGGCGGCGTTCTTTGATGTGACGACGGAGAGATAAGGGCTTGGTGTCGGGGGCCATCGCGGGGCGATGGCCCCTGTTTGTTTGGGGTGGCTTGGGAGGGTTTGGGGGTCTGCCCCCGGGCGGGGTCAGACCCCGACGGTTTTGGGGTA
>ODAI012997821.1_pt1 | contig 35821 bp, 27 predicted proteins | sample 1539321 | NCBI WGS metagenome assembly ODAI01 (sample SAMN02144231, study PRJEB22623) | gut metagenome | biome: sheep rumen | host: Ovis aries | place: New Zealand
AACAAGACCCTTGCCGAGTCCCACGAGACCGCCGAAAAAGTGCATGATGCCATTGAAAAAGAGTTCCCCGATGTAAAACACGTTATGGTGCATGTCAATCCGAAATAATAGTTTGAGTTTTCCATTTAACTCAAATAATTTTTGCAAGTTGTTTTCATAACCCAAGCCACGGTGCATATAATTTATAAAAAAAGACTGTCCTATCGGAGGAAAAAAATGGGAGCAAAGATCTATGTCATAAAACTTAAACAAATTTTGCGCGTACTTATCTCGATAATTGCCGTTGCGGCGATAATCGCTGTGGTCAGCTGTCTTGTTAAAAAAGCCGATAAGCCCACATTCAGCCCCGGTGTATACACAAGCAGCATTATCCTGCATAACTCGCCCGTAAATGTCGAGGTGGAGGTGTCGAAACACGCAATAGAGAATATCCGAATTCTCGACCTGAGCGAAACACAGGCCGTATTCTATCCGCTTTTTTCAACGGCGGCGGACGATGTTATACAAAAGATACTTGACGAACAAAGCTGCGATATAACCGTAGACGGGGATTTTGCGGTCACGGGCGGCATAATAGCCGATGCGGTGGAAAATGCACTTGAACAGGCAAGGAATTGAAAACAGTTTATAGTAAGCGAATTAAATAATCGGACTTAAGCTTGCTTAAGGCGGATTATTTATGAGCTCCATCCTATAGTGAACGTCCAAATATTTTTGACGTTCACTATAGAATACGTTGCATTAGCCTTGCCTCTCCTATCAGGAGAGACGGAGAGGTTTGCGATTGGATATTATATACCGTTGTGCAAACACTAAAACAGAGGGGACGGACAACTGTCATGAACGCAGTGAGTGACAGTCGCCTGTCCCCTTTTCTTGCGTTGCATTAGCCTTGCCTCCCATTTTTTAGGGGAGGGGAACCGCGCACAGCGTGGTGGAGGGGTTTACGAGTGTTGTTGCTTACCGTTATGAGTGACAGTCGCCTGTCCCCTGCCCTGCACAAATAGTTCTGTAACGATAATGTAATATTTTAATAATAGACAAAATCCGAACATTATGGTAAAATTTTGTTTATGGGAAATGTCGCTAAAATAAACGGTAGGCGGTTTAGACCCTTGACTCCAAGGAACTTGTAGTACATACGATCCGATTCAGTCGGAAATCCAAGGATAGAGGGGTGATGTTATGCTGACAGTAGATACTTTTGTAGCTATATTAGGGTTATGTATCGCTTGCTTCGGCTTGGGATACACCTTTGGAAGCAGAAACGCAAAAAAATAACCGCCCCGAGCCTGCAAACTTGAGCGGTTATTTTAACTAATCACAGTCAAGGGCTAACCGTCTATCGAGGCGGCATTTCCTTTTCTTAATATAATGATACTACTAAAATGCTAATTTGTCAATATTCTGTTCAAAAATATTTTTTAATTTCGTCCATAGACTATTTAAGACTATCTAAATTAGTCTATGGAGTGGTTTGGATTAATTATAAACGGAAGAGACATAAATTACGGGGACAGCTGTTTTAATTTTCAAACCCATTTTTCGGGCTGTCCTTATTTTTGCACCATTGCGGGCGGGACAAAAACAAGGCGGCGAGAAATTCTCGCCGCCGAGTTTTTATTGTGGTCTAAATCACGGATAAGTTATTTCTGTCATTGGAACACCATCTTTTGTAATAGTTGCATCATCAGGTACAACATACCAACTCCAAGATTTATCATCATTCGTAGTTATAATTATTTTACACCCTACCGTTTGATATATTGTTCCCTTCACAGTCATTACCTTATTCTTGGCATTTGTATAAACATACGTATGAGGATCGACTGCACCAAATTTTGTTTTTATACCAAATCCGGAAAATCTACACTCGTCTTTACTAACGCCAGTTGTAGAATTAAAATCTCCATTCACTAAATAACCACCATATTTTTCTGTATCACTACCGTTACGTTGCGGCGGTTTTGAAAAATCGAAATTTTTCATCATAGCTACAACATCATCTGTTTTCGGTTTTCCACCATTGGTATTAGACTTAAATGCACCATTAAATGTATTTGCTATACCTGTATAAGGACTTGCATTAACAGCATTAGATGATATGTTTTCATCAAATACAAAATGCGAACAAATACTAAATTCATATAATCTTTCACAATTTTGGAACATATCATTCATATTAATTATATACGCAGTTGTATTGGAATAATTATTTACGGCTGTAAGGTTTTTACAATCCATAAACATTTTTCTTGTATTTTTCAACTTAGAAAGATCCCAATAATCAATTTCAACAGTTTCCAAATTAGTCAAGCCATTGAAAGTATTGCCTGTTATTTCAGCCATTGTAGGATTATCACTGTCATCGCTGCAGCACCACCAAATCGTATTATTATTATCCGACTTTTTATATGCATAAGCTGTTGCAGGATATTCATCACTCGGCGGCTGCGATATTACAACGTTTACGCCACCGGATTCAAGTGCATTAGTCATATCATCCATACTTCCATGTTTGAAATATTTAAAATTGTTGACTAAATTATCTTTATTGCCATATAAACTCTGCAATTTAGTTCTAAATTGTCCTGTATTATTATCTGCAGCACCTGCAAGCAACATAACCGTAGACTTTGTCCATTCTTCCATCTGTGCCCTGAATCTGAACGCAGAACCATCATTAGTTTTAACGTAATCCATGACCTCATCAAGAGTATATTTCTCCGTAGCGGGGTTAACGGGTTCGTTATCGTCATTAAGCCTTGTCCAGTGAGAGAACACATATTTTGCATGGGTCTCGGGGTCTCTATCACCATTTTTATAGCTATAATCACCGCTTTGGAGATCAAGAGCGCCGCTGCCCTGCTGCGAGAACTTATACAATGCAGACCCGACTTTTTCGCTTGTTGTATTATCCGTTATGGTATAATACCCGCCCGTATCGGGATATAGCGTAAGATACTTTATCTTAGGCGGTGTATAGGAAGCGTAGTTGAGCGTTACCTCATAATCAAAGGTTTTGCCGTCCTTTGTTACCGCTGCATTTTCACGGTAGCTTGCGCCTGCGACCGCCGTGCCGTTTTCCACGGTAAGTGTAGGTGTTGGATCGTTATCGACAGGCTTCCATGAGCCCGTACTGTATGACGGCAACGAATATGTGACAGATTCACGCTCCTCCGGTGTCATAGCTTCTTCCAGACCGCTGCGGTATCTCCAATAGCCTTTAAAATCGCTTTTGTTAAGGTCGGTAGACACACCTGTTGCCGCATTTTCGTTTATCGGTATGACATGCGGATAAGACAGTCTGAAACCCACGATATAATCCTCTGCCGCAGAGAACGTGTTCTCGGCATTGTCGGTATGGCTGAGTTTATCATAACGCATTATCTCGTTATCAAACTGAGCCTCATATGTAGGTACATCATCCGCGCCGCTTCCCGTAAGATCACAGTAAACGACATGGTTTGTTGTATCAAGGCTTATATCTGCATCCGTGATAGTGGTTCCGATGCTTACCGTGCTTGGTGTTGTAACATCCCCGCGCGGTTTATACCTCGAAACACTGATCTCGGATATTTCATAAAAGCCTTTTTCTACGTCAATAGGTGACGTTTTTCTTGTTTTGTTGGCATCGCTTGCGGCTGTAAGACCGTCAAAGTTAAGATATGCCGTATAGACCTTTGCACCCGTTTCGGGGTCTTGATGGTCGTTAAGCGATCTTATCTGCCTTATTTTAAATATAAAGGTAGGCTCGCCGAAAGCATCCTTATAGAGATAGGGATCTTCTTTAAGCACCTTGTCTATGGTTATCTGTGCCTTGCCCTTTTCATCTTCGCATGAGAGCTGCTGATTTGAAAGACAGCTGTTTGCGTTGACACTAAAGGTGATATTTTCTGCCGTTTTATAGCCTTCAAGGGGCTTAGTCTCCTTAAAGTAGTAATCGCCCCAGGTCAGACCGTCCAACTTGATCTGACCGCTTGAATTTGTAACAAGTATTGACACACTGCCCTCGGGATCCAAGGTATAGCTGCCGCTGCCGTTATCGGTGAATTTTTGCGGAGTATACGCCGTGACCTCATCATCCGGTTCCCGCATGGGTCTGTAATAAAGCTGGAACTCCACACCCTCCTGTAGCGAGCCGTTATCTTTGGCGGTCTTGGTAAGTGTTGCCCTGCCCTTTACCTTTTCATCACTTATAAATATGGGCTGTGCATTGTATACGTCAAACTTGGTAACGGAAACCATAACGGGATCCGCCTTTTCGAAGCCCTCGGGTGCGGAAACTTCACAGATACAATATTCTATGTCATCGCCCCAATCAAGCCCCGATATTTTGACTTTTCCGTTTGTGGTCTCAAAAGTACCCGCATTTGTACCCTCAAGCGCATCATATCTGCGCCAATCGTCATCCTTATTACTGTAAGCTATCACATATGAGGTGGTATCATACAAAACAGTATTATGGGCGGCGGAACCAACGGGTTTATCCGTCAACTTAAATACCCTGAATTTTGCGCCCGGCAGCGCATTGCCGTTTGTATCGGTCTTGTTTATCTCCACCTCACCCAGTTTCTTTTCATCTTTCTGCGAAACGCGATAAGGGGTTTTTATGCCATTACCCGCATCGTATCTGGTTGCGGCGCCATGGCTGTCTATAACTATAACACGACCTGTAAGGTCTCCGCTTGAATTAAAATCGTCACTGCGCCTGTAGCCGATAGGTGCCGAGGTCTCGCGTACATAATATGTACCGAACGCCAGACCCGAAAACGTGACCGTACCCGATGATGACGTTGTTTTTGATTCGATCTCCTTAAAGCAGGTCATGCCCGTACCCGTAACACCGTTATTTATAATATCCCTTACCGCATTTTCCGCCGTCATGGACGAGCCGTTTTTATAGCGGTAAAGTGTGTAAGATGCACCTTTCAGGGGTGCACCGCTCGTATCGGTTTTTGTTACGCTGATATCCGACTCTATCTGACTGTCGGTAAGAGAATATATATCCGAATATGAGGTATCGCCCGTAAGTTCATCGGTTGTGCCGTTTTCCGTATCTATCCATATTCTTTCGGAATCCTCATCGGCACCCTCTTTTGTTGTTTCATAGGTTATGGCAAAGGTTTTATCACCATTGTCCACAAGATAACCTTCGGGAGCGGATGTTTCCAAAACGGAATAATAGCCCGCAGGTAAATTGTGGATAACGATCTTACCGTTTGCATCGGTAACCATGTTTACGCCGATCTCACCCTTGGCGTAATCATATTCTCCGGTTTGAACAACATTGTTTTCCTTATGTTCGATAACCGAAACAGACGCATAACCGCCCGATTCCTCAAATTCGCGCAGCTGATATTCAACACCTTGCAGGGTCTCGCCTGTCTGGAGCACCTTTTTTTCAAAGGTTATTTGACCTTTGAAATTCGGCTTATCCTTAATGCTGATTATTGCATTGTCTTCATCCATTTTAGGCGCTGCCTCGGCAGATTGATCATGATCTAATGTTATTGATCCTTCGACCACACCTGTTTCGGGATCCGGAGCTTTACCCGTATATGCACCCATAAGTTCTGCCTTGCCGTCACTTTTAAAATGTACAAGATAGTAATCATCATCTATCTCATAGCCCTCGGGAGCTTCCACTTCTCTTATGATATAGAAACCCTCGGGGAGTGCAAGTTCAAGCACACCGTTTATACCAACACTTTTTTTCAGCAAAGGTACTTCGTTATAGCTTGAATCATCAAAGTCATGATATTCCTGCAATTCCAGTTTGGGGATTGAATTGGGGGCAACATACCCGCCTGTCGTTGAATGATTTGCGCTGCCTTCATATACATTGAATTTTGCGCCTTTATATTCGCCGTGGGCATCCGTATAGCCCGCAAGCGCAAAGCTTGTATTATTGTAATCCACCTTTTTTATTTTAAGGCTGTTTGCAAGCAGCACTTCGGTATCGTCACTTGCCTTGCATGAGTCGGGGTCGGAAACCAAAAACGCCGTATCTTCCATAAAGAACATATTAAGCGCCTTGGTATTTACGATACTTTCGCCATTTACTATGGCAGGCGGTGCTATCATATGTAAGGTAACGAAATAATTAAGTTCTTTTCCGTTTTCCAATTCTTGATCGGGCATTCTGGGGCTAAGCACGATTACCGCCACCTTGACCTTTCCCTCATCCGCATTCTGCGGATAAAGCCTGCCGCTTGCATCAATATCTTTACCCTTTATCCAGCCCGCAGAAGCAAGATCGTCTTCACTATAGCCGGCTGTTGCGGGGTCGAGCGTTCTCAGCATGGCCGAAAAGTCTTCTCTGTTTTTACGATTGATACCGTAAAAATCATCACCCCATGTACTGCTGTCAAAAGTTGTTCTGTACCACAGTGTCGGGGTAAAATCCGTAAGAAGATCCGCACACTCGTTTGCATCGGCATATTCAAAAGTACCCTGCCATTTGGAGTTTAATACACTGACACTGTTTGCCGATGCATCGTTCATGTACTGCTCTATCTCGTCATAGAGGATTATTGTTTTTATTTTATTTTCGTCCGCTTTGCCGTCACCGACATATTTTTTGCGGAAGTCAAGCTTATATGAATATTTTTGGTTTGCCCTTGTCGCTCCTCCGTCCGTAAGTACCTGAACCTTTGACGATTTAACATAAGCACCGTTTGAATATGCGGTCTTGACAAATTTATGGGTGTCTATTGTCACCTGTTCGTCCGTTATGGTAAGCCTTGCGCTGCCGTTGGAGCTGACTATTGTCTGATTAACATGGTTTTCATCCAGATCGTTAACATCGGCAGTTGTGGTACCCTGACTTTCAAGTATCTTATGTCCCGCATCGGTAAGCACGGTATAAGATGTTACGGTAATATCGCCCGCATTTTCCTTGGAATCATCCTGAATATACAATACATCGTAATTAAGCGTTACTTTGGTAAGATCGCTTGCCAATATGGGATTTTCCGTAAAGTCAAACCTTACTATTATCCTATTGTTTGCTTCGTCAAAATCAAGGAATGTATTATCGCCCAGACGCAGATCGCTTTTACTAAGTGTTCTTGCGCTTTGTCCGGGGACAATGGACGAGATATAATCCGTAGCGCTGAATGTCATTTTGTCAAAAATGCTTTGCAGTGCATCCTTGTTTATATTGCCGCTTGAATCGGTAAGTTCAACCTTATTCGGCAGTTCCACATAAAGCGAGAAAGTTTTAAGTGCGCCGGGGTTCTCCGATTGCAAAGTACCCGTTGTTGTAAGGGAATTGTTCCATCTGCGCGGCTTTTTAAGTGCTTCCTGTGCGCTTAAGGTATACTCCGAGTTGGTGTATCTTGTGGTCGAGCCGAGCCTTGTAACGGATGTACGCAGATATACATTTGAATATGCACGTCTTAAATATCCTGCTGTTCCCGTTTTGTCAATAAAATATCTGTCCTTATTTTGGGTGGTAAAGTTTGTATCAAGGGCAGACCTGTAATCGGTATAGCCTGACGTGTCAAGCCTTGAAAACGGATCCGTCACGGAAGCAAGATCCATATTTTTCTTGCCGCCCGCGGTATTATCTCTGTTTACAAGCACCTGCATAAAGTTATAGTTAACAAGCCTTGCGTTGCTTGACCCAAAACTGTCGGCATCGGTACCCATAAAGAACTGATAATCCTCATTCATCGGATCAAGACTGAAATTTGCCTTGGCACTGAATTTTTTATTGCTTAAAGCTACATCAAGATTTCTTATTTTTATATAAAATGCAGCCGCATAAATGCTTTTTTCTATGCTTGAATTCGGATCCGTCTCGCCGCTGAGTGCGGGAGTTGTGCCCCAATTAAGTGTTCCGTCGGCATTTACATCGGCGGTATATATTTCGTATGGATATCCCTTTTTTACCTGTTGACCGTCTACCTCATTATACTTATATATGCCCGAGGGAATGGTAACGCTTGTAAACCTGTAATCAACGCCCGGTTTAAGGATATACGATTTATCCTCTCCGCTTATCTCATACCTTGCCGCTGTGGTATCATCACCCACGATAAGGTCGTAGGGCTGTGTAAGTTTGTTGGGCGGTGACGATTGTGTCGCTACCTCAAACGAGGGTTCGACCGAAAATGCATGCAAAAGTGCATCGGGTGTAAGCGATGTAACATCGGTTTTGTTTACGCTTACGTTCATATCAAAATTGACCGTCTGACTGCCGAAAACAAGACCCGAAAGCAATTTTTTATTGTCACCGCTTGGCTTGGAATGGTTGGATTCTTCAAATGAGCTTGATTTTGTCAGCCCGATACCGCCCGCATAGAAAGTTCTCTCTGCGCCGTTTGCAGTAAAGTCCGTTTCATCGCTTGTAGTTGGCAGAACATTAAGATCGTTCTGCATCTCCGAATCCTTGTAGCCGATATAGTATTTTTCTTCGGTTTCGTCATTAAACTTTGCAATATATATATCACGCACCGCAACGTCTATTTTGCTGCCTGTGGCGGCTGTGACAAGGTCTTTTTTGATACCTATGGTAAACTGTGTTTTATAACTGTTTATATCACCGCTTGCATCCTGAAAACAATAAAAGCCGTAGTATGTTTTGCCGTTTATTTCCTCACTCACTATCGTAGTCGGATTATTATTTGCATCATAAATTATCGTTTCGCCTTTTGTAAGGTTTTCGGCGGTAAGCCCCTCTGTAGGCTCTATGGCAACAAACAGGCTTGATTGATCTATGCCTCTTGCTTTTTTTGTCTGTTTGAGATCGATTTTGAATTTTCTGTATACATAGCCGCTTGGCAAAGCATCACCCGCATCGGGATCGTTTACATACTCAAGATCGTTGGTTATTGTATCTATCGTTGTATTCATAGAAAAATCTATGCTGTTGGTGTTTACTCCATTTTCGGGTGATGAATATGCACAAAAATCACTTGAGTGGTATTCTTTTTTTTCGGGTATTTTAAGACCGACCCACACAAGCTTTGTCTTTTCCGCGTCAAGAAGTGTATCATAGCCCTCTGTAGACAAGTCTAAAGGAGTTCCGTCCACATCCGTAAGAACATAATCGTTCGTACTCTCATCATATTTTAAATTCAGCAAATAGCCCGATTCGTCAACAGGTCTTGCCTCTGTCTCGTCATTTACTTTATTTCCTAGTGCGTCAACGTAAATAACCGAGCCCTCGGTACTTCCCGTACCCGCAAAAGCATTGCCCACGGCAACACGATCATCTTTTATTATGCCGCCCGTTTTGTCTATAAAACAGTCATCCGGATCCTTTGCATAAAAAGTTTCACCTATATAGGACATATCGCCCGTTGCAACATAGTCGCCGCTGCCCGCATCGTAAACAAGAGCATACTTAAAGGCATCGTTTGTTACAAAGTTGCCATCATCATCCCTGCTGTAGCGGTTAATTACATAATTTGCCTGTATGGTCTTTTCATAGCCGCCCGAAGCCGTGCTTTCATCATAGCCGACAGCATCTCTCGCCCCGACTGTCCAGTGCAGGGTCGAACGCATATCCTTTTCTATAATGTTCTTATTTGTTATGGTGTATTCTATCTCACCCGTCACATTATCTGTCTTTATCCGGACAAGATCCCACACGCTTGTAAAAACGGGGTCGTCCGTAACAAACTTATATTCCGAGTCGCCTCTTTTAAGGCCGTCAAGGTTGTTGAGCGTTATGGTAAGCTCACCCGGATAGAGTTTAGGGTCTGCATTGCTGTTTGAGACTTGAATACCCATAAAGATATTTTCCACTTCGCCGTTTACATCGGTGTCTATAGCCTTTTTCCCCGGGGTCGGAGAAACAGCCGAGTTGTCGTCTGTACGCCAGTTGATGGTTACGTTATAGTTTTCGCCCTCTTCCGCCATTATGTTCAAACTGCCCGGTTCCATGCAGTTAAACGCCAGAATAAACGCGAAAACAAACGCGGCGATCCTTTTATATATTGGAATTTTCTTTTCTCTCATCTATGTCAACTCCTTTACAAAAATACAAATATATTGTATTTTTGCCGCCGTTTGCCATATATAACGGCATATTACAGTTCCGGTGCGGTCGTTGTTTCAACCGGGCTCCGATAAAAAGTCCGCCCATGCCGCCTTATAATCGGTATATCCCTTTGCTTGTACCGTTTCCGAGTATACCAACACATTAAACGCATTTATATCGTCATTGCTATTTCCGTTTACAACCTTGACCTGTTTAAAAAGCGATTCGGTGCTTTCTCCCGGCTCCAGTACCCCGGTATAATAGTAATAACCTGCAAGAACCGCATCAGCCCCCGTCTCATTATCGGGAACAAATACCCATTTTGCCCCTTCCGAGTTATTGTCATTAAGATGCTTTACAAAAGTATTCTCGCTCACATTTCTTACCGCACTGTAAAAATCGCAGCCGGTACCGTATTCATCTGTATATTTATCATTTGAAAAAAACGATTTTCCCGCCGATACCGAATCCGTGAAATCCACATAAAGCCGCGCATAGCAGGGCACATTGTTCTCGTTTTTCACTGCAACAGTCTTTTTGTAGATATTTACACCTGTTTGCTGTATTTTCGGTTCAAATTCCTCGTCAACGGAAGACTTGTTATATCCTATTTTGAATTTATTATCAAGGCTGTCGTTGCCGCCGAGATAACTTACGGTTATACAGCTTATACCGATGACCAACGCCGAAATGGCGGCAGCGACAATTATTTTTTTTCTTTTTTTCATATTATGTCATTCCTTAAAAAAACCGACGCCTTGCGGCGCATTTTTTATTTTTTGACTAAGCATTCCTATTTTGGTTTTTACAGTAATATTCTGTAGATTTGCTTTTCAAGAATCACTCAGACCCTTGTTCACACATATTCGGTATATAGCTTTAAGATTGTCTTCCGTCAGACCACCGCTTAATTCCAATCCGTCAAGTTTATTTGTTTGTATACATAAAGCATTCATACCTATATTTACTTCGGTGTTGCCTTTCAATTCTTCCTCGATCATATTTTTAAGCGTTACTTTATCAAAAACGGCCGCTGTAACATCGCCTGCGGCAAGTTTACTGCTATATCCGAAAACATATTTTGAACATTCGGTAAGCTCCTTTTTTTCCAAAAACACCCACCCCTGGGTGCCTTCCGTTTTTTGATGATATGTAAAGCCCGCCTCTGCTACACCGAGTATTTCACCATCCGCAGCCTCCGCTTCAACTTTAAAAATATTTTGAGTCGTCTTGGTGCCGTTGTTTTGAGTAACATCGGTAAGTTCCTTTATTTCTTTTCGTGGTATACTGACCTCAACAAAAACATATTCGTCTATCGTCCCTGTATTTTTAACAACGGGTTTTTTCTCAACAGAAATATTTGGATATATCACCTGTTTTTGTTCAAAATCACCCTCGTCTATCTCAACATCCGCTTTTCCGACAGTAAAGAGATTAAAGGCCTTTTTCTCATCCGTAAGATACGCAGCTATCAGACTTAATGCCAAAATCGCCATCACGGAAACCGAAAAAACTATTTTTTTTAAAGCTCTACTCTTCTTTTTCATTAACATCACCTTTGTCCGTACTCGATTCCACAGCAATATCCTTAAGCATATCAAGCATCGAATCTATAAGCAGCGACAATATAACAAAACCCACACCCATAAATATGCCGAGTCTTGTTTTAAATACCGCTGCACCGTAACCCAAATACGGTATCGAAAAAATAACCTTGCCAATATAATCATCCATTGTCACGGGCTTTACATCATCGGTATTATTTGCATCACCTTTTGTGACGATACCGTTTTGCGTTACTTTTACCGCACGATGAGTGACAGTCATTTCGCCGTTTTTGAATGAAATAATATCATTATCGGCTATCTCATTATAGGGGCAATTCATATTTACCGCACAAATGCTTCCCACATGAATCGCAGGTTCCATAGAACCGGATACTACTATAAACGGTCTTATACCCATACAAAACAGAACACTTACACCGAAACCTGCAATTATAACCAGCCCCATAAAACAAGAATATACCAAGCGTATTTTATTAATAAGCCGCAGTCGCTTTATTCTCTGTTCTTTATCCATTGTTTGCCAATGCCCATACTTCTGCCAACTGCGTATTTTCCAAAGCGAGGTGGTCTGCCTGAATGGAATGACTTGAAATATCTATTGCCAACGGTCGGTTTGCAAACACTTCGTCCAGCATAGGACTTGTTTCATTCTCCCTGATATTTACCAACTTAACGGCATCAAAAAGCGCATTCGTTGTATTTTCGCCTTTCGGCGGAAGCCTTTTTAACGCTCCGTTTTCATCGGTATAAGCATAAACATAGGTAAAAGTCCCGTTTCCATCGTCTGTCGGTTCTCCGACCATTTTCCAGCTGTTCTTAACATCCTGTTCAAGCGACGAAAGTATCTTCGGTTCGTTAAGTTCGCTTTCATTTGTTACACCATCAACAATAAATCTGAAAAGCGGCACTTTTTTCGTATAGGTTATATTCTTGTTGCTGTCGGGATCATACTCTATCGCCCCATCGCTTACCGTAAGTGACTTGCCAAGGTCGGCTATGTCACCGTAGGCTTTTTCGATATACAGGTTTTCCATGTAAAAATACGGTACTTTTACCTCCAAAAAGGTATATACATCAACATCTCCCGTATTTGTCACCTGCGGATTCTTCGGCAGCACGGAATTGGGCTCTATATTGACTGCATTTGACGGCACCCATTTTGTTTCCGTAAGAAGTGTAGATATATTCGATGTGACAAAACGGTTTGTTACAACATCCTTTGATGCAAAAAAGGCTGCACTCACAAGCACCGCAAAAATATTTATAACCGAAAGCATATATAATACTTTTCTGCGTTTCATCGCACTCCACATCCTTCTGCATTGTCGTATAAAACAAACCCCTGAAATATCAGCTATTTGCCATTAAATTCGGGGATTCTTCAATACTTGTTTATATTTAGCAAAATATAACCAATATTTATATTTATTCTTCTGCCGTTTCTTCGGCACTTACATCATTATCTTCCGCCGCTTCTTCGGCTTCGAGAACATTCAATTCCGCCGAAATTGCCGCATATTTCTTTATAAGGTTAAAGAATATCACAAACAGCACGATAAAGATTATCACGCCTGCATAGTAAGTCTGAACAAACAGTATAACATAACCGAGTTTGGGTATTCTTGTCTTTACAACGCCGATCACTCTGCCCTCGTCAATTATAAACGGGTCGTCGCTGTCGTTGGCATCACCTTTGGTCTTAAAACAGGTGACATCTGTACCCTCGTAATTTTCAAGTTTTTCAACCACACGGTGAGTAAGATACGAATCGCCCGTACCGCCCGGGTTGAAAGTTATGGGGTCGCCCACGTTTATATCCTTTGCATCGGTTATTTTAACGAATATCAGGTCGCCGACACTGTAGGCAGGCTCCATTGAACCTGTCAGAACATCATAGTATCTGTAGCCGAATATCGACTTATCGGGTGTTCTGGATGATGCAAACATCACCGCACCAACTATTATGCACACAATAAGTGCATAGAATAATATATCTCCCAAAACTTCAAGCACCTTTTGTGCATTCGTCATTGGTATATCAAGTTCTTCTTCATGTTTTTTCATTGCTTATTTCCTTGTTTTTCTTACTTAATTTCACACTTTTATAAATAATGCCTGCCAAAAGCAGCAAAGCCGCCGCCAGTGACACGAACAAAACTTTTATATACATTACTATCCTGCTGTGATAGCCCGTTTTTACATCATCGGGTATAAACGGCAGATCGTCGGCAATTTTATCAAACACACTGCCGCCATAACGCTCTTTGTCGTCGTTGTCCTCACCGAAACCGCCGTCATCGGGAGTGCCGCCGTTGTTCGGATCATCGGGAGTGCCGCCGTTATTATTGTTATTATCGTTATTATCGTTATTATCGTTATTATCGTTATTATCGTTATTATCCTTGTTATCGTTATTATCATCCGTATCGGTAGGAATATCCGTTTTGTTATCGTTATTTTTGCCCGGGTCGGTATGCTCGGGAGGGTTAAGCGGACTGCTTTTGCCGTGTGTGGAAGTAGAGCTTTTATCCCTGCCGCCGCCTGTGGAGTCGGATGTATCTTCGCCCTCTCTTATCTGTGCAAAGAATATCCAGTCAAAATCCACCGCACCGAACGCGGTATCGCCCGCTTCCGACACTACCATGATATGGTCTTCGGTCTCCTTTGTCATATTCCAGATAAACTCGGCACGAAGATGCCGTGTTTCGCCCGAATTGTATATACCGCCCAGATCAACGGGCGTTTCTGCCATATTCGGGGTACCGTTTCCGTTAACATCGCCCGTGTATATAAGCTCGTCTTCAAGGTAAAGCTTGACTTCCACTTCACCCTCAAGGTCTATAGTGCCCTCCGTATGGTTCGGCGCCATTGACATATACACGCGGTAAACGGCATCCGACCTTAAATTCATTACCGAAATATCCTTTGTGTAAAGCACCCCGGGTACCATATCTTCAACATGAACATAATAATCGCCGTTTGCCGAAACGGAATTGCCCTCCGTATCCATAACTATAAGATTTTGAGGCAAACCCCTGACACTGCCCTCGGGCAGCTCTACCGCATATGTCGGTGTCAGCATTGAAAGACATAGGATGGGGAGAATAAAATATTTTATTTTGTTAAAAGTCATTCCGTTTTCCCCCTCGGTTCACTTTATATCTTGCCTTTCACTCTGCTATCAATATCTTTGCAGACATTTTCAAATTCTTTGTCTATCTGTAGGTTTGTGTAGCTTACAACTATCAATCCCAATTCCTCTAAAATATCGGAACGTATCTCGTCATATTCCAAACCGTCCTCGGTGAAGTGCTGAGAACCGTCAAGTTCAATTATAAGTTTGGCTTTGGGACAGTAAAAATCGACTATGTAGCCGCTGATTGGACGCTGTTTGTAGAATTTCACGGGATACTTTTGAAGAAAATCATACCATAAATGACGCTCTTGTTTTGTCATTTCGCGCCTTAATTTTCTTGCGTTGGCTTTTAATTTGTAGTCGTAATTTGTATAATTCTTGTTCAAATTACAAATCCCTTCGCTTTCTCCTGCGTTGCGTATAACCTCTCAGTCACGGCAAGCCGTGACAGCTCTCCTTTCAGGCGAGCCTTTCTAATGCAACTTCCCGACCTCGGTTACTAAGCCTCTCCTGAAAGGAGAGGTGGCAGCCGTAGGCTGACGGAGAGGTTTTCCCTCGAAAAAATCATCAACTCTTTCGGCACACCAAAACTTGGAATACCGAAACAATTGCCAAATCGGAAACGCCGTTTTATTCAAGCGTTTCCGATTTGGATTGTATTAAAAATTATTTTGTGGTTTTGCTGTTAAAACAGGGAAGGTGGTGTCAAAGACACAAAACCGTCCCCCAATTCTTCCTAAACCGTTCTCCATTTCTTTCTTATGGTGTTGTATTACCCCAAGTAACAAAATCAATTTCTGTTGTAGGAGTAGTTTCATAAGTTGCTGTCGCAGAAGTTATATTTGTTTTAGCCCCGTTAGCAAATGCAGAAACAGCAGAAGTTGTTAATTCCTTGCCATCTGTATCATTTGTAACCTGAACACTATCCATATGTACATTAAGATCAAAATCAAATGTTAAGAAATCATCCTGATTCAATTTTTTATTAAGCTGTACTTCTTCAACAAAATTAGTTGTTGTGGCACCGCTTTCAAGGTCATCATTGTAGTAGAATACAGAATCCTTGGCAGTACCAAGTTTTGTCCATGTTTCGGAAGTTGCCGTTGCAGGTGCATTATCAATATTAGCTAACTTAATAAACGCCTTAACATTTGAACCCGAAGGCGAAACAACCAAGAATTTATCTGTTGAAGTATCATAATCAGTTAAACCATTTGTCTTATCAGCAGCGGTTCCCTCTTCCCAAGTTAAATCGTCATTAGCATACAAGTTGTATTTAGCGGCAAAAAGCTTAACACCGGCAACATCGCCAGCAGCATCCAAAATACCGTCATCGCCGTTTTCAATACCGGCAACAGCTATATCGCTATCTGCAGTATCCGTATCAACTTTGCCATTTATTGTCAACAATGCATAATAAGTATCTACAGAGGTACCACTTGTACCCTTCTTAAAGTAATATCCGCTATATTCACAAGCTGAATCAGTATCATTATCTGCAATTGTTATGTTTCTGCGGAACAAATATAAACCATCAGTTTCCGGAACGAACGATGCTGCATCAATTTCGTGTCCTTTAAACTGATCGCTTGTGTCAAGTGTTACCGAAACATCATTTTTTCCTGTAGCTGTCTTAATTGCAGCAATCTCCTCATCAGTATGTGTTCCGCCTAAAACTATATTATCTCCGTCCACATAATACCATTTTGCATTAGCAGCAGGTGCATAAGCAAGATAACCACCCGCTTGAACAGCCTGAACTTCGTTAAGTGCTGTACCACTGCCAGCATTGACACCGGGATTAGCTACAGCGCTGTTATCAAGCACTTTCAAAAACGTACCAGCTGTAGCTGTTTCTACTAAACCCATTTTTTCAGCGTTAGTTGCACCCGTCTTATAACGCGGATTCTCTGCCACAGCACCTAATGCATTTGCAGCATCTAATGCCGAACCAGCTTTATCCGCAGACACAACTCTCATTTCAGCGGTAAGCCATGCACGAGTAAAAGCATCAACAGTACCTGTATTTACAACAGAAACTTTCTTTTCTGTCTTTGCACCGGGCTGCCAATCTGTAGGCGGTGCGAATTCTTCAACAAGCGATGCTCCGAAGTTAGCAGATGCACTAAAACGGTTCGTTACTTCATCTTGTGCATTATACCACGCAAATGTCATACCGCCGACAATAACTGCCGCTGTAGCAAGTGTAAACATCAATACTACTTTCTTTTGTTTACGTTTCTTTTCTGATCTTTTCATAATCATTTTCCTCCTTTAAAAAAATTATTTTGTTCACAACTTTTGGCAAAGCTAAAAGCCAATTGCTGCGCAATCGTCCGCATTTATCTTTGCGGTTGATCATATTTTGCATACACAATGTTGCTTTGTAAGCAGCCGCCCTGTAAGCATATTCGTCTATCCGGCAAAATATGAATTTTTTGTGAACAAAAATTCGGGTACACCTACGCATTGTGTATACTTATTTTAATCATTATATCATAGTCCTGTTAAAAAAACAACAAATAATCGTTTGAAATATTAACAAATTTTAATTTTTAAAATAAGTTTCAAATTGGAGAATTCTACAAAATTCATTTTTGGGTATACAAATCCCACGCAAAGCTTGTGGACTGCATCGCAAATAAAATTTTCGCATTTTTAAGTTGTATTTTCTTGTTGTAGAACACCGGTTCGCATTTTTACATAATACCCCCCCCTAAAAATTCCATTCCAATAATTGGTCACATAAAATCAAAATATGTAAAAAATACACATATCATTAAAAGACAATTGTCACAAACAAACAAAAGAGGAGCCGCAAAAAGCCCCTCTTTTTCTGAAAAACATCAATATTTTAAGCATTTTTTCATTATTTTGTTTTGTGTTAACACTTTGTTAACGGTTTTGTCCTCGTTTTTATTTATTTTCCGCTATTTGTTTAAGCAGTTCGGTCTGTTCGTCCTGCTGTTCTTTCTGTGCTTTTGTTATTTCAAGCTGTTCTTTCGCTATCGCCGTTTGTTCGTCAAGGCGCGGATTTACATTTTTGATGATATCGGTCTTGTCAGCCTCATAATTAAGGGCTTCGGTAATGGCATCATTCAATTCATGCAGCTTTTTGGATTCATAAAAAGGCACCTGAATAAAGTAATCGTTGCCGCTTCTTTGTATAGCCGGCACAAAAACAAAAGCGTGCATAAATGATAAAATACATAAAAACGGAAAAAGCAGCCATTGAAAGAAATCGCTCGGGCTGTTTATCAATGAAAACGAAAATTTTGTCAGCATAAGAAACGCAATGCCTATAAGTATAAATATACCTCTGATCGAAAGACCTGCCGATGCCGAACTGATATTTCTTAACGGTATGACTTGATTTTGCACGCCCATTGGTATGATGTGAGCGATCGTGTTTGGCATATCAAGCTTGATGTCTCTTTCTGTAACTTCCGCTTTTCCGCGAAGATAAGCGAAAATAAATGATGTTGAAAAATCGAACTCTTTTTTCATAGTCTTCTCCTTTGTTATCGATAAAATACGAAAGATATTTCAGCATAATCGAAGAAAAATGTCAATAATTGCAGAAAAAGTTTTTGTTTATGAAAATTTTAATGTTCAGTCCTGTCCTATTCCATTAGACGGAACATAAAATATCCCTCTATACCTGTCGTTTTCGGTATCTATCACAATATAGCTGTCGCCGCCGCAGTAATATGTAAATCTGACAGTTTGGTTTTCGTCCTTTATCTCCCATATATCATCGGGCTCGCCCAAAATGCTTTTTATCTCATCGGCGGACTTATTTTCCAAAAGTGCCGAATTACGGATGTCCTCGACCATTTCATTTCTGATATAATGCACTTCGTCCCATTTTTGCGGGTCGAATTTTCTTAATCTCCATGAACATAAACTCTCCAGCGGAAAGGCCGAAACAAGACCGATATGCGCAATTGCAAAACATATGATTATTGCCTTTCTTCTGTCTTTAAAACAGGGCAGAAACGGCGCGGTAAGCATTATAAACCCGAAAACCGCAAGTCCGTTGTAAGGCTCGGCGCCGTGCAGAAAATACCGCAGGGCGTTGAAGCTGCCGCCGAAAGCCATAAAACTGAAAAAAATAAGCCCCATATAGCCCAGCGAAAGAGCGTATGCAACCTCCATATTTGCTGCAGGCTCTTTTTTGCGGTTTATCCACAGTGCCAAAAACACGATTATAGGAAACCAGCCTATACTAAATATCCCTTCAATAATAATTTGTATTGTTTTAGCCATAGTCCGCACCTCTTTTCAAATTTCCTTACTCATACTGTCTTGCAATGCGTTTTTCGGGGTCGGTATCGAGGACATACAGCGTTATCAGAAACACCCATTCAAGCGGCTTCATCAGTATGTACACAATATCCGCGCGCAGAGGCGTTGTTATCAGCTTTGAAAGGGGATAGCCGTGTTTATCGTAAAACCCGCGCACTTGTTTATGGAATTTCGGCGAAATATCGTGTATAAGCTCTTCAAAGGCGTTTGCTATGCACAATTGGCGGTTGACGATTATTACCGCGCCGCGCCTTTTGCCGTATCTCAAAGGTTTTACCACCTTTTTGTGTCCGCCTGCGGCAACGGTGCAGAGATAATGCCCCGAATATTCAAGCGGGGGCGGCGGTATCTGCGTGGAAAACGTCCAATCCGCCGTCATTGTAAACGCTTTGACTATACCGTCCGCGCCTTGTCCCGTCAGTATCATTATTATCTCAAGCAAAGCCGCCGCAATAAATATCATCATAAAACACACAAAGCTCATATTAACGGTTTTCGACAGAAAGCGGAAAAGCGCGTTTTCACTGTTTCTTTCGCGTATTATCTCAAGCTGTTCGCGCATATGTTTTCGGATATGCCAAACCGACAGCAGCAGTATATTGAAATGATAGATAAGAAAGTAAAGCCCAAGACCGCCGCCGCGTTCTGCTATAAGGGTAAACATCTGGATGAAAACAAAAACGCCGAGCAGGTTTAAAATGACCGTAAGACCCACGGCAAGTGCCGAAATAAGCGGCGGAAGTTTTCTTGCAGGTGCAAGTCCGAGCAGGCAAAGTCCAAGCGCACCCGCGCCGAATACGAGCCAGAATGAAAGCCCGTACCGAGAGGCTATAATATAATGCGCCTGATTGGGATAGACCGCTTCGTACCAATCGGCAGCGGGGTCGAATAAATAGCCGCAAAGCAGTATATACATACCCATTCCGATAAATATCGTTTCGAGGAAAATTCGCTTTTGTGCAAATCCCTCGGACTGTAAAACAGGCTCCCACACGCAAAACATTATGTTCCTGCCCGTGATGTAAATCGGGAATGTCAGGCAAAATATCACCAATAAAAGCATAAGCATAATTTACCTCCATATTGAGCGATGAATTATTGTTTATCGTTGGTTTTACTTTCGTTATGTTTATTCTATTGCTGTCTTTAAAACCCCTCAGTCAGCCTTCGGCTGCCAGCTCCCCTGCATCCCGTAAATAAACTCTTTCGCCATATCCTGCACCTTTATTTCCTGTATGCTCACCGATTGCCAATACCTGCCGCGATCATCGTTTTCGAGTTCTTTGCAGGTATCGTTGTAAAGCTGTCTTATCCTGAACGATATAGCATCGCGTTTTTCGGCATCGGCGGTCTTGTTGTAGTTGTCGATAAGTACGGGTATGGAGCTGTGGGTGTAGTATTCAAGCGCCATATAGTCGTATTCCGCCTTTGCGAAGCGGTTATTGAGGTCTGCCGAAAACTCGGGTCTTGCGGTTATATTGAGCGCAAGCAGAGTGACTGCGCCGCCTATAACAAAACTCTGCACTATATCCGTTTTTCTTCTTATAATAAAGTAGAGTGTTGTAAAAACAAGTATGCTCTCAACAGCCAGAAAGCTTATGACTTCTATTCTCAAAGGCGTGAAGCCGTAAGCGTTCATATATAAAAACATACGGTAGAAAGATGATATTATAAGCACGAACGTAAACACACACAGCAGGCAGAGAGACACCTGCAAAGCGCCTTTTGCACGGCATTTGAGAATATCGGTAAACGCAAGTATTATCGAAAAGTTGATGAAAGTCACCACAAGCAGCTGGAAAAAGCCCTCGTGTGCAAAACGTGCGTATGTTGTGAAATCGGTTATATTGACACCCTTGCCGATATAGCTCAGCTGCGAATAGCAGAAGAACAAAAACAGCAGGTTAACGGGTGTAAGGAAAGCAACGGAGGTTATTTTGTCCGTTTCGACACCGCCGAAAACTATACGGCGGCGATTTACAAGTATGCGGTAGATATAGCCGCAGGCATAGACGAATATGAAGGCGAATACTATAACCGCCCATACCGCCGAGCCGATGTTAAAATCAGCAAGGTTTTCAAGTGCGTTGTAGAACGCATCATCGCCGTTTGCAAGCAGTGTGCCGATAACGGCGATAACGGGTGCGGAGATCATAAGTCCAAGCACCGTTTTCCATATGGAAGATACGGCATTTTCACCGTCTATGCTCTTTTTGTCAAGCACGGTCGCACCGCTTATATACGCTGCATGAAACATCCTGTTGAACAGTGTATCGAGGAAGCTGTCAAGTTTAAGCCTGCTGTCGATATCAGCGCAGTACATAAGCATTGCGGAAAGCAGCACATAAAAAGCGATACAATTGAAAATGTTGTAGTATGAATATTCAAAGTAAGCATTAAAGCAGGAGAGTACAAAAATAGGCAGCGTAAGCAGCATACCCGCTTTCTTTTTGAGTTTGCCCGTTATTTTAAGAGCGATAAGACTGCCTATGCTTACGGCATTGAAAAACAGCATGCTTGAAAGTCCTGCGCGGACCGCCTCGCCTTTAAAGCATATCGTAAACAGCAATGCCACAACAGCCGCCGTGATAAGCACAGTCTTTATATGCGGCATTATTTCGCGTTCCCGTATCACTTCTTGAAGCACGACACCGCCCGTTCTTTCTTCGGGTGAAGTGTGCATAATAACTTCGTTGTCTGCAATGTTTTCCATAATATCCCCCTCTTTCGGTATGATAGTTTTTTCTTTTTTCAGGTCATAAAGCAGTATTGAGCCTGTTATGATAAAATTGACGGGTACAAGTGCGTAAAAGCTTAAAAAGAACAGTGCGCTGAACACATCCACGCCCAGAGCCTGCACGCAGGAAGCCAAAAGCGTGACCGCACAGAGAACAATGCCCATCATCACTATGCCCGAGGCAAAGTCGTCTGCGGTCTTCTTTTTGTTTTTTGAATATTTAAGGTAAAGATAGGCGATGAGCGCAAGCGGCAGGAAGATCGACATATAAGTCAGCCGTATATCATTGCCTCCGATGCACAAACAGTGCAGAAAGCCTTTGTCATACGGCAGTTCGCGCATAACAAGCATTTCAAATATCGCCGTCAGACCTATCCCGATAATATTGCATACCGCTTCATAATGATAGTTGCTTTTGCGGCGGAACGCCTGTATTATGTTGAAAAGAACAAGCCCAAACGGCAAAAAAATCAGCGGCATATTATCTCACCTCACTCATTTTTATACTCCAATATATCCCCCGGCTGACATTCCAGCACCTCGCAGACCTTATCGAGCGTTGAAAAGCGTATCGCCTTTGCCTTGCCCGTTTTAAGTATAGAAAGGTTTGCGGGCGTAATGCCCACCTTTTCGGCAAGCTCGTTTGAGGAGACCTTGCGTTTTGCCATCATCACATCAAGATTAACGATTATTGACATAACCCGACCCCCTTTAAATTGTAAAGTCGTTTTCGGACTGCAATTCAACGGCTTTTTCAAACACGTTTTTCAGCACGCGCATTATCATGCCCATAAAGAATGCGAAAAACGACATAAACATTATCGAAAACCTCCAGAGTCCGAAAAACAGCAGCGTAAGCCCAACAAAGTAACAGCACCACGAAATAGCGCGTATGCACTGTGTGTTCTGCTCAACAAAGACATTTTCCTTTATAATATTGTTCAGAAGAGTGTTGAGGCTGAGCATGGCTATTATGCCGAGAACATCGCAGATATAAAGCATTATCGTAACGGGTATGGTCACATCAACGCTTTTTATCGCGCCTGCCGTGCGTGTTGTATTGTAAACATCAGGCATCGGTGCGTTTATATTGTCAAAAACGCCCTCGCCCATTGAGATGAGCGCATACCACCTTGCCATGAACGGTATCATAAACAGCGCCGCTATAAGCAGCATAAACATACATACCATCATCGCCCTTGAAAGTTTGAGCGAGTGCATCTTTGACCAATTGAATTTTTTGTCCATAAAATTATCTCCTTTCGCGAACGGAAAATATTGTTTTGGTTTAATAAGAATATAGCACAACATTTTTTGTTTGTCAATACCTTTTTATTGTTTTTCGATAATTTATTTTTGAATTTCGTTAAATCAATATTGTTTCGCGGTTTTCGGAAAAAGTGCTGTTCATACGTTTTTTCGGCTTTTCATACGTGTTTTATTGTGTTGGATATGCAAATGTGGTATATTAAAGAGAGACATTTTATTTTTGAAATCAGCGTTTCCGCAAAAAGGTGAAAAAAATGTTCAGGATAGTTTTATGTGACGACCAGCGCGAGATACTGCTTGCGATACAAAAATATACAGACAGCATACTTGAAGCCACGGAGCATACCTGCCGTGCGTTTACAAAACCTTCGCAGCTTCTTGCCGCCGATATTGCCGACACCGACCTTTTTATACTCGATATAGGTATGCCCGAGACGGACGGGTTTGAGCTTTCGCTTAAAATAAGGGAGAAATGCGGCAAAGCGAAGATAATTTTTCTGACATCCGAGACCGACCGTGTTTTTGACGGCTACAAATACCGTGCCTTTCGTTTTATTGCAAAAGGCGATAACGAGGCTCTTAAAGAGGGCATTTTATCCGCCCTGCCCCGTATTTCTGAAAAACGCATAGACCTTAATCTCAAAAAAAGCGGTCATATAAGGGCGGCGTTGGGCGAAATAATCTATTTTGAGTACAATCTGCGTGTGATGACCGTATGGTTTGCGGACGGAGGATATGAAATGACGGGCGGTAAACTTTCCGACCTTGCCGCAAAACTTGAACCCCTCGGTTTTGTATGCGTGCACCGTTCGTTTCTTGTAAATATGGCGCATATAAAAAGTTTTGAAAAGGCGGATATAGTGCTTTCAAACGGCGCAAAAATAGGCATGGGCACAAAGACCTCCGCCGTAAAGCAGATAAAACAGCGGTATTTTAAATTTTTGGAGGAGGATAAGTATGATAGATAATATCATCTGGAGCATACTTGAATTTGCGGTCTGTCTTGCAGATATGCTTTTGCTTTTCCTGCTTGCCGCAAACCATACGGATGCCGAACTTACGCTTAAAAAGCTTTTTTATATATTTATTGCCGCAGCACTCGGGTTTCTGCGTGCGAGATTTTTCGGCATACGTGAGTTTGCACCGCTTATAGGGATATTTATAGGCTGCTGTCTGTGCAGTTTTTGCGGCATGGCATGGTACAAAGCAGTCACGGTATCGCTTTTGTTTTTTGTTTTCACGGAAATGAGCGAGCTTTTCACAATGGGCATATTTACGCTTGTTCTGCGTGAAAAATACGATATATACGCACAGACTCCGCTTTTTAATCTTACGGGGATAATCATATCAAGGCTCATCTTTTTTACGGCGGTAAAGCTGAATGCTCTGAAACTGCGGTATGATGCCCCTGCAAAACACCGTTTTCTGCTGATGACGGGGCTTTTGCTGATAACTTTATGCACGGAGAGTCTTTGCATCAGCACACCTGCCGCAGACATGAACGAAAGGCTTGTTTTTGCCTTTATCTCGGTCGTGATGTTTGCCGCAGCGCTTATATTTATAATTATGTTCAACACGCTTGCGCTGTATTATACGGGTTATTACGAAACACAAAGCATAGCGGGCGTTTTAAGGGCGAACGAGGAGCTTTACATAAGCCTTGCAAACGGCAGCGAGGAGCTGCGCAGGACGGTACACGACTACAAAAACCACATTTTTACCGCCACGGAGCTGCTTGAACAAGACAAAAAGGACGAGGCTGTGCAGTATCTGAAAAAAATTGCGGGCGGGCTTGAAAAACCCTATAAGACATATCTTAAAAACAGTATTGCGGATATAATTATAACGCGCAAAGCGGAGATAGCCGAAAAGAAAGGCATTGAATTCAGTGCATCGGGCGTTCTGGGCGAAGTGGGCATAAGCCGCACGGATATTTCGTCCCTGCTTTCAAACCTGCTTGACAACGCAGCGGAAGCCGCCGAAAAATGCGAAAACGGCTATGTAAAGCTCAAGGCAAAGCTGCGCGGTGATTATGTGTATATCTCCGTCACAAATCCCATTGCCGCACCGCCGATAATAAAAGACGGTGAGTTTGTAACAGACAAGCATGATGCACAGAACCACGGCATGGGCATAAAAATAATCAAAAATATCGTAAACCGATATGACGGCGAGTTTGATTTCAGCATAGAGGACGGCACAATGACGGTATATGTGCTGCTGAAGCCGAAGGAGTTGAACGAATGAAAAAGTCAAAAATAATACAGATGCTCTTTGCGCTGCTTACGATACTCTGCATTTGCGGCACCGTCAATGCCTATTCCGCAGACGGCAGCGAAGACGAAAGCACAACGGAAGTATACGAAGAAAGCACGGAAACAACAAGCGAGACCATTTCGGAGACTATTTCGGAGACTATTTCGGAAACGACCTCCGAGATTATTTCGGAAACGACCTCCGAGATTATTTCGGAAACCGTTTCCGAAACGGAAGATCCGACCGAAACGACAACGGGTGACAGCGCAGGCACAGATTTTCCTTCGGATGAGTCAAGAACGGAGGCAACTTCAAAAACCGCCATTGAAGAGCTCGAAACAACAACACGGCAAACGACCGAAAAACCGACTGCGGAAACCACAACGGAAACCACAACGGAAACCACAACGGAAGCTACAACGGAAGCTACAACGGAAACCACAACAAACAAAACCGAACCCGTCACACAGCATCACGATCACTCCTCGGGCGGCGGAGGCGGAGGAGGCAGCGGCGGCACGGGCGGCGGTGTTTTCAGGAGCAATTTTTCGGAGCTTGCGGACAAGCAAAAGACCGAGACCGAAAGCGAAACGGAGATAACAACACAGTCGGCATCAAACGGCGCAAACCAAAAGCCCGATGAAAAATTCCTCAATATATTAAAGCAAAAAAAGCTGACATATTTTATTGATTCACCCCTTGCATGGCTTGACAAAAGGCTTATAAACATTGTATACTCACCTTATATACAAAAACACAGCAGCTCTGCGCTGATTTCCGTGCGTTCCCTGCAGTCGGGTCTCGGCAGTGATGCAGAAATAACCTGGCTGCCCAAAACCAAAACGGCAGTGGTGAAATACGGCGCTCATACCGCAAAGATAACGGCAAACAGCAGTTATCTTATTGCGGACGGCAAAAACGTTTATTTCAAAAACGGAGCTTATGCGGAAATAAAAGACGGCAGGATATATCTGCCCTTCCGCGCACTTGGAGAAGCGCTTGGCTTTAAAGTAAGCTGGGACAGCGAAAAGCGCGCTGCTGTATATTTTATACCGGAGTGAACAAAATGATATTAAGCATAGCAAAACAGCTTATAGACGGCGAATTCAAGCCTATACTCGACGTTTCATCCGCCGTTTCAAATGAGGTGGATATATTCTGCGGCGGCAAACAGGTAGGTCCGAACCTTTACTGCATTATCGCCGTAAATGCCGACAAACCAAATTATAAACAAAAATTTGAGCAAACGGCGGGCTATATAGGCGGCAGTTACTCAATGCAGAATTTCAACCTTGTGATACTCGGCGTATTTGCCGCAAAAGAGATCACGGACGAGTTAAGGGAATATGCCTCGGTCGAAGCGGAGACCTTTGAGCAGGTAAATATACTGAAATGGTGCATAACACCACAGGGCGTTGAAGTTTTCGGCAACCAGCCGAACAGATTACTGAATATAAGGCAGCTGCTTGAAAATTCGCTTGATGACAAAGCAACGGGCAGTTTAAGCGAAATAGTCGAGCAAAGCCGTGAAAACAAAAGGGCAAGCATAGTCAGCCGCGATACCGTACTGACATACACTATATTTGCCGCGGTAACGGTGTTCTTTATAATACAGACTTTCGGCGACGGCAATGCCATACTTGACAAATACGAATGTCTGCCTCTCGGGCAGGGCGAATTCTACCGCTATATCACCGCAATGTTTTTGCATATAGGCTTTATGCACTATTTTTCAAATATGCTGGCGCTGTATATATTCGGCACAAGGGTCGAAAGGTACTACGGCAAGGTATGGTTTCTTGCGATATTCTTTATAGGCGGTATCCTTGCGGGATTCACCTCCTCGATATTTCTCAGGACGGCGGCAGTGGGTGCATCGGGCGCTATATTTGCGCTTATGGGTGCGGTAACTGCCTACTGTATAAAAACAAAGCGTTCCGCAGACGGCTTCGATCTGTATTTTCTTATTATATTTGCCCTTGTGGGTCTTGCATTCGGTGGTCTTGACGGCAGAATCGACAATATCGCGCATATTTCGGGCTTTGTATACGGTCTTGCAATAGGTATGATAAAAAAGGTAAAAGGCGAATAAAATAATATTGACAAAACACGACATATTTATTATAATATTCAAGTTGATTTTTATATAAGCAGAGAGAATAAAGAGGTGTATTATTTTGCTTAAACCAAAGCTTTTTACCGTCATCAAAGAGCATCCCGAGGAATTCAGGGGAAAAAGGCTTATGAATGACATAGTGGCAGGCCTTATAGTTGCTATAGTTGCGCTGCCGCTTTCGATCGCGCTTGCAATATCATCGGGCGTATCTCCCGAAGTGGGGCTTATAACCGCCATAATCGCAGGCTTTTTCATATCGTTTTTAGGCGGCAGCCGTGTACAGATAGGCGGCCCCACGGCGGCATTTGTTGTTATAATCTGCGGCATAATCGCGGAATACGGCATCGACGGACTTATCATATCGACCGTTATGGCAGGTATTTTCCTTATTATATTCGGCCTGCTGGGTCTGGGTGATGTTATCAAATTCATACCCTTTCCCATTACCGTCGGTTTTACCACGGGTATCGGCGTAACGCTGTTTTCAACACAGCTCAACGATTTTCTCGGCATGAACATAGACGGCATAAGCTCCGAATTCCTTGAAAAGTGGGCATCCTACCTGCAAAACATTTCAAGAATAAATATCCACGCCGTCATAATAGGCGCTGCGGCGGTGCTTATCATAATTTTCTGGGGCAAGATAAACAAGAAGATACCCGGTTCACTCGTTGCGCTTGTCGTTACAACGGCTGTTGTGTACCTTTTGCAGAAAAACGGTATGTGGACGGACGTTTCCACGATCGGTTCAAAATATACCAACATAAGCGGCGCAATACCCAAGCCGCATCTGCCCTCTCTTGCAGGCATAAAGGTATCGGCGCTTGTTGAGCCCGCCATAACCATTGCCATACTTGCGGGTATAGAATCCCTTCTTTCCGCAGTTGTTGCCGACGGTATGACAGGTGACAAGCACGACTCCAACCAGGAACTTATAGCGCAGGGCGTTGCGAATATCGCAAGTGCGCTTTTCGGCGGTCTGCCTGCTACGGGTGCTATCGCAAGAACGGCGGCAAACATCAAAAACGGCGGCAGAACACCCGTTGCGGGCATGGTACACGCTTTTGCACTGCTGATAATAATGCTTGCAGCCATGCCGCTTGCAAAGCTCATTCCAATGACCACGCTGGCTGCCATACTTATAGTAACAAGCATAAATATGTGTGAGTTCAAGGAATTCGCCCTTATCTACAAGACCACAAAAAGCGACTTTTCGGTGCTTATACTGACCTTTGTGCTGACGGTGGTATTTGACCTTGTTGTAGCAATAGAATTCGGCATGGTGCTTGCAATGTTCCTTTTCATCAAGCGCATGAGCGAATCTTTCGAGATAAACACGGTATCCAAAGAGCACGAAAACGATACTCACAAGTATATCAACAACGAGATACTTGTATACGAGTTCGCAGGTCCGATGTTCTTCGGCGCTTCCACACGCTTTATGGATATAATGAAGCAGATGAACGTAAAAAGCGATGTGCTTATACTGCGTATGAAAAATGTGCCTAATATAGACGGCACACTGGTGGACTCTTTAAGAAAGACCATCGACTACTGCAAAAAGAACAATATAACTGTGCTTTATGCCGAGCTCAATCCCCAGCCTTACAAGGTACTCCAGAAATTCGGCTGCGAGGACAGAATGGGCAAGGAGAAATTCTTTACCACGATGGACGGCGCTTTTGCATATGCCGAATCCCTCGTTGCAGACAAGAAGAAGAAAAAAACACAGGAATAAATCACAAAAAGATCTCATGTTCCATAGACTGAAATATAGTTTTATGGGTGATAGACATGGGATCTTTTATTTTGGAAAGCAGAGGTATGCCCGTCAGCGGAGAGGTATTTATAAGCGGTGCCAAAAATGCGGCTCTGCCGATAATGGCGGCAGCCGTGATGTGTGAAAGCGCAGGGCTTGAAAACTGTCCGCGGCTGTCCGATACAGAGACCGCTGCGGAAATAATACGCGCTTTCGGGCTTGAATGCGAAATTTACAAAAATACCGCAAAAATAAAGCAGGGCAAGAAAAGCGGTTTTGCAATTTCTCCCGAACTATGCGGAAAAATGCGCTCTTCCATACTTTTTGCCGCTCCTGCCGCACAAAACTTCGGCAAAGTCGTTTTATGTGCGCCCGGCGGCTGCCGTTTAGGTGAAAGACCGATAGATATGCACCTTGACGTGCTGAAAAAAATGGGCGCGGATATATTTGTTTCGGACAAAAAAATAGAGATAGAAGCAAGGCACGGTTTCACGGGTACGGATATAAAGCTTAAATTCCCGAGTGTGGGTGCGACCGAAACGGCGGTTATGGCAGGCGCTGCGGCAAAAGGCAGAACACGCATACACTCGCCTGCGCTGGAACCCGAGATAGAGGATCTATGCGCCTTTCTGAACAGCGCAGGCGCAGATATAAATTTCGGCGAAGTCATAGAAATAAAGGGCTGCGGCGGTATGCTCGGTCATGCGGAACACAGAATAATGCCCGACCGCATAGAAACGGGCACTTACCTTACAGCGGCGGCAATAACGGGCGGTGAACTGTTTATACGCGATACCGCATCCGACAAGCTCAAATATGTGATAAAGCTGCTTGAAGATATGGGCTGCATAATAAAGTGCGGTGCGGACAGCATCTATATAGATGCGCCGAAAAACACGATAAACCCAAAAGAGATATTCACTGCGCCGTATCCGCTTTTTCCTACGGATATGCAGCCGCAGTTTACCGCACTTGCAGCCGTAAGCCGCGGCGACTGCAAGATACACGAGAATATTTTTGAGGGCAGATACAGGCATATACCGCAGCTTTGCGCAATGGGTGCAGATATAGAGATATACGGCGAACGGGAATTTATAGTACACGGGCTTGGACACGGGCTTAAAAGCGCCGCTGTCGAGGCAAGCGACCTGCGCTGCGGTGCGGCGCTCATTCTTGCCGCAATAAGCGCAAAAAGTGGCAGCAGCATAATAAAAAACGGGGAATATGTTCTGCGCGGCTATGAAGATATATGCACAAAGCTTGCCGATATAGGCATAAAAGCGGAATATACAGAGCAGCCTTCCGGGAAAACACCTGTTTAAGCCCCAAAAATAAACTTTACAAACCGACCCGAAAAGTTTATAATGGATTTTGCCAAATAACGCAAAGAAACGCTGATCAAATTCAAAAAAAACATTTTCGGTATCCTTAAATCAGCGTTTCCCAAAAATACCATCCGGAGGAAATACAAATGGAACTTGCGAAAATAACGGCAGGACAGGTAGCCATACTTTTTATACTGATACTTTCGGGCTTTGCAAGCGTAAAAGCAGGTGTAATAAAGCAGGAGGCAAAAAAACACTTTTCCGACCTGCTCGTCAATCTTATCATCCCTGCGATGATAATAAACTCATACACAAGCGGTTTTGACGAAAACGTGCTTTCAAACCTTATACGGGAGTTTGTTTTAAGTACGGTTCTTGTTTCGCTCGGCATTGCGCTCACGCTTCTGCTTGCCTGCCGTTTTAAAGACAAAAATGCACCCATAGTCAGGTTTGCGTGCAGTTTCTCAAATGCGGCGTATATGGGTTTCCCACTGATAGAAGCACTTTTCGGCAGTGAGGGGCTTATATACGCAGGCGCTTTTGTAACGGTATACAACATCCTGCTGTGGACGGTCGGCTATGCGACGGTAAACAAAAAAGCGGATGTGAAAGAAATGCTGCACAGCATAGCCACAACACCCGTGCTTATATCCGTTGTTATAGGTCTTATAATATATATTTTAAGGATAGATATGCCAAACGTGATAAAGCAGCCGATAAGCTATATAGGCAGCATGAACACCTCTCTTTCAATGATAGTAACGGGTATGCTCATAGCAGGCAGCAAGCCCGAAAGACTTTTAGGCAACAAATTCATTCCTTTTGCGGTATGTGTGCGCCTTATACTTGTGCCTCTCGTCTGTCTCGGATCATTCAAAGCGCTGAATATAACGGGCGAGACCGCACAGATCGCCATAATGCTTGAATCCTGCCCCTGCGCTGCTATAACCTCCGTTTTTGCCGTGCGCTTTGACTATGACGAGGATATAGCGGCAGGCCTTGTTGTTGTGACCACGCTTTTGAGCATAATCACCCTGCCGATAATGGCGTATCTTATAACCGCATAAAGCAAAAGGCGTTTTTTCGCCAAAATACTTGACAAGTACCGCGTTTTGGATTTATTATATAATAGATAAAGTATCCGAATATATTATATTATAATTAAGAAAACGCTGGTTTAAGGAAACCAAAAATATTTTTTTGAATTTAATCTGCGTTTTCATAACCAAAAGGTGAAAGATATGAAAAGAGCGGGTTTGCTTGCGGCGCTGATAGGCGTTTGCGTTGTGCTGACTTTCCTGCTGCTGCTTTTTTTGCCCGTATTCCGCATAACGGATATACAGATACGCGGCAACGAGCTTGTCAGCGAGGACACGATACGCAGCATTGCTGCCGAAAACAACAGCAATATTTTTGCCTTCAACAAGTCGCAGACCATAAAAAAACTTGAAAAAAACAATTACATACAAAGCGCACGCATAGAAAAACAGCTGCCGCGCACGCTTATAATCACGGTCACGGAGCATAAAATAAAGGGCTATGCCGAATATACGGGCAATTACCTTTGTTTGAGCGACAACGGCCTTGTTATAGACGTAAAAAGCGAGATAAACTATCCCGCACCCATAATCACGGGGCTTAAATTCGATACCTTTACGGTGGGCGAATATCTTGATGTGGACAATCCGCGCGCTTTCGAGGCGATGAACGAGCTTTCGCTGCTTTTCAGCAAGTATCAGCTGATGAACAATATACTGAAAGTGGATATAAGCGACCCTGCCAACATCCGCTTCTACTGCGGCAGCGTACAGGTGATATACGGAAAAAGCGACGGTTCGACGGGACGTATGCTCACACTTATAGAAATACTGAAAACACTTGACACCACCGTACCGGGAACGCTTGATCTTACACTCGAAAACCCGACTTTCACATATACAAACTGATTTTGCGTGAAAAACAAACGTAATATTTGTAACAATTTTGAAAATTTTTTGAGAAAAATGAAATTGCCTATTGAAAAATCTTCAGAAAAATTGTACAATAGAATTTGTAGTATAATTACTATACCCGACAATGATATTAACTAATATTCAGTATATAAAACCGCAGGAGGAGAAGACATTGATAGTACTTGACGAAAACAACAACGAATTTGACAACACTGCCAAGATAGTTGTGCTTGGTGTCGGCGGCGGCGGCGGAAATGCCGTGAACCGCATGATAGAAAACAGCCCCGAGGGCATTGATTTTGTTGCCATCAACACAGACGATATGGCTTTGAGAAACTCAAACGCACACAGAAAAATAACCATAGGCACTACCATAACAAAAGGTCTCGGTGCAGGCGGCAGACCCGAAGTCGGCGCAAAGGCGGCAGAGGAGTCACGCGATGAGGTAAAGGCAGTGCTTGACGGTGTGGATATGGTGTTTATCACCGCAGGCATGGGCGGCGGCACAGGTACGGGCGCAGCACCCGTTATTGCAAAGCTCGCTCACGAAATGGGTATACTTACCGTTGCGGTAGTTACAAAGCCCTTTAACTTCGAGGGCAAGAAGCGTATGAACAACGCCGTGAACGGCATTGAGCTTCTCCGTGAGAATGTTGATACGCTCATCGTTATCCCCAACCAGAAACTGCTTGAAATTGCAGATAAATCAACAACAATGACACAGGCATTCCAGATCGCCGACAGCGTTTTGTATCAGGGTGTTACGGGTATCTCCGACCTTATCACAAAGCCCGGCATGATAAATGTGGACTTTGCCGATGTATGCACGGTAATGCGCGACAAGGGTCTTGCACACTTCGGTGTAGGCCGCGCAAGTTCTGCGGAAGCTGCCGTACAGGAAGCTATCAACTCTCCGCTGCTTGAAACGACTATCGTTGGCGCAAAGAGCGTGCTTATCAACTTCTCCAGCAGTTCCAACCTGCCTATTCTTGAAGCTGCGGAAGCTGCCGAAATGGTATCCGCATCTCTCGATCCCGATGTTGAAACTATCTTCGGTACATCCATCAACGAAGAACTCGGTGATGATGTTGTAGTTACCGTTGTTGCAACAGGTCTTATTGACAAGGGCAATATAATCGGCGGTACACCTATCGCACGCACACGCCCGAGCTTTACAAAGACAATAGAGCATATGGACGAGATAGAGGAGACTGCCGAAGAACAGGCTGCCGAGATAGCGCAGGAGCCTGCACCCACGACCGAGGAGATCAAGGCGGAGCAGGAAAAGCGCACACATTTTGACGAAGCACACTCAAAAGCCGCAGAGCTTGACAGCGGCAGCATTGATATACCCGCATTCCTCAAAAGAGGCAAATTAAGAAGATAAACAATACAAAGAGGGTGTTGCATTCAGCAACACCCTCTTTTTTATAAAACCGCAAGCTTTTCAAGCGCAACATATACCTGCGAGATCTGATACCATGTCGCAAGGTCCACAATACCTGTCTGCGGCAGATTGAACACCTGCTGGAACGCAAGCACGGAAGCCTCCGTTTCGGCACCGAAAATGCCGTCTGCGGCAGGTCTGCCTATCGAATAATAGGTCTGCCCTATCCTTGCAAGCTGCCTTTGTATAACGGCGACCGCACTGCCGCGGCTGCCCCTTTGCAGCTCCGCCCCGGGATAACTTAAAGGCACACCGCCGACAATATCCGCCTGTTCAAGATATATATCGTCACCGTAGTAAAAGCGCAGTATATCAAGGGTATTAAAGCCGCGCTGCGCAAGCTCCTGACTGCCCCATTGGCTCAACCAGCCGGCCCTCACGACCTCGCGCCCGTCCGAATACTGCGCAAAAAGCGGCTGGTCTCCACCCCTGCGCTTGATATAAGTTGTAAAGGTCTCATCAACAATACGGCTTATCTCCTCAAATATCGTCCTGCCAAACTCGAAGGACTGGTCATAAGCCGTTGAATTGGTTATGGTAAAACCATAGCCCTTGTTCCTGTACCACTCGGTATAAACACGATTGAGCGTGAAACTGATGATCGCAAGCACATTCGCCCTTATCGCCGCCTCGTCCCAGGTGGAATATATCTCGGAAGAAGCGACATTTTTTATATAGTCCTTAAAAGGCACATAATAATCGGGTGCATCACTGTCGGGCGTTCCCGAATGAACGATAACAAACTCGGGAATGACCACTGAATCAAGCACAACAAAACCGCTTTCCTCGGGTACGGTTTTGACCTCTTCCTCGGGTATCTTCTCGGGGTAATCTCCGTTGAGTGCGGGCGCGGGCACGATTATAAGCTGTTCATCGCCCGTACCGCGTTCAAGCGGTGCATTTTGCAGACTGATCCCGTCGGGAAATATCTGTATACCCTCTATCCGCAGCGGAATATAACCGTCCGCACGTATCTCCGCATTATAAGTAAAATACGGTCTTTCGCCCTCGGGGTATTCCGAAGACACAGGGTCGGGTGCTGCAAGCGGAAGTATCTCCGTCTCCCCGTCGGGATCTGTGTAGACCGTATAAAGCTCGGCATTTTCATCGTCAAAAACCGTTACAAGCGCATTTGAGACAGGGTCGGCAATACTTCCCCCGTAGACCTGCACCTTTAAACCGCCGCTGAATTCTGCCATATTGACCTCCGAAAAAACACATTATATATAATAATATTCGGGTGTGCGGTTTTTGATACAGAATTTCAGCCTTGTATTACTTATACCATACGCTCCATTTCATGCCAGCCGTGTCCGCCCCATACGGACGCAGATTTGCCGAGATACTTATAATCCATATTTTCGTACATTTTGATCTTTTCGTCAACGCAGGTAAGCACAAGCCTTTTGCTGCCGTTGTTTTTGGCAAGTTCAGCAAGCGAATTCATAAGTTCGCGCGCTATTCCCTGCTTTCTGTATTCGGGTAGAACACAAAGGCTCAATACCATTACATTCTTCCCGTTTTTGTCATGCAGGGACATATCTGTGAAAAATTCATCGCGAAAAGCCGTTTCATTGGTCGCGATACCCGTGATAAAGCCTGTCATTCTGCCGCTTTGTCTGTCAACGGCAACTACAAAAAGATCGGGCGCAAGTTCGGCGCGTTTAAGCATATCTTCGCGAGTACACGCTTCATTCGGCGGAAAACACGTCCTTTCCAGAACGGCGGCTTCTTCTGCCTGCTCGGGCTTGATAATACAGAAATCATATTTATCCCTTATCATATCTTATTCTCCTTTTTTGCCTTGGAAAACGCTGATTTAAGGATACCAAAAATAATTTTGCACATTTGCTTAACGGCTCTGTTTGCTATGTTCAGCCTGTTAGGCTTCACATTAGCATGGTCGCCTACAAATGCGCCGCCATCGGCTAAAATTATTTTTGTTTTTTTGAAT
>ODAI010742785.1_pt1 | contig 35815 bp, 26 predicted proteins | sample 1539321 | NCBI WGS metagenome assembly ODAI01 (sample SAMN02144231, study PRJEB22623) | gut metagenome | biome: sheep rumen | host: Ovis aries | place: New Zealand
AAGGCCGTCACGAGAAGGTATTCGAGCAGGCCAAAAAGAGCGGCTATGTCCGTGTCATGGTGGACGGGAACATGTACGATCTCTCTGAGGAGATCGCGCTTGACAAGAACATCAAGCATAATATCGAGATCGTCGTCGATCGTCTTGTCGTGAAGCCTGGGATTGAGAAGCGGCTCACAGATTCGATTGAGACTGTCCTCGGGCTCTCTGAGGGTCTCTGCATGGTCGATACAATGGATGGGAATGTGATGACACTCAGCTCGGCATTTGCATGTCCCGACTGTGGAATCAGCATTGAGGAGATCGAGCCGAGAAGCTTCTCCTTCAACAATCCCTACGGAGCCTGCCCGGTGTGTGCCGGCCTCGGCTACAAGATGGAGTTCGATATCGATCTCATCGTCCCGGATAAGACGCTGTCGATCAACGAAGGTGCAATCACTGCCATGGGCTGGCAGAGTGCAAATGAAGACGGTTCCTTTACCAATGCCACTCTGGCTGCGCTCAGCAGGGAGTACGGATTCGATCTTGACACGCCATGGAACAAGTATCCGCCTGCCATCAGGAAAATTCTGGTCTACGGAACAGAAGGCCGCAAGGTCAAGGTACATTATACCGGTCAGAGAGGTACCGGTGTGTATGATATTGCCTTTGAAGGCCTTATCGAGAACCTGAACCGAAGATACAGGGAGACGAGTTCCGAGTGGTCAAAGGGCGAGTACGAAAAGTTCATGCAGATTTCCCCCTGCAATGCCTGCGGCGGTCAGAGACTCAAGCCGTCAGCTCTGGCGGTTACTGTAGGAGATAAGAATATTACCCAGGTGACAGATTATTCGGTCACCAGGCTTCTTCATTATTTTGATAAACTTAAGCTGAACAAGACACAGCAGACGATCGGCCGTCAGATCCTGAAGGAAATCGTTGCCCGCGTGTCCTTCCTGCGCGACGTAGGTCTTGATTACCTGACCCTGTCCAGAGCGACGGGGACTCTGTCCGGAGGCGAAGCTCAGCGAATCAGACTCGCGACTCAGATCGGGTCCGGTCTGGTGGGAGTTGCCTATATTCTGGATGAGCCGAGCATCGGCCTTCATCAGCGGGATAATGACAAGCTCCTGAACACGCTGAAAAATCTGAGAGATCTTGGTAATTCCCTGATCGTTGTCGAGCACGATGAGGATACGATGCGCGCGGCGGACTGTATTGTGGATATAGGTCCGGGTGCCGGAGAGCACGGCGGAAAGCTCGTCGCGATCGGCTCTGTGGATGATATTATCGCGTGTCCTGAGTCGATCACCGGCAGGTATCTGAAAGGTGAGAGTTTCATCCCTGTCCCGACTGTCAGGCGGCAGCCTAAAGGCTGGCTCAAAGTGCGCGGTGCGTATGTGAATAATCTGAAAGGTCTCGATGTGGATATTCCGCTCGGTGTGTTCACGTGTGTCACGGGCGTCTCCGGATCGGGAAAGAGCTCGTTGGTCAACGAAGTCCTCTATAAGCGGCTTGCGAGAGATCTGAACCGGGCTCACGAGATTCCTGCCAAACATAGAGAAATATACGGCATAAAAGAGCTCGATAAGGTCATTAATATTGACCAGTCGCCGATCGGCCGCACGCCGAGATCTAATCCGGCAACATACACCGGAGTATTTGACATGATCCGCGATCTGTATGCCGGGACAACAGATGCCAAGGTCCGCGGCTACAAGAAAGGCCGCTTCTCATTTAATGTGAAGGGCGGGCGCTGTGAAGCCTGCCAGGGCGACGGAATCGTGAAAATTGAGATGCATTTTCTGCCGGACGTGTATGTCCCATGCGAGGTGTGCCACGGTAAGCGGTATAACCGCGAGACACTGGAAGTAAAATATCGGGGAAAAAGCATCTATGATGTGCTGAACATGACCGTCGAGGAAGCCCTCGAATTCTTTGAGCATTTGCCGAGAATAAGAAATAAGATACAGACGCTCTACGATGTAGGCCTGTCCTACATTCGACTCGGACAGCCGTCCACCGAGCTGTCGGGCGGTGAGGCTCAGAGAATCAAGCTTGCTACCGAGCTGTCAAAGCGCTCGACCGGCAGGACAATCTACATTCTCGATGAACCGACGACCGGTCTCCACTTTGCGGATGTTCACAAGTTGGTCGACATTTTGCAGAGATTTACGGAGGATGGCAACACAGTTGTCGTGATCGAGCACAATCTCGACGTCATTAAGACCGCCGATTACATCATCGATCTGGGTCCGGAAGGCGGAGATCGTGGCGGTACGGTCGTTGTGAGCGGCACCCCGGAGAAAGTTGCGGAGTGCGGGGACTCCTACACCGGAGTATATATTAAGAAGGAACTGAGAAAGGCAGCCGAAAGAGCCGGGAAGAGGCAGCTTTTGGAGTAAGCCGTGAAGAGGCAGCCGAAGGACAGAACCGGAAAGAGGCTGAATAAGGCTGAGCAAGGCAGCATAAGGAGGAGTATATGCCTGTCACAGATATCGGCATAGATATGGGATCATCCAACACGGTGGTCTATTCAAAAGGAAAGGGAATCGTCATTAACGAGCCTACAGTCGTCGCGTATGACAAGGATACCGACAAGATACTTGCTTTCGGTGAGGAAGCCCGTCAGCTTATTGAGCGTACTCCCGGGAACGTGGTCGCTATACGCCCGCTCAAGGCGGGTGTTATCTCGGACTATTCCGTTACGGAGAGACTTCTGAAGCATTTCATCCAGCGTGCTCTCGGGCGCAGAGCCTTCAGAAAGCCTTATATAAGTATCTGTGTACCGAGCGGTGTCACGGAGGTTGAAAAGAGAGCGGTCGAGGAGGCTGCTTTTCAGGCGGGAGCCCGCGACGTTACAATCGTCGCGGAGACTGTGGCTGCGGCTATCGGTGCCGGAATTGATATCACTAAACCGGTAGGCAACCTGGTCGCGGACATCGGAGCGGCTACGACGGATGTCGCGGTCATTTCTCTCGGTGCACCGGTCATATTGAACACTGTGCGTGTCGGCGGAGACACTTTCAGTGAAGCCATAGCGCGCTATGTGAGAAGAAATCACAGTCTCTTCATCGGCGAAGGTCTGGCAGAAGAAATTAAGATAAAAATCGGGACCGTTACGATCCGTCCGAACTCCGAGTCTATGCAGATTACCGGCAGGAACGTCATCACGGGGCTGCCGCGGACGATTTCCATAACATCAGAGGAAGTTCGGCAGGCCTGCGGCGAAGCCGCGACGGAGATCGTCGAGACAATTCACGGAGTTCTTGAGAAGACACCTCCGGAGCTTTCTGCTGACATAGTCGAGCGAGGTATTGTCCTCACCGGCGGCGGCGCCAGACTTGAAGGTTTTGAGGAACTGATCGAGGACCGGACCGGGATCAACGCCATGACTGCGGAGAATCCGGAGTGTGCCGTCGCTGAAGGCTGCGGACTATATACGGAAAAGATCGAGCAACTGAGCCGCATGGAGAGATAAATGCAGGAAGAATCAGTAAAAGGTATTGTTGATCATATCATCTATCGAAACGAAGAAAACGGATATACGGTGCTAAGTCTGCACACAGACGGGAAAAAGCTGACATTAGTCGGCTTTTTTCAGGTAATAAACGAAGGTGAGTCGCTCGAAGCCTTCGGACACATGACAGCCCATGCCTCCTACGGTGATCAGTTCAAAGTAGAGCGATATGAGATGAGGGAACCGGAGGACCGCGAAGCAATAGAGCGCTATCTTGGCTCCGGAGCTATTAAGGGGATCGGCATGGCCCTGGCTGCCCGGATCGTGAAAAAATTCGGTGATGAGACACTTCGTGTGATGGAGGCGGAACCGGAGAGACTGGCGGAGGTCAAGGGCATAAGTCTTCGAAAGGCCCGGGAGATCGCTGCGCAGTTCGACGGTCAGAGAGCTCAGAGATCCGCCATGCTGTTCTTACAGAAGTACGGCATTTCCCTGTCGCTGGGAGTTAGGATATACAACACATACGGCGAGGAGATGTATCAGATCCTGAGGGAAAATCCTTACAGGCTGGCAGAGGATATAAATGGCGTCGGCTTTAAAACGGCGGATAGTATTGCCGCAAGGATCGGCATAGCGGCGGACTCGGAATACAGGATAAGATGCGGTATTCTTTATGTTCTGGGGCTAGCTGCCGGTGAGGGCAGCGTCTATCTGCCGGCCTGGCAGCTGATCGCGCGCTGCGCGGATATGCTCGGAGTGCCGGACGCGGATGTGGAACATCAGATCACAGCTCTTTCCATCGAGAGGAAAATTATTATTCGCGATCATGCAGATCATCTTGAAGACGGAGAATCGTCAGCCTCCATCCATGAGAATTATGACGCGGATGATTTTTTCGGGGAGGACTTCTTCGCGGAAGACCCGGCAGAGAATAGTGCCGGAACGGACAAAAGGAAAATCGTCTACCTTGCGAGGTATTATTATCTTGAGCTGAACACTGCCAGGATGCTGCATGACCTGAATATCTGTATCTCCAATGACGATGAGGGAATCAGGTCCCGTATGGAGAAGCTGTTCAAAAATAGCAGGATCACACTGGAGGAGGAGCAGCAAAAGGCGGTCTTTTGCGCCGCCAGGAACGGCCTTCTCATCGTGACCGGCGGACCCGGAACGGGAAAGACTACAACGATCAATGAGATGCTTCGCTTTTTTGCGTCAGAGAATCTGAATGTGCGCCTCGCAGCTCCGACAGGGAGGGCGGCAAAGCGGATGACGGAGACGACCGGCTATGAGGCTTCGACGATCCATCGGCTGCTCGAAGTATCTTCGGCCCCGGATGATGAGAGCCGGGAAATCGTCAGGTTCGAAAAAAATGAGTCGAACCCGCTTGAGACCGATGTCATAATTATTGATGAGATGTCGATGGTAGACATATTTCTTATGCACTCGCTTCTCTGTGCAATCCCGCCCGGAACAAGGCTGATCCTCGTTGGCGATGTGGATCAGCTGCCTTCTGTGGGACCGGGTGCAGTCCTTTCGGATATGCTGAAAGCGGATGTGTTCCCTAGTGTCCGCCTCACAAGGATATTCAGGCAGGCCAGGAATTCGGATATTGTCGTGAATGCCCACAAAATAAACCACGGTGAGCAGATTCCCCTGACGACAAAAAGCCGTGAATTTCTGTTTCTCAGCCGGTCGGATACTAACCTTATCATCAGCAATATCATAGAGCTTGTAAGGGATAAGCTGCCGGGGTACGTTAATGCCCAGCCTTACGATATACAGGTCCTCACTCCGATGAGAAAGGGCCTTCTCGGCGTGGAGAGACTGAACAGAATTCTTCAGGAATATCTGAATCCGCCCTCTCCCGATAAGGCGGAGAAGACTTTCGGGGACGGGATCTTTCGCGTTGGCGACAAGGTGATGCAGATCAAGAACAATTACCAGATCGGATGGGAGATACGCGGCAAATACGGTGTCGCCGTCAAGATAGGGGAGGGCATCTTCAACGGAGATATGGGAATCATCAGGGAAATCAATGATTTTGCGCAGACGATTTCCATTGAGTTCGACGAGGGGAGATTTGTCGATTATCCGTACGGAAGCCTTGAGGAGCTGGAACTTGCCTATGCGGTGACTATTCACAAGTCTCAGGGAAGCGAGTACCCCGCTGTCATTCTGCCGCTGCTGACAGGTCCCGGAATGCTCTTTACAAGGAATCTGCTGTATACTGCTGTGACAAGGGCTAAAAAGTGTGTCATGATCCTTGGAAGTGAGGATGCGGTCCGCAGGATGATAAGCAATGTCCGGCAGAGGGAGAGATTTACATCTCTTGCGGAACGGATACTTGAATTATCCGGTGAGGAGAGTGCAATTGAGGATTCACTTTAGTGCAGACAAAACAAAGAATCTGCTGACCGATCTGCTGTATCCGCCCAGATGCCCGGTCTGCGGTCAGCCTGCTCCGTTCGGCCTTAAGATATGTCCGGAGTGCCGGAAAAGACTCCCTGTCATCGAGACAAAGCGATGCAGAAAGTGCGGGAAACCGATCGAGGATTTTGACGTGCTCTGCCCTGACTGTGTAAGGGAGGATCATCTGTATGACCGGGGGCTTGGCATTTATATGTATGACGAGACCATGAAGCGGGCAATATCCGAGCTGAAATATAAGGGGAGACGCGAGTACGGGGAGGTGTTCGGAGAGCTGCTCTATGAAAATGCCAGATCTGAGCTTATGTACTGGAAGCCGGACTGCCTGATCCCGATTCCGCTTCACCCGGCAAGAGAAGCGGAACGGGGATACAACCAGGCCCGGATCATATCAGAGGCTCTCTCCAAAAGATGCGGCATACCTGTCAGATCGGATATACTGACGCGCACGATGGAGACAGACCGGATGAAGGGGCTGTCCGCCAAAGACCGGATTAATAATATGATTCGCGCGTTCGAGGTATCGGAAGGCTGCCGGGAACTGCGGAGCGTCGTTCTCATAGATGATATTTATACGACCGGATCCACTGTAGATGCTGCTTCAGCCGTTCTCAGAAGGGCCGGAATAGACGAAATATACTTCCTTGCGGTTTGCATTGGCGGCGGTTTCATGGTATCATACTAATAACTCTGTGCATTGCGGGGATTTTTCGTTGTGCACGAAATTAGAAAGCGTATGGCTTTCGGCGGTCGGACCTGCCGGCACTCTTTAACGGAATATGAGGTGTATTATGATAGATCAGGAACGCGTACGTCTTATGACGAGACTTGCGAGATACGAGAACGGAGAAGGCGTGGAAGATTTCCGGATACGCAAGTATTACCGCAGTGATTACACAGCTCTGCAGCTTATTAAGACATGGATCCTCACTACGCTGGGCTACGGTCTTCTTCTGGGTCTGGTCATCGCGGGCAATGTGGAATTTCTTCTGGATAATATTGATTCCATGAATCTCCGGGTGCTGTTTTCATGGATCCTGATAGGATACATAGTTCTCATCGGCGTGTATTTTGCCGCTGTGTATATTTCCTCAATGATCAGGTATAACCGGGCCAGGAGGAACGTGAAGGATTACCTGACCGCGCTTCAGAGAATTTCGCGAATGCAGTGACAGATCGGATTCCGCATGAGATATGCCAGCTAACGCTGACCCGAATCCCGCGCCAAGTCTCGCGAGCGGGACTTGAATAAAATAAAGGTAGGGGACTTTTGATGACAACGATACTTGAGTTCAAGGAAAAAATCAGAGAAGTATACGCCACATATACGATTTATGTGGATATAGTACTTAAGACGGCACTGACTCTTTTATGTCTGTTCTGGATACGCGGCTGCTTCCCGGGAGGAGGCATATTTTCCAATGTTTTCGTTATTATCGTCGTATCTTTGCTCTGCTCGATCCTTCCGCTGCGAATCATTCCTATTACCTGCGGAGCTTTCATCATCGGACAGGCGTTCCGAATGGGCATTGATGCCGGCGTTGTGACTGCAGTGATCCTGATAGTTCTTCTGTGTCTCTTTCTGCGTTTCGTGCCGGATGATTCTCTGGCCTTCATTTTCATGCCGATCGCGATGTATTTCGGTCTTCCGGCCCTGATCCCGATCAGCTACGGTCTCAGGAAAACACCTGCATCGTTCCTGTCGATCGTCTCCGGATGCGTTGTGTATTACACACTGGAATCCCTGGTCACGGGAGCGGAAGCCCTGTCAAAGCTTGAACAGACTGAATATGTTGAACGGCTCACTGTTCTGCTCGGCGGCATTGTCTCAGACAGTTCCATAGTTATTAATATTCTGGCTCTCGCCGGAGTGGTCATTATCGTCTACGCCGTGAGAAGACTTGGATTTGACTTTGCATTCGAAGCCGCTATTATCGTCGGAGCTGCTGTCTATGTATTCTTTATTCTTCTCGGCAACGTCGTAGTACAGACAACTTTTGACACCGTTTCAACAGTCATAGGAGCTGTAGCGGCCGTCCTTGTTGCTCTTATCCTGAATTTCTTCTTCCTGTCACTCGACTACCGGAGGACGGAGAAAGTGGAGTTCGAGGACGACGAGTATTATTACTATGTAAAAGCGATTCCCAAAGCCTATGCTTATAAGAGAAAGCTTCCGGTCTATCAGAATGATCAGACACAAAGTGAGGTTCCCGTGGAGACGGATATCCCGCAGGTGTCTCTGCCGGGAGTTGAGGATATTGATTTCGAGAAAAAACTGGAAGATTCTCTGAGAGACCTGTAATTCATCATACTGCCGGGAAAGGGAAGAGGAGGAACTGCCTTGTCCGCTTTTTTTGAACAGATTACCGGGTTCATGTCCGGGCTGTATCTGCCGCATGTTCAGTTAAATGACCTGGTGGAGATATTTATAATCGCGGTCCTTCTGTACTTTTTTATGGACTGGGTACAGCGGACGCGCGCCTATACTCTTCTCAAGGGTATAGTGCTTGTCGTCCTCTTCATTGTGATAGCATGGATGCTTCAGTTGTCCGCGATACTGTTCATCACGTCACGACTTGCATCCGTTGCTCTTATCGCGCTGGTCATCATTTTTCAGCCTGAACTCCGCAAAGCGCTCGAGTCGCTGGGCAAACGAAATTATTTAATGTCTCTTTTTCCGTTTGACACCCAGCAGAACACTGAGGACCGGTATTCGGACTTTTTTATCAATGAAGTCATAAGAGCCGTCAATGAGATGGCTGAGGCCAGGACCGGCGCACTGATCGTCATTGAACAGAACATCCTTCTGACAGAGTATATCAACACGGGCATCATGCTCGACTCTATGGTATCAAGCCAGCTGATCACTAATATATTCGAACATAACACGCCGCTTCACGACGGCGCTGTTATTATGCGCGGAGAGCGCATTGTTGCGGCAACATGTTATCTGCCGCTCTCCGAAAATGTGACCATCAGCAAGAAGTACGGAACAAGGCACAGGGCGGGCGTGGGCATCAGCGAGGTCAGCGACAGCTTTACGATTATTGTCTCCGAGGAGACAGGCCGTATCTCATATGCGTATATGGGCAGGCTTTACACCGGCGTTATGACCAGTAATCTTCGCGAGATGCTCCATATGGTCCAGAAGAACAAGATGAATGAGAGCGATGAGAAGAAGCTCCGTATCTGGAAGAGCAGGAGGGACCAATGAAAGAGTGGATGGAGAGTGCTAAGCTTTTTCAAAATATGACACTTAAAATGGCTTCCCTTGCCGGCGCGATCATAATCTGGCTGATCATCATGAATATCAATGATCCGGTCGTCACACGAATTATATATGATGTTCCTGTGAATGTTGTCAACACGTCTTATATCGAGAGCATGGGACTGTCCTATAAGATTTCCGACGGTTACGACACCATTGCCGTGACTGTCAGGGGGAACAGATCTCTTGTCGAATCGCTGACCGCGTCAAGATTCAATGTCACGGCTGATCTCACGCAGATCATAAGTCTTGAGACGGACCCTGTCATGGTGCCGCTCACAGTAGACAGTCCAGGGATATCGTCTGAGAATCTGACGGCTTCCCCCAGAAATATCAATATTGATATAGAGGAGATGGTCAGCAAGGAATTTGTCATCAACGCGACCGAGTCGGGGACAACTCCGGCTAACGGATTCGAGGTCGGCGAGATGACCGTCGAACCTGAGACGGTAACTATACGCGGACCGGGGACGCTGATTGATAAGATCGAACGGGTCAACGCGATCGTGGATGTCACCGGAATACGCACAGACAAGGATATGCAGCCGGTCATCAGGATAACCGACAAGAACGGTGAGCAGATAACTGACACACAGATGTCTTATCTGTCGATGAATGTGACAGAGGAGGAGATGACGGTACACGTCACCGTTTATGCCGTGAGATCCGGAGTCAGTCTGAAAGTGGAGACGAGCGGTGAACCCGCCGCAGGTTATACTGTCGGCAATATTGCCGTAACGCCATCTACCCTGTCCGTTGTCGGAAGCCGCGCTGTTCTTGACAGGCTGGAGCAGAACGGAAACGTTATCACGATAACATCCGATTCGGGCCTGGTCGATGTGACAGATAAGGTCTCTGATGTGAGCGTCAAGATCGACATCCGGCGGATCCTCCCGGAGGGGCTTTCTCTTGCGTCACAGATCAGCACAACTGCAGTTGTGAGCGTGCAGATCCTGCCCGCCAACAGCCGGTCGGTTACCGTTGAGACCAGAAATATTGACCTCTCCGGACTGGCTGACGGTTACAGCTGCGTCTTTGAGTCCAGCAGCCTTGAAATAAAGATACAGGGATCATCCGAGATACTTGAAGGCCTGTCATCATCCGATCTGAGGGCAAGCGTGGATCTTTCCGGTCTCATAATCGGAAGGCAGAAAGTTCCGGTCAATGTGGAACTGCCGGACGGATGCAGTCTTGTCGAGGATGTCTTTGTCGGCGTCATAATCAGCCAGCTGAGCGAATAGAGGAGTACGCTGCTTACCGCCGGGCGGGACCTGAATTTCTGTTTCGACCGGCGAGGCAGGGGTGAGTGTGAAGTTTAAGAAAGGAAGTATACTATGGTAAGCAAAAAGGTAGTGGTAATGAACCCCACCGGCCTTCATTTGAAACCTGCAGCTGCTTTCTGCAAGGAAGCGATGAATTTCCGGAGTACAGTCACATTTACGTTCGGAAACGCGACAGCCAATGCCAAGAGTGTTCTTTCCGTACTTGCGGCGTGCGTAAAATGCGGAGACGAGATTGAAATCATCTGTGCCGGACCCGATGAGGAGGAAGCACTTTCCGCTCTCACGAATGCGGTGAAAGATGGTCTCGGTGAGCAGGCCGCGGCTTCCGAGACGGACGCGGGAGGAGATCAATGAAACGTTTTTTACGTAGATTTGCGGCAGCTCTCGGCGTGGTATGTATGTGTGCTGCACTAAGCCCGTCAAATGTCTTCGCGGCGGCGGACCCTTCGGTCGTCACGACTAACGCAACAGCAGGATGGCCCCAGGCTGAGGATATAAACTCAACGGCAGGTGTTCTGATTGAGGCGTCGACCGGCACGGTTCTCTTTAACAAGTCGATGGATCAGCAGATGTATCCGGCATCGATTACCAAAGTTCTGACAACACTGGTAGTTTTAGAGAACGGAAATATGTCAGACCCGGTAACGATGACGCAGACCGGTGTCAATTATGCTGTGGGAGGCAGTGCCAATCAGGGGACAAGGGTCGGTGAAGTATTTACACTCGAGCAGCTGGTCTACGGTACCATGCTCGCATCGGCCAATGATATGGCGACTCAGATGGGAGAGTACATCGGCGGCTCTATTGAGAATTTCGCTGCTATGATGAATGACAGGGCTGCCAAACTAGGCTGCACCGGCACACATTTTACAAATGCATGCGGCATGCCGGACCCGAATCATGTCACGACAGCCCACGATATGGCGCTTATTATGCGCGCTGCTGTCGAGAGGGAGGATTTCAGGAAAATCGCCGGGACGGCATCCTATACGATTCCGGCTACGAATATGAGCGGAGAAAGATCGGTCACGAACCATGATCCTCTGCTGCTCAGCAAAGACTTTATGTACAGCGGACTCATAGGCGGGAAGACCGGTTACACGGACGCAGCCCAGAACACTCTGGTCAATGCGGCAAGCAGAGACGGATTCACCCTCATATGTGTGACCCTTCACGCCGCAGACGCGCCGAAGGCGGCATTCGACCATGTGGATCTCTTAAATTACGGATATGACAATTTTGAGATGCGTGAGGTTCTGCCAGCCGAATACTGTGAGGATGGGAAAAACCGAATCGTCGTGCCGAAAGGGACAGAGCTTTCGAATCTGGAGGAAAATGTAGAGGAATATGATGAGGACGGGACCGCGATGCTGCGGAAAACCTATCTGCTGAACGGATATTCTCTGGGTTCAATCTCTCTGACCAAAGAAAATATGGAAGCCTATGAAAAGAAGCTCGAGGAAGAAGCGAAGGCGGCCGAGAGAGCTAAAGAAGAGGCGGAATCAAAAAAAACGGCTTCAATCGTAGACGGAGAAGATAGCACGCCCGCTTCCGACGACGTTTCGGTAGGAAAGCCGGGTAAGAAGATGACGGACGCTGAGAAAAGTGCCGGTGAGAAGGTCGAGAAGATAAAGAAGATTTTCAGAGCCGTCATTGCCGGTATGACAGTTCTGGTCATCCTGTTCCTTATACTGCTCATCAGATATGTTGTCAAAAATAAGCATTCCGAGTGACGTATCTGTCTTAGATAAGCGGAGAGACTTGAAGCTCTGACAAGAGGTATATGTATGAAAGTTGTTATTCTTGCGGGTGGGTTCGGTACCCGGATCAGCGAAGAAAGCCATTTGAAACCAAAGCCCATGATCGAGATCGGCGAGAAGCCGATTCTCTGGCATATCATGAAAATGTATTCCAGCTACGGGTATAATGAGTTCGTTATCTGCTGCGGTTACAAGCAGCATGTCATCAAGGAATGGTTCGCCGATTATTATCTCATCAACAGTGATGTTACATTTGATTTCAGCCGCGGCGACAACCAGATGATCGTCCATAACAATTCACTCGAGCCCTGGAAAGTGACGCTTGTGGACACCGGACTCAGGACAATGACTGGCGGCCGCGTAAAGCGTGTAGCGGAGTATCTGGGTGACGGACCGTTCATGCTCACTTATGGCGACGGCGTTGCGGATATCGATATACCGGCGCTTTTAGCCTTCCACGAGGAGCATAAGGGCCTGGTCACGATCACATGTGCGCAGCCCGCGAGCAGATTCGGCAATCTGGATATACATGACAACGGGTATGTGACCAGCTTCCGTGAAAAGAATACCGCTGACACAGGCTGGGTCAACGCCGGCTTTATGGTAGTGGAACCGGAACTGATCGACCTTATTGAAGGTGATTCGACTGTTCTTGAGAAATATCCTCTGGAGGAAGCTGCAAAGCGCGGAGGCCTCTCCGCATACAGACATCACGGCTTCTGGCAGTGCATGGATACCATGAGGGAGAAGGAGAAGCTGGAAGAGCTCTGGTCTTCAGGAAAAGCGCCCTGGAAACTCTGGTGATACCTGTGCTGTTTTCGAAAATGTGCGGAAGAAGCCGTCTGTATGACACTACTATGTAATGGAGTTATAGTATTATGAATCTGGATTTCTACAGTGGAAAACGAGTATTTGTCACCGGTCACACCGGATTTAAGGGAGCCTGGCTGTCAAAGATCCTTTTGGCGGCCGGCGCCAATGTGACCGGGTTTGCGCTGGACCCTCCCACGGACCCGGCGCTTTTTTCGCTTCTTGATCTTTCGAATGATATGGAGTCGATTATCGGAGATGTGAGGGACTATGATCATCTGCTCGCGGCTGTGAAAGCCGCCAAGCCGGAAATCGTACTTCATCTGGCTGCCCAGCCTATTGTACGCACATCCTATGAGGAGCCGCGCTACACGTTTGAGACTAATGTCATGGGGACGGTCAACCTGCTTGAGAGCGTGCGGATGACGGATACAGTTCGGTCGGTCGTCAACGTGACGACGGATAAAGTCTATCTCAATGTCGAGCGTGAGGAGGGCTATACGGAGGATGAGCCGCTTGACGGTTATGACCCGTATTCTAACAGCAAGTCCTGCTCTGACTTAGTTACCCACAGCTATGTAAACTCCTTCTTCAAGGAAGCGGGGGGACCGGCAGTGTCAACTGCCAGAGCCGGGAACGTGATCGGCGGCGGGGACTTTGCAAGAGACCGTATCCTGCCGGATTGCGTCAGAGCGATGCAGAAGGGAGAGCCGATCATCATTCGAAATCCCAATTCCGTGCGTCCGTTCCAGCATGTCCTGGAACCGTTGTCAGCGTATCTGCTCCTGGCGGAGAAACAGTACGAGGATAAATCCCTGGCAGGTGCCTACAACGTGGGTCCCAATACCGGCGATACAGCCAGCGCCGGGGAAATCGCCGACTGCTTTGTCAAAGTCTGGGGCGGCGATGCGCGCTGGATCACCCGAGGGGACGGAGGCCCTCACGAAGCCGGGCTTCTTGCCCTGAACAGTGATAAGATTCAGAGAAATCTCGGGTGGAGACCCAGGTGGAATATCCTGGAGGCAGTGGAGAAGACGGTCGAGTGGTCGAAAATCTATGTAGCGGGCGGAGATGTTCTGGACATTACCGAAGCCGAGATCAAAGAGTATTTCGACTGACACACGAAACGGCAGCAAGCAGAATCTTAATGAGCGGAACATGCGTGGCCGGTCATACTAAAATGAATAAGAGGAGAACAACATGCTCGAGAATCTTACAGAAAAAGAGGCAAGAGGAAAAATTCTGGAACTTGTTTCAGAGTATTATACGAATTTTCATGAAAAAAAGGGTGAATATAAAGAAGGGGATCGCATTCCCTATGCATCCCGTGTCTATGACGCGAAAGAGATGACGAATCTGGTCGACTCTGCGCTTGATTTCTGGCTGACAGCAGGCAGATTCACGGAGAAGTTCGAGGCTGATTTCGCCAAATATCTGGGCGTCCGTGCAGTATCCGTTGTCAATTCCGGATCGAGCGCGAATCTTCTGGCTTTTATGGCGCTGACATCCCCTCTGCTTGGCGATCGCCGGGTGCTTCCGGGTGATGAGGTCATCACGGTTGCGGCCGGTTTTCCGACAACTGTCTCTCCGATCGTTCAGTACGGCGCAGTCCCGGTATTTGTGGATGTTACGATTCCAGAGGGAAATATTGACTGCTCCATGCTCGAGGAGGCTTATTCCGAGAAGACGAAAGCTGTCATGATGGCGCATACGCTGGGCAACCCGTTTCCTATCAAAGAAGTGAAAGAATTCTGCGACAAGCACGGTCTCTGGCTCGTCGAAGATAACTGTGACGCACTGGGATCACTCTATACCCTTGACGGTGAGACCCGACTCACCGGTACATTCGGCGACATCGGAACATCCAGCTTCTACCCGCCGCATCATATGACGATGGGTGAGGGAGGGGCTGTCTATACCAATGACCCGCTGCTCCACAGAATCGTTCGCTCCATGCGTGACTGGGGCCGCGACTGTATATGCCCTCCGGGCCATGACAATCTCTGCGGTCACCGTTTTGACAAGCAGTACGGAACACTGCCTCTCGGATATGATCACAAGTATGTCTACAGCCATTTCGGCTACAATCTGAAAATCACGGATATGCAGGCAGCGGTGGGAGTTGCTCAGTTGGAGAAGTTCCCGACATTTGCCGTAAGAAGACGCGAGAATTTCTCTTTCCTGACGGAGCAGCTGTCAGGTACGGAAGAAGCGTTCATCCTTCCGAAGGCAACCGAGAACTCCGACCCGTGCTGGTTCGGCTACATGATCCATTGCCAGGAAGGTACCAGCCGGAACGAAGTGGTCCAGTATCTTGAGAAGAACGGAGTGCAGACCCGCATGCTGTTCGCAGGCAACCTTACAAGGCACCCGGCTTACACGAATGATCCGGTCGTTCAGAAGAACAGCCGTATCGTCGGTTCCCTGGAGAACACCGACCGCATTATGGCAAATGCATTCTGGGTAGGTCTCTATCCCGGCATGACCGAGGCTAAATTGACCTTTATGGCAAAGAAAATGAAAGAGGCTGTCGGCCTCTGATATGAGGGTGAGTTATGAGCAGAGCTGATATGAATATCGCTGAGAGGGCAAGATTCCAGGGCTTCATGATCCTTGACGCACTTCGCGGCGGAAAAATTGAAGAAAAAATAAGGCAGGACATCAGGGCCTATAATGACGGCACTCTGATCCATGAGACAAATGAAAAGATCCGTGCCCTGATAGGACACGCAGTGAGAACGACAGCGTATTACTCGAAGTTCCCGGAGGATGTAGAGCTGTGCGATCTCCCTGTCGTGAACAAAGATACCTGGCGCGGTGATTATGACGCATTTATCTCATCTGCCTACAGAGACAGAAAAGGCTGCCGCGAGATGACGACCAGCGGATCCACCGGAACTCCGTTCACCATGCTTCAGGACCCCAACAAGATCAAGATGAATACTGCGGACAGCATATTCCTCGGCATGCTCGGCGGTTATACCATAGGGGAGAAGATGGCCTTTATCCGCGTGTGGGTAAATAACGTAAAAAAGAGCCGTTTGAGGCTCAAAATGGAAAACTCTCTGATGATAGACAGTTCTTCGCTCTCCGACGAGTCAATCGCCAAAATTATGAGAACGCTGAGACGGCAGAGGGTGAAAGTCCTCGTCGGCTACTCATCAGCCCTCGGTGAGATCAGCCGCTGGATCGACGCGACCGGGCATGATACACGGAAGTACTCAGTACGCGCTATTATTCCCATTTCCGAGACTATGCCGGATGCTGTGAGAGCAAGACTTAAGGAGCAGTTCAACTGTACCTGCCGGGCCTGGTATTCGAACGAGGAAAACGGGATCATGGGACTGCAACTCAAGGATTCGAACAGTTACTATATTAACTCCGAGAGCTACTTCTATGAGATACTCAAGATGGACTCTGACGAGCCTGCGGAGGACGGAGAACTCGGCCGCGTGGTCATCACTGACCTTACGAACTACGCATTTCCGATCCTTCGCTATGATAACGGAGATACGGCTGTTGCTCATACAGAGATCCGGGACGGCAGGAAGAAGCTTTTCCTCACGGAGCTCTACGGAAGAAGAAGTGATCTGATTTACGACACAAGCGGACATGCGGTCACACCGTATATTATCACGAATAACTTCTGGGATGTTCAGGGCGTTGCGCAGTACCAGTTCATCCAGACAGGCATAAAGGATTATGAGCTTCGTCTCAACGGAGATCGGTCCCTCATGAATGTGGATGATATGCTCGGCCGCATTCTGCCGACTCTCGGCGAAGATGCCAATATAAATATTGTCTATGTCGATGAAATACCGGTTCTCGCATCCGGAAAGAGAAAGTATATCGAGAACCGATGCCCCGAATATCAAAGATAACTGGAGTATTGCGTTTATGGTTGACTCTTCAAGTAAGAAGGTACAGATAGCATCCAATACAGTGTACACGATTGCCGGAGCACTCGTCCTTAACGGTGTGCTCCAGCTTCTCGTCTATCCGCAGCTCAATGCGCGCATGGGAGCGGAGGCCAACGGCACTGTGCTCTACATAATGGGGCTTGTCAGTATCCTCGGACCATCGATCGGACAGGCCCTCAATAATGCCAGACTGGTCATGCGGCGGGAATGTGATGTAGTAAACGGTGATTACAATACACAGCTGGCCATTTTCGGAGCCATCGGTACGGTCATTGCCCTCGTTATATCACGAAATTCTATAAAGGGGACATTCTCTTATGTGATGACCGCGCTGCTCATCATGATCACGATTTATCGCTATTATGGTGATGTCGAGTACAGGCTTACGCTGAATTATAAAAAATACTTCATTTACTATCTTCTGATCTCACTGGGATATGCAGCCGGTTTTGGTGTCTATCTGATGCACGGGAGCTGGTTCTTTATCTTTCTTATCGGAGAGGCGGCGGCATTTGCATACCTTCTCCTTACAGGCAGTGTTTATAAAAAGTTTTTTGTGCGCTCGGAGTACTTTTCACTGGCAATGAAGCGAGGAAGTATTCTTGTCCTCTCGTATCTTGTGACCAACACCACTCTCAACATCGACCGTCTGGTCCTGAAGAATACTCTGGGAGGGACAGCAGTCACCCAGTACTATGTCGTCTCCCTGATCGGCAAGACGCTTGTGCTCTTTATTGCTCCGATCAATACGATCATCATTTCGTATCTGACCCGGGAAAAGACAGCCCTGGGCAGAAAAAGGTTCCTGACCTTTGCCGGGGCAGGCATACTTGTCAGTTTTGTTTTCTTTCTGTGCTGCCAGATAGCGACTCCGATATTTATCCGGCTCTTTTACCCGGATCTTTATGAATCGACGAGGCAGCTTGTAACAGTTGTCAACATCAGTCAGATTCTGAGTATGCTGTCAGCTTATCTTTTTATTCTGGTACTCACTTTTACGGGAGAAAAGTGGCAGCTTACCCTGCAGACAGTTCACCTTGCCGTGCTCTGCCTGCTGATCTATATGACAATCGGGAGCGGGTCGCTTCTTACATTCTCTGCGGCGGTCCTCGCTGCTAACGCGCTGAGAATATGCGCGGTGCTTGTTCTCGGATTTGCAAAATCAAAATAATAGGAGGGACTAACTATGAAACAGGCAGGCGAAGTTCTTCGCCGGACCGCGTTCTTCGGGCTCGATATGATGCGCGGCGGAAAGATGAAAAGGCTGCTGGACGTGAATAAGAGTGAAATTGTTCGGGGAGTCACGCAGGAATATCAGGACAGAAGACTGGATCAGATCCTGATATATGCCCGGGAGAACTGTGAGTTTTACAGGGATCTGCCTGCAAATGAATCTCTGACCGATTTCCCGGTCCAGAACAAAGGTGATTTTATAAGGCACTATGAGGGAATCCTCAGCGATGAGTTCAGGGATGACCGGGATAAACTGACCAGACTCTCAACGAGCGGCTCTACAGGAACTCCGTTCACCGTGCTTGCCGATAAGGATAAGATGTCCCATGTATATATGAATTTTATGTCCGTCATGGAACTGAACGGTTTCAGGCTCGGCATGAAGAGAGGTGAGTTCCGCGCGTGGATCAAGGGAAAGAACACTATCAGCAGATGGCATTCTTTTAAGAACAATCTCCTTATGATCGACATTTCCAACATGAGCGATGAGAGTGTGAAAGCGATCCTTGACCGCATAAAGAGGGAGCGGATCCAGGTCCTGGTCGCCTACTCCAGCGCAGTAGAGGCTCTATGCGATTATGTGGAGCGGAGCGGCTATGATACATCGGGATGGTCTGTCGAGATGATATTCACGATGGGCGAAGCCCTGCCTGCCGGTACAAGGAGGAAGGCGGCAGAGCTTTTTGGAATCACACCGGTCCTTTCCTATGGCAATAATGAGAACGGATTCGTGGCGGTAAGCCTCAGTGGCAGCGATCTCTATACGATCGACCTCTATAATTACTATGTCGAGATACTTAAGATGGACAGCGATGAAGCAGCTGATGAGGGTGAACTCGGCAGGATTGTTGTGACAGATTTCTACAATCGCGCATTCCCCATGATCCGCTATGATACGGGAGATACGGGAATAATTCGAAAGTATACGGATGATAAAGGCAGGCTCCACGCATGCTTTACCGAGATCTACGGACGCCGCGGTTCCCTTCTCTATAATACGAAGGGTGAGCCGCTCTCGATCCATGTATTTATGAATGTTCTGCTTAACTTTGAGGGCGAGATACAGCAGGCCAAGTGCATCCAGACCGGAGAGAAGGAGTACACTCTTGAGATCAATGCGCTGAAACTTCCAATCGACGAGGAAAGGGTCGTAAGTGCTTACCGCCATTACCTCGGTGATGACGCGGTCATCACCGTCGAATATCTCGAAGGCAGAATTCCAATCCAGCAGTCAGGCAAGACGATGGTGTGCGAGAATCGCTGGAAGAGATGAGGGGGACAGACCGTGATAAAAATATCTGATTATATCGCTGAATTTTTGGCCGATCATGGTGTCCGTGAAGTGTTCATGGTCACCGGCGGCGGGGCAATGCATCTTGATGACGCGCTCGGCCATTCAAAACGCCTCCGCGCGACTTATCATCACCATGAACAGGCCTGTGCCATGGCGGCAGAAGCTTATTCCAGAATACATAACATACCTGCCTGCGTATGCGCGACCTGCGGTCCCGGCGCCACAAATGTCATGACCGGAGTTCTGTGTGCATATATGGAATCTCTTCCCATGATCGTTCTCACAGGTCAGGTCAGGACGCAAATAACGGTGAGAAGCACCGGGCTCGATCTCCGCACCATGGGTGTGCAGGAGTATGACGTGACAAAGAGTGCAGCTCCCATGACAAAGTATGCAGTCATGGTGGAGAGGGCGGAAGACATCCGCTATCACCTTGAGAAAGCAATGTTCCTTTCGATGTACGGAAGACGCGGACCGGTCTGGCTGGATGTGCCTATGGATATTCAGGCTGCCAGGGTGGAGCCGCAGGAGCTTAAGTCATTTGACCCTGAGGAGGAAGGACTTAAGTGCGTTCCCTCAATTCCGGATGAGACGATCACAAAGATCCTTGAAATTCTTCTCCGTGCGGAGAGACCTCTTATCTTCGGTGGTTTCGGTATCAGGGCGTCGGGGGCGTATGATCTTTTTAAGGAACTGGTGGTGAGACTCGGAATTCCGGTCATTGACGGCATGTCCAGCGTGGATCTCATGGAGGAGGATCATCCCCTCTATGCCGGCAGAAGTGGTATGACCGGCAGCCGCGCGGGAAATTTTGCTCTGCAGAACTGTGATGTTCTCCTGTCGCTCGGCAGCCGCCAGAGCATCCATCAGACAGGCTTTTCCTTCGATACTTGGGCGAGGGACGCTTACACGATCATTAATGACATCGATATAAATGAGATCAGAAAGCCGAATCTGCACGTGGATCTTCCTGTCTGCGGCGACGTCAGGGAACTCATCACAAAGCTTTTGGAACGCACTGAGGGTGACGGATTATTCGCTGTGGACGAATGGATCGCGAGGATCCATGAGTGGAGACGAAAATACCCTATTGTCACCGAGAGTGAAAAAGGTCCTCAGCCGGACGGACTTGCCAACACGTACAGGTTCTACGATGTGCTCTCGGATCTCATGAAAGAGGATGATATTCTCTGCGTATCCTGCGGGACATCCCGCGTTGCCGGCAGCCAGACATTCCGCATTAAGAAAGGACAGCGGTTCATCACAAATTCCTCCACGGCCTCCATGGGCTACGGTCTTCCCGCGGCGGAAGGACTTGCCCGGGCATGTGAAGGGAAGGATATTACCCTTGTCACCGGTGAGGGGAGTTTTATGATGAATATGCAGGAGATGCAGACGATCCGGACGAACAATATGCCGGTAAGGATCTTCATGGTCTGCAACGGCGGTTACCATTCGATTCGCCAGACCCAGAACGCATTCTTCGGCAAACCTCTCATCGGTATAGGTCCGGAGAGCGGTGATCTCTCCTTCCCCGATACAAAAAAAGTTGCTGACTGTTTTGGCTTTTCCTACGGGGAGTGCATGTCAAATGAGACAATAGCCGAAGACCTTGCCCGGGCAATGGAGCTTCCTCTTCCTGCCCTCATCCGGGTCGAAGTTACTACCACTCAGAAGACAGAGCCTAAAGCGGCGTCCAGAAAGCTCGCGGACGGGACTATGGTGTCATCACCGCTCGAGGATATGGCTCCATTCCTTCCGAGGGAAGAGCTGCGGGCCAATATGCTGATTCCGCTCACACCGGATGAGGATACAGACTGAGAGAAGGAGCCGCCGGTGAACCGCAGAGCTGCGCAGAGGAAGACGCACAAGCGTGCCATACAGCTCGCGCGACCAGAGATCGTGATTTACAGAAAATTAGAAAGGCTGCCAGAAAAATGGAAGAGAATAAGAAACTGATTTCTGTCGTCATCCCCTGCTACAACGAGGAAGAAAATGTACAGGCGATGACTGACACAGTCACCCGGATCATCGCGAGTGAGCTGCCTGAATATGATTATGAGATCATTTTTATAGACAATCATTCGCAGGATGGAACAAAAAGGATCATCCGGCACATCTGCGAAGAAGACAGGCATGTGAAAGCTATCTTTAACGCAAGAAATTTTGGTCAGATGCGATCCCCGGTACACGGATTCAAGCAGGCCCGGGGGGATTGCGTGATTCGCCTCAATGCGGATTTCCAGGATCCGCCGGAGCTCATCCCGACTCTGGTCCATAAATGGGAAGAGGGAAACAAGATTGTCCTCTGTATCAAGAATAAGACGGAGGAAGGACCGCTCATGGCTTTTGTGAGACGGCAATACTATAAGTTCCTGAGAAAGATCACGGATATAGGACACATCGAGAATTTCACCGGCTTCGGTCTTTTTGACAGGGCATTTGTAGACGTTGTGAGAAATATACATGATCCTATGCCATATTTCAGGGGTATGGTGGCGGAGTTCGGGTTCGATTACGCGGTCGTTCCCTACGAGCGGCCGAACCGTCGAGCGGGTAAGAGTAAGAACCATTTCTACAGCCTGTATGACGTCGCTATGAACGGCATCACTTCTTACTCCAAAGTGATCATGCGCCTTGCGACATTTATGGGGTTTGCCATCGGCGGAATGAGTTTTCTGGTCGCAATCATATACACGGTCCTTAAGCTCATTCACTGGGACTGGTTCCGCTCCGGAATCGCGCCCCTTATCATCGGAGTATTCTTCCTTGGAGGTATCAACCTGTTTTTCACCGGTTTGCTCGGAGAGTATATTCTGGCTATCAATTCCAGGGTACTCGACCGGCCGCTCGTCGTGGAGGAGGAACGTCTGAATTTTGATGAACCTGAAAAGGAGTCGGCATGAATCCTATAATCAGAGATGATATGAGAGAAATTCTGGAGTCGGGAATAGTCGATTTTGAAAGACTTCGGGGAAAAACTGTCCTGATCACGGGAGCTTACGGTATGCTGGCCTCTTATCTGGTGTTCATGATGATATATCTGAATGAACAGTCAGAAAAGGAGAACTTTATACATATAAAAGCCCTCGGCAGGAACAGGGAGAAGATGGGAGCACGCTTCGGCGAATATTTAGAACGGGAGTATTTCTGTTTTCTGGAGGGGGACGTGACCGGGGAAATCAAGGTGGACGGACCGGTCGATTATATCATCCATGCCGCATCCCATGCCAGCCCGAAGCACTACGGCGTAAACCCTGTCGGTGTCATGGGTCCTAACCTTCTGGGGACGATCCGGACATTGGAGCTTGCCAGAGAAAAGAAGTCGCTGGGGTATCTCTTTTTCAGCAGCGGCGAGGTCTACGGAGCATGTCAGGTCCCGCTCGTCGGGGAACATGATTTCGGATCCTATGATCCGACTAATCTTCGGAGCTGCTATGGCGAGAGCAAGAGAGCCGGGGAGACGCTGTGTGTCTCGTACGCCCACCAGTATGGAGTGCCGGCCAAAATTGTGAGACCATCCCACACTTACGGACCGACTATGGATCTTAAGGGGGATGACAGGGTCTTTGCATCCTTTGTCGCAGATGCGGTCTATGGCCGTGACATAGTGATGAAGAGTGATGGGACGGCGACCAGGAACTTCATCTATCTGGCCGATGCTGCATGCGCGTATATGAAGGTGCTTCTCGACGGGGAACCGGGGGAGGCATACAACGTCACTAACCCGGAAGGCAGGTGTTCCGTAGGCGATCTTGCAAGGCTGGTGACACGTCTTGCGCCGGGTGACGCGAAAGTGCGGATCGAGGCCGAAGACGCAGGTTATGTAGGAAGAGGAAAGAATGTATACACTATGCTGGATACGTCCAAGATAAGTAAACTCGGATGGCATTGCCGGTACTCGCTCGAGAAGGGTTTTGAGAGAACAATCAGGTCGTTCCTGAATGATTGATCACGGATTCCGCCGGCGGGTGCCGGATGATCCGGGTCTGCGCAATTAATCTCAGGGGGAAGACCCCGCTTCTTCAGGCGGCGGGAAAATCAAATCCTGCATCTAAAACAGGCTGCAGCGTTATGGCGGAGCCGTTACATATAGCAGACATCATTTGCAAATGCCTGCTGTACGCAGCGGATACCGCCCGGCGCTGCAGCCTTTTTGCGGCACAGACCCGGCAGAACGGGTAATTCTTACATTAATATGGCAGATCCTTTACTTCGTGAAGTATCGGAACTCAATAGGACCTATAACATATGTCTCACGGAGAGTGAAATCTTCGGGGACGATGTCGGGATAGGAAGTAAGAACGGCTTTCTGATCTTTAATCTCACCTCGGATATAATTAAGGTTCTCCTCGTTCATATCCGGGAAATCCGTCGGATATATCTGCGGATCCCAGCCGAGCTTATAGTACAGCTGGGGAACGCCCATGCCGACCGCGAATGTGTCAGAAGGAACATCCTGCCGGATTTTATTAAGCACTTCCTCCTCCTCAGTCATGTTCCACCCGCCGCCCTGGCGGAAAGATATCCCCTGATTGATATACAGCACGCTCTCAACGGATATCCAGAATATGGCGAAGAAGAGGGCGCATCCGACAACGTAGCGGAAAAGTCTGTATGCTTTAACGCCGCCTTCAAACAGAGTATCTCTGTCCATGAATCTGTCCGCCGCGTATCCTGCCAGAAGGGCCATCTGGATGAAAGCGATGGACATATTTCCGTAAGCAGGGCGGTTAATGAAATAGATCATTGAGGACAAACCGGATAAGGCAATTCCGGCAGTAAATACACCCATCCGGCATTCGTCGCCGGAAGCTTCCCTTCTTCCCCTGAGGACAGGAAGCAGCGTGAAGCCGAAGAGAAGGATCTGGAGGAAATAAAGATGACCGACTGAAGGCAGCGGCAGACTTAGGTTATTTACGTTGTATGTTCCGGAGAACAGGGGATATATGAACTGCCTTAAGGAGACAAATCCTCCGTGCACCGCTATATTGTAGACTTCTACAATTCCGACTGCGCATATGAATGACAGAGCTACGAACAGTATAAGCAGGACCGCGGTTTTTACGGTCTTGAGCGTAAGCCAGTTCTCATTATAGTGTGCCTTCAGAAAGAGGCAGAACGCGAACATGACTGCGGTGAAGAGACCGGTCTCGAAGTTCCACACAAAGGCCAGCGACGTGATCGCGAATCGGATGAGAAGTCCCGGAACACCAGTGTCTTCTTTTGGGCGCTTCGATTCCCATGCGAGAAAAGCGAGAGCCAGCATCGGGAACAGCAGCCTGTGCGGGTTGATCTGATAATACAGTCCCCTTCTGGTCAGGAGAGTGGTCGTTCCGAGAATAGAGAACATGGTAAAGAAATAGATCATATCTTTCTCAATCAGAACGTCAGCTGCGTAAGAGGCTGCCATGAACGCAATGAAAGTAAAAACACAGATTGCGAGAGTGACTGCTCTGTAGTTACCGCCGAAGAGCCTGACCAACGGAAGATAAATTATTCCCTGATGGCCGTAGATGTTGATATGGTGGCTGTCAAAGGGAATCAGTCTCGCGGTGTTGATAATGGTCGTGGTGTAGGCATCGACGTGCAGAACTCCGGCCCCTGTGTCTGCGAACGGATTCGGACACCAGGCGTATACTGCCGACAATGATGATAAGAGAAGTGCCGCCACCAGGCGGAAGGCTCTGTTTATGCCGGTACCGCATCGACCGAAAACATACAGAATGAGGGCAGGGACAAGAATGAAGCCGAAGTAGACCGGGTGCGGGAAATAATGCCTCAGCGCGTAGGAAGCGGCATCGCCGGGGAACAGTGTGTTCTCATTGAGATAGACCTTGTAAATCAGCGCGATGATCATTGCTCCGGCCGCAAGATGGAACGGGACGAGCAGCGCATTCGTGATCCTGGCCAGAGTATGGTCGGAAGAAATGCTCCTGCCAATAAGATCAGTGATCAGGAAACATACAGTCGCGGCAGCGCAGACCCCGAGAATGGAGACAACAAATAAGAAAAGGTTATAGTTCATCGGAAAATCCGCAGTGCCCTGGTTATATGGGAGCCCGCAGGCAGTGTGCCAGCCGGCAATGAGAAGTAAGGCCAGAAAAACATAGACGGACGTATCCGCATTCCTGTTTGTGTTCTTCAAATTTCCCCCCTTGATCGAGTTGTTAACGCCGGCCTGTGCACAAGGTCACTGTGCGTCGGCATGTTTTATCTTTTTCCTGCGCCCGAAGGGCAGAATGAACAGGATGAACCACACTGCAAGACCGCCTGCCGAAATCGTCGCAGCGAGCCTGAGATACGGGAGACCGTAAGTCATTTTGACTTTGCAGGTGCCCTTCGGAAGCTCGATGCCGCACAGACCGCCGTTTATGTTCTGGACCTGGACCTGATCGTCGTTCACAGTTGCCGTCCACCCGGATGTATAGGGAATCGGGATGCAGAGCATGCCTGATTCTTCGGGGTTCTTTACAACGGCGCTGTAGACGTCATTTTCAAATGAGATATCGCTGATGTCGGTCGCCTTAAGATCCTGAAACTCAAGGGCAGCATTTATGTCCCGGATCAGACTTAGATCCCTGAACGTGACTGAACTGTTGTCGCTGAGATCCACTCGGATATTGTTGGTTTGGTCCGGAAGGAGCTTGGTTATGTCGGGCAGGGCGGCGCTCATGGGAATGATCTCATTGTCACAGTCTGCGAGATCCGGGTAGGCAGCGCTCAGTATAAACGTCTGAAGCGTTCCGTCAGCGACAGTTTTGGTCGGGTCTACCGCGATGTGGAGGTACTGGACTTCGAACTCGTCATCAGAAAGGGCGTCATTCAGTGCCATAATGAAAAACGGGTCCTCGCCCCGGGCTGTCGCGGTAAATGTACCGTCATCATTCTTGACGATGTCACAGTTGTTTATATGACTGATCTTGTCGATGAGGGGCATCACCTTGCCCCGATGGATGTCAAATTCCCGAAGGGAGACATTTCCGTCTCCTCCGTTGGTCTTGTAATAGGCATGCGTGAGGACCTTCATTCGCTCGAATGAGTCAAGATCTTCAAATGCGGATCTGCGAATCTGACTGTGATACAGATAACCGAACGGAAGGGAGTTATTGTTGACAAATATTTTATTCGTGTCGGTCGCGTCTACCTGAGAGAAGAGGGAAGTCTCCATTGAGTCTCCGATTCGATCTTCACCGTTATCCGTGATCAGATACTTTCCGCTTAGGAGAGTGAAGAGATAGTACTCATCATAGCCGACAATGAAAAAATTATCGGACAGCTGATTGACACGGTGAGCCCGGCTCAGTGTGTGGAGACTTGCAGGGTTGACGCTTGAATAGCTGGTCGTGGATTTGAAACCGTCGACCATGCCTTCATTGGCATAATTGTACTCTGTAGAGGTATTGATCCGATAGAAACCGTCATCCAGTGACGTTATGTAGGAGACAGCCTCCTGTGTTCCGTCATTATAGAGTGACGATGCGTATTCGTCGCGGGTGACATAATCGCGCTCATACAGTGATGCCGAATTGGCAATCACCAGTTCTGCGCACACTGCCAGCATAAGAAGTACTCTTGCCCCAGCTCTGATTTTTTCGAATATCTGGAGAAAGAGAAGGAGGGCATAGACCAGAACGGAACCCGCGGCAATGAGGACTGCGCGCCTTGAAAGGTCAAAATTGAACAGCGGAGCAAAGTGGTGCAGCCCGTAAAGTATCGCCGCACATGCCGCCGGAGCGACAATGACCGAGAGAGCAAGACGAATCTTACCGGGACCGTCTGTGAGCCCGCGGACAAAGAAAGCAATCGCGATGACTTCCACAAAACAGATCATGAATGAGTAGCGCTGCGCGGAGATATTGAACGTGAGCAGCCAGCCGGCACCGCGAAAATAGAGCATGGCGGCACAAAGGGCAGTGAGCAGTATGACCGGTATCACTCCTTTTTTACTGAAAAGCAGGTAGATGACCGAGAAAAAGAACAGCGTGCTGACGAACAGGACGGCAATCTCATAATAATTCAGCTGGCCTGTAAAGGCATTTCCGGTTCCGAAAAGATCTGTAGAGAAAAATCTGCCGATGAACGTCAGATACGTCCGAAGATCATAGGGATGCTTAATAATGCCGATACCGTACTGCTGGGCTGACTCTGTGCGATTGCTGGTCAGGAATGATGAGATGATCGGAAGCACCGAGACAGCACCGATCACGACCGAGAAAAGACCTATGAGCAGGAGCCTCATGAGCCGCAGAAGGACAGACAGGATTCGATTATCCCTCTTTGCACCCTCGGGAAGATCCCGCCTGTCGCCGGCGACCAGCGTATAAATGAGCGTGTATATAGCCGTGAATGCGGCGGTCATGTAGTAGAAATAATAGTTGGATATCAGGGTGAGAGCCAGAGCAGGGATAAGGAAAAAGTAATATCTCTTATAACCGGTGTCGTATGCTCCCTGAAGAAGATACATGACCAGGGTGAACATCAGAATGCATGTGCCGAAGCTGTAGTTCTGACCCCAGAGGACGATATAGCTTGCATAGGCCCATATGAGAGCGGGGATAACGGCGGCATCCTTATTTTTTAGAAGTATACTGAAATAACCGTATCCGAGGAGTGCGGTCAGATTGTGCTGTATGTACAGATAAATCAAAATACCGATGTGGAACCGGTCCCTCCCGAATATCAGAAGGAACAATTTCAGCGGATTCAGATATTGAAGAAATGTCGCGGTGGTATCGGTGCCCAGGCCGGATTCAAGCGTGAACGCGGAAAAGTCACGGTTCATCAGCAGGCGGGACAGCATGGTTATGATAGGATAGCTGGATGACATGCCATCCGAGCCGAGGTCAGTATACATGAAGATCGCGTCGCCGAAAATAAAATGCCGGTAGAGCGCGAGAAATATTACTGAAGAGAGTACAAGCAGAAGGAGAATTCTGTGCTTTTTAATAAATGTCATATTCATCCTCTTTCTTTTGGACTCTGCGGAACGTGTGCCGCAGGATCCGTTTTTTAAGTCGGAGAAGCCCCGCCCGTTGAAGGCGGGGGATATCAGCCTCATCTCAGAGGATAGGCTTGTGAGCGCATATCAGCACCCGAAGAAGGAACGGACTTCACGTATCACAGTCTGTATATTCTCTTCTCCGATCCCGTAATAGAGCGGAAGGCGCAGGAGTCGTTCGCTCTCCTTCGTCGTGTACTCATCGATACCGTCGAATCTGCCGAATTTGAGACCTGCAGGAGCGGAGTGGAGCGGGATGTAATGGAATACCGCAAGGATACCGTGTTCCTTCAGGTGACGGATCATGGCAGAGCGCTCTTCTATGTTGCGGAGCTTGATATAATACATGTGCGCGTTATGCTCGCATCCTTCCGGGATTCGGGGCCGCTCAATGAGATGCTCTTTTTCCAGATCTTCGAAAGCCGCATGGTAGGTATTCCAGGTCGTCATGCGGTCGTTGTAGATCAGGTCATAGCTTTCCAGCTGAGCCCAGAGATAGGCTGCGTTCAGATCGCTCGGGAGATAGGATGAACCGTAGTCGACCCAGGTGTATTTGTCAATCTGACCACGGAAATACTTGCTCCGGTCCGTTCCCTTCTCGCGGTAGATCTCGGCCTCATCGCGGTGGTCGAGATCCGGCAGGACAAGTGCGCCTCCTTCTCCCATGGAAAAGTTCTTTGTCTCATGGAAGGAGAAGCAGCCGAAATCCCCGAGATTACCAAGGGGCTTTCCCCTGTACGTTGAACCGAAACCCTGAGCAGCGTCCTCGACGACGAGCAGGCCGTATTTTTCGGCGATCTTATTGATCGTGTCCATCTCGCATGCAACACCGGCGTAGTCGACGGTCGCGATGACCTTAGTCTTTTCCGTGATTGCCGCCTCGATTTTTTTCTCGTCGAGATTCATGGTGTCCGGGCGGATATCGACAAAGACCAGAGTAGCTCCCCGCTGTACAAACGCATCCGCCGTGGAGCAGAATGTGTAGGAAGGGAGAATGACCTCGTCACCGGGACCGACTTTTGTGAGAAGGGCTGCCATTTCGAGGGCTGCCGTTCCGGAGGTGGTGAGGTAGGATGCCGGGAAATTAAAACGTTCATTGATCCAGGCCTGGCATTTTTTAGTGAAAGGCCCGTCTCCGCAGATCTTGCCGCCGCGGGCAGCCTGTTCCATATATTCGATTTCCTTACCCGTGAACGGGGGAATATTAAAATCTATCATAGTAATGCTCCTTATAGTCATAAGTAAATGTATTTTACTACTAATTATGTACAAAGCGCAAGCAGTCAGAGCAGTTTGCCGAAACTTCCGCGTGATATGCGGTCGTTCCAGTTCAGACAGGCTGCGTCGTAATTCCGAGATCCGGCCGCAAACATCATCTTCATCGAAAAACGCAAGTCCTTTACTTCGAGCTTAAGAAACGCATTCGCGTTTCTTGATCTCTCAGCAGGCCTTGCAATGTTTTTCTCACGAAGATGGATGCTTTGCTGCCGGAAACGAAATGCAGGAACAGCCCGTCTGAACTGTACTATATCCGGTCGTTCCAGTTCAGACAGGCTGCGTCGTAATTCCGGGATCCGACCGCAAACATCATCTTCATTGAAAAACGCCGGTCACTACCTCGAGCTAAAAATGCCAGGGCATTTTTAGCTCTCAGTCGGATCGACAATGCTTTTCTCACGAAGATGGATGTTTTGCTGCAGGAAACGAAATGCAGGAACAGCCCCTGACACTCATTCCAGATGGCAGGCCGAAAGCGCCTCCTGACGGATCTTTTCAAACTCATGAATTGAGGAACACGGAGCATATACCTGACCGATCCGGTCTGTGCCGTCGTGCATAGCCGGGAGTAAGGTTCCCTCGGCGTAGTCGAAGGACACGAAAATGTTCCGGTCTCTGAGGGACTGGATTTTTGCCCTGTCGACGGAGACCAGGCGGCGTTCTTCCGTCACGTAGAGAAGTGAAGCCATACAGGGGACCGCCGCCCTCAGGGAAAAGTCGGTCGGCAGCCCGCAGGCGGCATCGATCATCAGCCGATAGTAATCGATTCCGCCGTACATGGAAATGAGCTCCGGGATGCATGTCGCGCCGCATCTGCCGCCCGCCTCGATTACGTAAAGCTCATCCCCGCACACAAATGCATCGATGTTCATTGCGCAGTTATCCATGCCGGATGCCAGTATGATCCTTCGCACCTGCTCCTCGATGTCTCTATAGAGGGCGGGGGAAGATTCATAGGGAAATATGTGACCGACGGGAACTGTTGTCGACCGGCCTTTGTACACGAGCTTGTCGTGGGGCAGGAGAAGTGCGGGCCGACCTCCCGACACAAAGGCGTCTATACCGATCTCATGGCCGATGATGCATTTTTCGATTAGAAGATAGTCCTTCTTTGTGATCCCCATGGCTTCAGTATAAGCGCCGGGTATTTCTTCTTCCGAATCGACTCTGATGATGCCCCGGCTGCCTGACTTGTCCGTGACCTTGACGACGCAGGGCGGACCGATTTTTCTGAAGGCAGCGACGGCTTCAGCCGGGGAGTATATTTTCTCGAAAGCGGCAGTGCGAACACCTGCCTCGGCGAAGCTCTGTTTCATAACGGATTTGTCCGTCAGTACGAGGGCAGCCTGCCCGGAGATTCCGGATAGGCCGAGCGTGTCATTGACAAGACCGATGGACCCCATAGCGACATCGGTCCCCGTCGTGCAGATCCCGCTTATGTTCAGCTTCTTCGCCGCGTTCAGGATTGCTTCCGAATCTGTTGTGTCGAGGTAAAGTATTTCGTCAGCGACTTTGAATCCCGGATAGTTTCCGCGGTAGCTCACGACGATCGTGTGGTAACCGAGCTCTTTTGCCTTCTCTATAAGGGGGACCTGGTAGATGCCTGCCCCCAGTATCATGAGTTTCTTTGTCATCGTTATATCCTTTCGAAAACGAATCCGGCCGGAGCCGGATTCGTTGTGGTAGAGCCATTTATTACTGCCATGTCCACGGCGCTTGCGTGACAGACTGTCCCGGACGGGTCATATGCCTGTTTCGAACGTATAGAGGCATGTGGGTACGTCTTCAATCGGACTGACTTCTGTTTATATAATTCTCGGCCAGTCCGTGGTAGCGGACAGTTTCAGCCTCTTTTGTGCCGCCATGTCTGCGGTGGACAGGCATGGCGAGGTTCACTGTCTCGCGGATGATATACTGGGGCGTTCCGTTTATTGAAAGGATAAGCTTCCCGATATATTCGCCGAGAATACCCAGGATCAGCATGATAACGCCGCTGAAAATCAGCAGGCAGGCCATGAGGGACGCCCAGCCGACGGTCATATCGGGGGTGACCAGCTTTCGGATAATGGTAACGAGAGCGGACACGAGTCCGATCATGGAAAATATCACACCAAGGAAGAAGGAAATGCGGAGCGGCAGGACCGTATAATTAAAGTAGGCGAGCCATAGCCGCATGAGTTTTCGCAGCGTGTAGTTGGATGTTCCGACCTCGCGCTTGTGATGCTCGACCATGACATTTCCTATATTGGACGTCGTGCGGTAGAAGAGACCGTCGACGTAAGGGTTGAAGTTCTTGTAGAGGATGACCTCATCGCGGACCGCCCTGGTGATTACCCAGAAATTACTGGAAACGATTTCCTTCGGACGTCCGAGCAGAATGCGTGATGAGACCTCATTGAACTTGCTTGTCAGATTCTTGAAGAATCCGTTTTTCTTCTGGGCATACTGACCGTACACGAGGTCATAACCTTCGGTCATCTTGTCCAGAAGCTTGAAGACCTGGGACGGATGCGTCTGCATGTCATCGTCCATGCCGAGGACGTAGTCGCCGTCGGCATAATTTAAGGCCGCCATGAGGGCGTTGTGCTGACCGAAGTTGCGCATAAGATTGATGCCGTGTACGGTCGGATATTTTTCCGCAAGGCGTGTGATGGCTCCGAATGTGTCGTCGCGTGAGTAGTCGTTCACGAGGAAGAAGTCGCAGTCATACTCCTCATGCTGACGGAACTCATCCATGACCATTGTGACGACCTTTTCTATTGTGGCTTCCGAGTTATAGCATGGAATAATAATAGAAACAAGCATAAATGTCCTCTCTTTTTTAATCGCAGACAGTTCCTGCGGAACCGGAAAGCAGATATAGAAAGTGTTCCGCAGCCGCCTGTATATCTATGTGTGAGATGTTCTGTCCTTTCTGTCTGTGAGGTGCGAATTACCGGTCACAGAAGCTCCAGTGCGTCGTAGAACAGCGGTGTGCCGCCCGTGTGGATGAACAGGATATTCTTATCATGAATATTGTGGTCCTGTACATAGGAGAGCATGCCGGTGAAAGCTTTTCCTGTGTAGGTCGGGTCGAGACAGATACTGTCACGCTGCCACTCCGTGCGGATGGTATTAAGAATCTCCTCGTTATAAGCACCGTACCCGCCGGCAAGATAGTCATCCGAAAGCACGATCTCGTCCTCGAAGTTCGGAGGCAGGACATGCCCTTCATCGCGGAACCACTCAGTGACACCGTTTTTTATGATGCCGGTCCCTCGTTCTTTGTCTCTTGAGACGGATATGCCGACAATCGTTCTCTCATCACCGCGGACAAGGTGTCCGCAGACGAGACCGCTCTGGGTCGCGCCTGTGCCCGAAGCGTGGAAGATGTAGTCAAAGCGGATCCCCATGGTCTCTTCCTGGGCACAGATCTCATCATAAGCTTTTGCGTAGGCCCTGGCTGCGCAGCCCTCATTTCCGATCCCGAGTCGGTTACCGTAGATATAGTAAGGAACGAGTCCCCGGGAGGCAGCCCTCCGGAAGGCCTCATCGACAGCAGGGGCGATCGCGCTCTTTGCGCAGTAAATGATCTCTGATCCGAGAAGATCGACAAGGACGCTGTTTCCGGTCCGCCTATGAGCCCCGTCCGGGTCGTCGGAACAGATCATCATGCATGGAATGTCTTCTTTATAACAGGCGCTTGCGAGTACACGGCAGAGATTTGACCGGCTGTTGCCGTACATAATGAGGCAGTTCCCGCCCTTCGCCTTCATGTCCGCAAGAAACTCATAGGCAATGCGCACTTTATTTCCGCCGCACGAAAAGGGGAGCAGATCGTCTCTTTTAATGTAGAAGCTGCTGCCCGGGACGCTCAGCTTGGTGATCGGAGTGTTTTCTAAAATAACCATAAATTTATACCTTTTGTCTTGAAAAGCAACTTTTAATAGTATACTATCATCAATCGGACGTGGCAAGCATTCTTGCGCGATGGTGCTTTGAATGGTATACTGTCTTTAACTGTCTACACAAACCAAAGATTAATGAGGTGAAAATATGAGAACATATGTCGTCACAGGCGGCGCCGGTTTTATCGGCTCTAATTACATTCATTATATGTTCAAAAAGTACGGCGATGAGATCCGTATTATCAATGTTGACAAGCTGACTTATGCCGGTAATCTCGAGAACCTTAAGGATATCGAGGACCGCCCCAATTATACATTTGTAAAAGCTGATATCTGTGATACAGAGGCAATCAATAAGATTTTTGAGGAAAACGATGTTGACCGCGTCGTCCATTTTGCGGCCGAGAGCCATGTGGACCGAAGCATCAAGGATCCGGGCGTATTTGCAAGAACGAACGTGCTCGGAACACTCACGATGCTGGCGGCAGCCAAGGCAGCCTGGGAACTCCCGGACGGCACATTTAAGGAGGGAAAGAAATTCCTGCACGTCTCTACGGACGAGGTCTACGGATCACTGTCGAATCCCGACGACTATTTCTATGAGACGACGCCGTATGACCCGCACAGCCCGTATTCAGCAAGCAAGGCCTCTTCCGATTTCATGGTCAAGGCTTTTATGGACACCTATAAGTTCCCTGCAAATATAACAAACTGCAGCAACAACTACGGTCCCTACCAGTTCCCGGAGAAGCTGATCCCGCTGATGATCAACAACGCTCTTCACGGCAAAGCCCTTCCGGTATACGGCGATGGGAAGAATATCCGTGACTGGCTGTATGTCGAGGATCACTGCAAGGGCATCGACCTGGTACAGGAGAAGGGAAGACTCTTTGAGACATATAATATCGGAGGCCACAACGAGCGCGAGAATATTCAGATCGTAAAGACGATCATCTCTACTCTCCGCGAGGAACTTTCCGACAGTGATCCGAGAAAGGAGCACATCTCCGAGGACCTTATCAAGTACGTTGAGGACCGCAAAGGCCATGACAGAAGATACGCGATCGCGCCGGATAAGATCAAGGCCGAGGTGGGCTGGTATCCGGAGACGACATTCGAAGTCGGCATCAAAAAGACGATTCGCTGGTACTTCGATCACCAGGAATGGATGGAACACGTGACCAGCGGTGATTATCAGAAGTATTACGAGGATATGTACGCAAACAAATAAGTTACGAAAGGAGATGGTCCTTATGGCTGTCTCCTTATTGTGGTTTTAATAAGCCAATAAAGGAGCGCGGATTTTGAAGATTCTTGTAACCGGTGCCAACGGCTATATCGGCAGGCACCTAGTCACTGCCCTCATAGAACACGGTCACAGGGTACTTGCCTGTGACGTTGTCTTCGACGGCATCGATGGAAGAGCGGAGCGGACTTCTGCGGACATTTTTTCCGGAAGCAAAGATATCTACGATGAGCTGGGCCGGCCGGATGCGCTCATCCATCTTGCCTGGAGAAACGGATTTGACCACTATAACATGTCCCATGTGGCGGAACTGCCGTCCCACTATGAGTTTCTTGTGAACATGATGGACGGAGGGCTTCCGCAGCTCCTCGTTATGGGGACAATGCACGAGGTCGGCTACCATGTCGGAGCCATTGACGAGACGGTCCCCACGAACCCGGTGACTCCCTACGGGATTGCCAAGAATGCATTGAGGGAACTCGTTACGGTCTACGCTAAGAAGAAGGGAGTCACTTTGCAGTGGCTCAGGGGTTACTACATCCTCGGCGATGATGCGAAGAATCATTCCATCTTTTCAAAGATGACTGAGGCAGAGGAGAGAGGACAGGAGCTTTTTCCGTTCACGACAGGAAAGAATAAATTCGATTTCATAAGAGTCGAAGATCTGGCAAAGCAGATCGCGGCGGTGGCAAGCCAGCGCGAGGTAGCAGGAATCATCAACTGCTGCAGCGGTCTGGCTATTCCTCTCGCGGAGGAAGCGGAGCGATATATCAGGGAGAACAACATGAAGATCCGGCTCGACTACGGCAAGTTCCCGGACAGGGCCGATGCCTCGCCGGAAGTGTGGGGCGATCCGACAAAAATAAACAAAATCATGCAAAACGACAGGCCATGCGGCTGCCTGAAATAAGGAGGAAAATCATGGGTAAGATCAATGTGGAAACATGCGAAATCGAAGGGCTGAAA
>ODAI011483385.1_pt1 | contig 35810 bp, 20 predicted proteins | sample 1539321 | NCBI WGS metagenome assembly ODAI01 (sample SAMN02144231, study PRJEB22623) | gut metagenome | biome: sheep rumen | host: Ovis aries | place: New Zealand
ACCGCAAGCGATAACAACACTGCAAGCGGAAATAACAACACCGCAAGCGATAACAACACTGCAAGCGGAAACAACAACACCGCAAGCGATAACAACACTGCAAGCGGAAACAACAACACCGCAAGCGATAACAACAGCCCTGCAAGTGGAAATAACGGTACCGCAAGCGGAAACAACGGCACCGCAAGCGGAAACAATGGTACCGCAAGCGGAAACAATTCGTTTGACGAAGAAGCATATGTTAAAGGAATCAGGGATCAGATGAGAGCAGCCGCAACCATTCCGGGTGGCAAGAGAAGAGCAGTAACCATCCGTGGCGTGGGAGCTATCCGATTGGATGTGATTCGTTACTTAAAACAGAACCCTGATGTAGATCTTACTTACATTCTTACGTATAAGGAAAAGACATATAATATTCTTCTGAGTGGAGATGATGTAATTTTGGATGAATCAATTCCTTATTACGGACCGGAATATCTGATCAAGTATTACTATTACAGAGACAGAAAAGACTTAAAGGGAGCCGGATATGTGATCCGGAAAGGCGATACATTATCCAAGCTTGCGGCTAAGTTCAGAGTTCCGATTAATGTACTTGCAAAGAAGAACGGCATCAAGAATATTAACATGATTATTGCAGGAAAGACGCTTTACTATTAATACTCAAATCGGTATGAAAGAAGCGGGGAAGGAATTCCCCGCTTTTCTTGTGCTTATATGAAGGTTTGTAGTATACTGTTTTTGTCGCATAAACAGGGAACAGAAAGAGGAATTATGAGAACAAAGATCAGCTCCAGAATAAAATCATTTGCGTGCACCGGATTGCTCCTTACAAGCGTTGTTTTGGCATACGGTTGTTATTCGACCAGGATCAAAACGGAATCCTATGCGCCTTATATGACCGGTGAATCGCAAACCAATACGAATACAAACGGTACTTACAAGTATCTTGAATATAAGGATTTAACTCCGGAGGAAATCGTATCCAAACTGAGCCTGGAGGAGAAAGCTGCACAGATGGTTCTTCCTGCGATATACAGGGTGGATGAGCGTAAAATGAATCAAAACGATTACGGCGGAATTCTGTCGAAGGAAGAATCACTTAATGCCGACAAGTGGGCGAAAACCGTAGATTATTATCAGAATGCGGCGCTGACTTCCGATGCGGGGATTCCGTATCTGTACGGCCAGGATGATGTGCACGGAGTCAATTATTGCAGAAATGCCGTATATTTCCCGCATAATATCGGGATCGGAGCGGCAAATGATCCGAAATTAACCTATCAGATGGGCGTGATAACCGCACACGAAGCGGAACTTTGTCACATGCTCTGGAATTATTCTCCGGTCATTGCGCAGTCCGTCGATCCGAGATGGGGCAGAACATATGAGTCGTACGGATCCGATTTGGAGGTCATCAAAAACTTAAGCGTCGAATATACCAAGGGACTGCAGGACGGAGGCGTTATAGCCTGTGCAAAGCATTTCTTTGCGGACGGAAATGTTCTTTACGGAACGGGCGAGGATTCCGATGTGGATCGTATCATTGACCGTGGAGATGCTAAGCTTTCGGAGGAACAGATTGCTAAACTTCTGAGCGTTTATCAGGCACAGATCGATGCGGGTGTACAGACGATTATGATTTCCCATTCGTCCGTTAACGGAGTCAAAATGCATGAAAACAAAACGTATATCACCATGCTCAAAGAGGAGATGGGATTTGAGGGATTCATTGTAAGCGACTGGAATTCCGTACAGAATACCTCCGCGGATGACTACTATCATCAGGTGGTGAATTCCGTAAATGCAGGGATTGACATGCTGATGGAAGTGGATACTTTTGATGAGGCCAGACAGCATATCATCGATGCGGTAAATGCAGGTGACATTTCGGAAGACAGAGTAAACGATGCCGTTCGCCGCATCATCAAAGTGAAACTGGAGGCCGGCATTTTTGAAGACCCGTTCTGCGAGCACCGGACCGGAGATATTGATGAGACGGGAACCAAAGAGTACCGCGATGTGGCATTGAAACTCGTGGAAGAAAGCCAGGTTCTTGTGAAGAATTCCAAGAAACTCCTTCCCTTAAAAGAAGGTTGTAAAGTCTATATTACCGGACCTGCAGCCGATGATGCATCCGCACAGTGCGGCGGATGGACGATTGACTGGAACGCTGCACCGGATAAACAGATTGAAGGCGTTACGACCATTCTGGACGGATTTAAGAAGATGGATGCCGACGGAAGGATCGAGCTGATCACCGATCCGGATAAGGCGGATGAAGCGGATGTGGTTTTACTCTGTGTCGGAGAACAGGCCTATGCGGAGTGGAACGGTGATACAGAAGATTTGAGCCTGACCGGAAAACTTGGACTCGAAGGAAATATTGAGGCAATCGAAGAAGCCAAGAAACTCAAGAAACCAACGGTTACCTTAATTATAGCCGGAAGAAATGTCATTATTGATGAATATGTCGATGACTGGGATGCGATTGTAATGTGTTATCTGCCCGGGTCCGAAGGACAGGGGGTTGCCAATGTGGTATGCGGAAGTGCTCCTTTTACGGGAAAACTCCCGAGCCCCTGGTATGCATCGGTAGAACAGATCGGTACCGAAGAATGCTGGCATAAAGCGGGTTATTCCGCCGCAAAGTAAGGATGTAATCGGTATACATAATGTCTTTACAAAGAGAAGTGAATATGGTAAAATTCAAAGGCGTTGTAATAATTTTGTAACATTTACAGCGCCTTGCGCACTCGTAGTCTAATGGATAGAACGATGGCCTCCGACGCCGTTAATGCAGGTTCGATTCCTGTCGAGTGCATTTTTCTTATGATTGGTTTAGATGGAAAGAAAGAGACAGTAATGAGCAAGAAGAAACAGAAAAATAAATTCTCCATGGAAATGTTTATTGATAAGCATTTCTTCCTTGTAGCATCCGTGATTTTCGTGATCTGTGTGGGCGCAGTGGCACTTATTGTGGTTAAGGTGGCCGAAGCACGCGATGACAAAGAAAGACGCTTAAAAGAGCAGACCGAGATGGGAGAGATCGCGGAAGACGGACGAGACTATGCTTTGGAAGAGGCTCCTGCCGAGATCACAGCCGTAATGAAGGAGTATCATCAGGCTTTGGCAGAGTATGACGAAGCCGTACTTACCAAGTATCTGATGGATGCCAACCAGTATGAACTGGATTGCATTGCGGTAAAAAGCGAATATATCGAGTCTTATGGTAATATTGCCTGTTATGTACAGAAGGCGGCTGCCGAGGATGCTTATTATGTCTATGTTTCCTATGATCTGAAGCTTAACGATTATAAAGAGATCATGCCGGGTGTGAATGTCTTTTATTACTGCCTTGACGGGGAAGGAAATCCGAAGATCTGTACGGAGGAAGATATTTCCGAAGAAGTCAAAGTGGATTTATATGTAGCATATTCCCGCCAGGAAGTACAGGATTTATATAACTCGGTCGGTCTTGCGTACAATGAAGTGCTGGATTCCAATGAAGATCTGAAAGCCTTCATGAAGGGCTGGAGCGAGATGATCAAGCAGGATATGACCAGAAGAGTAGCTTTAAGAGAGGCTACCGTGGAAACCAGCGAAGTGCCCAGTGAAGAGCCGACTTCAGAACCTGTTGTTGAGGATACCACCACACTTGTGGAGCCGACCACCAATGTGAATGTCAGAGGATCCGCATCCGAAAAGGGTGAATTAAAAGGACAGGTCGGCCCCGGAACCCAGTTAACCTGCGTAGAACAGATGATTAACGGCTGGAGTCATGTCATTTACAACGGCGCCGACGGATACATCCGAAGCGATTTCCTTAAGGTTGTCGGAGAGGGTTCGGAAACAACCGCCGGAAACTTTGTAACCGTCAAAGAAGGCGTTAATATCCGTGCCAAAGCAAGCAAGGATTCGACCGTTGTCGGAATGGCGGATCCGGGAACCAAACTGGAACTGATCGAGAAACAAAACGACGGATGGTGCAAGATTAAGTACAACAATCAGGAAGCATACGTGAAGTCGGAATATGTGCAATAAACCTTAGATTTCTTAAGGAAAATAAGCAGCGAATATGATATAATAAAAGGAGTTTTGGAAGAAACTCCTTTTTTGGTGAAAACATGGATATTCGAATCAATAAATTCATAAAAGACTGCGGGATTGCATCCAGAAGAGAAGCGGACAGACTCCTGTCGGAAGGCCGTGTCACGATCAACGGTCAGACAGCCGGACTCGGAACTACCGTCCGGGAAGGCGACGAGGTATGCGTAGACGGCAGGATCCTTCATTTAAGCAGTCAAAAGCATATTATCGCTTTTTACAAACCCGTCGGAGTGACCTGTACGAAGAAAGACGAACATGCCGAACAGACGATTGATGATGTTCTGAATTATCCGTATCCCGTAACCTATGCCGGACGTCTGGATAAGGATTCGGAGGGGCTTTTGCTGCTTACGGACGACGGAGAACTGATTGACCGTCTGATGAGGGCGAGAAATGCCCATGAAAAAGAATATGAGGTCGTTTTCCGTAAACCCCTTACGGAGGAATTCATCCGCAAATTTACGGGTGGAGTTTATCTAAAAGACCTCGAAGAGACGACCAGACATTGTAAGATGGAGCAAACAGGGGATAAGAAGGCTTTGGTAATCCTGACACAGGGACTGAACCGTCAGATTCGCAGGATGGGTCATGCACTCGGAAATGAAGTGACAGGGATCAAACGGATCCGAATCGTGAATATTACACTCGGCAAATTACAAAGCGGAGAATACCGTGAACTGACAGAGGAAGAGAAAGACACATTGTATAAAGCCGTCGGATTGAATCCGAAACAGGCGGGGAATGAGGAATCATGAGCGCACAGTACGAAGAAGAAATCAAACGAATGAAGGAATTGCATAAGATCTTAAAAGAGGCATCGGAGAGTTACTATGCCAAAGACGAAGAGATCATGAGCAATTTCGAATATGACAGATTATACGATGAACTCGTGGAACTGGAAACGAAGACCGGAGTTGTTTTATCGGGCTCGCCCACCATGGAAGTGGGATATGAAGCGGTGGATTCCCTTCCGAAGGAACGCCATGCATCCCCGATGCTTTCGTTAAATAAGACAAAGAGCAGGGAAGAACTGAAAGACTGGCTTGCCGGCAAAGTGGGACTGCTTTCCTGGAAACTGGACGGCCTGACCATTGTACTGACCTATGAAGGCGGTGAACTTTCAAAAGCCGTTACCAGAGGCAACGGAGAAGTCGGAGAAATCATCACGCCCAATGCAAGAATGTTTGTAAACCTTCCCCTGAAAATAAACTACACTGGTAGGCTGATTTTGCGAGGCGAAGCGGTTATCGGATATGCGGATTTTGAGAAGATCAATGCTACGATCACCGATCCCGCGCTTGTTTACAAAAATCCCAGAAACCTATGCTCGGGCAGTGTCCGTCAGCTGAACAACGAAATTACGAAGAAGAGAAGCGTGCGTTTCTATGCTTTTACCCTGGTGGATGCCGAAGGCATGGAATTTGCATACCGCAAAGAACAGATGAGCTTTCTTTCTTCCCTCGGATTTGAAACGGTTGAGTATAAGGCAGTCGATGAAAGCAATATTCTTAACGCCATTTCCGAATATGAGAAAGCAATCGAAACATATGACATTCCGTCCGACGGACTCGTACTTACATATGACGATATTGCATATTCCAGAACACTTGGCAGGACGGCAAAGTTTCCGAGAGATTCGATTGCATTTAAGTGGCAGGATGAAATTGCCAAAACGACACTTCAATATATCGAGTGGTCACCGTCAAGAACCGGCCTGATCAATCCGGTAGCGGTCTTTGCACCGGTTGAACTGGAAGGAACGACGGTAAGCCGTGCGAGCGTGCATAATGTCAGCGTTATGCAGAGTTTAAAGCTCGGCATCGGAGATACCATTACCGTATACAAAGCGAATATGATCATTCCTCAGATCGCCGAAAACCTGACAGGTTCCGGAACGGTGGAAATTCCCGATATCTGCCCTGCATGCGGCGGTAAAACGCAGATCCGTGAACAAAACGATGTCAGGGTTTTAATCTGTACCAATCCGGACTGTCCGGTCAAGCATGTCAAGGCTCTGACTTTATTTACAAGCCGCGATGCCCTGAATATGGACGGCCTTTCGGAAATGACCGTCGAGAAATTCACGGAGCGCGGAATTATCAGGCAATATGCCGATTTCTTCCGCCTTGCGGAACATAAAGATGAGATTGTGGGCATGGAAGGCTTTGGTGAAAAGTCTTATCAAAACTTAACGGAAAGCATCGAAAAGGCAAGGAAAACCACTTTGGCCAAACTTCTTTACGGTCTCGGTATTCCGGGAATCGGTGTAGCAAATGCGAAATTGATTGCCCGTCATTTTGATGATAATCTGGACAAATGCAGGCAGGCGGATGTGGAAGAAGTCAGCTCCATCGAAGGTGTCGGTCCGATCATGGGACAAAGTTTTGTTGACTATTTTAACGATGCACACAATTTGGAAAGACTGGATACTCTGATGCAGGAGATCGAGCTGATCCAAACCGTTTCGGAAGAAGGTGCCGATGAACTAAAGGGCAAAACTTTCGTGGTAACCGGTTCGCTGAATCATTTTAAGGACAGAAGTGCGCTCAAAGAACGTATTGAAGCGAAGGGCGGTAAGGTGTCCGGTTCCGTATCCTCAAAGACGGAATGCTTGATCAACAATGATATCAATTCCACAAGCGGTAAAAATAAAAGTGCCAAGGAACTTAACATACCGATTCTTTCCGAAGACGATTTTCTTGCTAAGTACGGTATTTCCCCTGATTTTTAAACGGTCCGGATTTGTCCGAAACATTGAATTCATATGCATTTTGTGCTAAAATATATAATTATTTTGTTTTTGGAGTGAATTATGCCGATTCGTATACAGAATGACCTTCCCGCGAAGGAAATATTGGAAAACGAGAATATATTTGTCATGGATGAGGACAGGGCGATCCATCAGGATATCCGTCCGCTGAAGGTGATCATTTTAAATCTGATGCCGATAAAGGAAGATACGGAACTGCAGATTCTCAGACTACTTTCCAATTCGCCGTTGCAGTCGGATTTAACCTTTCTTCAGATGAAGAGCCATGTATCCAAAAACACTTCGGCTTCTCACCTGAATAAGTTTTATGTCTATTTCGATGAAATCAAAAATCAGAAATTTGACGGTATGATCATTACCGGAGCGCCGGTAGAGCAGATTGAATTTGAAGAAGTCGATTACTGGGAGGAACTCTGCCAGATCATGGAGTGGTCCAAAACCAATGTGACCTCCACTTTCCACATCTGCTGGGGTGCGCAGGCCGGATTATATTATCATTTCGGGCTGAAAAAACACATGCTTCCGAAAAAGCTTTCGGGCATCTACAAGCATAAGGTAATGAAAAGAAAAGAGCCTCTGGTGCGCGGCTTTGATGATGAATTCTATGCTCCTCACAGCCGCTATACCGAAGTATCGGCAGAAGATATTCATAACTGTCCGTCCCTGAAAGTCGTGGCGGAGAGCGAAGAAGCGGGAGTTTACCTTTGCCTGACCGAGGACGGAAAACAGATTTTTGTGACCGGTCATTCCGAGTATGACCGTTATACGCTGGACTATGAATACAAGAGGGATTTGGGAAAGGGAATAAACCCCGATATTCCGGTTAATTATTATCCGGACGATAATCCGGAGAATAAACCGCTTTTGCTCTGGAGATCCCACAGCATGAATCTCTACACGAATTGGCTGAATTACTATGTATACCAGGTAACTCCTTACGAGTTATAAAAGAGGATTCGATGAACAATTTTCTTGCTAAAATGGAACGAAAATTCGGCAAATATGCCATTCGCAATCTGCCGTTATATTTGATCATATGCTACGGATTCGGTTACATCATGAATTTTGTGAAACCGGAATGGATCTATGTAGTGAATTTAAACCCCTATGCCATTCTGCACGGACAGGTATGGAGGTTGTTTTCGTGGATCCTGGTACCGGAAGAGACGAGCATTTTCTTTATCATCATCGTTTTGTATTTCTATTATTCCATCGGACGAACCATGGAGAAAACATGGGGCAGTTTTCTGTTTAACCTCTATTTCTTCAGCGGATGTATTCTGACTGTTCTCGGAGCATTCGGTCTGCAACTTTATTTTGCCGTATGGGGAAAAACTTATATTGATATTATGGACTCGGTATATTCCATGTATAACGGCGTCTGTCCTGCGTTATACGGCGGAAATTGGGGTTATACGATGGTTGCCAATTCCTTTGGTACATATTATCTGAATCTATCGATTTTCCTTGCGTTTGCAATTACTTATCCGGAAGTCAGAGTTTATATTTTCTTCATTTTGCCGGTGAAGGTGAAAGTGCTTGGAATCATCTATGTTGTACTGCTCGGTATTTCGGTAGTGACATCGTTCTACAGCGGTATCCGCTCCATGGGTGTGCAGACGGGAATTACCATTGGTATGATTTCCCTGGTTTCCATCGGTGCATCGCTTCTGAATACACTTTTATTCTTCATTTACACGAAACGCAGCAGGTTGAAATCGCCGAAGGAAATCAAGCGACAGCATGATTATAAAGTCAAGATCAAAGCAGCTACCGTACAGACGCATCATAAATGTGCCATTTGCGGACAGACGGAAGAATCCAATCCGAATCTGACATTCCGTTTCTGCTCCAAATGCAAAGGAAATTATGAGTATTGTTCGGAGCATCTGTTTACGCATAAACATGTGGAATAGTCCCCGAAGGGAAGGTTTAGGATGAATCGGGAAGAAGTATTTGCCGAAGAATTAAAGAAATTAAGGAAATATGCCGAAGAGAAAGGAGCTCCCGTCACCAAGGAAGAGGTGAAGGAAGTTTTTTCCCGTATGGATCTGGACGATGAGCAGCTGTCCATGATCATGAAGTATGTGGAAGAGAAATTACAGGAAGAAGAGGAAGAAAAAGAGAATGCCGGAAGCTTAAACGACGAGGATTCCCGGTATCTTTCCCTTTATCTCGAAGAAATAGAAAGTCTCCCCAAACTGACCGACGGACAGAAAAGAGCTTTGTTTATGTCGGCCATGAACGGCGAGAAGGTGGCCAAGAATGACTTGATTCAGGGGCTTCTGACACAGGTTGCGGATATGGCGAAACTGTATGCCAATCAGGGCGTTCCCATGGAAGATTTAATCGGAGAAGGCAATGTGGCATTGGCGGTATCCATGGATGTCATTGAACAGGAAGAAGATCCGAAAGAGGCCGAAGAGATGGTCGCAGCCATGATCATGAAGGCAATGGAAGAGCTGGTCAATGAAGATGCTCTTTCCAAGGATGCGTTCGAGAACTGGGCGGTTAAGGCCAATGAAGTATTGGATAAAGCAAAAGAATTATCCGAGGATCTGATGCGCAAAGTTACGATTGCTGAGCTTTGTGCGGAGACCGGAATGGAAGAGGAATTCATCAAAGACGTCATTGAAGTGACAGGCGGTAAGATCGAATTTCTGGATTTGGGGAAAGAATCATGACAAACACGATTGACCGTTCTTTTAAATATGCCATGATGGATACGACCAAAATCTATATCGGCGGACGAATGACCTACCAGGAAATGATTGAGTGGGAAGAAGTTCCGTTTAAGATCAAGGCTATCGTTAACGGCCAGTTTGTTCCGGATGCGGGCGGTACCGAATTTACCTTCGAAGAGCATTTCCGCAAGCTGAGCCGTCAGTCGTTTGCATACCAGGTTTTCAAAACCTTAAAAACAAAAGTGAAAGTGGATTTCCCGGTCGTTAAAAAGAAGGGCGGCGAGGAAGACATCATCTACCAAAGCAAGGTGATGAAGCTGGATGAGTATCTGGATTTTATCCAAAAAGAGGCTGAAAATGCGGCAGAAGACGGCACTTTGACCAAAGCGGTCACTGAAGAGATCTCGTTTTCCAAATTGGCTGTTATGGTCTTTTCGGCATAGTGAACAAAAAAGGCCGACCTAAAATAGATATATTGACGAAACAAAAAAAGGTTCAGAAAACCATCACTTTATATGTTAAAATAAATTAGTTATATTGGGGCGAAAGGTTATTTGGGGTTACATGGATAATTCTGAGAACGAAAAGCGGATTCTATCAAATCCTCCGGCGGAGAGTTTATCTTCTTTGGAGAAAGGAAAGAAGACTCAGGTGAATCAGAACAGCTATCAGAAACTTCGTTATCTTCTGATACTGGAAAACGTACTGATAGTTCTTGCTTTCGGTCTTTTTATCGTTGTCTATTTTAACTATACCTCAGTCGGTACGATCAATCTGATGATCGTTCTTTATACCCTTCTCGGGTTGGCTCTTTTAATCTGCGGTATCGCAACATTCCTGCGTATTGTCAAATTGTTAAGCCGTAAGGATCTTCCCGTGTATCAGAATTTCCTCGAAGACGAGAATGTCGATCCGGAGACGGGTCTGTATTACTATGATGTTTTCTCCGGAGAAGTGGAAGATGCGATGCAGATTTCTTTGATCAACTGTTATCTGGCATCTTTCCAGTTGGAAGGTTTTGAACATCTGCGCCACTTCGTGGGATTCCAGAAAGCGACGGATACCATGGCGGAGATCGGAGAGGTTTTCCGTAAGAACGGTGCGGAAATGATGGGGCACCGTGTGATCTGCGGAACCAGATCCAGTCATGAATTTATGCTCTTTATTTCCGAGTGTGACGATGTTAAGGAAGTGCGTCAGTTCTTAAACAAGATCATGAATGAGATCAACATGATCCTGCTTCGCTTACCGACTGCCGAGACCTTCACCGCATACTGCGGATTTGCCTGCTATGATACCCATGCAAAGACTTTTGACGAACTGGTAAAATATACCGGATTTGCCGTAACGGAGGCAGGTATGTTCCACAAAGTCGAGCCGCATATTTTCTCCCCGGATGCTTACAAGCGTCAGGAGATGGAATACTTAAAAGACGACAAGCTTCGTAAGATTCTCGATCACAACGAACTGCAGTATAATTTCCAACCGATCGTCAGTGCAAAGACCGGTAAAATCTATGCGTATGAAGCTCTGATGCGTACCAAGAAAGAAATCGGTCTTGAACCGACCGATGTACTGGAGTTGGCTGCCCGTCAGGATCGTCTGTACGAAGTAGAACATTATACCTTCTACAACGTTATCAAGATCATGCAGGAGCATGCGGATTCTTTTGAAGACAGAAGACTTTTCTTAAACAGTATTCCCACGGTAATCATCAAAGAAGGAGAGTTTGATGAACTTTTAGCGACCTATTCCGACGTGATGAAACATCTTGTTATTGAGATTACCGAGAACGGCATGCAGTCTGAAGAATCCTGTCAGACCGTGCATAAATACATGAAAAAATCCGGTTGCGAACTTGCACTTGACGATTACGGAACCGGTTATTCCAATGTAACCACGCTTTTAAACAACTCGCCGCATTATTTAAAACTGGATCATTCCATCATCATGGGTATCGATTCGGACTCCAAGAAGCAGCACCTGGTTTCCAACTACGTGAATTTCGCAAATAATCATAACATGATGATCCTTGCGGAAGGTGTGGAGACGGCGGAAGAGTTGCAGATGGTTATCCAGCTTGGCTGCCATTTGATTCAGGGCTTCTATACCGGAAGACCGAACAGTGAGATTCTGGATTCCATCAACAAATCCATCGAAGACGAAATCCTTGCGATCAACTTAAAACTTGCCAAACTGGCTGTGGAGAGCAAGGTATACGAAGCATCGAATTACGACAATATTTCGCTGATCTCCCTGGCACTCGATTATTACTCCCAGATTCATATCAAAGAATCCGCGGTACGAATTGTCGGCGATAAGAATCGTGAAGTGTCCATGGAAATCCGTGTGGATGATAATACCAAGACAAATGTTTCCATCCGTGATGTGAAGATGAGAGGCCGTTCCAATCCGGTCATATGGGTGGGAGAGAATTCTCAGCTGATCCTGAATCTGGAGGGCGACAACCATTTCTACTTCGAAGGAATCCGTGTTCCGCAAAGCTCCAGGCTTATTGTGCAGGGTAGCGGTAATCTGACCGTTCATGTGGATCACAATAACGGTATTGGTATCGGATGTGCGTTATCCGAACCTTACGGATCATTACTCTTTGAGCAGGAAGGAAAGGTCAGAGTGGAGAGCAACTCCGATACGGCGATCGGTATCGGTGGTATCTTTGCGGATGAAGACAGCGAGATCAAGCTGACTTCCGGTAGTTTTGAAATTCTGGCAAACGGATCAAAGAGTGTCGGTATCGGTTCCATGGAAGGATTTACCAAGGTTATTCTGGATCGTTGCCGCATCAGTATTTACGCATCCGGTGCGGATACGGTCGGTATCGGTTCCTTCGGCGGCAAAGTTGATATTTCTTCGATTGCTGATATTGAACTTGAAGTATCCGGAAGCAATGCAACCGGTATCGGTGCTTTGTATGACAGAGACGGTGTTATAGCCATTAACGACGGCGTTGTTTCCTTAACGAATCATTGTATGAACGGTATGGGAATCGGTTCCATGAACGGAAACATGGATATCCAGCTTTACGGTGAAGAAATCTTTGTTTACGGAGAAGGTTCCGAAGTCGGCGGTATCGGTAATTACCGCGGTGCGGGCAATGTATATGTGCGTAACGGAGCAATCATCAAGATCGCACTTCTTGCAGCGCTTCCGATCGCTCTCGGCGGTATCAAGGGACGTCTTGAGGTATCCGGCGGAAATATCTATGCGGATATGGAAGGCTGTCCTCAGCCGGTTAACAAATTTGATGTTCCTGTATATCACAAAGAAATTGTCGGAGAAGACTTCTATTGTAAGAAGATCGAAACGGAAGAGGGTACATATCAGTATATTGCCAACTCCTCCAGCCGCTTTGACAATCTCCATATTTATCTGCCGAAATATTGCCAGGAGATGGACTTACAACTGTAGGTTTTATTGAAAGACGAAATAATACAGGGTAGGGTTATCCCTACCCGATTCTTTTTTGTAAAGGAGTAACGGTATGAGTTTTACGAATGAAAACATTCCACAGTCATATGAGGTTTTAGAGTCGCATTTCAGCAAGGATTTAAATTCCGAACTGGCACTTGTAAGACACCGTAAAACAGGTGCCAAAGTAGCGTTGATTTCCAACAGCGACGAAAACAAAGTATTCTATATCGGATTCAGGACTCCGGTCAGCAATTCCACCGGTGTTCCGCATATTCTGGAACATTCCGTTCTATGCGGTTCCGAAGCATTCCCGATTAAGGATCCGTTCGTGGAACTGGCAAAGGGTTCTTTGAATACGTTTTTAAATGCCATGACATTTCCGGATAAAACCGTATATCCCGTAGCCAGCTGTAATGACAAGGATTTTCAAAACCTGATGCATGTCTATCTGGATGCGGTATTCCGCCCGAATATTTATAAGCACCGTGAAATCTTTGAGCAGGAAGGCTGGAGATATGATTTAAAAGATAAGGACGGGGAGCTGACATTAAACGGTGTTGTTTATTCCGAAATGAAGGGCGCCTTTTCCTCGCCGGACGATGTGATGGACAGACAGATTTTAAACTCTCTGTTTCCCGATATTTCATACGGTGTCGAGTCTGGCGGTGATCCCGATGTGATTCCGAGTTTAAGTTACGAAGAGTTCCTTGATTTCCATAGGACATATTATCATCCGTCAAACAGCTATATTTACCTTTACGGAAATATGGATATGGCGGAGAAACTGGACTACATCGATCGGGAGTATTTATCCGGCTATTCCAAGCTTGAACTGGATTCTTCGATCGCATTGCAGGAGCCGTTCAAAGCTCCGGTCGAGAAAACGATTGAACTGCCTGTTCTCGATGAGGAAGACGGAGGAACGTATTTAACATACAATGTGGTAATGGGAGAGAGCGTGGACAGACTTTTATATGCGGCAATCCGCATACTCGACTATGCCATCTGCTCGGCTCCGGGTGCACCCCTGAAAACGGCTCTCGTTAAGAAGGGCATCGGCAAAGATGTGTATTCCACATATGAAAACGGAATCCGTCAGCAGTTCTTCAGTATCGTTGCCAAGGATACCGAAGTAAGCCGTAAAGAGGAGTTTCTTGCAACGATTAAAGAAGTGCTTTCCGATATCGTAAAAAACGGTTTTTCGGAGAAAGCGCTTCGGGCAGCCATCAGTCGTATGGAATTTTCCTATCGTGAAGCGGATTTCGGTTCCTATCCGAAAGGATTGGTCTATGGACTGCAGATGCTCGATTCCTGGCTGTATGATGACAGTAAGCCGTTTCTTCACATTGAGGCGGATGAAACATTTGCACAGTTAAAAGAAAAAGTGGGAACAGGCTATTTTGAAGGCCTGGTTGAGAAATACTTATTGAATAATCCGCATACGAGTATTGTGATCGGTGTACCGAGTGTCGGACTGGCTGCAAAGAAAGAAGAAGAATTAAAGGCTAAACTTGCACAGTATAAAGCTTCTTTAAGCGATGCGGAAATCGAGAAACTGATTTCCGACGGACGGAGACTTCTTGCATATCAGGAAGCTGAGGATAAAGAGGAAGACCTTGCAAGGATTCCGTTTCTCGAAAGAGAAGATTTACGAAAGACGATCCTTCCTCTGTCCATCCGGGAAGAGAAAGCAGACGGATCAAGTATTCTCTATCATGATATTTTTACCGGAGGAATTGCGTATCTTACCGTATCGTTCGATGCAACGCATTTATCCAAAGAGGACTATCCGTATCTTTCGTTGTTGAAATACTGCTTCGGAGTCATGGATACCGAAAACTATGCTTACGAAGATCTGTGCAGGGAAACGGATCTGTATACGGGTATTCTGTCAGCGGATACAATCGTTGTGTGTCCGGTGGATGAAGAGTCGCCCAAATTATATTTTGATGTAAAAACCAAAGTGCTTTACGAAAACATCGGAAAAGCATTTGAACTGATCCGCGAGATTCTATTTACAACCAAACTCGAAGATAAAGAAAGGCTCAAAGAAATCCTTTCGGAAAACCGTTCCCGCCTGGAATCCGCGCTAATCTCCGCAGGACATGTCGCTGCCATGGGCAGAATGAGTTCGTATATTACCGAAGCGGGAGATATCGCAGAGTCATTAAACGGAATCCGTTTCCTTCGTTTCCTGCAGCAGGCGGACGATCATTTCGAAGAATGCGCCAAGGAACTCATTGCTTCACTGAAACGTGTAGCCAAAGCTCTGCTTTGCAAAGACCGTATGATGATGAGTGTGATTTCACCGAAAGAAGCAGATCTTCCCGTAACGGAAGAATTCTTAAAAGTAAAACAGGCAGCATATGACTCTGAAAGCAGTGTTGAATCGAAGGAGCCTTTTAGGGCAAACTGCTTAAACGAAGGATTTAAAACTCCCGGCGATGTGCAGTATGTTTGCCTTGGCGGTTTTGCCAATCCCAAGAAATATCCCTATTCGGGCGCATTAAAAGTATTAAAAGTCATTCTTGCATACGATTATTTATGGATGAATGTGCGTGTTAAGGGTGGAGCGTACGGCTGTATGTCCGCTTTTAACCGAAACGGTGTTGCGGGTTTTGTATCATACCGTGATCCGAATCTTGAGAAGACCAAAGAAGTCTTTCTCGGAATTCCGGAGTATCTGCGCTCGTTTAACGGTGATGAAAATATCATGACCAAATATATCATTGGTGCAATGTCTGATATGGATGCTCCGCTGACACCTTCCGCAGAAGGCTCCAGAAGTTATCTTGCATACAGAAGCCATGTGGATGAAGCACTTCTGCAAAAAGAAAGAGATGAAGTTCTTCATGCCGATCAGGACGATATTCGAAAACTTGCGGATTATGTGGAGGAAGTATTGCGGACAGACGCTTTCTGCGTAGTCGGTACGGAAGGCGCAATCGAGAAAAATAAGGATTTATTCGGACATATCGAGGCTTTGATTTAATTTTTACAAAAAGTTCCATAAAAATCCTCTCTTGAATTCGTATCTAATTCAGAAGCGTACAAAACGCAGGCAAAGGTGAATTCAAGGGAGGATTTCATTATGTTTAAGAAGAATCTGAAAAAAAGAGCAGCATTGGGAATTATCGTACTTGCCGTAGCACTTGCTTTCGGCGGATGTAACCGAAAAGGATTAAGGAATGTAAATAAAGCACCCGCTTATGAATCAAAATTAACGGTACAGGCTGCCGGTGCAACAGCGGATTACGGTGATTATGATTACGAATACACAGAGACCGCTGAGGAGTATGAACCGGGCGGCGGAATGGATGGTGCACAGGGTGACGGCGTGGTTGATAACGGAAACGGAACCATCGTGGATCCGGGCGCTGCACAGAACAGAAAACTGATCCGTACCGTAGACCTTGAGGTGGAGACCAAGGAATACGATAATTTGATGAAGGATGTGGAGAAGAAGATCGAGGAACTCGGCGGTTATATCGAGAACGAGTATTCCTACAACGGAAGCAGTTACGGTGGGGGAAGAGATACCCGTTATGCTACCATGGTGATCCGTATTCCCGATAATAAATTAAATGATTTCGTAAATACGATGGCAGGTATTTCCAATGTCATTTCCAAACGTACTTCCGCACAGGATGTAACCTTACAGTATACCGATATCGAAAGTAAGAGGGATATGTACAAGGCCGAACAGGAAAGCCTGATGGCACTTCTGGAAAAAGCACAGACCGTGGAAGATATAACGTATCTTACCCAGAGACTGACGGAGGTCCGCTACAATATTGAAAGCATGGAGCGTCAGCTTCGCGTATATGATAACCAGGTAGATTACGCGACCATTAATCTGGATATTCACGAAGTGGAAGTTTTAACACCTCAGGTCGTTGATAAGAAAACCGATGCCGAAGAAATGAAAGAAGGACTTGCAGCAAGCTGGGCAAGCATCGGAAATGCATTCAAGAATTTCGGCAAAGCATTCGTAATCAACCTTCCTTACATCATTATCGTCTTCGGTATCGTTGCAATCCATGCCATCGCATCATTGATCGTTATCAGTAACGTTAAGAAGAAATATAAGAAGACTGCAGGCAAGAAAAGCTCCGAAGAAAGTACCAAAGAGTCCGAAAAGATTGCAGTAGAAGAGACAGCAGAAGAAGAAACAGCGGCAGAAGAGGCAGTTGAAGAAACAGCTGAAGAAACAACGAAAGAATAAATAAATTGCCGTAGAACGTGATATTTAGTATAATTGTATAGGAAACTCAAAGTCCAAGGCTTTCCGGCCTTGGATTTTGATTGCAGGCAGTTTGAAGGAGAGAACCATGAGCGAGACCAAATCCGGATACATCGGTATCATCGGAAGACCGAATGTCGGCAAATCAACTCTGATGAATCATATTGTCGGACAGAAAATTGCAATTACGTCGAACAAACCGCAGACAACCAGAAATATCATTCAGACGGTCGTGACAAAAGGCGATGCACAGATGGTATTCCTGGATACCCCGGGTATTCATCAGTCCCAGAATAAGCTCGGTGACATTATGGTTAAGAATGCCAAAAGTGTCGTCAACGAAGCCGATGTCGTTATGATGATCGTGGAACCGACCGATTACATCGGAGCCGGAGAGAAAGCGATTATTGCGATGCTAAAGACGCTAACCATTCCTGTGATCCTTGTCATCAACAAGGTTGATACCATCCGTAAAGAGGAAATCCTCAAATTTATGGATGCATATCGCAGGGAGATGCAGTTTGCAAAGATCGTTCCGGTTTCTGCCCTGAAAGGGAAAAACATCGATGAGCTTGTTGATATTTTAATTTCCTATCTGCCGAAAGGACCGTTCTTTTTTGATAAGGATACGGTAACCGACCAGACGGAGAAAACCATCTGCTCGGAGATCATCCGTGAGAAGACTTTACGTTTTATGAGGGATGAAATTCCGCACGGAGTTGCCGTTTCCGTCGATAAAATGGAATTTAAGAAAGGACTTTGTGATATCAGCGCGACCATTGTTTGCGAACGCGAATCCCATAAGGGAATGATCATCGGCAAAGGCGGATCGATGTTAAAGAAAATCGGAACCGCATCCAGAGAAGATATGGAGAAGATGCTTGATATCAAGGTGAATTTAAAACTCTGGGTGAAGGTCAGAAACAACTGGCGCGATGATGAGTATCTTTTGAAAGATCTGGGATTTTCCAAACCGGAATAATTTGTTGGATCAATGAATGATTTAAGCGTAACCGGAATTGTATTAAAGGCAGAACCGATCGGTGAGTATGACAGAAGAGTGGTTCTTTTGACCAAGGAAAGAGGGAAAATATCCGTCTTTGCCAGAGGTGCCCTGCGCCCGAAAAACCGCTTCGTGGCCTGTACGAATCCGTTTGTATTCGGAACATTTACACTGTATGCGGGAAGCAATTCCTATTCATTGATCAAAGTGGATGTACAGAACTATTTTGACCGGTTCATGACGGATCTTACGGTAACGTTTTACGGAACGTATTTCCTGGAAATTGCGGATTACTACGGACGGGAGAATACGGACAATGTGGCACTTCTAAGACTGCTTTACAAGGCGCTGACACTTCTCGGGGATCCGGACTATTCTTCGGATTTTGTGCAAACGGTTTTCGAACTGAAGGCGATCATGCTTGAAGGGGAATTCCCGTTTGATCACGCGGAAGATCTTCCGGAGGGCGGCAAATCCGCACTGAAATATATCTATGAATCGAAACCGGAGAATGTATTCTCGTTCCGCGTGGGCGATGAATCGTTTGAAAAATTAAAAGAGCGTGCCCGGATCGTTCGAAAGAATACATTTGATAAGCCGTTTAAAAGTCTCGATATGATAGAAGCGATGGAAGGATAAGAAATTGAAAAGCTTAGCGAAGCCAAAATTTCATATTTCCGGATTGCTCCTGTTTGTCATGTATCTGACAGCAGGGGTTTTGCTGTATGCACTTGTTCCGTTAAAAGGAATCGTCTGGCCTTTGCTTTATATCTTTCAGGCTTTCGGATCTTTCTATTTCTTCCGTTTTATCGCACTTAAGAAAACGAAAGAGTACAATTTTCGCGTGGCAGTAATGAGGCACTTTTTCTGCCAGATTTCTTTGTTTGCAATCTGGTGTCTTATGGGATTTGTATCCTGCAAGATCCTGCCGTTAAAACCCGGTTATCTTACATTCGCCCTTTGCATGTTAGTAACGCTGATCTATTATGTCCTGCTGCGACCGGAGTGGATGTTTGCATCGTATAAAACATGCACGAAAGCAGAGAAGCGGTTCTATAAACTGGATCAGTATTTCTATGCGTTCTTTACGGTCATTACTCTGCATACGGTTTTATATGCGATCTATGGTGTGTATCCGTTCGGAGAAAATCTGTATCTGCGAATGGACTGCTATCATCAGTACACACCCTTTATCAAGGAGTTTTACGATAAGATTCGAAACGGCGACGGACTGCTTTTTAATTTCCACAGCGGTCTCGGCGTAAATTATTTCACCCATTTCGGATATTATCTTTCTTCGCCCACCACATTTCTTTATCTGCTCCTTCCGGAGAAATATCTGGTGGAGGGAATCGAAGCGGGCATGATGCTCAAAGGAGCGCTTGCTTCGGTGACGTTTTTGTATTATTTAAATTCCCGAAAGGGCGGAAGAAATGTCTTACGCATGGCATTTGCGTTATTCTATGCGCTTTCCGCATTTTACCTGGCATATTCCTGCAATATCATGTGGGCAGACAGTTATGTGCTTTTCCCTCTGATTATGCTCGGACTTGAGCGTATTGCAAAGGGTAAAAGTCCCCTGCTTTACGGTATCTCGATGGGGCTTTGTGTCTTTTCGAACTTTTATATGGCGGCGATCTGTGCCATAGCGGTTGTTCTTTATTTTATCTCACTGATCATCATTCATGCCAAGGAAGGTAATACGTTTAAAAAGATCTTAAATTTTGTCTTTTCTTCGATCGTTGTGGGTCTTGTTTGCGCGGTGATCCTTCTGCCCGAATATTATTGTCTTAGAAATACCGCGGCCGGAGGAACGACTTTCCCGAAAGAGTGGCAGAGTTATTTTGCGTTCCATCAGTTGTTTGAACGGATGCTTACGAATGTAAATACGATACAGAACAATTCGGAACTTCCGAATATCTACTGTGGAATTCTTGCTTTTATCGGACTGTTTACGTATTTCGGAAACCGGAAGATCAAATTACTTTCCAAGATCACGAACGGAATCCTGGTATTGTTTCTGCTTTTTTCTTTCCAGTGGAATATTTTTTATTATGTGTGGCACGGATTGCATTTCCCGAATTCGTTCCCCGCTCGTTTCTCTTTCTTCTTTATTTTCCTGGTGCTTTCGATGGCAGCGGAAAGCGTGGAAGAGAGGAAAGGCCTGCATCCGATCTACCTTGCTGTAACTTCCGCTATTTTGTTTGCCGGATGCTTTGTATTCTGGGCAATCCTTTCGAAAGATAATCTGCTGAACGGACTGACTGCATATCTTTGTTCCGCGGTTTTGATCCTTCTGTATACCGCTTTGCTGATTCTTGAGAGGAAGATGAAAGGAAAAATGATAAAGAGCATTTTCCTGCTTGTTTTGCTTGTGGAGCTGTCCGTAAATACGCTTTGCGTCGGAGTGAATTCGGTTGTGGACAGGGATGATTATTTCTCGAACCTTTCCTCTTCCAAACTGGCACTTGCCAAGATTGGGGAAACGGATACTTCCGAGTTTGTCCGTGTGGAGAGACCGGATAAAAAATACATGAACGAAGGCTGTTATGACGGCTATAATTCGGCTTCTTATTTCTCGTCTACGATTTCGGACGGTGTGAAGCAGTTTTATGCGGATCTGGGCATGAGGTACTCCGATGTTGCATATTCGTATCAGGGCGGTAATCCTTTCCTTGCATCAATTCTCGGAATTGATTATTTTATCTCCGAATATGATGAGCACATGGGGGAAGATGCCAGACTGAATATTCTTTCCGAAGATGACGGAACGAAAGTTTATTTATACAGAAACTACGCGTCACTGGGCTTGGGTTATACCGTTTCCGAAGAAACGGCGGATTCCTATCCGAAAATGGAAGCACAGCATCCTTTCCTGAATCAGAATGCATTTGCCAAATCATTCGGTACGGACAAGCCTCTCTTTATTTCCCTTCCGGTCTACGAGTATACCGAAGGAGAGTATGACCTTGGAAACAGCAAAACGAAATCCGGAAAGGCTACGATCTATCATGTGAAGGCCGGTGTACATCCGTATTTCTATGTTGTCAATTATCTGGATTCCATCCGGATCATCAATCAGGATACACAGGGAAATATCATAGACACCAGACTGGAGTCCGGATTAAAATTCCGTCATATTCTGGATCTCGGAGTATATGATATCGATCGCGTTATCGTGATGATGAACGAAGACGATGCGGAGGAGAAACTGACATTCCAGGCATATGTTTTCAATCAGGGCACTTATCGTGAACTGATGGATCAACTGTCTTCGGAGAAGTTAAAGATAACGGATATGGGTGACAGATCTTTTACCGGTCAGATCAGCTGCGCGGAGGATGAAGTTTTGCTCTTTACGATTCCTTACGATGAAGGATTTACGGTTTTCGTTGACGGACAGGAGACGGAAACGCAAGCATATGCAGGGGCATTTTTAAGTGTACCCGTATCACAGGGTGATCATACGGTTAAAGTACGCTATATGCCACCCGGACTGAAAGCCGGAGGCCTGGTCAGCTTCGGAGGTATTCTGATCGCTGTTTTGTGGATTTTATCCGGCATCATCGAAAAGGCGCATGCAAAGAAAAGCGTGGAATAAAGCGATAACTTGCAAAGAACCTTGGGAGTAGGTATAATAACAGATTGTGACACGTTTCTAAACCGACGTGTGAAGAAAAGTAATATGATGCAATGAGGATCAAGGAGAAGCAATATGGAAAAGACATTGGACAAGATTAAAAATCTCTGCAAGGGACGAGGATTTATTTATCCCGGTTCCGAAATTTACGGAGGTCTTGCAAACACCTGGGATTACGGAAATCTCGGTGTGGAATTGAAGAATAATGTAAAAAGAGCATGGTGGCAGAAATTCATCCAGGAGAACCCTTATAATGTTGGTGTGGATTGTGCGATTTTAATGAATCCCCAGACCTGGGTTGCTTCCGGACATCTGGGCAGTTTCTCCGATCCTTTGATGGATTGCAAGGATTGCCATGAGCGTTTCCGTGCGGATAAAGTAATCGAAGACTGGGCACATGATAACAATGTGACCCTGGAAAGCTCCGTAGACGGCTGGAGCGGAGAGAAGATGATGGATTTCATTAAGGAAAAATCCATTCCCTGTCCTTCCTGCGGTAAGCACAATTTCACCGATATCCGTCAGTTTAACTTAATGTTTAAGACTTTCCAGGGCGTTACCGAGGATGCATCCGCAACCGTATATCTTCGTCCCGAGACCGCACAGGGTATTTTCGTAAACTTCAAGAATGTACAGCGTACATCCAGAAAGAAGATTCCTTTCGGTATCGGCCAGGTGGGTAAATCTTTCCGTAACGAGATCACGCCCGGAAATTTCACCTTCCGTACCAGAGAGTTTGAACAGATGGAACTGGAATTCTTCTGTGAGCCCGGAACCGACCTTGAGTGGTATGAATACTGGAAGAAATTCTGCAAGGACTGGTTACTGTCCCTCGGTATGAAAGAAGAGGAACTTCGTTTCCGTGAGCATGATCCGGAAGAGCTGGCGTTTTATTCCAAGGGCACCCAGGATATTGAGTATTTATTTCCGACCATCGGCTGGGGAGAACTCTGGGGTATCGCGGACAGAACCGATTATGACTTAACCCAACATCAGAACGTAAGTAAGCAGGATATGACTTACTTTGATGATGAAAAGAATGAAAGATACATTCCTTACGTTATCGAGCCATCTCTCGGTGCTGACCGTATGGTGCTTGCATTCCTTTGCGCGGCATATGACGAAGAGAATTTGGGAACCGAGGAAGCTCCGGATATCCGTACAGTGATGCATTTTCATCCGGCAATTGCACCGGTTAAGATCGGAATTCTGCCTCTTTCCAAGAAATTAAATGAAGGCGCAGAGAAGATATATGCCAAACTTTCCAAGAAATATGTCTGCGAATTCGATGACCGCGGAAATATCGGTAAGAGATACCGCCGTCAGGACGAAATCGGAACTCCGTTCTGCGTAACCTACGATTTCGATTCCGAAACCGACAATTGCGTAACCGTAAGATTCCGTGATTCCATGGAGCAGGTTAGGGTGGCAATCGACGAACTGGATACCTTCTTTGCGGATAAGTTTGAATTCTAAATTGTAATTTATAAATTTTTAAGAAAAAAGAAGCGGCGGGCCGCTTCTTTTTTTGCGTGACTAAATCCAAGGGAAAAGTCAGTGTTTATCGGCATAAAAAGTATGCAAAAAGTTGACATAATGGGGGTATGGAGATATAATAAATTGTTAAAATTTTGTGAAAAGAGTGTGAAAAAAGGTGAATCGGTTTGGAATCAAAACAAATCGAATAATGCTTTTGTTTGGAAACTCTGCAGGCGGAAAGAGAATCATCCTCTTTTTCCTCTGCTTTTTGTACGCTTTTTTCGCTCTTTCCCTTTCTGCCTCGGCGAAAGGAATCTATGATCCCGTTACCGTTCAAATTCCCGTATACTGCGATAAAGTCAGCAACACTCCCAAGGCAAACTATGAGATTCATATGGACACGGTTAGCGCCGGTGCGCCTGCGCCTGCGTCCGATACCATCACGGTGGATGCGGCAAAGGTCGGATATTTCGAGTTGACGGTGAACGAGCCGGAAACCTTACAGTATCGCATATATCAGAAAAAGGGCAGCGAAGGCAGCATTAAGTATGACGATAAAGTCTATGATGTTTATGTTTGCGTGGTCAACGATGCAAATAACGAATTGACGTATACCCTTTCCGTAACATTGGCGGGCAGCGCCACCAAACCGGATCACGTCGGTTTTACCAATATCAAGAAAACCACTCCTCAGCCGTCCGAAGAGACACCTCCTCCGGCATCCGAAGAGCCTCCCAAGAAAAAGAGCGGTGCATCTTCTTCCAAAACCGGTGATCAGATGTGGAAAATGATTGCAATCTACGGTTCGGTTATGGGCGTTTTACTCATCGGAGCCGTGATCTATATTGTGATCAAAAAACGTAAGAGCAAAGCTGCGGAAGATATGCAAACGAAAGAAAATGAGGTTTAGGGTCCGTAATGGCGACAGAAGAGAAGAACGAAAAGCTGAATACGGAAACCCAAGAGGCAAAGGAGAGTAAGGGAAAGAAAAAGAAAAAGAAATCCGCCCTTGCTTTTGCCATTGAGTTCTTTGTCAAAATTGCGGTAACGGCAGCTGTTGTGGCGATTCTGGTGATTTTTATCATCGGAATCTACATCAACCATTCCAATTCGTCTTATCCGATGATCAAGGACGGAGATTTGGTGATTACTTTTAAGCACGCAACGATTCTTACGGATGATGCAATCGCGTACAAACATAACGGTAAAATCTGTTTCGGAAGAGTTGTGGCCAGATCCGGAGACGTGGTGGACCTCAAGGAAGATAATCTTACGGTCAACGGATACGGTGTATTTGAAAATGCGGTTTATCCGACGACGGCAGAGGGGGCAACGATTGATTTTCCTTATACAGTTCCCGAGGATACGGTATTTGTCTTAAACGACTATCGCCCCGATCCCGAAGACAGCCGCAAGTACGGAGGAATATCCCTTAAAGACACCAAAGGAAAAATCATTCTGATGATCAGAAGAAGAGGGTTTTAACCAAAGGTAACCTGCTCCGAAAGGAGCTTGATTATAAATTATTTCATGGAGGTATTAAAAATGAAAGGACGTACCCAAAACAAAGTGTTGGCCATCGTCACCGCAGCATTGCTTGCAACGGTTGCCGTCCTGCCCGGAGTGGGAACACTGAGGGCAAACGCAGTAGCGGGAAGTAATTATCTTACCAACCGTTCGGAAACAAATTCTGTGGATACGACAACGTTCCAGAAGAATTTCCAGATCAGAAATGATTGCAACATTCCCGATGCCGAGTTCAAATTCAAGGTGACTGCAGGTGATGCGGTAGCCGCTACGGCAGGTAAAATCGCAGTTTATGCCGGTGTCATTCCCGGACTGAAGATCACTCCGCTTACGGGAACGGCAGTAACCGCAGACGACAATGCCGATGATGTTTCCGCAACCTTAGTGTATAACGCACAGACGAAAGAAAACGCCGAAACCAAGCAGTCGGACAAATCCCAGTGTGACAATGTAACTTATTTTGCACCCACAGGTAAGGATTATTACATTGCCACCAAGACGGTGGAACTTGATTTTAGCGGTGTAATCTTTACCGAACCCGGTGTATATCGTTACAAGATTGAGGAAATCGACAAGACAAATACCGCAATTACCTATGATTCCAAAATCAGAACTTTGGATGTTTATGTGGAAGATTGTCCGGTAACCGATCAGACTACCGGTAAAGTATTGAAGAAACTGAAAGTTGCCGATTATGTATTGTACGTGGATAAAGTTACCACGGCACCCAAGGACGGCATAACCAGAACAGCAGGAACCGACTTTATCGGAGAGGATGAGCAGACAACAATTTCTCCGGATGGTCTTGAACCCACAGGTGCGGTGAAGTCTCTTGGTTTTGTCAACAAGTATCCCACGGCCAGCCTTACTTTCGGTAAAGAAGTAACTGGAAACCAGGGCTCCAAGGATAAGTATTTCGAAATGACGTTGAGTGTTACGGAGGGTCCCGCAAATACCATTCTGTATGTTGATCTTTCCAATGCGGATGCATCTATTGCGGCCAATCCGAATAAGGCAACCACAAAGATTACGAGCGCGGTAACCCAGCCCGAAAGCATTCCGCTTGATGCAAACGGAGCAGGCTCCAAAACGTTTTATTTACAGGACGGACAGTATATTACCGTTTACGGTTTTATCAAGAACATGACCTATACTCTTACCGAAGAGAAGGAAGAGTATACCCAGTTTGCCGGTATCGAAGCAAACTTATCCGGAATTGATTATGATTCCGCAAATGCCGGAAATGATGAATTAAAGGATGATATTTCCGCTTTTGATGCCGATACCAATCCCGTAATCAGCGGAACCTTTACTCCGGCAACCCCGGGCGGAAACGATGTGGTATCCAAGTATACCGGTTTTACCAACAACAAGGAAGGCCTGATTCCCACCGGTGTAATCCTTTCCGTTGTACCCTGGGTTGTTGCAGGTATTGTAATTATTGGTGGCATTGCATTCTTTGCAATCCGTTCCAGAAGAAAGTACGAGGAACAGTAAACAAACAATGAGGCGATTTTGGATATGGATGAACATCATATACGAAAGAGTCATGCTCGTCCTATTCATTGTGGCGCTTCTTGTAGTGTTTTACGGGCTTTACGATGCCTGGTATGTATACCATAAAGCCGGTGACGATACGGTTTTGCAGTATAAACCGGCGGTTGGGAAAAGCGTACCTGCGGAATCCCCGATTACGAACGATATGGTTGCGTGGATTACGGTTGACGGAACCAACATCGATTATCCCGTAATGCAGGGGAGAACCAATACGGATTATCTGAACATCAATCCCTACGGGGAATATGCACTGTCGGGAAGCATATTCTTAGACAGCAGAAACCAAAGCAATTTTAAGGACGATTATTCCATACTTTACGGACATCATATGGAGTATGGAAATATGTTCGGCGCACTGGATGATTTCCGGAACGAAGACTATCTGAAATCACACAGCAGCGGAACACTGATTGTCGGCAGGAATGCCGAAACCGAATATCCAATCGGTATTTTTGCATGTGCGAAAGTCAACGTATATGACAATAAAGCTTTGGATCCCGATACGCTTGAAGCGATTGAAGGGTTTATTCAAAGCGATGCGGAAATTTTTAATACCTCTATAGAAAAAAGCGACCATATCCTTGCGCTTTCCACATGCACGGAGCCGGTCTCGAACAGCAGGCTGATCGTATTTGCCTATATTTACGAGTAAGGCTTCGAAACCTATAGAGAAAACAATTACCAACGAGGCAGAGTTATTAAAGTGAAGCGTAGACTCAAAAAGAGAATACTGTGTTTGTTGGCGACACTTTTGATCCTTTCAACACCCATGCTGTCCGTACTCAGTGTGCGGGCAGAGGGTGATTCTTTGCCTGAAACCGTAACCGTTTCCGAACCGAAAGAAACGGCCGGAAATGAAACTGCGCCGGAGGATGAGGGAAACTTCAGCGTGCAGAGTATTGAAGTGCTTCCGGAGGGAGAGAACAGTGACAAGAGAATTGTCCTCGAAGGTCTCATGCCGGAAAATGTCACGGCGGAAGCTGTGGATGTAACCGAAGAAAGAAACAGCAATGTAATTGCTGCTTACGATATAACTCTTACCGACGGTGAGGAAGAATTCCAGCCGGACGAAGAGAATCCGATTAATGTGGAAATATCGGATGAAAGAATTACAACCGTAAACAATACACTGGAATTATGGCATGTTCTGGATGACGGAACGAGAGTACAGGTTACCGATTTTACCATGGAAGAGGGTAAAATCAGCTTCGCTGCAACGGGATTTTCCGTATATGAAATTGTGGACGGCCCGGATGACCCGTACGAGGTCAATCCGGAAAGCGTTTCGGATCTCGCCGGATTTACGAGTTCCGATGCCGCAGAAGGTTTCTATTTATGCTACTATCCCGAAAAAAGCACAAGTCCAAATTATTTCGGAAACACTATTAATTCAAAAGACTGTATCGAAGAATGTACTTCTGTTTCGGCAGCATCCGTTTGGTACATGGAAGAGGTAGAATCGACTGCAACCGTTTATAAATGCAAACTTTATACCATGGTTGGAAGTGCAAGGAAATACCTTCACCAGAAAGTGGCTAATAGTAATTTGGTGGAACTTGTCGACAGCGTGAATGATGCAACAGTTATTGAAATTTCTGTCGCAGATAATGCGAAGTTCTATTTAAAGCATACTTCGGAAAAAAGATATTTGCAGCATTCGGGCAGTGGAGGAGGAATCCGTTTCTATACGGATAATAATAATGTTTATAACAGCCGAATCTGTGCAATATACGCTTCCAGTATAGCAATACCGAAGGATCCGTATGATTTGGACGGCAGAACGGTCGGTTTAATGTATTGCAGAACCGGTATAGACGGAAATGCCATGATGGCGGAAAAGAACGGTAACAATAACCAGTTAAAATCCAACAATCTTCTTACCCGTAAGAATACGGTTGACGGCGATGAAGAGATGTTTGTAGCCGCAGACAGCGATATTACGATGTGGACGTTTACCAGTACATCGTCGGATTATTATCTTGTTTCGTCGAATGTCGGCGGAGTCACCAAATATCTGAAACTGGACGCAAGCGGACTGACTTTGGTTGACAGTGAAACAGAAGCCACGCCTCTTTTGGTAACACCGAGAAACGGAAAGATCAAGCTTTCCGCAGGCGGGAAAGCAATTTCTTACAACAATGGTGTATTTGTTGCTGCGAATGATGATACAAGTGACAACAATTATCTTAGTTTTGCAACACTTTCCCATTTGTCAGAGGAGGATTTTGTCGTTTATTCCGCCTATAAGGTGGGTGTTTCTGACCGGGATACATCGACGGGAGAATATCTGGTTCCCGACGGAGCAAAGGTGATTGTTTATACCCGTATCTGGGATGATACGACCAAAACCTATAATTTCTATGCCGTTGATCATGACGGAAGCCTCGTTCCCTGCTATGAAAAGGGTGATAACATTATGTGGGTCGGAAACCGCATCAACACCCTTCTTTGGGATTTTACCGAATACCATTATGATGACGGCACACCCAATTATTATTATGAATTGCAGAATGAGTATTCCGGCAAATTCCTGGCTCCGCAGATTAAGGATAACCAGGTACTGGCGGATAAGAAGATCGGTATCAACCTTCCCGGAAGAAGAGACGACCAATACTTTACGGATATCCTCGCCTGGGACGATCCGTATTATTCCTATGCCGGTATCAAGACGGATATTGCGTCCGGTAAGATTGTATCCTGCGCGAAAAAAAATTCCGATACGTTCTATTTTGCACTGATGGAGTCGGTTGTGCCCAATCTGACTGTGGTGGAAACCATCGATAATAATAAGTACGGTATTACGATGAAGATGAAGGACTTAACTAACAGAAATCAGATGAGCACTTTTTTGGGATCGAATGAGTACACGGAAACAAAAGACTTAAAAAAGACCGTGCCCGGACTTTTGACCACCGATCTTGGCGATGACGGTTATCCGAAGACGGATTTAACCTCCGTAGAACCCGGTTATGTAAAGGGCAAGTCACTTGGAGAGCTTTATAGCGGGGCGGAGAACGTGAATCATCTGTTCCTGGACAGCACCTATGATGCAACCGGTTATTTTGAATTTGACAGTGCACAGAATTTTGCCACCCTTACGAATGATTTGGATGAGAACGGAGCCCGTAATTTCCGAGTTTATAAAGAAATCGGAACCACGGACAGTTCCGGCAAGGATTCCTTAAAACATGGTCAGTTTTTGCCCTATAACGATATTACACCCGGAAAATTTGCGAAAGAAAACAAATATAACATGTTCGATGCGCTGATTAATCCTCTTCCCGATGAGGATCCGAGAAAGGGCGAACAACTCTATCTGGTTAACGGTACCACGAATTATCAGTTCGCAGCCGAAATTGAAGCCGGCTTCGTACAGACACCGAACGGAGATGATGCCTGGGGACATGATATTATCTTTGAATTCACCGGAGATGACGATTTCTGGTTGTATGTAGACGGTGAACTGGTCATTGACCTTGGTGGTATCCATTCCGCACTGGAAGGAAGCGTTAACTTTGCTACCGGCGAAGTTCATGTAAACAATACACAGACAACGTTAAGAGAGTTGTTTAAGCAGAACTATATCAAGCGCGGAATGTCGGAATCCGAGGCAGAGACGGAAGTTGCCAAAATCTTTAGGGAAAAGGTTGTCGGAAACGAAACCTATTACGTATTCAATGATTATTCCGAGCATAAGATGAAGATTTTCTATATGGAGCGAGGAGCCGGCGCTTCCAATCTTCATATGCGTTTTAACTTAAGCTATGTCACTCCCGGAAGCGTAATGCTGTCCAAGCAGATTACGGGTACGGAGGAATTGGAAGACGATATGGATTTCTCGCTTGTGGAATTCCCGTATCAGATTCTGTACCGTTATGATGATGGTGATGATGAAGAAGGATGGCTAAGACTGAAAAATAACAACCAGAATATCCAGGTAGCTTATCAGAATTCCACGCAGAAGGTGGAGTATCGTGCATCCTACAAGCCACCCAAAGCAACACAAACGTTTGAGGACGTTTATTTTATCAATCCCGGCATGGTTGCCGAAATCCGATTCCCGGAGAATACGTATAAATATAAGATTATCGAATGCGCCGTCAATAAGGAAGTATATGATACTGTTTCGGTAGAAGGTGTTTCGACCGATGATCTTAAGAAATTGCCTGTGGCAGGAAATGCTGACAGAAAGAGTTATGAACTGAAAGGGGCAACGGTAGATGAACGTAAAACGGTTGCGTTTAACAATCACGTCAATAAATACGGTCTTCGTACACTTTCCGTGACGAAGAAACTTTTGGATGAAAACGGTGACGAGGTAGATGCTGTCGATGACCCTTCGACATTCTCATTTCGTTTGTATTTAACGAACGGATCGGATGATGCATCCGGTCTTGAACTTGCCAATATGTACAGGTACAGGGTTCGCAATAAGGACGATGAACTGTGCAGATGGAACGCGGCCATCGGTACTTTCGAGTCAATTGGGGAAACAGAATATTCGGCGCTTTCGGATACGCTAAAAGAATCGGTTACTTTTGAAACTTCCATGAACGGTGCGATTTCGAGAATCCCCGCGGGATACACGGTGGATGTTCCGAATCTTCCAGTCGGAACCATCTTTAAGGTGGAAGAAAGAGCGGATGAAATCCCGCTCGGCTATACTTTTAAAGAGTATATCAGAGATCCGAGAACCTATGCGATAGATGACGGCGATACGCCGAATTCCGGACGGGTAAGGAAAGACGAATCCCCGTCCATGACTGTTGTTAACCGAAGAGGATGGGAACTTCAGGTCACCAAGGACTGGACGGATCAGGGATATATTTCTACGAGAGATTCCGTTTATACCGCCGTTTATGCAAACGGAACACTGATTGACGGAACTGTAAGACAGTTAAAACATCCCCAGACAACGCTTCGCTATTATTTTGAAGACTTACTGACCGGATGTACCTTTGATGACTATCAGGTATTCGAAGTTGAACTTGAAGGTGCGACTTTTGATGCAGAGGGAAATCTTTCGTCATATGATTCCATAAAAAAGAAATTGGCTGAAGGAGATTTGACAACCGTCGGGGCTGTTCCGAAAGGTGGCAGCGAAAAGAAAGGATTTTCTTATTCCGTTTCCTATCAGAAGGGTCAGGCTTATAAGACGGCAAGCGATGCACCCGATGGCGGAAACGTCAGAGAAGATACCATTATCAATACAAGAACCGGAGGAATTGTACTGAACTTATATGAAATGGGTTCCAACAAAACGAAGCCTTTGGCAAGCGGTATCTTTACCCTGCAGCGCTATGATAAGTTGTCGGGAGAGTATATCAATGAAGGAACCTATACCTCCGATGAAAACGGCCGTATTACGATCCTTTATGAGCATAAACTGGATACGGAAGCGGAATATATCCTGACGCAGACCGCTTCTCCGAAAGGATATATCGGTCTGGAGCACCCGGTTAAATTCTCCGTTTCGGTTTCGGATGATATTTTCATTGATTCGGACAATGGTCCCAAATGGCAGGATTGGGATAAACCTGATGTACAGACGGATAAACTGATTGCTTACATCAACGTCTATAATAAGCCTTATACCCTTGAAGTGTATAAGTATGACGGTTCTTCGACCGGCGTGGGCGGATTAAAAGAGGCTCATTTTGAACTTCACCGCGGAGTTGCCGGAGGACAGGGCGGTATTGTCAAAGATTACGTGCCGATGGCCGGTTATGAAGATCTGGTCACCGGAAATAACGGCATCATTAACGGAATAGACTCCAATCTTGCACCGAACAATTATTATCTCACGGAAAAAACTCCTCCGGAGGGATACACGGGACTTGAAGGGGATGTTATCTTTGAAATTACTTCTTTGGGAAGATTGGAATTAATCAGTTCACCGGTTGGTTCCAATGTTACGCTGGAATCGGGAGAATACGGAGATGTTTATCGCTATCTTCTTAAAATTCCGAATACCAAGACCGACAAGGTGAACCTTACCGTTTCGAAGACCGTTACCGGAAACTTTGGCAATAAGGATTATGATTTCAGCTTTATCTTTACCACGACCGATACCGATGAGACGGAGTACAGTTACGAGATTATTGATGAAGACGGCAATCCGACCGAGGGTCTTACCATTAAGTCAAATCAGATGTTTACGTTAAGTCACGGTCAGAAAGCGATTTTTGACCTGCCGAAGGATACGGAAGTGACCATTGAGGAATTTGATTATTCCACTACCGGCTATACCACAACGGTAGCTGTCGATTCACAAGAGCCGCAGGCTGTCCGTACTGTGACGGGAACGATTTCCGCGGATGCCACATATGCCTATACCAATGCAAAGAGCGGTCTGGTACCGACAGGCGTATGGATGCCGATCGGAGGCATGATTGCGATGGCCTTGATTCTCTTGACAGGTATGATCTTTACCTTCGTGAATAAAGGAAGATTTAAACGTCAGCTTTAGAAAAAGATAAAAGAAAATCGAATAGCATAGTTATGTTAACTTAAAACGGATTATGTAAACCATAATCCGTTTTTGTTCACGAAATGTTTAATTTTTCGACGGCTTTATCCGTGATAAAAGAGTAGAAGTTCACTTTTTCCTGTGCTATAATAACGTTGTTGTAAATATAAATGATGACCAAAGGAAGCAGAACCCGAAACCGCAAGGGAGGGGTGGTGCTTGCTTAATTTGTCGTTATTATATAACAACAACCGACCTCAAAAACAAATTTAAAGGAGGATATAGGCGGTATGGCAAACAAATGGGTTTATTTATTCACAGAGGGCAAGGCTGATATGCGTAACCTCTTAGGTGGCAAAGGTGCGAACCTTGCGGAAATGACCAATATCGGTCTTCCGGTTCCCCAGGGATTTACCATCACAACGGAAGCTTGTACGCAGTACTACGAGGATGGCAGAGAGATCAATGATGAGATCAAAGGCCAGATCGATGAGTACATCGTTAAGATGGAAGAGATCACCGGAAAGAAATTCGGCGATCACGAGAATCCCTTACTTGTATCGGTTCGTTCCGGTGCCAGAGCATCCATGCCCGGTATGATGGATACGATTCTGAATCTTGGTCTGAATGAAGATGTTGTCAATGTTATCGCTGAGAAGTCCGGAAATCCCCGTTGGGCATGGGACTGCTACAGAAGATTCATTCAGATGTATTCCGATGTTGTTATGGAAGTCGGAAAGAAGTACTTCGAAGAACTGATCGATAAAATGAAAGCGGATAAGGGCGTTAAACTTGACGTTGAGCTTACCGCGGATGATTTAAAGGAACTTGCAAACCAGTTTAAGGCAGAATACAAAGCCAAGATCGGTGCAGATTTCCCTACCGACCCGAAGGAACAGCTTTACGGAGCCATCAAAGCGGTATTCCGTTCCTGGGATAACCCTCGTGCCAATGTATACCGTCGTGACAACGATATCCCTTACTCCTGGGGAACCGCGGTAAACGTACAGTCCATGGCATTCGGTAATATGGGTGATGACTGCGGTACCGGTGTTGCGTTTACCCGTGATCCGGCTACCGGAGAAAAGGGACTTTTCGGTGAGTTTTTAACCAACGCACAGGGCGAAGACGTTGTAGCCGGCGTTCGTACTCCCATGAAGATAGCGGAAATGGAGCAGAAGTTCCCCGAAGCGTTCGAACAGTTCAAGAATGTCTGCGCAACCCTTGAAAATCATTACAGAGATATGCAGGATATGGAATTTACCGTAGAGCACGGCAAACTCTATATGTTACAGACCAGAAACGGTAAGAGAACCGCACAGGCTGCTTTAAAGATCGCATGTGACCTCGTGGATGAGGGCATGAGAACCGAAGAGGAAGCCGTTGCAATGATCGATCCGAGAAATCTGGATACCCTTCTTCATCCGCAGTTTGATGCGGCTGCATTAAAGGCTGCCACACCTGCCGGACGCGGACTCGGAGCTTCTCCGGGAGCGGCCTGCGGACGTATCGTATTCTCTGCAGAGGATGCGGAAATCTGGGCAGCAAGAGGAGAAAAGGTGGTTTTGGTTCGTCTGGAAACCTCTCCGGAAGATATCACAGGTATGAAGGTTGCTCAGGGTATCTTAACCGTTCGCGGCGGTATGACTTCTCACGCAGCGGTTGTTGCACGTGGTATGGGTGCCTGCTGTGTATCCGGCTGCGGCGATATCGCAATGGATGAAGCAAACAAGAAATTCACTCTTGCCGGCAAGGAATTCCATGAAGGCGACTGGCTTTCCATCGACGGAACTACCGGTAATATCTATGACGGTAAGATCGCTACCGTAGATGCAAAGATCGCCGGCGAGTTCGGAAGAGTTATGGACTGGGCAGATAAATACAGAACCTTAAAGGTTCGTACCAATGCGGATACGCCCGCCGATGCAAAGAAAGCAAGAGAACTCGGTGCGGAAGGTATCGGCCTTTGCCGTACGGAGCATATGTTCTTTGAAGAGAACAGAATTGCCGCTTTCCGTGAGATGATCTGCTCCGATACCGTGGAAGAAAGAGAAGCGGCGCTGGATAAGATTTTACCTTATCAGCAGGATGACTTCGAGAAATTATATGAAGCTCTGGAAGGATGCCCTGTTACCATTCGTTTCCTGGATCCTCCTTTGCATGAGTTCGTTCCCACGGAAGAAGCGGAGATTCAGAAGCTTGCCGATGCAAAGGGCAAAACCGTCGAGAAGATCAAGGAATATATCAATTCCTTACATGAATTCAACCCGATGATGGGACACCGCGGATGCCGTCTTGCGGTTACCTATCCGGAAATCGCAAAGATGCAGACCAAGGCAGTCATTCGTGCGGCAATCAAGGTTTCCGCCGCTCATCCCGACTGGAACCTGGTTCCCGAAATCATGATCCCTCTCGTATGCGATGTAAAGGAGCTTAAGGTGGTTAAGAAGATTGTTGTGGAAACCGCCGATGAAGAGATCAAGAATGCGGGCGTGGATCTGAAATACGAAGTAGGTACCATGATCGAAATCCCGAGAGCCGCTCTTACGGCTGATGAGATTGCCAAGGAAGCGGACTTCTTCTGCTTCGGTACCAACGATCTTACCCAGATGACCTTCGGTTTCTCCCGTGATGATGCAGGTAAGTTCTTAAGCGCTTATTATGACTCCAAGATTTTTGAAGGCGATCCTTTTGCCAAACTGGATCAGAACGGCGTCGGAAAGTTAATGAAATTGGCCATTGACCTTGGAAAGCCCGTAAATCCCAATCTCCATGTCGGTATTTGCGGTGAGCACGGCGGCGATCCTCAGTCTGTTGAGTTCTGCCACAAGATCGGTCTGGACTATGTTTCCTGTTCACCGTTCCGTGTGCCGATTGCAAGACTTGCGGCAGCACA
>ODAI012587727.1_pt1 | contig 35807 bp, 31 predicted proteins | sample 1539321 | NCBI WGS metagenome assembly ODAI01 (sample SAMN02144231, study PRJEB22623) | gut metagenome | biome: sheep rumen | host: Ovis aries | place: New Zealand
ACCTTCCTCTTCATCTACGCTGCCAACGGCTCTGTAGATGTCATAAAGCGTGATCTCATTAAGCCGCTTTGTGAGCTCTGCGCCGCTGCTGCCACGCTGTGTCTGCACAATACCGGCTTCCCGTAACTGTGAAATGACTGTGCGGACGATGACAGGATTCACCCCGATGCTTCCGGCGAGGAATTCACTGTTCACACGATCCATATCCTTGAAGTAGTCGATAGCCGTGATGATGTGAACTCCGATTGTAAATCTGCTTCCGATCTGCATTTTTCACCTCCACACAAATTTTATCAGCTGACGGTTGTAATATATCGCATTACAACTAAGTTGTCAATACCTATATTACATCTTTTGCAAAAAAAAGAAAGTTCTCAACTAACAGATTGGAATGTGCTTTTCCGAAGGCTCGAACGAGCCCTCCGAGCCCCAAAAACGAGCCCTCGCCATTATGCAGCCGCTACCCGTATCAAAGACGTAGTGCAGTTTTCTGCGACCGTCTTGGTGATCTTCGGGTCGACCACGTCCACGATTGCAGAGATCCACGCAACAATGGGAGTGTTTCCGAAAGCTCCCATTGTTGCTTCTCAAGCTGCCGACACTTTGGCGACAGCTTGAGCCCGCCGGGACACCCGGCGGGCTCTGTTTATCGTTTCGAATAGATTTGTTTTTCCGTCGCGACGGCGTCCATCCAGATGTCGTGTTCGTCCATGGGGCCTTTGCGGGTGGCGGGGGGGGACCCGTACAGGGTTCCCGCGAAGGGGGCGCTGCCCCCGCCGTGCCGGCCAGCAAAGATTTGGGCGGCCTTGTTGGGGCCCATGGTATGGGAAGAGGACGGGCCTTTCCCCGTCTTGTAGAGTTCGCGTAAAGAATGCATGGGACGTGTTATTTCAGGAGTTCAGGTCTGCGTTCGCGGGTGCGCTGGAGCGCCTGCTCGTCCTGCCAGGCGCGGATGAGTTTGGGATTGCCGCTCAGGAGCACGTCGGGAACCTTCCAGCCGTTGAAATCGGCCGGACGGGTATAGACGGGAGGGGAGACCAGCCCGTCCTGGAAGGAGTCGCTCAGGGCCGATGTCTCGTCGGTGAGGACGCCGGGGACCAGGCGGATGATGCTGTCGGCCAGCAGGGCGGCGGGAATCTCACCCCCGCTCACCACGAAGTCTCCCACGGAGATTTCGCGGGTGACGAGATGCTCCCGGATGCGCTCGTCGATGCCTTTGTAGTGGCCGCACAGGATGATGATGTTTTCTTTGAGGGACAATTCGTTGGCGATGCCCTGGGTGAGGATTTCCCCGTCCGGGGCCATGTAGATGACTTCATCGTAGGGGCGCCGGGCCTTCAGGTCCTGGATGCAGTTGAAGACCGGCTCCACCATCATGACCATTCCGGCGTCTCCGCCGTAGGAATAGTCGTCCACCGTCTGGCGGGACCCCAGTCCATACTGGCGAAGGTCGTGGATGTGGATTTCGGCAAGGCCTTTTTTGACGGCCCGGCCGGGGATGGAATAACTGAGAGGGCTTTCCAGCAATTCCGGTACAACGCTGATGATGTCTATTCTGAGCATGGCTGAACAAATGTGCTGCAAAATTAGCGTTTTTTCGTGGAATATTATTATATTTGTAAACTATTGTTTAACCTTATTATTAAACGTATGATCGAAGAAATTAAGCCTGTGGCAGCCGAGGAGCCCGCAGATGTAGCAAAAGTGGAACAGAACTATGGCGAGAAAACCCTCGCCGAACTTTCCGAACTGTTTCAAAGTTTAACCGAAAGCGAAGACCGCATGAAGCGGTCCAAGGAGGCGGAGGCCATCAAGTCCGCCTTCTATAAGCGCCTCTCCAAGGAGAAGGCCGAAGCCGGCGAGGACGCCGCCGTGGACGAGCCCGATGAGAACACCCCGTCGGAAGAATCCACCGTCCCCATGCAGAGCGGGCCCATCAGCCCCTTTGCCGCCATCGAGGCCGGCTTCAAGGCTCTCTATGTGGGATATAAGAAAGAGCGCGCAGAATACAACAGGGAGCAGGATGCCCAGCGGGAGGAGAATTTCGCCAAGAAGCAGACTGTGATCGAGGAACTGAAAGCCCTCGTGGAGGCGCCCGGAGACATGAAGGACGCCTTCCCCAAGTTCCGCGAAATCCAGAACCGCTGGCGGGAAATCGGCCCGGTTCCCCAGCAGAATTTCCGGGACATCAACGACACGTATCAACTGTATGTCACCAAGTTCTACGACCTGGTGGACATCAACCGCGAACTCCGCGACCTGGACTTCAAGAAGAACCTGGAAGCCAAGACCGCTTACTGCGAGCAGGCGGAAGCCCTTGCCGAAGAGGAGGATGTGGTGGAAGCCTTCAAGGAACTCCAGAAACTGCACGAACTGTGGAAAGACCTCGGCCCGGTGGCCAAAGAGTACCGCGAAAGCATCTGGGAGCGTTTCCGTGCCGCCACTTCCGTGATCAACAAGCGCTATCAGGCCCATTTCGAAAGCCTGAAGGCCCAGCAGGTGGAAAACCTCTCGGCCAAGACCGCCCTTTGTGAGCAGGTGGAAGCCATTGCCGGAAAGGAAATCACCTCCTCCACCGAATGGAATGCCCTGAGCAAGGAAATCGAGGAAATCCAGGCCAAGTGGCGCAGCATCGGCTTTGCCACCCGCAAGGAGAACCAGAAGATTTACGAGCGTTTCCGCGCTGCCTGCGATAAGTTCTTCGAGCGCAAGCGCGCCTCCTTCACGGAGTTCAAGGACAGCATGAACGCCAACCTGGAAAAGAAGATGGCCATCATCGCAGAGGCCGAGTCCCTCAAGGACAGCACCGACTGGAAGGCCACCGGAGACCGCTTTATCGAACTGCAGAAGCAGTGGAAGGAAATCGGCGCCGTTCCGCGCAAGAAGAGCGAGCAAATCTGGAAGCGTTTCCGCGCTGCCTGTGACGCTTTCTTCACCGCCCGCGACAACCGTCCCGCCGGTCCCGGCAACCTCTCCGGCAATCTGGCCGCCAAGAAGGCCCTCATCGAAGAAATCAAGGCCTATGTTCCGGATGCCGAGAAGGATGAAGCCGCCCGGAAGGAGTTCACGGAGAAGTGGAACGCCATCGGCTTTGTGCCCTTCAAGGAGAAGGATGCCGTGCAGGCAGCCTACCGGGAGGTCATGGAGGAGAAGTTCCCCGGCTTCGGCTCCCGCGGACGCCGTGAAAACGGCCGTCGCGAAAGTGGCCGGGCCGAGCGCCGTCCGCTCTCCGAGACAGACCGCCTCAAGGAGCAGTTCAACCAGCTCCAGCAGGAAATCCAGACCTACGAGAACAACATCGGTTTCTTCGGCCTTTCCAAGGGTGCCGAGCAGTTGAAAGCCCAGATGCAGGAGAGAATCGACGCCGCCAAGGCCAAACTCGAGCAGTTGAAGGCCCAGATTCGCGCCAAGGAGGCAGAGGAGGTACAGGAGTAGCCTATGGATAAGAATTCAATCATCGGCTTTGTCCTGATTTTCCTCATCATGCTGGGGTTCTTCGGGTATCAGAGCCGTCAAGTGGCCAAACAGAAGGAATATCAGGCCCAACTGGATTCCATCGCCGCCGCTGAGGCCTATGCCCAGTGGCAGCAGGACAGCATCTGGCGGGCCGAGCATCCCGAAGCCGCCGCCGCTGCCGACTCGGCCGCCACGGCCGTGCAGGCTCCGGTGGCCCCGGTCTATTCGGATTCCCTCCTCAACAGCGCAGCCAGGGCCGAAGGACAACTCCTGAAACTTGAGAACGAGAAACTGGAAGTGGTCTTCACCACCCGTGGCGCCCAGCCGTATTCGGTAAAGGTAAAGGACTATCTTACCTATAGCAAGGAACCCATTTATCTCCTGCAGGGAGAGAAGAGCCAACTGGGCTATGTGGTCTATGCCCCTACGGCCATCGACACGCGGAAATTCACCTTCCAGTATGTACCGGAGGCCTCTTCGGACAGCACGGTGGTGATGCGCCTCCCGATGGGGAGCGGCGGTTACATCGAGCAGAAGTACACCCTGGTGAAGGATTCCTATTCGGTGAACGAGACGCTTTCCTTCGTGGGGATGGGCAACCTGATTCCGCGCAATGTCGGAAGCATCGACATCGACTTCGACGCCATCATCCCGCGCATGGAGAAGGGCTACAAGAACGAAACCCAGTACTCCCGCCTCAATTACTATTTCCCGGACGACAAGAAGCCGGCCAATATCGGCAACGGCCGCGGGGGAGAGAAGCGCTTCAACAACAACATCGAATGGTTCGCCTTCCAGCAGCAGTTCTTCAGTGCCATCATGCGCTCCCCGAAGAATTTCACCTACGGAGAGTTCAAGATTGACTTCCTGCCCAAGGACGGTACGGACCTGATGCACTGCCGGGCCCTCATGCAGGCCGATATCACTCCGGGCTCGGACCATATCGAAGTGCCCTTCGAGTTCTATTTCGGCCCCAACGACTATAAAGGCCTCAAAGCCTACGACCATGCCTATGAAAAGGTGATTCCGCTGGGTGGCAGGATTATCGGCGTCTTCACCAAGTATGTGATCATTCCGCTGTTCGACTGGCTGTCCAAGTTCATCTCCAGTTACGGCATCATCATCCTCCTGATGACCATCTTCATCAAGATCGTGGTCCTGCCTTTCGCCTACAAGAGTTACTCTTCCAGCGCCAAGATGCAGGCCCTGAAGCCGTATATGGAGAAGATCAATGCCAAGTATCCCAAACAGGAGGATGCCATGAAGAAGCAGCAGGAAACCATGGACCTGTACCGCAAGGCCGGTGTCTCGCCCATGGGCGGCTGCCTGCCCATGCTGCTCCAGATGCCGATCCTCTGGGCCATGTTCCGCTTCTTCCCGGCTTCCATCCAACTGCGCCAGCAGCCGTTCCTGTGGGCCGAGGACCTGAGCGCCTATGACGATGTCATCCATTGGGGAACCAGCATCTTGGGTATGGACCACATCTCGCTCTTTGCCCTTCTGATGGCCCTGTCCATGTTCTTCTACTCGAAGATCACCATGCAGAACCAGACGGCCGGCAACGACCCCAACGCCAAGATGATGCAGGTGATGAGCCTGTACATGATGCCCGTCATGATGTTCTTCATCTGTAACAACCTTTCCTCCGGCCTCAGTTATTACTATCTGCTTTCCAACCTGATTACGATGGTGGAAACGTTTGTCATCCGCAAGTGGGTTGTGAAGCCCGATGCCATTCTGGCCAAAGTGAAAGCGGCCGAAGCCAGCGGCAAGGCTGCGCCCAAGAGCAAGTGGCAGCAGCGGCTGGAAGAAGCCCAGAGGATGCAGCGTGAGATGGAGAAACAGAACAAAAAGAAACGCTAAACGTTCATAGGGGTCCGATTCCATGGACCCCTATCTTCATTTCAGATTGTTTTCGATCATACCCTGTATTTTATTTGGATTCCTATGAGCACTATTTCCGACAGGCTGGGTGAACTGAGACGACAGATTCCCTCCGGTGTTGCGCTGGTGGCGGTTTCCAAATTCCATCCCGTGGAAAGGCTCATGGAGGCGTATGACGCGGGACAGCGTCTCTTTGCGGAGAACCGTCCCCAGGAACTTGCCGCCAAGGTGCCGCAGATGCCCTCCGACGTTCAGTGGCATTTTATCGGCCATCTCCAGACCAACAAACTCAAATTGGTGCTACCGTATGTCTCCCTGGTCCAGTCCGTGGATTCCCTGCATCTGCTGGAGGCCATCAACAGATGGGCGTTTGAGAACGGCAGGGTAGTGGATGTTCTTCTTGAACTCCATCTCGGGGCCGAGGAGACCAAGCAAGGCTTCTCTGAGGAAGAAATCCTGGAGATTCTTCGCGGCGAAGGGAGAGGCTCAGAACCTGGAAACTTACGCATCCGGGGGCTGATGGGAATGGCGACGAATACCGATGACATGGCGGTGGTGGAGAAGGATTTTGAGAGGATCGAGACGTTGTATAGACGAATCAAAGCTTCCGGGATGGACGGCTTTGATATCTTGTCCATCGGCATGTCCGGGGACTGGCCCCTTGCCGTGCGGCATGGCGCCACGATGGTGCGCATCGGCACCGATATCTTCGGCCCCCGGGAGTACTGAATGTCACAGGACGTATAAAAAAAGACTGGACCCCATCGAGGAGGGCCCAGTCTTTTTTGGGACGTTGCGATGCCTAGAGCATGAGGGCGCCGACGAGACCCAGAATGGCGTAGAACTCCGGAAGGGCGGCGTAGATAAGGGTGTTGGTGAACACATTGTGGCCCTGGGAGATACCTACGATACCGTTGGCGCAAACCTGGCCCTGACGGATGGCGGAGAGCATGCAGACCAGACCTACGCTGACGCCGATACCGAACACGAGGGCTCCGCTTTCGGCCACTTTGCCCATGAGCATGAAGAAGGCCACGAAACCGTAAATACCCTGGGTTGCAGGAAGTGCGCTGAGCACCATGTAGTTACCGGAACCTTCCGGTTTGCGCTTGAGCGCACCTTCAGCCGCGTTGCCGGCTGTTGTGGTCCCGATGGCGGAACCAATACCAGAGAGGGCGAGTACAAGACCCAGACCCAAATAACCGAGAATTAAGTTGAGCATAATATTAGGATTTTGATATTTATTTGCTTAAGGGGTTGAAGTTTCGACCGGTCGCCTCGTATCCGGAGTTCTTGAAGAATTCCAGGAAGTTGAGTCGGAGCGGGTGTACAAAGGCTCCCAGGGCGGCCATCGCTATGTTCAGGGTGTGTCCGATGACCACGATGAGCACGAACGGAATCCAGAGGACGGCGTTGCTGCCGTCTCCCAGGACCATTTGGCCGATGTTGTTGAAGGCCATGCCCAGCATGCTGCCGGCCAGGCCCAGGGCGTACAGACGAAGGTAACTGAGAACGTCTCCCAGCAGACCGGTCGCCGTGTTGTAGGTGTCCCAGAGGCCCATTCCCACGTTGGCGAGTTTGTTGCGCTTCATGTCGTTGAACACGAAGATCCCCAGCGCGCTCAGCACGCCGAGGACAATGACGATCCACTTGGTGAGTTCCTTGTCCAGGACACCGACGAGCGCCAGGGAACCGACGATGACACCGCCGACGATGAGCAGCGTCCATCCCCAGGTGCCGAGCGAATTGACGAATCCCTTGTTCTTGGTCTGTTCGTATGTTTTGACGCACATGGCCAGGCACAGGTGGATGATACCCACGACGATGGAGAGTACCATCGTCCCGTCATATCCGGCAATCTTGGCCGGGAGGAAGATTCCCTTGATGGGGGCGAAGATGCTCCAAGTGGAAATGTCCAGGGAGAAGAAAGTGTGGAACAGGAAACCGATGACGGTGGTTCCGATACCCAGAATCACCACCAGCGGGGCCATGTCCTTGAAGGAATCCACCTTCTTCAGCAGCAGGCCGATGATGACAAGGAGCAGGCCGTAGCCGCAGTCTCCCATGCAGAATGCGAAGAACAGGAGGAAGAACACGGAGATGAAAGGCGTGGGGTCGAAACCGTCATAGCCCGGCCGGCCGTACATGTCCGTAAGGACTTCGAACTGGCGTACAAACCAGTTGTTCTTGAGTTTGATGGGGGGATTGTCCTCCACAACGGCGGCTTCCTTGAGATAATAGGAGCCGGTGGCATCCAGCGCGGCCTCGACGGCTTCGCTGTTCTCGGCCGGCGAATAGCCCACCAGCGTTACGATGGTGTCCTCGGCCGCAGGAACGGCTGCCGTTCCGGCCAGGTACAGGTCCAGTTTGGCATAGGCCTGGGCCCTCATTTGTTCAAGTTCGGGGAGGCGTTCCTTGAGGGTGACGATTTCTCCTTCCAGGTCTTTCAGTGCAGCCGTTTCGCCCCTCAGTCGGGCTTCCAGTTCTCTCCAGTCCTCTTTGGGGACGGAGACTTCACCGGGAAGCGCATCTTCTCCGGCTACGACGAAATAGACGCCGTCCTTGTTGCGGGAAATCACCGACAGGGCGTATTCCTGCGCCCAGGTTTCCTGGAAGGATTTGGGGCTGACGATGTGGAAATGCAGCGGGACGCCGGCCTCGGCGAGTTTGCTCACGATGGCGGAATCGTAACTGCCCCAGACTTTCAGGTCGCGGACCTGCTTTTCAAGGGTCTTGACCTTGTCCTGAGACTCCGCGAAGAGCATGAGCGTGCCGCCGGCAAGACGGACGATGTCATCGGCCCCTTTACCCTGGAAGACGACGGGCTGGGTGCCTTCCGGGACTTCCGCTTTCCGGATGCCCTGGATGAGGCCGTCCAGCAGATCGATTTCTCCGGCGAGTGCGTGCGAGTTGTCATCCATGGGTTTGGAACTGCGGGTAATATCCACAAGTCCCACCTCCTGGATTTTTTCCAGCAGTCCGTTCTGCTCTCCATTCAGCAGGACGAAGGAGTATTTGGTCATGGGAGTAATCATAGCTCTGAGGCCTCCTCTTCCTCTGCATGGCGGTTTTTGACAATCTTGGAAGAGGCCTTGGAGAGGTTCTCCTCATCTTCCATGTAGCGTTTGATTTTGCGAATGGCCTCCCGGTAGCCGGGAATCTGCACTTTCTCGTACAGGTTTACCTTCTGGGTGGTCTTCTTTCTCTGGTAATCCAGAATCCGGGCCTTCTCTTTATATACCTCCGACTCGATGCCCAGCCGGCTGAGTTCCTTGAGGATGGCGACGCCGTCTGCATACCAGGCGGGTTTCACGAAGGCGTTGAAGGGACGGATTTCGTATTTGATCTCTCCCAGGGCGGGGGTTTTCACACCGGCCACTTTCTTGGTGTAGAGTTCCACGTCCGTAATGGCGATGAGCCCGGGGTCGAACTCGTTCCACAGGGCGGCCAGATAATCGTAACGCTGCAGGGCCTGCTCCAACTCGTCAATCAAACGGTCGCTGTCGGCCTTGGCCTTGCGCACTTCCAGCCGCAGGGCGCTCTCCTTGTTCTGAAGGGTGGGGAGGGCGCGCTGCCGGACCTTGAGCTGCTTGCCGATTTCCGTCAGCGAAGTTTTATTGTATTGGAACTTGATAGCCATTATTTAACCCAGTATTTATCGATAAGTGCCTGTTTGATACCGGTTTCGGCCGGAGTGAAGTATTTGGCGAAAAGTTTCCAGGCCGTGTCCAGCATTTCGGTGATGCCGATGTTCACGTCGATGGCCAGGAGCTCGCGGGCGTAATCCTTCGAGTAGTCCAGGCAGCGGTGGTCGTAGTCGGAGAGGTCGAAACCGTTCTCCAGTTTGGTCTTGGCGTTCTGGGCGTCGGCATACAGACGCACGGAGGCGTTCATCACCTGCGAGTGGTCTTCGCGCGTCTTCTTGCCCTGCACCAGTTGTTTGAGTCGGGACAGGGAGCGGAACGGGTCGATAATGACCTTGCCGGTGTCGGAATCGGCTCTGAGGAAGAGCTGGCCTTCCGTAATGTAGCCGGTGTTGTCCGGGATGGCGTGGGTGATGTCCCCGTCGTTCAGCGTGGTGACGGCGATGATGGTGATGGAGCCTCCGGTGGGCAGTTGAACGGCTTTCTCATAGATTTTGGCGAGGTCGCTGTACAGGGAACCCGGCATGGAGTCCTTGGACGGAATCTGGTCCATACGGTTGGAGACGATGGACAGGGCGTCGGCATACAGGGTCATGTCGGTCAGGAGCACCAGCACCTTTTCGTTCTTGTCCACGGCGAAGTACTCTGCGGCGGTGAGGGCCATGTCCGGCACCAGCAGACGCTCCACCGGCGGATTCTCCGTGGTGTTGATGAAGCAGATGATCTTGTCCAGGGCACCGGCCGCCTCGAAACTGTGGCGGAAGAACAGGTAGTCGTCGTTGGACAGGCCCATGCCGCCCAGGATGATTTTGTCCACGTCGGCCCGCAGGGCGACATCGGCCATTACCTGGTTGTAGGGTTGGTCCGGGTCTGCGAAGAAGGGGATCTTCTGGCCGGAAACCAGGGTGTTGTTGAGGTCGATGCCGGCAATGCCGGTGGGAATGAGTTGCGAGGGCTGGCGGCGCTTGTACGGGTTCACGGAAGGACCGCCGATGGGGCGCTCCTCGCCGTCAATTTCCGGACCGCCGTCGATCGGATGACCATAGGCATCGAAGAAGCGGCCGGACAACTGGTCCGACACTTTGAGAACGGGCGGTTCCCCCAGGAACACCACCTCGGCGTTGGTGGGGATGCCCTCGGTGCCGGAGAAGACCTGCAGGGTGACGGTCTCTCCCTTGATGCGCACCACCTGGGCCAGCCTTCCGTCCACGACGGCCAGTTCGTCATTGGAGACGCCCTTGGCTTTGAGGGATACGGTGGCCTTTGTGATGCCTTCCAGTTTGGTATAAACTCTTTGATATGCTTTCGTTGCCATAGTCTATGCAATCATTTTCTTAACGGATTCATTGTAGGCCCAGAACTGCTCGCTCTCGTAGGCGGAGTAGTTCATCTGGCGAAGCTCATTGATGAGATTCTTGAAGAAGTCGCGGCACTTTTCAAAGTCTTCGAAATCATAGTCCTTGCCGCAGATGTCCAGCACCAGGTCCAGCATGAAGCGCTGCCGCTCCAGCGGGCACAGGGCGTCGATGGCATCGAAGGCATCCTGCTGCAGGATGACGAAGTCCACCAGTTCGCTCTTCCAGAAATTCACATGGTAACTCATGGGAACGCCGTCGTCACCGAGGATGTTGATCTGCTCGGCGGCTTCCTTGCCGCGGCGGACGATATTCTTGGCCCAGAGGACTTTTTCGACCCAGCCTTTCTCCACGGTTTCGTCCAGGTACTGGCGGATCTCGGGATAATCCAGGTATTTGGAATAGGACTCCAGCGGGCCGACGGCCGGATAGCGCTTCTGGTCGGCACGGGCCTGCTCCAGGGCATAGAAGCAGCGGGCGGCCTTCTTGGTGCTCTCGGTCACGGGTTCCTTGAGGTTACCGCCGGCAGGGGATACCGTGCCGATGAAGGTGACGGCACCCGTCTGTCCGTTATTGAGCACGACCATTCCCGCGCGGGAATAGAAGTTGGAGATGATGGCCGAGAGGTCAACCGGGAAGGCATCGGCGCCGGGAAGTTCCTCCATACGGTTGCTCATCTCACGGAGGGCCTGGGCCCAGCGGGAGGTGGAGTCGGCCAGGAGGAGGCATTTCAACCCCATGGCCCTGTAGTATTCACAGATGGTCATGGCCGTATATACGGAGGCCTCACGGGCGGCGACCGGCATGTTGGAGGTGTTGCAGATGATGGTGGTACGCTCCATCAGGTGACGGCCTGTATGGGGGTCGATCAGTTCGGGGAATTCGGTGAAAATCTCCACCACTTCGTTGGCACGTTCACCGCAGGCGGCCATCACGATTACGTCGGCGTCTCCCTGCTTGGCGATGGCGTGCTGCAGCACGGTTTTTCCGCAGCCGAAAGGACCGGGAATAAAGCCGGTACCGCCTTCGGCGATGGGGTTCAGGGTGTCGATGACGCGGACGCCCGTTTCCATGATCTTGTTGGGACGGGGTTTTTCCTTATATCCTTTGACGGCCACTTTCACGGGCCATTTCTGTACCATGGTGACGGGAACCTCCTCTCCCTGGGCGTTTTCCAGGATGGCGATGGTGGTGTCCACGTTGTACTGGCCGGCTTCCTTGACGGATTTTACGGTGTATTCGCCCTCGAAGGAGAAAGGAACCATGATCTTGTGGGGCAGCCAGCCTTCCTTGACCTCGCCCAGCCAGTCTGCGGCGATCACTTTGTCTCCGGCTTTGGCCAGGGGGGTGAAGTCCCACAGTTTCTCGCGGTCCAGCGGGTCTGTATATTCGCCGCGCTGCAGGAACACGTTCTCCATGGTGGCCAGGTTGTTCTGCAGGCCGTCATAGGTGCTGGACAGCAGGCCGGGGCCCAACTGGACTTCCAGCATCCTTCCTTCAAATTCCACGGTGTCGCCTCCCTTGAGGCCGCGGGTGCTCTCGAACACCTGCACGGAAGCATTGTCTCCGGCCACCTTGATTACTTCCGCCATCATCTTCACGCCTTGCAGGTCGATGTAGCAGATTTCATTTTCAGCAACCGGCCCGTCCACCTTGACGGTGACGAGGTTACTCACGATACCGGTAACTATTCCTTTTGTTTTCATATATGGTTTGCTTATTTGTCTGTGAAGTTTACGCCTTGGAAGGTGCCCCTGACCTCATCCACCAGGGTGCGGAACAGTTCACGGCCCTTTTCGGGATCCAAGGCCAGCCAGCGGTTGACGATGTGCAGTTTGGCCACATAGGCCAGCACGGCGGTGATGTCGAAGTAGTGGAAGGTTTCCAGGGAGGAGATTTTCTCCCAGGTGATGTCGTCCAGGGCTTTTTCCCTTCCCAGCAGACTGACCTGGGCGAGGGCCGATGCAACGGCGTCGTTCTCTTCGAACTCGCCGCCGCGGAAGCGGTAGAGGTCAATATCCAGGTTTTCGTCCTCCTCCGTTCCCAGGCCGGTGATGAGGTCCTGCCCGTCGGGGCGGCCCAGTTCCCTGTTCAGGAAGCCGACCTTGGCGTTGCGGAGGTTGAGGTCGAAGCGGAAATACTCCCGCAGGAACTTCACCGGATGGGACAGTGCCCGGGCATAGAAGTCCGGATTGAGTTCATCGGCGTCAAAACCCTTGAGGAGGAATTCCAGCGCCCCGGCATCCTTTTCCGAAAGGTTGCTGAGAATCTGGTCGATGACACTCCTGAAACCTTCTCCGTCTTCGTATTTGTAGTCTGCCGTAAGGTAGGGGAGGCTGGAGATGATATACTCGAAATTGCTCATGGGCTATCCGAAAAGGATTTTCTTGGTGGCGGGGCGGAGATAGTCTCCGATCAGCTGCTGGAAACTCTCGTCCGTGAGGCTGATAAAATAACTGCCGTCCTTGGGGCCGATCTTGAAGCCGCCTTCCACTTTCTTGGAGAAGGAAGCCTCTACGCCCTTGCCGAGGGTTTTGGCCAACTCGCCCTGCACGAACGGTTCCAGTTCCTTTTGCAGTTTTTCGGGGAGGAGAAGGGCGATGTCCGTGCTCTCCTGGGCGCTGAAGCGGGATGCCACTGCGCTGATGATCTCTTTGACGAAAGCGGCTTCCGAAAGGGCGCTCTTGACGGGGGCGTCCACGGCCTTGGTGACGATGAGGTTCTCGATGCCGGCACGGGTGGCCTGAAGGGCCTGGGTGGAGGCCATTTTTACGTCACCTTCCATCTTAATGCGGTAATCCTCAGCCTCTTTGCGGGCATTTTCCATGATGTGGGCTGCCTCTTCTTGGGCTTTTTTTACGATGGAATCGGCTTCTTCTTTGGCTTGGGCCAGAATGGCTGCGCCTTCTTCTTTTCCTTTTGAAAGACCCTCGTTGTACAGCTTCTGGGTCAGTTCCTGGAGTTTGTCCATATGCTTATAAAGTTATCTTAGAGTATGCATGTGTATTTTGCAAATATAACAAAAAATCTTCCTACATCCCATAGTTTTTCCCTATATTTGTATCAAAAAGGACCCCTTGTGAAAAAGATTTTTATCTGTTTCCTTTTCCTGCTGCTGCCGCTCCTCCGCTCCCTGGCACAGGACAAGCCCAAGACCGGCTGGGTTTTCACGCCCATGCCCAATGTGGGCTATACGACGGATACCGGTGTGACGCTGGGCGCCTATTCGGACTTTTTCTATTACGGGGACGGCAGCACCTATCCCAATTTCCTGCACCATGCGGGTTTTTCGGCCGCCTATGCCACCAAAGGTTCCTGGTACGCCCATTTCTACTTTGAATCCCCGGCCCTCATCGAAGACCACCGTGTCAATGCCAGCGTCACCTACCGGGACGCCATGGTGAACAACTTCTACGGTTTCAACGGCATCGCTTCTCCCTATGACGCGGCGCTGGACCTGAATGCGGAGCGCCGGACGGCGTGGTATACCAACCACCGGCGGTTTTTCCGCGTCTCCGGGTCCGTGATGGGAAATATCGGCCCCCACCTGGATTGGATGGGCGGTTTCGTGTTCCGACATGTCCGGATGGAGGATTTCTCTCTGGAGAAGTACGATTCCGGACACAGCCTTTTCACCGCATACCGGGACATCGGCCTCATCCGCGAAGATGAATTTGCGGGAGGGACGTCGCTGGAATTCAAGGGAGGCGTCGTTTATGATTCCCGGGACGTGGAACTGTCGCCCGGCAGGGGAATGTACGGGGAACTGTACCTGGTGGGAAATGCCGCTCTGGGGCACTGGAAATACAGTTATGCCCAATTGGTGGCCCATTTCCGCCATTATGTCACCCTCGTCCCGGAGCGGCTGGTCTTTGCGTGGCACCTGGGGCTCCAGCATCAGTTCGCCGGAGAAATTCCCTATTACAATCTGAACGAGGTGGCCACCATTTTTTATCCGTACGAGGAAATCTGCGGGCTTGGCAGCCGTGTTACGGTCCGGGGCATCCGCTACAACCGCGTGATGGCGGCCGGCTATGCATGGGGCAATTTCGAGTTCCGTTTCATCCCTTTCCGCTTCCGTCTTTTCAATCAGGATGTCAACCTGGTGCTGAATCCCTTTGCCGACCTTTGTGCCATCACCCGGCCCTACCGGCTCGAGGAGCAGAAGAAACTGAGCGGAATATACCCTGAACTGAATCTCTGGCAGGACAGGTCCCTTCCCGTGATGGCCGCTTTCGGCCTGGGGGGGAAAATCCAGATCAACACGAATTTCATCCTCTCGCTGGACGTGGGACGCGGATTGGACCCGCAGGTCAGCGACTGGACCATCGGCATGGCAACGACGTATGTATTTTAAGAGAATCCTTCTGGCGGCCTTTGCCGCCGCGGCGCTTTCCTGCGCCGGCCCCCAGCATCCGGGGCTCCCGCATGCTGCTCCGGAATCCATGGGCATGAGTTCCACCCACCTGGCGCTGATCGACAGCGCCGCCAACGCCTCCGTCGCCCTCGGAGAGATTCCCGGGGCGGTCATCGGCATCGTGCGCCACGGGAACATCGTTTATGAAAAAGCGTTCGGATACAAGTCGCTGGTTCCTGCGAAGGAAGCGCTCACGACGGAAACCCTCTTCGACCTGGCATCCCTGTCCAAGTGCTTTGGAACGACGGTCTCGGTGATGCAACTGGTGGAGCGGGGACAACTTCGCCTGATGGACCCCGTGAGCCGCTACATCCCCGGTTTCCGCCCGTGGGTGGACCCGGAAACGGGTGAACGTGTGGAAATCACCGTCCAGCACCTTCTTACGCATTCCTCCGGCCTGGACGCCTATGCCGATGTGGCTGCTTATGTGCAGGAATTCGGCCCCGGAACCCCGGAAGCCTTCATCGGCTATATCGCCGAAAGGGCCGGCCGCAATTTCCGCCCCGGCACCGACCAGTTGTACAGTTGCCTGAATTTCGTGACGCTCCAGCACATTCTCCAGCGCATTACGGGACAGCGCCTCTGTGACTATGCCCAGCAGCATGTCTTCGATGTCCTGGGGTTGGAGCATACCACTTATTTCCCGCTGGACGGCGCTCCCGTGAAGCCGGAACTGGCGGCGCTCTGCGCTCCTACGGAGGTCCAGGCAGACGGACTGCCCCTGGTGGCGGCGGTCCATGACCCCATCGCCCGCATCATCAACCAGGGCAATTCGGGCAATGCCGGCATGTTTTCCAATGTGGAAGACCTGGCCGTGATGGCGGCGTCGCTGCTGGGAGACGGCAGTTGGAACGGACGCCGCATCCTGGCCCCGCAGACCGTTCGGAAAATGTTCGAGGTCCCTTCCGTCAACGACCCCAAGGTGGCCCGCGCCCTGGGGTGGGACACATATTATACCGGTCCCTACACGAGCGGGGACATCTTTGAAACGGAAAACCTGCGCGGCCACACGGGCTACACAGGTACTTCCGTCATTCTGGATCCGGATACCGATACGGCCGTCATCATCCTCACCAACCGGGCCCATCCCAGCGACGGCGGCTCGGTGGCCCGGCTGCGGGCTGTGGTGGCCAGTATCGCCGCGGCCGCCATCCGTTAGCGGAGGCGCAGAAAACTGTAGCCGAAGCGCTTGCAGGCGGCTTTCTCCAGTTCCTCCCGGTCTTCCGGATGGGCGATGGAAATCAAGAGTTTGGCCCTTTCGGCCAGGCTCTTTCCTCTTAGATAGACGATGCCGTATTCCGTGGCCACAAACTGTGTCTGGAAGCGGGTGGTGACTACGCCGGCACCGGGGGTGAGGGTAGGGACAATCTTGGCCTTTCCCTTGGCGGTCCGGGAAGGCAGGGCGATGAAGGTGCGCCCTTCTTCGGACAGGGAGCAGCCGTACATGAAATCATGCTGGCCGCCGACGCTGGAGAAAATCATCTCGCCGATGGAATCGGCACAGATCTGGCCGGTAAGGTCCACCTCGATGGCCGAATTGATGGCGCACGCCCTGGGGTTCTGGGCAATCAGGAAGGGATTGTTGGTGTAGGCCACATCGAAAAACTCCATGGTGCGGTTGTGGTCGATGTATTGATACATTTCCTTGGAGCCGATGGCCAGGGCGGCCACGCTGACGCCGGGGTGCACTTTCTTGAGGGAATTGTCGATGACGCCCTCCTTCATGAGGCGGATGACCCCGTCGGTCATGGCCTCGGTGTGGAGCCCCAGGTGCTGGTGGTGCTTGATGCCGTTGAGGACGGCATTGGGGATGCCGCCTACGCCAATCTGCAGGCAGGCCCCGTCCGGGATCTGCGAGGCTACGTTGGCGCCGATGGCCGCTTCGATGGGGGTGGGTTCCCCGAACACCATGCCCAGCGGCGGCTCTTCGGTATAGACCGCCGCGGCAATCTGCGACTCGTGGATGAGGCACTTGCCGTAGAGATAGGGGATGTTGGGGCTCACCTGGGCAATCACCACGCGGGCGCATTCCACGGCCGACACGGCGATATCGGCCGATATGCCGTAACTGAGGTAGCCGTTTTCGTCCGGCAGGGAACAGTTGATGAAAGCCACATCCACGGGTATTTCCCCGTGGCGGAACAGGGCGGGCACTTCTCCCAGGAAGGCGGGCGTCATGGTTCCGTAACCGGCGGCGATGTGCCGGCGCTGGTCGGCGCTGATGAAAATGCTGTTCACCAGGAACGAGTCCTTGTACTCGGGCTTGCAGAAGGGGGCTTCGGCGGCTGTGATGTTGAAACCGCATACGATCTGGACGTCCCGGAGTTCTTCGTGGCGGCGTGCGAGGGCTTCCTGCAGAATGACAGGAACGGATGTGCCGCCCTGACAGACGACGGTGTCTCCGCTCCGGACCAGTTTGACGGCCTGATCGGCGCTTACGTATTTCATGATTCCACTAAGTTTACAAAGAGTTTCAGATGCTCTTCCAGACGGACGAAGTCTTCTTCGCTCATAAGACGTGACACGCAGACGCGGATGCCGCTCTGGCTGCTGCCCGTGGTATTGAGCGGGATGGCCACTATGCCGCAGCGGAACAGGGCTTCCAACAGTTCCCGGTTGGGCATGTCCCGGTATTCCACCGTGTAGAAGAAACCGTCTCCGATGGCCTGTTCCATGTCTTTGTCATAGACCAGGTGGAAGCCGTTCCGGTCGAAAATCTCCCGGGAACGGTGGGCCCGGAAGCCGTAGTTGCGGAGCTCCTTCACAAAGTTGTAGCGGCCTTCCACGCAGGCTTTGAACATGGCCGACAAGGCATATTGGGCCGAATGGGAAACGCCGGAAGTGTTTACATACAAGTAATTGAGGATGAAATTGTCTCCGAAGCGGGCGATGCCCCATTTCTCCTTGAGGGCGGGATATTCCCGCTGGTATAGTTTGTCCGAGATGCAGGCGATGCCGATCCGTTCTCCGGCATAACTGAAAATCTTGGACCCGGACAGCAGCATCACGTAGTTGTCCGTATAATGGGCTACGGTGCTCTGGAACGGCGGTTCGAAGGGGACGGAGAGGTCTTTTCGGAAGTCCATGCACAGGTAGGCCATGTCTTCCAGGACGATCACGTCGTACCGGGTGGCCAGTTCGCCGATAATCTGGAGTTCCTCGTCCGTCAGGCAGATCCAGGCCGGATTGTTGGGGTTGGAATACAGGATGGCGGCGATATTGCCCTGTTTGAAATAAGACTCCAGTTTGTCCCTCAGTTTCTCGGCCCGGTATTCGTAAATGTCGAACCAGACATTCTTGATGCCCAGGATGTCCGGCTGGCGGCCCTGCGCCGAGAAACCGGGGCAGATGTACAGGATGGTGTCCTTGCCGGGTTGCAACTGGGAGCATTCCAGAATGGACGTGAGGCTTCCCTGCATGGAGCCTACCGTCGGCACGATGCTTTTGGGGGCGATGTCGATGTCGATGAATGCCTTGATGAAGCGGGAGGCGTTTTCCTTGAGTTCCGGCAAACCTTGGACGGAAGGGTAGATGGAGCATTTCCCCTCGTCCAGGGCTTTCTTTTGGGCTTCTATTCCGATGGGGCAGGCGGGAATGCCCGGCACACCGAACTCCAGGTGGGAAAACGGCTCTCCGGCTTCCTGCTCCAGCGTGCTGCCGATCATGGCGCACTGGCGGATGGTGGTGCGGGAGATATCTTCGATTCCCATATCCCGGAGCGCCCGGTTCAGCGTTTCTTGGGAAAGCGGTTTTTTCATGGTTCAGCGGTTTTGAAAATGGGCGAGACCGGCGTCAAAGGCCTTGATGTTGGATGCTACCACGGCTTCTCCCTTCCGGCCGAAGACGCGGCGGATGCCTTCCCGGAGTTTTTCGGGTTCCAGAATGTGGAGGACGGCGCTCATGGCACCCAGCAGCACCATATTGGCGCCGCGCGGGCTGCCGAGGTCCTTGGCCATCCCGTCCACGTCCATGGCAAGCACCTGCGGGAAGCCGTTCAGGGCTTCCAGTACGCGGTCCATCGGAGGATAGTCGGGAATGTTCACCAGCGGGGTGGTATTGGTGATGATCCAGCCGTCCGGGGCCAGATACGGCACATAGCGCAGGGCTTCCATGGGCTCCAGCGAGACGATGAGGTCGGCGCCTCCCTTGGGAATCAGGTCGCTGTAAATGGGGGCTGATGAGAGCCGGAGGTTGGACTGCACGTCGCCGCCGCGCTGGCTCATGCCGTGTACTTCGGCCTGTTTGAGATAAAGGCCCTGTTCCAGGGCGGCCGATCCGATAACCGTTGCGATGGAGAGGATGCCTTGTCCTCCCACGCCAGCAAGTATGATATCTTTTTTCATTTCACTTATTTTTTAGCGGCATGTCTTCTGAGGGTCTGGATGCATTCGCGGCGGCAGACGATGACCGATACTCCGTGGTACTCCAACTCTTCGCGAATGACTTTTTCCATGTCCGGATAGTTCTTGGGCAGCGGGACAATGGTGCGGATGTGCTCCTTTTCCACGCCGATGCCTTCGCAGATGGCCTCGATGCGGCCCGTTCCGGCGCTGTCCTGGCCGCCCGTCATTCCGGTGGTGAGGTTGTCGGAGATGCACAGCGTCACATCGGCCTTTCCGTTGACGGCGTCCAGCAGACCCGTCATGCCGCTGTGGGTGAAGGTGGAGTCTCCGATGACGGCTACGGCCGGCCAGGTGCCGCTGTAGGCGGCTCCCTGCGCCATGGTGAGCGAGGCGCCCATTTCCACGCAGGTGTGGAGGCTCTTGAAAGGAGGCATCCAGCCCAGGGTGTAGCAGCCGATATCCCCGAACACACGGGCTCCCTTGTAGTCCTTGAGGACGTTGTTGAGGGCGGTATAGAAATCACGGTGTCCGCAGCCCTGGCACAGTGCCGGCGGACGGGGGGCGACCACTTCCGCCGCAGGGTATTGCGGCAAGGCGGGAAGGCCCAGGGCGCAGCGTACGGCGTCCGGGGTCAGTTCTCCGTCACGGGGCAGGGTTCCGTCCAGGCGGCCGAGGATCTGGATTCCGGAAGGGAATACGCCCCGCAGGCGTTCTTCCACCAGGGGCTGGCCTTCTTCCATGACCAGGATGCGGCCGGCCTTGGAGGCCAATTGGCGGGCCAGTTCCTTCGGGAAAGGATACTGGGATACTTTCAGAACCGGATACGGGCAGCCGTCCGGATAATTTTCCATCAGGTAATTGTAGGCGATACCGCAGGCGATGATGCCCAGGCCGTTGTCCTTTCCTTCCGTGAGGGAATTAAAAGGAGAATGCACGGCGTCGTCCTCGAACTGGGCGTAGTCCTTGATGAGTTCCCGGTTCCGGATGCGGGCGTTTACGGGAAGGGTGACCCACTGGCGGGGTTTCTCGGGGGAGTGCAGGGAATTCTGCTCCCGGATGTCTTCGCCGTTTTCCACGACGGCCCGGGAGTGGGCCATGCGGGTGGTAAGGCGCATCAGGACCGGGATGCCGCGTTTCTCGGAATAGTCATAGGCGGCGCGCGTCATCTGATAGGTTTCCTGCTGGTTGGAGGGTTCGAACACAGGCATCATGGCGAACGATCCGTAAAAACGGGAATCCTGTTCATTCTGGGAACTGTGCATGGAGGGGTCGTCGCAGGAGGCGATGACCAGGCCTCCGTTGGCTCCGGTCGTAGCCGACCCCATGAAGGCGTCGGCGCAGACGTTCAGGCCGACGTGCTTGAAGCATACCAGGGCGCGTTTGCCTGCATAAGACATGCCCAGGGCCGCTTCCATGGCCGTTTTCTCATTGGACGACCAGTCGCAGTGCACCTTCCGCTCTGCCGTGAGGGGATGGGCCTGGATGTATTCCGTAATTTCCGTAGAAGGGGTGCCGGGATAGGCATAGACCCCGGAAAGCCCTGCGTGGAGGGCGCCGAGTGCCAGCGCTTCGTCTCCAAGTAACAGATTCTTTTGAGCCATCTTTATTACCGATTACTAATTTCGTATTATTCAGAGTACAAAGTTAAACTTTTGAAGCAAATATCCAAATTTTCTTCAATCTTTTAACTATTTTCCAGCGTGATTCGTAAGTTGTTGATAGTGTGTATGTAACAAATAATCCTCTGCGCTTTTTGCGCAGAGGATTGTACGGAATATCCTGAATGTCAGGAAGTTAATTGTCAGGGATTTAGCCGAGGAAACTCAGGAGGATACCGGCGGCGACGGCCGATCCGATCACGCCGGCTACGTTGGGACCCATGGCATGCATCAGGAGGTGGTTGGTGGGGTCTATTTCGCGGCCCACGACCTCGGAAACGCGTGCACTGTCCGGTACGGCCGACACGCCGGCATTGCCGATGAGCGGATTGATCTTCTTGGCCGGGTTGGCGATGAAAAGGTTCATCAGTTTGACGAACAGCACGCCGCAGGTGGTGGCGATCACGAAACTCAGCAGACCCAGGCCGAAGATAAGGACGGACTTGACGCTGATGAACTTGTCGGCCTGCGTGGAGGCGCCCACGGTAAGGCCGATGAGGGTGGTCACGACGTCGATGAGCGGACCGCTCGCGGTATTGGCCAGACGCTTGGTTACGCCGCTCTCTTTCAGGAGGTTGCCGAAGAAGAGCATGCCCAGCAGGGGCAGGCCGCTCGGCACGATGAACGCCGTGATCAGGAAGCCCACGATGGGGAAGATGATCTTCTCTTTCTTGGATACCGTGCGCGGGGTGGGCATATGGATGAGCCGTTCCTTCTTGGTGGTGAGCAGGAGCATGATCGGCTTCTGAATCACGGGCACCAGGGCCATATAGGAATAGGCCGATACGGCGATGGCTCCCATCAGGTCCGGGGCAAGTTTGGAACTGAGGAAAATGGCCGTAGGACCGTCTGCACCGCCGATAATGCCGATGGCGCCGGCTTCATTGGGGGCAAACCCGAAGAGCAGGGCCAGCAGATAGGCCCCGAAAATACCCATTTGCGCTGCGGCCCCGATGAGGATGAGCCTCGGCTGGGAGATCAGGGCGCTGAAATCCGTCATGGCGCCGATTCCCAGGAAGATGAGCGGCGGATACCAACCCTGTTTCACGCCCTGGTAGAGGATGTTCAGGACGGATCCGTCCTCGTACACGCCGATGTTCAGGCCGGGGAACATGGGGATGTTGCCCACAATCATGCCGAAGCCGATGGGAACCAGCAGCATGGGCTCCCACTCCTTGACGATGGCCAGGGTGATGAAAACCAGTCCGATGGCAATCATCACCAGGTTCTGCCAGGAGCAGTTCGCAAAACCGGTGTATTCCCAGAATTGGGAAAGGGACTCGAAAATGTGTTCCATTAGGCGATGGTTACGACGGGGGCACCTTCCAGGATGCTGTCACCCTTGTTCACATGAATGGCGGTGATGGTTCCGTCCTTGGGGGCGGGAATTTCGTTCTCCATCTTCATGGCTTCCAGGACAGCGACCTTCTGACCGGCTTTCACGGCCTGTCCTTCCTTGACGCTTACTTCCACGATTACGCCCGGGAGGGGAGAATTGACCTTCTCGCCGGCTCCGGCGGCGGGTGCGGCAGGTGCGGGTGCCGCAGGGGCGGCGGCTGCCGGTGCGGCCGCTTGAACCGGAGCGGCAGGAGCCGCGGCAGGAGCGTTTTCAAGTTCTACCTGATAGTCGGCTCCGTTTACGTTTACGGACAGCATTTTGCCCTCGGCTTCGCCAATGGTCACGGCGTAGTCTTTCCCGTTGATTTTGAACTTATATGCCTTCATAACATTTTTGTTTTTATCGATAACAAATTAGTTACCTACTTTGGTAACTTTCTGAAATTCAACGATTTGTTATTCCATCCGCTTTCGCTCCTGCGAATGGTCACTATGCCGGGCTCGACATCGTGGACAGCCTCGGTGAGGTACAGGTGGACGGCCGTCGCGATGGCGGCGTAGGTGTCTCCGCCTGCTTCCATATCCAGGGCCAGGGCAATGGCGGCCGCCACTTCAGACTCTTCGCTTTCGCGCAGGATGACTGTCCGTTTTCCTTTTGTGATGCCGGGCGAAGTCGAAGCATCTCCATTCTTCGCCTTCTTCTTGGCCGGCCGGTCGAACAGCAGCCAGAAGAGGAACCACAGTATGGCCAGGGCGCTGAACACCACGCTTACGGACACGACGGTGAGAATCCAGCCGTACGGGTCGCGTTCTTTCATGAGTTCTCCCTTGGTGGCGGCATTCTGGTCTCCGTTGACAATGGCGGGAGTGGGGACTGCGGGCTCTGCAACGGGAGCGAAATGCTGCTGGCGAATGTCCGGTGCCAGTTTGATGACCGATTTCCCAAGCGGAAGACCGGACGGGATTTGCAGGGAATCGATGACCGTGCGTCCGTCATTGGAGACCAGATAGACGGTTTTGCCGGGCGCAAGGGTGAAGCCTGCATAGAAGGTGCCGTCATGGCCGTTTCCGCTGCAGTACAGGATGACGGTCTGGCGCGGTCCCAGTTTGGTGCGCAGGTCGCTCTTGGGAATGAGGCTTTTCCGGAGGTCGGAGCGGTCGTCTGTCAGGTAGCAGCCGCCGAAATTCACCGTTCCGGTCGATTTGTTGTACAGTTCCACCCAGCCGCCGCGGCGTCCGTAGTCGTCCAGGATGCCGGTGGAATCCGGCTGCGCCAGCGCCTCGGAAATGATGAGGTCGCTGACATTCTGGGCGCGTAGGGCCAGGGCCGATACCAGGAGAACCAGTACGCTTGTGAGGACTTTTCTCATGGTTTACAGCGGCAGGTTATCGTGTTTCTTGGCAGGAAGGGAGGCCTGTTTGCCCGAAAGTTGCTCCAGGGCGCGGATGATGCGGAAACGTGTGTTGCGCGGCTCGATCACGTCTTCGATGTAGCCCTTTTGGGCGGCCTGGTACGGATTGGAGAAGAGGTCTTCGTATTCCTTCTTTTTCTCTTCGAAGATGGCTTGGGCCTGCTGCGGGTTCTCCTTCATTTCCTTGGCATGGAGTACGTTTACGGCACCGTCGGCCCCCATCACGGCGATTTGCGCGCTGGGCCAGGCATAATTGACGTCGCCGCGCAGTTGCTTGCAACTCATGACGATATGGGCGCCGCCATAGGCCTTGCGGAGCGTGACGGTAACCTTGGGAACGGTGGCCTCACCGTAGGCATACAGGAGTTTGGCGCCGTTGGTGATGATGGCGCCGTATTCCTGCTGGGTGCCGGGAAGGAAGCCCGGGACATCCACCAGGGTGACCAGCGGGATGTTGAAAGCGTCGCAGAAGCGTACGAAGCGGGCGGCCTTGCGGCTGGCGTTGATATCCAGCACACCGGCCAGCACACCGGGCTGGTTGGCGACCACGCCCACGCTGCGGCCGTTCATGTGGGCAAAACCCACGATGATATTCCTGGCGAAATCCTGATGGACTTCCAGGAAGCGTCCGTCGTCCACGATGCTCCGGATCACCTGGTACATGTCATAGGATTTGTTGGGATTGTCGGGGATGATGGCGTTGAGGGCGTCATCGACGCGGCCGGCGGGATCGGCCGTTTCCACGAAGGGTGCCGTTTCCAGATTGTTCTGCGGCAGGAAGGAGAGAAGTTCCCGGATGGTGGCAAGGGCCTCCTGCTCGTTTTCGGCGGCAAAGTGGGCCACTCCGCTCTTGGAAGCATGGACGGAGGCTCCGCCCAGGTCTTCCTGGGTCACCTCCTCTCCGGTAACGCTCTTTACCACGGCCGGGCCGGTGAGGAACATATAGGAGGTGTTTTTGACCATGAGGGTGAAGTCCGTAAGGGCGGGGGAATAGACGGCACCGCCGGCACAGGGCCCCATGATGGCGCTGATCTGCGGAACGACGCCGGAAGCTAGGATGTTGCGTTCGAAAATTTCCCCGTAACCGGCCAGGGCGTCGATTCCTTCCTGGATGCGGGCTCCGCCCGAATCGTTGAGGCCGATGCAGGGTGCGCCGTTGCGCACGGCCATGTCCATGACCTTGCAGATTTTTTCGCTCATGGTCTTGGACAGGGAGCCGCCGCTTACGGTGAAATCCTGGGCGAACACATACACCAGACGGCCGTCGATGGTGCCGCAGCCGGTCACTACGCCGTCCCCGTCGGGATGGCTCTTTTCCATGCCGAAGTTGGTGCAGCGGTGCTGCACGAACATGTCGTATTCTTCAAAGCTGCCTTCGTCTAAGAGAAGGGCCAGGCGCTCGCGGGCCGTGAGTTTTCCTTTGGCGTGCTGGGCTTCGATGCGCTTTTCGCCGCCTCCGAGGCGGGCTTTTGCCCGGCGTTCCACCAGTTTTTGAATATTATCCGTCTGGATGCTCATATCGTTAGGTTTCTAATCTTGCAAAGTTAGCAATTATTTGAACATCTTGTCCACGTCTTTCACAGCCTCGGGCAGGGCAAATACGGCTACGCGGTCGTAAGGCTCTATCCGTGAATGACCTACGGCGATAAAACTGTCTCCTCCGCGGATGACGCCGCCGATGATGGCATTGGCGGGGAATTCGATGTCTTTCAGAATGGTCTTGGTGATGCGGGAACCGGGTGCCGCGGTGTATTCCAGCACCTCGGCATCCGTTCCGCTCACATAGCGCACGGAGCGTACTTTGTCCGAAAGCGTGAACTTGAAGATGCGGCTCGCCGTAATCAGTTTCTTGTTGATGACGGTATCGACGCCCATTTCTTCGGCCAGGCGCAGATATTCCAGGTTTTCCACTTGGGCGATGACGCGGGGAACGCCCATCTTCTTGGCCACCACGCAGGAGAGGATATTGATTTCATCATTGCCGGTGAAGGCCAGCACGGCATGGTAGTTGGGCATGTCTTCGTCCTGGAGGAAATCGGAGTTGCGGGCGTCGCCGCACACGACGCTCACCTCGTCCGGAAGCACCTCTGACAGATAACGGGCGTGATTCCGGTCCACTTCGATGAGTTTGATGTCGTCCAGTTTCCCTCCGGCGAGCCTTTCGGCCACCATATGGCCGATTTCGCTGCCTCCCAGGATCATGACGCGCCGGATGTCCAGTTTGTCCTTTCCGAGAAACTTCATGAGGGCGGGCATGCCGTCCCGGCGGGAGATAATATAAAGGTAGTCGTGGAATTTAAAGGTGGTGTCAAACTTGGGGATGATGGTTTTTCCGCCGCGGGAAATGGCGACGATGCGGAAATCGGCCGCGGATTCGATATTCTTGACCGCATGGGCGAATTCCGTCACGTTCATGTCCAGGAGGGGGGAATCGTCGTCCAGTTTGAAGACCGAAAGCTGCAGTTTGCCCCGGGCGAAATCCAGCGTGTCCGTGGAGGCGCTGCTGCGGAGCATGTCCGCGATTTCGTCGCTGGCGCTTTTCTCCGGGAAGAACATCATGTCCAGTCCCATGTCCTTGAACAGCAGTTTGTTCTCGGGGGAGAGATAGGCTTCGTCATCGATACGCGCAATCACGCGCTTGGTGCCCAGTTTCTTGGCCAGGAGGGCGCTCACGATATTGACGCTCTGGTCCATGTTGGGGTTGACCGCGATGAAAAGGTCGGCCCCGGCGCAGCCGGCATCCTTCAGCAGGCCGATGGTGGAAGGAGGGCCCTGGATGGTGACCACGTCGGCCTGGGAGGCGAGTGAACGGATACGGCCGGCGTCCGAGTCGATGACCGTGATTTCGTTGGACTCCACGCTGAGCATCTTCGCGAGGTGGGAGCCCGTCTGTCCGGCGCCTTCAATGATAATTTTCATAGGCCTAACTGTTTACAATCCCGCAAATATACTATTTTTTCCCGAATAGTGCTTTCAGGATGACGGGCTTGTCCACAAGTCCCGCGGGAACGGAAAGGGGAGCGGGGATGTCGCCCGTCCGGCGCAACGCCCGGTATTCCCTGTGGGCCTGGATCACGGCCCGGTAGAAACTCCATCGGCCGGTGGCAAGGTACACGAAGGCCGACCCTCCGTCCAGGCACATCCGTACAAAAATGCGTCTCCGGGCCTTCCGGCGGGCCTTTTCCGGCGGCAGGCCGTATGCCGTGAAGGTGGCGGGAAGGTTGTTTTCCAGAAGGAGAAGGTTGTTCCGGAAATTGAGCCTCAGTTTGAAGGGCGATTCATTGGGAAGGGTGCCTCCGCCGATGTGAAAGACCCGGGAAGCGGGGACCACGGTCACCTTCCACCCGCGAAGTTGCATCCTCCAGCAGAGGTCGATTTCTTCCATGTGGGCGAAAAAACGCTCGTCCAGCCCGCCCAGGGCCTTCCAGACGCCGCCGCGGACCATCAGGCAGGCTCCGCTCACCCAGAGCACGTCCGCGGGGGTGTCGTACTGCCCCAGGTCTTTTTCGACCCGCTGCATGATGCGTCCCCGGCAGAACGGATAGCCGTACCTGTCCAGCATCCCTCCGGCGGCGCCGGCGTATTCGAAAAAGTCTCGCCGGGCGTAAGAGATCAGTTTGGGGCCGCAGGCTCCGCATTCCGGATGCGTGTCCATCCATTCCACCAGCGGGTCCAGCCAGCCTTCCGGCACCTCGATGTCCGAATTGATCAGGACGAAGTAATCGGCCTCCAGTTCCTTCAGGGCGCGGTTGTATCCGCCTGTGAAGCCGTAGTTTTTCTCGAGGGCGATGAGCGGAACGGCGGGAAATTCCTCCTTCATCATCCGGGCCGACCCGTCGGAGGAGGCATTGTCGGCCACGATGACCTGCGCGTCCCGTCCCTTGCACGAGTCGAGAAGGACCGGAAGGAACTTGCGGAGGTAGTCCTTGGTGTTGTAATTGAGGATGACGACGGCCGTTTTCATAAGTTATGCGCTGACATCTACTTGGCGGAAAGCCAGGGTAGGGATGAGTTTGGACAGGCAGGGCCGGGCGTCATCGGCCGTTGCGATGAGGTTTTTCCAGAGATCCAGGAAATTGCCGGTGATGAGCAGTTCCCTGACGGGATGCACGGGACGGCCGTCGCGGAAAAGGAAACCCTCGATGCCATAGGAGAAATTGCCCGTGGCGGGATTGGAATTGCCGCCGTTGAATCCCGTCACCAGGATGCCTTCGCCCACCCGGGCCATCAGTTCTTCGCGCGTTTTGCTGTCTCCAACGGGCAGCACCTTGACGCGGGTGACGTCTTCGACAGTGGGCTCGGCCTGCATTTTGGCCGCGATATAGGTGTTCAGGAAATAGGTCTTGACGACTCCTTTTTCAATGATGGGCATCTCCCGCGTGGCGACGCCTTCGCTGTCGAAGAGCCGGCAGCCGGTGTCCCCGGGCGTGAGGGGCAGGTCCAGGATGGTCAGTTTTTCCGGGAAAAGCCGCTTTCCGAGGCTGTCCACAAGGAAAGAGTTCTTCTGCTGGAGCGCGAATCCTCCCAGGGCATTGAGCACGGGCGTGAGCAGTTTGGAAGCGCATTCGCTGTCCACGACCACATTGTATCGGCCACTCTCCACGCTCCGGGGGCCGATCTGGTCCACGGCGCGCCGGCAGGCGGTTTCGGCACAGTCTTTCCAGCGCAGATTCTCCAGCAGGGGAGCGGCATCCCACCAATAACTGGAGAAGTGGTTCCCTTCCGAGTCTTCCACGGTGGATTCATAGCCGATTTCGAAAGACGTTTCGGTATGGCGGGCGTACAGTCCCTGGCTGTCGAGGGTGAGGGAGTCGAAGACGCTGTCGGAGTATTCTCCTTCCTCGGCGATGAGTTTCCAGCCTTCCTGCCCTCCCTGCAGCCTGTTCCAGGCCATGGACGAGAGGGCGATCTCCTTGCGCCTGAGAGCCGACAGGGTTTCGTAGGCCGGATCGTACAGGCCCAGTTCGCGGCCTGTCAGGGCCTTCTTGCAGAGACGCTCCGGGGCGGGCAGTTCCCGGAAGCGGTCGGGCTCCAGCATCTTCACGGTGCCGATGGCTTCCCTGATGAAGGATTCCAGCCCCTCCTTTTCCAACTTGTTGCTGGAGAAGGCGCCGTAGCGTCCTTCCACGAACAGTTGGATTTGCAGGCTGCGGTCCAGGGCATGGGCCGTCTTGTCCACCTCTCCCGAGAGAAGGCCGATGAGGTTCATCAGGCTCTTGCTCAGGGTGATTCTCACTTTTTGGGCGCCTTGCTCCTGCGCGAACGCCAGGCAGTGGCGGGCCAGCGCCATCTCTTCTTGGGTCAAAAGGGCATTGTCCATCCTATTCTCCTCCCACGGTTAAGTTTCCAATCAAGACGGTAGGGATGCCGCAACTCACGGGCACGGACTGCTCTTTTCCGCAGGTCCAGGCGCCGGGATCGACGGCGAGGTCGTCGGCCACTCCGCGGATGTCGGCCAGGGCGGCCGGTCCGTTGCCGATGATATTGATATCCTTCACGGGCTGGGTGAGGCGGCCGTTCTCGATGAGGAAGCCGGACTTCACATAGAAGGTGAAGTCCCCTTCGCCGATCTGCACCTGCCCGTTGGAGAATTCGTCCACGAAAATGCCTTTGGACACCTCGGCTATGAGGTCCCCGGCCTTGGCCTGCCCGCTTTCCATATAGGTGGCCCTCATGCGGGGGATGGGGGCATAGCGGAAACTCTCCCGCCGCCCGTTGCCGGTGGGCCTCACCCCGTAGTGCGCCGCGGAGATGCGGTCGTGGAGATAGGAGGTGAGCACGCCGTCTTCCACCATGTACGTCTTCTGGCCGGGGATGCCTTCGTCGTCAAAATTGAGGGCGCCCCGGTTGCCGGCGAGGGTTCCGTCGTCGATGATCTGGATGCCCTTGGGGCATATCTGGCGCCCCATCTTGTCGGCGAAAATGGAGGTGCCTTTCCGGTTGAAATCGGCCTCGAAGGCATGTCCCATGGCCTCGTGGAGCAGGATGCCGGAGGCGCCGGCGCCCATGACGACGCTCATGCGGCCGCCTTTGGGACGGCGGGCGGCGAAGCGCTCGTCGATGCCGCGGACCACCTCTTCGGCCATCTCTTCGATCAGGGCGTCGGAGAGCATTTCGGCCCCTTTGCGGAAACTGCGGGAGGTGGACTTGTTCTCGGTCTGTCCATTCTGCTGGAATACCACCGACAGGGAGACGCTGCCCATGGGGCGGGTGTCCCATTTGAGTTCCCGGGAACTGTTGTACATGAGGATATCGCTCACCTGGAAGGCCAGGTTGGCGATGACCTTCACGATGCGGCTGTCTTTCCCTTTGACGGAGGCTTCCAACTTTTGGAGGAAGGGCAGGAACGTGGAAAGGGGCACCCCGCGCCAGGGCTGGTTCAGCGGATACCGGTCCGCTGCCGGATTGGGCTCTCCGCGGCTGGGATTCCGGGTTCCGTACGGACTTACATCCACGGGCTTTTCCGCAATCTGGGCGGCCGCCCGTGCGCAGGCGAGCATATCGGCCCAGGCGGTGCTCTCCGAATAGGCATAGCCGGTCTTTTCGCCGCTGAGGACGCGGACGCCCACGCCGAAATCGATGTGGTTGCCGCCGGAAGTGACGGCGCCGTCCCTCAGCAGCAGGCTGCCGTAGGTGGTATTTTCAAAGTACAGGTCGCAGTAACTTCCTCCGCCGGACAGGGCCTCCCGGACCAGTTTTTCCAGCAAGGCCGCATCGACCCTGAAAATGTCAAAATAATATGCTTTGTTCTCAATCATTCTGGTAAGGTACTCCGTCATGTGCCAGGTGGACCTTGGCAATTTCTTTTCCGATGAATTCTGCGACGTCCCGGATGGGCGTCAGCGGTTCGATATCGTCCGTCACCAGGGAACGGACGAAATTGTATCTTTCCATGTCCCGGATCACCAGTCCCTTCTGGGAACCCTCGGCGATCACGTCGAAGGGCGGGGTGGAATTGTCGGCCAGAATCCACTTGTCGCACAGGTTCATGTAACTGTGGAAGAAGTAGTTGAGGCCCATCCGATAGCGCCGGCGGATGGTTTCTTCCGGGACATCGTGTCCGCCGGCCCGTACCCGGGCGGCCACCCGCTCCACCGCGATGTCGGGGCTGGCAAGCCAGAAATAGAGCACGGTGACATAATAGCCTTTCTGCTGGGCGCTGCGCACCATCTTGATGAGCGAGCGCGTGGCCAGGGTGGTTTCGATGCAGAAGTCTTTCCGCCGGTCGAAGAGATATTTGACCTTGCGGAGCATCAGGCGGCTGGCGGTGATGTAGGCGCTTTCCGGGGAAAAAGGGGAGAGGTGTTTGGCGAATTCGTCGGAATTCACAAACTCGCTACAGTCCAGCAACTCCGGGAGAACACCGTACGATGCCGTGGTTTTCCCGGAGCCGTTAGGACCAGATATTATATACAGTCGGGGCACTGGAGGCCTATTCGCCGGTCACTCTCTCCAGCCATTTGACCATGCCGAGCATGATGCCCATGGAGATGAGGCAAACGACCAGGAACACTGTCCAGCATTTCCAGATGGGCCAGGCGTTGTACATGACGGGGCCGATCCAGATAAGAAGGTTGCCGAGGGCCGTCGCTCCCAGCCACAGGCCCTGACAGAGACCCAGCATGTGCTTGGGGGCCACTTTGGAGACGAAGGAAAGGCCGAGCGGGGAGATGAAGAGTTCCGCGACGGTCAGGAAGAAGTAGGTGACGATAAGAACCCACCAGTCGGCTTTCATCGTGGCGGCGACGGACTCGTCCATGGCGCGGAAATCGGTGCCGGAGGGATAGCCCTGGCTGTAGGAGAATGCCGCGAGGAACAGATAGGCCAGGCCGGCGATGCCCATGCCGATGGCAATCTTGCGGGGCGTGGAAACGCTCTTGCCTTTCTTGGCCAGCGAGCCGAAGATCCACATGATGATGGGCGTGAGGACAATGACGAAGAAGGGATTCACCGCCTGCCAGATTTCGGGGGCGATCTTGTCGGTCTTTACGAAGTCACGGGCAAAGACGGACAGGGACTGCCCGTTCTGATGGAAGGAGAACCAGAAGAAAATGGCGATTCCCAGAACGGCGAACAGGGCATACATCCGCTGCTTGATTTCCTTGGCCATGGCGATTTTTTCCTGCTCGGTGTACCCGGTGGAGGAAGCGGCGGCGTGCTTCTGCGGCGTGGGGAAAATCTTCTTGTAATAGAGGAAGATCACCAGCGAGATGAGCATGGCGGCCACCGAAGCGAAGAATGAGAAGTGAACGCCCTGGTTGAAGACTTCCAGATAGGCCGACGGGTCGAAGGCGCCCTCACCCAGGCTGGCGGCGGCGGAGAGCGTATCATACTTGGCAGCCTGGTCTCCGATGGTTCCGTTCAGCACTTTGTGGCACAGTTCCGGCAGGTTGGCATTGTACAGGAAGCCATTGGCCTTGAGCCACCATTCCCGCAGCAGGGGAGCGACGAAGGGGGCGATGAGGCCGCCGATGTTGATGAACACATAGAAAATCTGGAAACCGGAGTCTCTCTTGCTCTTGGCCAGTTCCAGGGCTTCAGGGCCCTTTTTGGCTTCCTCGGCTTCCAGGTTGTCGTACATCTGGCCTACGATGGCCTGCAGATTCCCTTTAAAGAGACCATTGCCGAAGGCGATGAAGGCCAAGGCGATGCAGGTGAAGGGAAGCAGCCAGGAAATGTTCCCGGAGGTGGCCGTGACGGGGATGGCAAGGAGAATATAGCCCAGGGCCATGATCAGAAGGCCCTTCTGGATGGTTCCCTTGTAGTCCTGCGACCGGTCGGCGATGATACCTCCGACCAAAGCCAAAATATAGATGGAGGAATAAAATATGGAATAAATCAGACCGGCGGTGCTGTCCGACAGGCCGAACTTGGAGCACAGGAACAGCAGCAGTACCGCGTTCATGATATAATAGCCGAATCGCTCGCCCATATTGCTGAGCGCGGCCGGAATTAATCCTTTAGGGTGTCCTTTAAACATAATATAGATGGGTTTGGTTTTTGGCTTATCTTTACAAATTTGACGATAATTTCTGACTTTGCCAAATTTAATGTGCCTCAGCGGGCGCCTGCTTGTTTATTTGGGGGGAAATAACTATATTTGTATGATTGGAATACGATAAACAAAATATACCATGAAACGCAATCTGTTTTGGATCGCCGCCTTGGCGGCAGTGCTTGTTTCCTGCGGTCCCCGTCAGGGAAAAGAAAGAGTGACCGATGTCCAGGCCCACCGGGGCGGCATGGGGCTGTACCCGGAAGAATCCCTGGAGGCCATGCTCAACGCCGTGAACCTGGGAGTCAACACCCTGGAAATGGACCTGTGCATCTCCGGGGACAAGAAAGTGGTCCTTTCGCACGACAAGTACTTCCATCCCCGTTATGCATCCTATCCGGACGGGACGCCTGTCTTGGAAGGGGATCCCAGAACCTATCTGTACAATCTTCCGTACAGCGAAATCGCCAAGTATGACGTGGGCTCCAAGCCCAACCCGGGCTGGCCGGAGAAAAAGTGCCTCCCTTGCGTGAAACGGCTTGCCTCCGAGGTGATCGGCGCCGTGGAGGCCTATACCGCCGAAAAGGGCCTTCCGCCCATGAAGTACAACATCGAAATCAAGAGCGACCCGGATTATGATGGCGGCATCGAAGGCGTGAACTGGCCCGAATACCATGAATTCACGGACCTCTGTATGGCCATGCTGGATTCGCTGCAGCTGGGAGACCGTCTCATCATCCAGTGCTTCGACGAGCGTGCCCTCAACTACATCCATGAAAAGTACCCCGGTCACACCCTGTCCTATCTGCTGGAAGGGTATGAGACCGATGTGGAGGAAGCCATGTCCAAACTTACCTTCACCCCCGAGTGGCTGAGTCCGGAACACAGCAATGTGAATGAGGAACTGATGCAGTATGCCCACGACCATGGGATGAAGGTGGTTACCTGGACGGTGGACGACAAGGATGAGATGCGCCGGCTCATCGGCCTGGGTGTGGAGGCCATCATCTCCAACTATCCCGACCGCCTGCTGGAAGTGGTGAACGAATATCCTCTCAAGTAAGATTCATGAAGGGTTTCCTCGCCTGGTTCCTGCGCAGTGTGCTCCGTTACCGCTCGGATGTGGTGACGGTCAACCTGAGCCGCAGTTTTCCGGAGAAGACGTACGACGAACTCAATGCCATCCACAAGCGTTTCTACCGCCATCTGGCCACCATTTTCACGGAAACGCTCTGGTTCAGCCGATGTCGCGGCGACAAAGGCCGGAAACGCCTCCGGGACAGCCATATCGTGGAGTTTACCAATCCCGAGGAATTCAACCGGCTGTATGGCGGCGCCCGCCAACTGATGCTCCTGCAGGCGCATACCGGCAACTGGGAACTCATCGGCGGCATTCTCAATTATTCGTACGGAACGCCTCTGGATTTTACCGCAAAAGACATTGCCGTCACCTATCTTCGCCTTCATAATCCCCGGATGGACCGCCGGATGGCCCGTTACCGCACCGCCGCCGTGGCCGACCAGGGCTTCGACGGCTATCTGGAAGCGGGAGAGGTGCTCCGCTTCGCCCTGAAAAACAGGGACCGGAAGTTCGTCTATGTCTTCATTACGGACCAATATCCCTACAACAGCCATGACAATATCCGCGTGGACTTCCTGCATCAGCAGACGCCGACCATGACGGGGGCCGCCGCCCTGGCTGCCAAACTGGACATGGCGGTGGGCTACCTCCGCTTCGAAGCCCGCGAGGAAGGCGGCTACCGGATGACGGTGGTCCCGATCAGCGACCATGCCGCAGGGGAGAACCCCGTGGAACTGATGCAACGCTATTACCGGCTGCTGGAGGAGGATATCCAAAAACAGCCCTGGAATTATCTCTGGACCCATAAAAGATGGAAATAATGATGAAAAGAACTGTGATGCTCCTGTCCCTTTGCCTCCTGGCGATATCGGCCCGGGCACAGGAAGTGACCTATGCGCTGCCGGCCACCTCGATAACGGTGAAAGTGGACGTCCGGCAGGAATCGTTCTTCGCCGGCCCCTATGCCGCCTTCGCCAAAAAAATGCTCAATACGGCTGTCCGGGACAAGGATATGGTGACCACCGAGATCACCCGCGTGGAACTTGTTCCCCGCACGGAAGCCGATCCGGCGGCCTGGTACACATGTGACGGCGAGAGTGCCGCCCTGCTTTCCCTGAGCGCCCAGGGGCTCGTGTCCATCGGCGGTGCCGAAAAGGGAAACGGCGTCTCCTGGCGTTTCCGTCCCGGACCCTCGGGCGGATTCACCGGCCGGGGCCTCACCGAGCCCGAAAAGGAAAGCACGCAGATCGTCTATGAAACGGTCCAGACCGACACGGCGGTGGTGCAAGTGCCCGTCGAGCACAAGATCCTGGTGGAGAAAACCCTGGAAGACAAGGCTTCCGACGCCGCCGACATGATCCTGGCCGTCCGCAAGGACCGTTACAACATCGCTTCCGGGAATACCGATGCCAGTTATTCCGGCGAGGCCATGAGTGCCGCCCTCAAGGAACTGGACCGCATCGAGAAGGAATACATGTCCCTTTTCTGCGGCTATTCCGAGGTGCGCAGGCAAAGTTACACCTTCGAGGTTACCCCGTCGGCCGCCGTCAAGAACCACCGTTACCTGGTTTTCCGCCTTGCCGATGACGGTCCCGTCGCGGAAGGCGTCAAGGGCACTCCTTACTATCTGGAACTTCAGCCGGAGGGCTCCCTCCCGGAAGAGTCCCAGGACAAGCGCAAGGTGAAGGGGGCTGTCCGCTACCGCATTCCGGCCGTCTGCAAGGTGACCTTCAGCAAGGACGGGCTGCCCATGCTGCAGACCCGCATCCCCGTCTATCAGTTGGGCCGGGAAAGCATCCTGTACCTCCAATCGAAATAAACCGCAAAACAACACTGATAACTTATGAGTATTCAAGATCTTGAACCCAAAGTAGTCTGGAAGAACTTCTATGCGCTCACCCAGATTCCCCGTCCCTCCAAGCATGAAGGGAAAGTAATTGAGTATCTGTATAATTGGGGTATTTCCCATGGATTCGAAACCATCAAGGACGAAACCGGAAACATCATTATCCGCGTCCCGGCCACGCCCGGCATGGAAAACCGCAAGGGTGTCATCCTGCAGGGCCACATGGACATGGTTCCCCAGAAAACCTCCGATTCCACGCACGATTTCCTGAAAGACCCCATCAACGCCTATATCGACGGCGAGTGGGTGACGGCCGACCGCACCACCCTGGGGGCCGATAACGGCATCGGCGTGGCCCTGGGCCTGGCCGCCCTGGAA